>Ga0114951_10002274_pt1 | contig 21977 bp, 15 predicted proteins | sample AM7aDNAmetaG_FD_88677 | JGI IMG/M metagenome (GOLD analysis project Ga0114951, IMG submission 88677) | Freshwater microbial communities from Finland to study Microbial Dark Matter (Phase II) - AM7a DNA metaG | ecosystem: Environmental > Aquatic > Freshwater > Lake | place: Finland: Lake Alinen... | reverse complement strand
CACGGTCTCCCTTCGTTAAATCAACCTTTTCCTTTCCCTATCCGTGTTCAACTGTGTCCTTCGAGGTTGAACAAAAGCGGTTTTTGTCTCCCCAGGCTACTCGCTGGTTGGACTTGATTTATTTGTGCGGTATTGTGGGCGGCGCAGGTGATTTCGACTCCGCTTACATCTGGGTTTGAAGTTCGCGGTGATTCACCTTGCCGGTGCCGAGCTTCGGAATCTCCTTCACCACCTTGAGCTCGCGCGGCACGCTGAGGTTCGTCAGGCCTTTGGCTTTGATGGCGTCGCGAATTTCTTCCAGGGTCAGCTTGGGTTCGTTGCTCACGGCGATGAGCATTTCGCCTTTACCCTCGTCCGGGCGCGTGACGACGGCGACCTGGCAGCGCAGACCATATTGCGGAAAGGCCCCGGCCAGCGCGTCTTCGACCGCCGAGAGGCTGACCATTTCGCCGCTGACTTTGGCGAAGCGTTTCAGGCGGCCGCGAATGTGCAGGTAGCCTTCGGCATCCACGCTCACGATGTCGCCGGTGTCATACCAGCCGTCGAGCGCCTGAAACTTGGCGTTGGCCTCCGCGTTCAAGTAACCTTTCATCACGTTTGGTCCGCGCACAAACAGTCTCCCGCCCTCGGCAACCCCCTCGACCTTCTCCAGTTTGTATTCCATGCCGGGCATCAGGCGGCCCACGGAACCATAGCGCGGTTCTAGCGGCGTATTGAGACTGACGCATGGAGCGCATTCTGTCGCGCCATAACCTTCGAGGATGCGCACGCCGTATTTTTGCGACCAGGCGAGCGCGGTGGCCTCCTGTAGTTTCTCAGCGGCGGCGAACAGATACCGGAGGCTGCGGAAGTCGTAGGGATGGGCCTTGCGCGCGTAGCCGTTCAAGAAAGTGTTCGTGCTGATGAAAACGGTGCAGTCGCGATCGTATAGCACCGAGGGCACGGTGCGATAATGCAAAGGCGAAGGATAGAGGAAGACATAGATCCCGCGCACCAGCGGCACCAAGGTTCCGACGGTGAGACCAAAGCTGTGAAAGAGCGGCAGGCAGTTGAAGAGGCGGTCGCGGTCGGTGAGATCCGTGATGGTCAGGATCTGCCGGATGTTGGTGAGGATATTTCCGTGGGTCAGCTCCACGCCCTTGGGCAAGCCTTCGGAGCCGCTCGTGAAAACAATCACGGCGGTCGAGTCGGCCGCGGTCGGCGGTCGGCGGTCGGTGGTCAGATGGCATACATGCCGGAACAGCGTGAGGAGTTTTTGAGCGGCGCGGATGCCGGCGCGCACGTCTTCGAGAAAGACAACAGCGATGCCCGCCTTGACGAAATCGTCCGCGTTGAGTTTGGCGCGTTTCAGAAAAGCGCGCGAGGTGACGATGTGTTTCAGTCCGGCGAGTTCGGCGCACGCCAGCATGGTGGGCGTGCCCGAGGAGAAGTTGAGCATCGCGGGCACTTTTCCTAGCCGCCACAGCGCCAGGATGGCCAGCGGTGCGGCGTTGACATTGGGCAACAATAGGCCAATCCGCTCGCCAACCGAAACCGTGCCGCGCAAGGCCTGTGCCAGCACCTCCGACCCCACCATCAGCTTCCGATAAGTCAACGGCTGGAGCGTGGCGTCTTCGAGGATTGTCTGACGGGGACGCTCGCGTGCTGTCTCCGCAACTGCCGAGAGTATGTTTTGTGCGCCGAACTTCACCTCGACCTCAAACTGTTGTCGCACCATTTGGTCGCGGAGCCAGTCGGTCAGCAGTGTCCGCGCCCGGCTGGTGCTGATTTCCCCCAGGTCCGGCGCCGTCAGCGCGGGACTGAAATGTGCGGTTACTCGGGGAAACCATTTCTTTTTGTTCGGATTCGGCGAATAGGGCAGGTGCCCGGCGCCGCGCAGGTAAGCCGTGATGACCCGGGCTTTGGTCTTGGAGATCAAAAATCCGGTGCCGTCGAACAGTTTCATCAAATTGCCCGTGCGCGACAGCCGGCCTTCGGCAAAGAGCACGAGTCGCCCGCCGCCCTTGAGGAATTCCGCCATGTGCTTCACGGCGTAAGGCGAGCCCGGATCCACGGGCAGGGTGTAGCGGTTGATCATCAATTTGCGATGCAGCCAGCTTGTCTGCGCCGAGAGGCTCGACGTGACCATCTTCCAGTCCTCCTCCAGCCAGACCCAGAGAAACAGCCAGTCGATCCAGGAGGTGTGATTCGGAATCAAGAGCACCGGGCCCGGAGTTTTCAACACCGCCGCGTCGTAAGGGCGGAAGCGGAACAACACCCGCAGCAAAAAGCGGAAGATGGTTTTCATGCCTTGTTAGTGCAGCATTCGGGAGCGAACACTTCAACCATATTTGTTGCGGTAGGGTAACACCCCATGGAATCTTTTCCCGGTCCGCCCTAAGTTTTGCACATGAAAAATACATTCCGCATTCAGACTGGAGGCAACCTATGTCGCTGATTTCTCTCATCATCACGCTGATCGTCATTGGTGTGTTGCTCTGGCTGGTCAATTCCTACATCCCGATGGACGGCAAGATAAAGAAAATCCTAAATGTGGTCGTGGTGATTTGCGTCGTCGTGTGGCTGCTGTCGGTATTTGGGGTGCTCGGTCACTCCGGCGACATTCGCGTCCCACAGGTCCGTTAGCCAGCCAACAGTCAATGTCCCTGGTTTATGAACGCTGTCCCCGAAATTGGTAGCCGTAGGCTGAGGCTGCGTCAGTCCGACGCCCGGCGATTCCGGTCCAGCGCCTTCTCTTGGTCGATCACGCTGACCCTGCCGGTGCTAAAGCAATCGCGTTTGCGGGGCGTCGGTCGCGGATTGAGCGAGCTGTGGCTTGACCCAAGACCATGAAGGCGGACCCAGCCATGCCCGCCCCGGCAGCGTCGTCGCTCCTCGTTTTCCGCACCGGTTGCCATCCGGTCTGGTCCTCATGAAATCTCCGCTCCGAATACTCCATCTGGAGGACGATCTCAATGACGCCGCGCTGATTCAATCCACCTTGGAAGTCGAGGGGTTTGTCTGCGCGATCACCCGGGTGCAAAACAGTGATGAATTTGTGGCGGCGCTGGAACGCGGCGGCCTGGATTTGATCCTCTCGGATTTCTCGATGCCGGGGTTCGATGGCTTGTCCGCGCTGGCAATGGCGCATGACCTCTGTCCCGATCTGCCCTTTATTCTGGTCTCGGGCACCTTGGGCGAGGAACGGGCCATTGATGCGCTCAAGCGCGGGGCCACGGATTATGTGCTGAAACATCGGATCTCCCGGCTCGTTCCGGCCGTCCACCGCGCCCTGCAGGAAGTCAGGGAGCGGGTTGAGCGCAAACTCGCTGAGCAAAAACGCAACGAATACAGCAGCAAGCTCAAGGTGCTTTCCCGCCGGCTGGTGGCGGCGCAGGAAACCGAACGCCGGAACATCGCGCGCGAACTCCACGATGAAATCGGCCAGGCGCTCACGGTCATGCAATTGAACCTCCAAGCCTTGCTGTCGACGTCCACTGCGGGTGACCGGCTGCGCTTGCAAGCCACGCTTGAAGCGGTGGACCGCGTTTTGGAGCAAGTGCATGACCTCGCGTTAAATTTGCGCCCATCCATGCTGGATGATCTCGGACTGGAGCCGGCGCTGGTGTGGTTGACCCACCGGCAGGCGGAACTGGCCGGGTTCAAAGGCGAAGTCCACGCGGAAGCCTTGGAGGACCGTCTGGACACGGTGATTGAAACGGAGTGCTTCCGGATCGCGCAGGAAGCCTTGACCAATGTGGTGCGCCACGCGCAAGCCCGCACGGTGACCGTGGCGTTGCGCAAAGAAGCCGGGCAACTCCACCTGCGCGTGCGCGACGACGGGGTTGGATTTGATGTGGCCGCCATGTCGGAAAAGGCCGTGCGGGGCGCCAGCCTGGGCCTGTTGAGCATGGAGGAACGCGCGGTGTTGGCGGGTGGACAATTGGAATTCAACTCCACGCCAGGGCAGGGCACCGAAGTCCACGCGTGGTTCCCTTTGAAATGGCGGACTGCCTAAAACTGAGCCGAGACCGATGAAAAACTTAAAGAATCCTGTTCGCGTCATATTGGCCGATGATCATGTGCTCGTGCGCGCGGGCATTCGTGCCTTGCTGGAGAAGCTGCCGGGGGTGGCGGTGGTGGGCGAAGCCGGTGATGGCCGGGAAGTTCTGGAATTGGTCAAGGTGCACCAGCCGGATGTTGTTCTGATGGACATCTCCATGCCCGGCTTGAATGGTCTGGAAGCGGCGGCCCGCATGGCGAAAGAATTTACGAAAGTCCGGATCATCATTCTCTCCATGCATGACAACGAGGAATATTATTGGCGCGCGTTGAAGGCCGGCGCCTCCGGCTATTTGCTGAAGAAGGCGGCCAGTGCCGAACTGGCCACCGCCTTGCAACGGGTGGTTCATGGCGACATTTATCTCAGTCATGAAATCTCCACGCGGCTCCTCAAGAAATTCCCCGTGGATGGAATCGCCGACCGGAAAAGTCCGCTCGAACAGTTGACGGGCCGGCAGCGGGAGATTCTCCAACTCATCGCCGAAGGGCAGAACACCAAGCAAATCGGCGAACTCCTGAAGGTCAGCCCCAAGACCATCGAATATCATCGGATGAAGTTGATGGACAGCCTGAACGTGCATGACATCCCAGGCTTGGTGCGGTTCGCGCTGCGGGTGGGTTTGCTGCCGCAAGAAAGTTGACCGGTGAAACTCAACCTTCAGGGCTGGGTTTCGCGCGTGCGGTAGAAGCGTTGTTGAAAATTGCCCGCTTCGGGGTCGGTAAAGCTCAGCGAACCATTCGCATCAATCGTTCCGGTGCCGATGACGGCCCAGGTCGTGAAATCCTGCGTCGCTTCGAGGTCATACGTCTGGCCCACCGATCCGGTCACGGTCAAGGTAAACTGGCCGCCGGAAATGCCGCGCGTCTGTATCTGCGAACCGGGAAGCGGCTGCCGGTAACTGATCTCGTTGGAGAAACTGCTTTCCACCCCGTCCACATTGACGGCGGTGACAGCGAAGTAATAGGTCACGCCGGACGACAATCCCGGAACCGTCGCCGCCGTCACGGTTTCCACGGAAATGATATCCGGATAAATCCCGCTGGTCGTGCCGTAGTAAACGTTGTAGCCAGTGATCTCGGCGCTGGCGCTGGGATTCCAGGCCAGAGTCAAGCTATAGGGGGGTGAAAGCGGCATGCTGGCCTGGACGGAGTTTTGGAGCAAGGCAAAGGACAAGATGCCAGCCAGCACGCTGGTCAATCCCTTGATTCGCGCACACCCGGACAAAGTCTTGGCCGGGCGGACCGCCTTTGGTTCGAGGTTAAGTGTCATGATTAACCTATACAGTTGGAAGAAATCAGCCGCGACTAGGGCGTTCCTTACCTGACTGGGGAATTCCTTGGCGTGCAGAATCGCAGCAAAATCAGGCCCAAATAAATGGGTGAAAGCTTGGGTCGCGCAAAAACCATGTTGTAAACGCACCGGGACAGTGGTGGTATCAAGTTCCGGCAATGATCTGGTAGGGTAACACCCCATAGGATCGGAAAACTTTTCCGGTCACTATGAAGGTGTGCAGCAGAACCCTTTCTGAAATTGAGAGTCAACCAGCCCGATCATTTGCCAACGATGAAACACAATCATAATCACAACAACACCCCGAATCCGCAACTGATGCCGGTGCGCTTTGAGTTCACCCATCCGACGGCCAAGTCGGTTTGTATCGCGGGAACCTTCAACCATTGGCAGCCCGAGGCCAAGACGCTCCATTCTTCCGGCGTGGGCAACTGGTGGAAGGAAACGGCGCTCGCCCCCGGCACCTACGAATACTGTCTCGTCGTGGACGGCCAATGGATGCCCGATCCCAAAGCCAGTGAAACTGTCGCCAATCCCTTCGGCGGGAGAAACTCGGTTTTGAAGGTGGCCAGCTCACCGGCTGCGGCCCATCGCGCCGAGGCGGAAAATTTACCGTTGAAAAACGCTAACAAACAACTAAACAAATAAATCAAAAATATGAACAAAGAAACACAAGCCATCAGTGATGACATGGGACAACTGGCCACCGACGCGCGCGCTTTAATGGCGGCCACTGCCGATGTGGCCGGAGAAAAAGTCGGCGAAGCCCGCAAGCGTCTCGCCGCCGCGCTGGAAAGCGCCAAGGAAATCGCGGGCAACGTCCGGGACAAAGCCGTCGCCGGCGCGAAAGCCACCGACCAGGCTGTGCATGAACATCCGTATCAAGCCATCGCCATCGGGGTCGGCGTCGGGGCGCTTCTGGGTTACCTGATCGCCCGCCGCTGCACCCGTCATTGCGATTGATCCGGTTATGGAGGAATCCACAGGAAGCTTCAAGCAACTCGCCGCCAACTCGAAACGTTTTGCGCGGCGGTTGCTGACCATCGGGGAAAACCGGCTTGAATTGTTGGCGGTGGAAGTGCAGGAGGGGCGCGAGCATCTCCTACAAGCCCTGCTGCTGGCTCTGGGTGTGGCCGCCTTTGGAATGCTCGCCAGCCTTACGCTCACGGCTGCCATCGTGGTTTGGTTGTGGGCGTATTCACCCGTGGTCGTCCTTTTGGTGTTGACCGCGCTATACGCCGTTGCCGGGATTTGTCTTTACCGGCGGCTCACCGGACTGTTGCAGGAATGGCAGACGCTTTCCGCCACGCTCGACCAACTTCGCAAGGACCGCGCCTGTCTGGAAAAAACCCTCGAATGAACCCGCTCGAATCACGGAAACAATTGTTGATCGCCGAAAGTGAGCTCAACCGCGAACAGTTCACCCAGGAATGGCAGGCGGTGTCCAATGACGTTCACGCGCTGGCCAGCCGGGCCAAAACAATCGGTTCCATTGCTTCCGTCGCCGCTGCGTTGGTTGCCGGCGTGGCGACTTTCCGGCGCGCGAAATCCGCGGCTCTCGCCGCGCAACCTTCGTGGCCACAAACTATTCTCAAAGGTGCGGGACTGGTTTCCACGCTCTGGCAGGCGTTCCGCGTGCGGCGTTCGGATCAAAAGGAGCAATAGCCGGTTGCGTGCGGCGAGTGAATCAACCCGCGCGGCTCAACGGGATTTCAGTTCAACGGAATGCTCGCGACGGTCATCCACCAATGGAATTGTTTTCGCGGCCAGTTCTTTGCCGTCGAGCGAGAGATGATTTATGTCGCCTGAATCGGCGGCAAGCCGGCTGATGGTGATGTGATAAACTGTTTGCCGGTAGCGATAGTGGATTTTGTAGGTCTGCCAGTCTTTCGGCAGACGCGGTGTCAGGCGCAGTTGATCACCTTCCAAGTTCACTCCCAGCAGCGTTTCGATCAGCAGCCGATACATCCAGCCTGCCGAACCGGTATACCACGTCCACCCGCCGCGCCCCGTGTGCGGCGCGACCGCATACACGTCCGCCGCGACGACGTAAGGCTCCACTTTGTAGGTGGCGATTTGTTCGGGCGTGCCGCCGTGATGTATGGGATTGAGCAGCGCGAACAGCTCCCACGCGCGTTCGTTCTCGCCCATGAGCGCGAAGGCCATGACCGTCCAGATCGCGCCGTGCGTGTATTGGCCGCCGTTCTCGCGCACACCGGGAATGTAACCCTTGATGTAACCGGGATTGAGCGCCGACTGGTCGAAGGGCGGATCGAACAACTGGATCAGTTTGGCCTTCCGGCGGACTAAGCGCTCGTCAACGGCCGTCATCGCCGCACGCGAACGCTGCGGATCGCCGGCACCGCTGATTACCGACCAGCTTTGCGGCAGGGAATCAATCTGACATTCAGGATTGGTCGCGGAGCCGAGCGGTTCGCCGTTGTCGAAGTAGGCGCGGCGATACCATGCGCCGTCCCAGGCGTGCAGCTCGATGTTCTCCTGCAGCTGCCGCGCCTGCGCGATGCAGCGGTCGGCGAACGCAAGGTCTTTGCGCGCGCGCGCCAGTTCGGAAAACTTTGTCAGCACGTCGTAAAGAAAAAACGCCAGCCACACGCTTTCGCCGCGGCCCTCTTTGCCGATCATGTTCATGCCGTCGTTCCAGTCGCCACAGCCAATCAGCGGCAGACCGTGGGTGCCGAATTTCAAGCCCCGCTCGATGGCGCGCACGCAATGGTGGTAAAGCGTGCCGGACTCTTCGGAGCGATTGGGCAGATCGTAGTAGGCTTCCTCGTCCGGCTTGACGGGACGTGCTTCCAGAAAAGGAATCTTCTCATCCAGCACGCCGGTGTCCGCAACACACGCAACGTAGCGGCAGGTTACGTAAGGCAGCCACAGATAGTCGTCGGAAAAATGCGTGCGGACGCCCCGCCCGGCCGGGGGATGCCACCAATGTTGCACGTCGCCTTCGCGGAATTGATGCGCGGCGGCGCGGAGCAGATGCTCGCGCGTAAGCGCCGGTTCGCAATGGACCAGTGCCATGGAATCCTGCAACTGATCGCGAAATCCATAAGCGCCGCCGGACTGATAAAATCCGGTGCGGCCCCAGAGCCGGCAACTCAAGGTCTGATACAGCAGCCAGCCGTTCGCCATCAAGTTCACGGCGGGATCGGGCGTGTCCACGCTCACGGTGCCGAGGCTGCGGTTCCAATAATCCCAGACACCTTGCAGCGCCACACGGCTGGCGTCCTCGCGGCGATAGCGCCGGATGAGATTCTGCACCTCTGCCGGGTTGCGGCCCACACCGAGGCGAAAGCTGGTTTCGCGTTCCTGACCGTCCGGCAAATTGAAGCTGACCTGCACCGCGCCGCACGGATCCAGTCCCGCGCCGACCCGGCCGGAAAGGCGCGTGCGCTTCAGCGCCGCCGGGTTTGCGAGGGTTCCGTTCCGGCCGATGAATTCCTTCCGGTCGCCGGTGAGCGTGCGCGTGCCGTCGTTGACATCGATGAACGCGATGCGGTCGGGGAATTCGGTGTTGTAGTAATTGCGCGCCAGCAACGCGCCGGTCTTGAGGTCCACTTCGGTCTGCACATGCAGCAGACTTTTCTGCCGCACGTCGCCCAAGACCCATTCCCAGTAGCCCGTGACGGACAGGCGGCGCGACCGGCCGGAGAGGTTGCGCAATTTCAAAACCGTGAATTTCACGGGCGCGTCCATCGCCACATAAATCCACAGCTCGGAGGCGATGCCGTTCTCGGTGTGTTCAAAGACCGTGTAGCCGAAACCGTGGCGGATGACATAGGGCGTGGCCCCGCGGGCGGGCAACGGTGTGGGCGACCAGAATTGGCCGGTCTGCTCATCGCGGAGGTAGAGCGCCTCGCCCGTGGTGTCCTGCACGGGATCGTTGCTCCACGGCGTCAGGCGAAATTCGTGGGAATTCTCCACCCAGGTGTATGCCCCGCCGCTCTCGGAAATCACTGTGCCGAAATAGGGATTGGCCAGCACGTTGACCCATGGCGCGGGCGTCATCTGGCCAGGCAGGAGCGTGATGACGTATTCGTGGCCGTCGCGCGTGAAGCCGCCGAAGCCGTTCGGGAAAATCAAATCGCGGGGCGGGAGCGGCGGGGACAAATCGGACCGGGCGGAACGCGTGGGCGTCAGGGCGGAAACCGCCGGCTCCAGAACGCTCCGATGTTCCAGTTGCTCCGCTAAGGTTCCCTTCTCGTCATCGAGAACAATTCGCGCCGCAGCTTGCAGCAGCACGCGATCCTCGTTGGGAATCTGTTCGAGCCGTCGGACGAAGATGCCGCCGGGTTTATCCTGCATTTGCGCTTCGATGCCGGACGAAATCACGCTGGTGATCTGGTCGTGCAGGGACTGGCGATAAACCGAAACGTCCTCGTTTAGGATGACGAGGTCCACGGTCAAGCCCTTCATGCGCCAGTAGGAGTGCGCCTGGATCAGCTGCCGGACGATTTCAATCTTCTCCACATCGCTGATCCGGAGCATCACGATAGGCGCGTCGCCGGAAATGCCGTAGCTCCACAGCCCGTTTTGGCCGCGCCGGTTGTTGAGCAGAACACCAGCGCCGGCCCGGCGCGCGGGGTCGGCATAGATCAGCGCACCCGCCAGCCGACCGTAGAGCTGCGCCTCAGCCTCGGTGATGTCGAGCTGGTGCAAGGTCACCTGGCTGTGCGTCCACGCCAGATCGAACACGCGATCGGTCATGCGGGAGCTTTGGTATTTCTCCACCAGCGCCAGCGCGGCTGCGCGGTTTTCGGTCGCGCCCAGCACCAGATCGAAGATGGCCGTTTCGTGAGGCGCTAGCGTAACCTCGCGTCGCAGTGAAACAATGGGATCGAGCACGGAGCCGACGGTGTTGGACAACGGTGCGATGCTCTGCATCGCAGCCGGGCTGGCCAGCGTGCCACCGCGACCGACGAAGCGGGAGCGGTCGGTTTCGCAGGAAGTGACGCCCTGTTCGCCGCCCTGCCCCAGCAGCAGGTGCAGCAGCCACGGCGGCTTTTCATTCTGCGAGCGGGCGCGGCGGGTGCAGAGAATGGCGGAAGCTTTTGCCGCGAATTCCGTTTGCACAAAAAGATTGCTGAACGCGGGATGGGCCATGTCCGCATCCGGCCGCGCGAGCACGACTTCGGCATAGCTGGTCAATTCAATGACGCGCGTCATTGGCGAGTGATTGGTGATGGTGATGCGCCGCAATTCCACGTCGTCTTCCGGCGAGACGCTGATTTCGGTATGGACTTCGAAGCCGGCCTGACGCTGCCGGAACTCCGCGCGCGCCTGCGTGAAGATTGCCTCGTAACTTGTCGTCGCGTGCAAGGTGGGTTGATAGGCGGTTGACCAGAATTCACCCGTCGCGCGGTCATGCAGATAGACAAACGTGCCCCAGCAATCGCGCGTGGCGTCCTCGCGCCAGCGGGTGACGGCCAGATCGCGCCAGCGACTGTAGCCGCCGCCGGCACTGCTGATGGCGACGTGATAGCGGCCGTTGGACAACAGGTGAACCTCCGGCGCCGGCGGCGTGGGATTCCTGAAGACCCGCATGACGGCTTCGCCCTCGCCGGAGAACGAGCGGGTTTCTTCCAGTTTTAAATCTTCGGCGAGCACGCTCGCGGCAGTCTTCGGCACGCGTTCCTGCAACAGCAGGTCCGCCGCCTTGAGCAGCGGACAGGCCAGGAAGCGCCGCTGCATCGGATCGTCGCGCAGGAGATTGACGAGCGCCAGCAGGCTCATCCCCTGATGATGCGCCATGAAGGAACGGATGGTGGCGCTGGTTTCCTCCGGCGGCAGGTGCGAGGGGGTGTAATCCACCGCCTCGTAGAAACCGTAAGCGCCTTCCCGACCTTCGCGGGCGAGTCGCTGCAAGTTTTCACACGCCGCCACCGGCGCCACCATCAGCGCCATCACGGTGGCGTAGGGAGCGATCACGAGGTCATCGGCCAAGCCGCGTTTCAAGCCGAGGCCTGGCACGCCGAACGCGCGATACTGGTAGTTCAGATGCGTGTCGGTCCGATTGTAACCCGATTCGGAAATGCCCCACGGCACGCCGCGCACTTTGCCATACTCGATCTGCTGCTGCACCGCCGCCCGGCAGGTGTGATCGAGCAGGGTGTTTTCATAGCTGGGCATGACCAGCAGCGGCATCAGGTATTCGAACATCGAACCGCTCCAGGAAACGAGGATCGGTTCGCCCTGCGCAGCGACGAGCAGCCGCCCCATCGAGAACCAGTGGTCCTGGGGGACCTGCCCCAGGGCGATGGCGACGTAGCTGCACAAGCGCGCCTCCGAGGCCAGCAGATCATAGAAGCTGACATCGCAGCGGCGCTCGGTGACGTTGCAGCCGATGGAAAACAAATCTCGCGCCGGGTCGAACAGAAAGGTGAAATCCATCCCGGCGGCCAATTCATCGGCTTGTTTGGCCAAAGTCTCCAGGGCCAGCAGGCGCTGCCGGGCGTGGTCGCTGGCTTCACGCAGGCAACGCGCGAGGGCAGCATCTTCCAGCAACAGACCGGGCGATTGATCCAGCGTCGCGAGTTCGCGCAAAGAAAGCGGCTGGTCAAGGGCGGCGAACTGCTCCTGAAACTTTGTCGCAGCCGACGTAAGGAGGCTCTGGCTAATTTCGGATTTCGGATTTCGGATTTCGGATTTGGAAGTTTGAAACTCCTCATGTCGGTTACCTCCTATTGAGATGGGCAACGCCAGCCAGGGCGCGAGGAAACGCAATTCTGCCAACTGCTCCGCGCAATTTTGTTTCAGGGTCTCACTCCACGTTTTCAGTTCGTCGTCCGTGCTGGCGAACGAATCGGCAATCTGCGCCGCCAAGCCGGTTGTCCGTTCCAATAAATCATGCGCCGCGCGGAGACCGTTTGGTGCCGTCGCCAATTCGGCGGCGAGGTGTGCGAGCGCGGTGTTTTCGCGTGCCAGATCCCGGAGCACCTGCATCGTGTCGCGCAGTCCGGCAAAAACCTGGGGCGTGAAAATTTTTTCCTCCGCCAACTCACGCAATCCGGAGCCGAGCGTCAGCAAATGCCCCGCGAGATTGCCGCTATCCACGCTGGAAATGTAGAGCGGCAGGAGCGGCTGCAGCGTGCGCGTCTCATACCAGTTGTAGAAATGCCCGCGATACCGCTCGAGCTGTTGCATCGTTGCCAGCGTGTCTTGCGTGCGGCGGATCAAACCGCCGGCCGGCAGATAGCCAAAGTCGCGCGCGGCCAGGCTGGCGAGCAGCGCCAGGCCCATGTTCGTGGGCGAGGTGCGCGTCGCGATCAGCGGTGCGGGAATTTCCTGGAAATTGTCCGGCGGCAGCCAGTGCTCCTGCGCCGTCACGAACGTCTCGAAGAAATGCCAGGTCTTGCGAGCGGTGCGGTGCAAAAACGCCAGTTGCTCGGCCGACAAGTCCGGTGCCTGAACCTCCAGGGTCTGGCTGATCCACCAGGCGATCCACGGTGCCATCAGCCAGAGGCCGAGGGTCGGCACGGCCAGCACGAACTGTGTGGGCTGCGTCGCGGCCAGAAACAGTCCGGTTGCCAGCGCGACCGTCGGCGCGATCCACATGGTGGCAAAAAAGCCGGGGAGGTCGGCGCGCGTGGCGCGTTCGGAATCACCCGAGGTTTGCCATTCGAGGAGTCGTTTGTGCGTGACCAGCAAGCGCACCAGCGTCCGGGCGATCGCGTCCAGACTGATGAACGCGTCATAGGGCAGGAACACGAACGTGAGGAAGATCTGGCCGAGCTGCCGGCCGGCCGACCCGGCCACGCTTCGCAGATGCATGACCCATGGCAAATCGTCCGGTTTGCGCAGCAGACTGACGAGCGCCGCCAGCAATCCCGGCAGGGTGATGAGCGCGAGCACCAGCAGCGATCCGAGGCCGCCGAGCTGGGGCAGCAGCACCCAGTTGCCCAGGATCAAAAGCAGCAGGGCGATGGGGACGAGACTGCGCCGCAGGTTGTCGAAAATTTTCCACTGCGACAAACCGGAGAGCGGATTGGCAATGCGCCGGGCGTCCGAACCGGGCACGCGCGGCAGCAGCCATTGGCTGATCTGCCAATCGCCGCGAATCCACCGGTGCCGCCGGTCGATGTCCACGTTGTAGCGCGAAGGATGTTCCTCGTAGAATTCCACATCGCTCACGAGGGCGGAGCGGGCATGACACGCTTCCAACAGATCATGGCTGAGCACGGTGTTCTCGGGGAAGCGGCCGGCCATGGCGCGCTGGAAGGCGTCCACATCGTAAATCCCCTTGCCGATAAACGAGCCTTCGTGAAAAACATCCTGATACACGTCGGATACTTCGCGCGTGTAAGGATCAATGCCCGCGTCGCCGGCAAAGAGCCGGACGAACCACGATCGCCGGGCGCCCGGCAAACTGACGCCGACGCGGGGCTGGAGAATGCTGTAGCCCTCCGCGACAATGCCACCGACGGGATTGAACGCGGGATGGTTCAGCGGATGGGCCATGGTGCCGGCCAGTTGCCGCGCGGCATCACGCGGGAGCTGGGTGTCCGTGTCGAGTGTGATGACATACTTGATTGCGGGGAGAATGGCGGTATCACCCACAATCTCGGAAAAGCAGGCGCGCGAACCGCCGCGAAGGAGCGCGTTGAATTCCGTCAGCTTGCCACGCTTGCGTTCGTAACCCATCCACAACCCTTCGCCGGGGTTCCAGCGGCGCGGGCGATGGAACAAGAAGAAGAGCGGGTGCTGCGCGGATGGATACTTCAGGTTGAGCCGCTCAACGCCGGCCCGCACGCGCTGGAGCAGCGGTTCGTCCCCTGGCAGAATCTCCTCCGAAGCGTCGCGGAAATCCGTCAGCAAGGCGAAGTGCAGGTTCTGATCGCGATTGGCGAGATGATGGATCTCCAGCGTCTCGATGAGGCGATCCACGCCGGCCGGACTGGTGAGCATGGTCGGCACGACGACCATTGTGCGGCAATCCGGCGCGATGCCCGCGGAAAAATCCAGGCGCGGGAGCAGGCAGGGTTTCAGCAAAAGCGTGGCGAGCCAGTTTATCAATGCGACGGCGAGCTGGCTGCCGCACAGGAGGAAAACGAGGGTGAAGAAAACGAGTCGCCATCCCACCACTTCAAACGTCAGGCCCTGCCGCGCAAACCAAACGGTGGCGAGCAGAGTGATCAGGCCGATGCCGCCCGTGTAAAACGTCAGGGGAAAACGGTGGATGCAGCGTTCCTTGACGGTTTGCCAGGGCCACCGCACCTTCACCGCCTGCCCCAGTGCCAACCGGCCTTTGTCAATCAAGTAAAAGCCCACGTGGGCGGTCCGGTCGTGGCGTCCCATTTGCGCGGCACTATCGGAGGCGAGTTGAATGACCCGCTGCGCGACGTCGGCTTCGGTGAGCTGGCTGTGCCGGGCGAAAAATTCGACCGCATGGCGATAGTGGTCGCGGGTCGCAAAATCCATCCGGCCATAAACGTCCGCCGGGTCGGATTGTAAAGTTTGCTCCACCCGGCTGAGGGTTTCCACGAACTCCTTCCAGTCCATCGCGCTCAAGAAACGCAGGCTGGCAATGCTGTGGCTGACGGAAACCTGGTCCGCCGCCTGGTTCTGGCTCTCCTGTTGCACCAACTGTTCGATGGACAGGCCGCGTTCGCCGAGCCGCTGTTCCAGCCAGCCGCGCGCGAGATGCAACACCGGGCTGTGCCGCGACAGGCGCTGGCAAAATTCCGCCACGAATGAGCTGGAGACGGGCAGATCCGACTTCGCCATGTCCGCCACCACGATGACGAGGTGCGACGGATTTTTCTCCGCCATCTGCTGCAAACGGTCCACCCACAAGTCCGCCAGATCGCGGTCATCCCGCGCGCGATTCAAGCGCGTGGTGACGCGCTGCAGATTTTCAATCAACCCCAGGCGCAGCATTATGGGAATGGCCCACAACTCGCCGAGTTTCAATGACGCCACCGTCTGGTAGGCCGCAATAAAGGCGCTGAGCGGGCCCGCATCAATTTGCGCATCCACATGCGAGATCAATTCCAGCACGATGTCATACACGCGCGGCAGTCCGGCGGAAGGACCTTTCAAGAGGCGCGGCAACTCGCGGCTGTAGCCGCGGGGCAGATGTCGCCGGGCCAGCTGAATCTGTTCCTCGATCAGGTAGAAATTATCCAGCAGCCATTCGGCGGCGGGCGTGATGCGCCGGGTTTTGTCCACGGCGAGGGTCGCATGATTGAAGGCCCGAAGAATGTCTTCGTTTTGACTAAGGCGGGCGAGCAGCCGGTTGTCCCCCTGACGCGTGACGACTTGATGGCTGCCGGCAAGCGTTTTGGCATGGCGCGCGAGTTGTTCGACGCTGAATAACTCGGCTCGCAATGGCGGCTCGCCAGCAGGCGGTCGCGAACGCGATTGCGAGGTCACCCAGTCTTGAAATCGCGATGTCAGGGTCTGCATGATGTTCTTCATTCCGGTCGCGACAGCTGTGATCTTTTTTGCCCGCGCAAATTGACGGCGGCGGCGTCAGAGCCGTCCGGATCTTCTTCCGTCCCGGCTCCGAAACAGATCAGGCCCGACGAAATAATGCCGCCGATTTGACGAAGGATACTCGTGTAAGCGTGGGCTTCATCCCGCTCAGATGATATGGGGTGTTACCCCACCGGGCCGGATTCCTGTCAGGCTTTTAGCCGCTTTGACCGCGAGGTGCGCGTTCTATCGAGCACGCGGCGCGCAGCGGCGTTTGGCGATGCGTTGATTCTACTGCGCACGAAAGAATGTGCATTAGGGTTACACCCCATGTCGCACCAAGAGCTCAAGGGACTAGCATCGAACTGTGAATCACCAAAATCTTTTCCTTAAAACTAGCCAAGCGGGGTTCTCATTGAGTGCTGTGCTTCTGTTATCGCTGACCGGTTGCGTGGGGTATGTGGATCGTTCACCTCAAACGGTGTATGTGACGCCCGCACCAGTGGAGACGGTCGCAATGGTGCAAGATGATTATGTCTATTATCCCGGTTATCAGGTTTATTACAGCAGCAACCGGCGCCAATACGTCTATCAGGAAGGACGTTCCTGGGTAACGCGCGCCGCGCCGCGCGGAGTATCGGTTAACGTGCTTTTATCTTCACCGTCGGTTAGGCTTGATTTTCATGACTCGCCGGCACAACACCACGCGACGGTCGCCCGGCAATATCCAAAAAACTGGGCGCCGCCCGGTGCAAATCCGGGTCGGAAAAATCAGTGGAAGGACGGACCGCACGGGGAAAACAACGGTAGATAATCAGCTCAATCCCATTTGCGTTTGAAAGGTTTAGTGCGGTTCAGCCGTCATTGATTATTCATTTTCCATGGGGCGACCACGGATACACGAGCCACGTTGGAGAAAACGACCCGCTTTAGAATCGGCGCACCAAGGGGATATGATAAAACTGCTCACTTGCTTCGGAAGGCAAGAATATAACTCCTTTCGTTTGTTAGCCGCCTGAAACTTCTCTCCCAACTTCGTGTCTTTACCGCCGGCCACCCCTAGCGTCCAGCCTCGGCTGGCACCGGGCCGTTTGGCTATCGTGTTCGGCTTGTGGCCGAGCCAATCGAGTAATAGGCCCGAAGCTACATTGGCAAATCCCCTTCCGGTGATCGCTCAAGAGTTTGACCTGTCTTCGCTTCCCAAAGGCATGGCTTGCCGGAGGGGGTTTCTATTCGTCGAAACATTGCGATTCGCCAAAATCCATTTGACCCTCTGGGACGCACCAGCTACGTTGCTCGCGTGAATCATAAATTAAACCTGCTGCTTAAGAACGCGCTGCTGACCGGCGCGGCGGTTGGGTTTTAATTCGTTCACCAGAATTTTACAAACCCACTGCCGTCACGGCGGTGGGTTTTTTGTTTTAACCTGACCTTCGGACGGCAATAATAAGAAAGCAAACGACCATGAAAAAAGATCCGTCACAAAAATACCGCGCGTTTCCGCCGGTTCATTTACCCGATCGTCAATGGCCCGGCCGCGTTCTCACGCGCGCGCCCCGCTGGTGCAGCGTGGATTTGCGCGATGGCAACCAGGCGCTCGCCGTGCCGATGAACGTCTCGCAGAAGCTGGAGTTGTTCCAGACGCTCGTGAAACTCGGTTTCAAGGAAATTGAAGTCGGTTTCCCCTCGGCGTCTAACACGGAATTTGCCTTCAACCGCTTGCTCATCGAGAAGGGGCACGCCCCGGACGACGTGTGGTTGCAGGTGCTCGTGCAGGCGCGCGAGGATTTGATCGAGCGCACCGTCGAATCGCTCGTCGGCGCCAAGAAGGTCATCATCCACATGTATAATTCGACGTCGCCGGCGCAGCGCCGCGTGGTGTTCGGTAAGTCGAAGGACGAGATCAAGGCCATCGCGGTCAACGGCGCGCGGATGATCAAAGACCGCTTGCACCGGCTCAAGGGCACGGAAGTGATGCTCCAGTATTCACCGGAAAGTTTCAGCATGACGGAAGTGGAATACGCTAAGGAAATTTCCGAAGCCGTCATGGCCGTGTGGCAGCCGACGCCGCAGCACAAAATGATCTTGAATCTGCCAGACACGGTCGAGGTCGCAATGCCGAACGTGTATGCGGACCAGATCGAGTGGATGTGCCGGAACCTTAGGAATCGAGACTCGCTTATTATCAGCCTGCACACGCACAACGACCGTTGCACGGGCGTGGCCGCGACGGAACTCGGCATGTTGGCCGGCGCGGACCGTGTCGAGGGCACCCTGTTCGGCAACGGCGAGCGCACGGGGAATTTGGACATTGTGACCGTCGCGTTGAATCTTTACATGCACGGCATTGATCCGAAGCTGGATTTCTCGAATCTGAGTTCGATCATTGACGTATACGAGCGCAGCACCGGCATGACCGTGCCCGCCCGTCATCCTTACGCGGGCGAACTGGTCTTCACCGCGTTCAGCGGCTCGCATCAGGACGCGATCAAGAAGGGCCTGGCCGAGCGCGAAAAAACTCCCGGCGCGCACTGGGACGTGCCGTATCTGACGATTGACCCGACGGACATCGGGCGCGAATACCGCGAGGTCATCCGCGTGAACTCGCAGTCTGGCAAGGGTGGCGTGGCGTATTTGCTCGAAAGCGAATTCGGCATCGAACTGCCCAAGGATATGCAGCGCGAGTTCGGCCCGATTGCCAACGACGCGGTGGACAAACTTGGTCGCGAAGTCAGCGGCGCGGAACTCAAATCGATGTTCTGGAAGGAATACGTCGAACGTAATTTGCCGTGGCAATTATCTGCGTTTGAAACCGAAAGCAAAAATGGCGTGGTGAAATGCCGCGCGAAATTGTTGCGCGACGGAAAGCCTGTTGAGTTCAAAGGCGAAGGCAACGGCCCGCTCGCCGCGCTGGTTCATGGTTTCACGACGGCGTGCGTGCCGCGTTTTGAGATCGCCAACTACAGCGAGCACGCCTTGAGCTCCGGCGAGACGGCGGCGGCGATTTCCTACATCCAGATCAAGACCGCCGACGGCAAATCGCGCTGGGGTGCGGGCGTGGACACGAACATCGAACTCGCGTCGGTGCGCGCGGTCTTGAGTGCGCTGAACCGCTGCTAGTTTGTTTCTGGTCAAGCATTCGCCCGGTGATTATGCTGAAATTGAATTTATGAATAGCAATCGTTATTGGCTGGTGGTTCCCGTCATCGGTCTCGCCGTCCTGTTTCTGGGATTCGGCTGCGCGAGCAAATCTGAAAAGCCCAAGGTGGCTGAGTCGGCGGCCATCACCGTGCCGATACCGCCGCCCGTCCCGCCGGTGACCAACGCGCCGACACCGCCGCCGCAGGTCGCCACGACACCCGCGGTTTATGTGCCCGACATGACACATGCCGGGGAGCCGCTGCCCGCCGGTGTGCTGGCTTGGGATAATTTGTTGAAAGCGGTCGATGCCGCCGCCGATCAGCCCGAGGCGCATTTCACTTTCGATTTCACGAATGTTTCGCCCGGCAAGGTCGTCATCCTCAGCGTCCATCCGTCGTGCGGCTGCACCACGGCGCAATTGCCGCCGATGCCTTGGATCGTGGAGGCCGGGACCAACGGCCGGATCGGCCTCACCGTGAACCTCGGCGGCAAGACCGGCACGCTGTTCAAAACGGTGAATGTCGTCACCGACAAGGGCAACTTGAACCTCTCGTTGCGGATCACCATTCAGCCGCCCGTGGTTCCGATCATGACCGATGCCGATCGCGCCCGCGCCCTCGAGGCCGCCAAGGTGGACCGGCAGGCGGTCTTCAAGGGTGACTGCGCGGTCTGCCACGTCAAACCCGGCATTGGCAAATACGGCAAGGCGCTTTTCGATGCTTCCTGCGGCATCTGCCATGAGAGTGAACATCGCGCCTCAATGGTGGCGGATTTGCACGCCATCAAAACCCCGACCAGTGAAGATTTCTGGCGCACCTGGATCACGCATGGCAAACCCGGTTCGCTGATGCCCGCGTTTTCGACCGCAGACGGCGGCCCCCTGACGGATATACAAATCGCCTCGCTCGCCGCTTATCTGAATGCGGCCATCCCGTCAAAGGTTCCGCCGCCGCCGCAGTGAGGGCCGCGGCGACCTAGGGAGATGGCGGGGGATTATTAATCTGCCTGGATGGATTTCTTCTGTCATAGAAAATAAAGCCGATTAATTTTTGCAAACCGACAAGCTTGTTTTAGGTTCAGATGTTTTCCTAACAAATCGGATGGTGAAAATCAAACACGACTGACGAATGGAGAATCCAGCTGATCCTGCCAATTTGAAAATGGATGTTGAACCCGAGCCGGAGTTCATCAAGCCTGCCCGCCGGATTGGCTATCGCAAACGATTCACCTTTTGGTTGTCAGGCCTGTGGCGGCTTTTCAAGGAGTTTTGGATTGCGGTGGTGGCGATCGTTCTGGGAGGACTTTGTTACCTCTTGATAACGCATTTTGTTTTTCTGTCAGTCCAGGTGGACGGCCATAGCATGGTGCCGTCACTGGAAGATTCCGGACACTACTGGGTGAACCGGATGGCATACGTCCGCAGCGAACCGCATCGGTCCGACATCGTGGCGCTCAGAGATCCGCGCGACGGGACGTTGGTTGTCAAACGCATCATTGCCTTGCCGGGCCAATCCATTTACTTCAACAAGGGCAAGGTGTATCTGGACGGTAAACAGCTCTCGGAACCTTATCTGCAGGCCAAGACCTATACGTTTGCCTACGAGAAAAAAAGCGGAGATGAATTTCTCTGCGTCGGCAAAGACCAGTTTTTTGTCATGGGCGACAACCGCGGCAACAGCACGGACAGCCGTGTTTATGGCACCGTCCCGCGCCGGAATATTCTTGGTAAATTGTTCTTCCAATAAAACCCGGCCGGTTCTCCGGCGCCCGGCCTGATCGAAGCCCTCGGCAAACCGCGCTTGCGAAATTTCCCCGGCTGATTATCCTGTCAACCATGATGGATTCATCAGTTGACGCGAGCAATCACCAGAAACTTTCCACCCTCGGCCAGCGGGTTTTGCGCGGCGGGCAAATCACGCGCGACGAAGCGTCGTGGCTGATCAACCTTGAGACCTCCGCCGACATTCTGGATTTGCTGTCGTGGGCGAACCGCATCCGCGAACAATTCAAGGGCAACAAAATCCATCTCTGTTCCATCGTCAACGCCAAGGCCGGCGCGTGCTCGGAGAATTGCAGCTTCTGTTCGCAGTCCTCGCATTACCAGACCGGCTCGCCGAAATACGGCTTTGTCGATCCCGAACCCGTCGCCGAAGCCGCGGAGGAGGCGAACCGGAACCAGGTCACGGCCGTCGGGCTGGTCGCCGCGTGGAAAGGGCTGAACGAAGGACCGCTGCTGGACGAGATTTGCGACCGCGTCCGCGAAATGAAGGCGCAGGGCAAGACGCGGCCGGACGTTTCGCTGGGCATCATCAAAAAGCAGGCGATCGCCGACCGCTTGAAGGAGGCCGGGGTCGAGTGTTACGGTCACAACCTCGAAAGCTCCCGCCGCTTTTTCCCGAACACCTGCACCACGCACACGTTCGACGACCGGCTGGAAACCATCGGCTACCTGAAAAAGGCCGGCATCAAGATTTGTTCCGGCGGCATCATCGGCATGGGCGAGACGCGCGAAGACCGTTGCGACCTCGCGTTCGAGTTGAAGGCCATCGGCGCGAACGTGGTGCCCGTGAACATTCTCAATCCGATTCCCGGCACGCCGTTTGAAAAAGTCACGCCGCTGCCGGTGATGGAAATCCTGAAGACCATCGCGTGCTTCCGGTTCATTTTGCCGCGCCAGGAAATCATGATTGCCGGCGGGCGCACCGTGAACCTGCGCGACACGCAGAGCATGATCTTCATGGCCGGCGCGAGCGCGATGATGGTGGGCAACTATCTCACCACGCTGAACCAGCCCGTGGAAAAAGATCTCCAGATGCTCAAAGATCTCGGCCTCGACCCGAACTGGGACAGCCACGATTTTAGCGATCAGGAAGAGGGCGGCTGCGGGTGCGGAAATGGAAATTGCGAAACGGAAATGGCGGGCGCAAAATAGTCCGAGCATGAAAGTTATCCAACGCGCGCAAGAACAAATTCAGCAAGGCAAACTGTGGCGAGCGAAGGATATTTTGAACGGCGGTATTTCCAACTATCCGTTTACGCCAGAACTTTATCGTGCTTACGGCGACTTGTTGCT
>Ga0114951_10002273_pt1 | contig 21987 bp, 16 predicted proteins | sample AM7aDNAmetaG_FD_88677 | JGI IMG/M metagenome (GOLD analysis project Ga0114951, IMG submission 88677) | Freshwater microbial communities from Finland to study Microbial Dark Matter (Phase II) - AM7a DNA metaG | ecosystem: Environmental > Aquatic > Freshwater > Lake | place: Finland: Lake Alinen... | reverse complement strand
GTAACAGGAGCTACAGGTGTAACTGGAGTTACGGGCACTACAGGAACAGGATTAACAGGTGCTACGGGACCTACCGGAGCAACAGGAACAGGATTAACTGGTGCTACAGGACCTACCGGAGCAACAGGAACAGGATTAACTGGTACTACAGGACCTACAGGAGCAACAGGGACAGGATTAACTGGTGCTACAGGACCTACCGGAGCTACTGGAACAGGATTAACTGGTGCTACAGGACCTACCGGAGCAACTGGAGTAACTGGAGTTACAGGCGCTACAGGAACAGGATTAACAGGCGCTACAGGACCTACCGGAGCAACAGGAACAGGATTAACTGGTGCCACTGGACCTACCGGAGCAACAGGAACAGGATTAACTGGTGCCACTGGACCTACTGGTGCTACAGGTGTAACTGGTGTCACGGGCACTACTGGAGCCGGATTAACAGGTGCAACAGGACCTACTGGAGCTACTGGTGTCACAGGAGCAACAGGAACCGGATTGACAGGTGCAACAGGGCCAACAGGAGCAACTGGAACCGGATTAACAGGTGCTACAGGACCTACCGGGGCTACTGGTGTAACTGGTGTTACGGGTGCTACAGGAGCTGGATTAACAGGTGCAACAGGGCCTACCGGAGCTACTGGTGTCACTGGTGTCACCGGAGCAACAGGAGCTGGATTAACAGGTGCAACAGGACCTACCGGAGCTACTGGTGTCACTGGCGTTACGGGTGCTACAGGAACAGGATTAACAGGTACAACAGGACCTACCGGAGCTACTGGTATGACCGGAGTAACAGGTGCCACTGGAGCAACAGGAACAGGATTAGCTGGAGCCACAGGTGCTACAGGATTAACAGGCGCTACAGGATTAACTGGAGCTACAGGTATTACCGGAGCTACAGGAGCCAAAGGTGTTACCGGACCATTAGTTGCAGGAAATATTAATCAAACACTAAGAAATAATGGTACTTCCTGGGTTGCAGACAGTACACTTTTTAATAATGGAACTTCTGTTTCAATCGGGTCAACACCACTTAACAACAATAAATTATTTGTTAATCGTCCCTATGGCGAAACTGGAGCTGATACAACTGCTATTTATGCAGTACGCGGAGGACAAATGGATACTATTGGTGGCTCAGATTGGTCAGTTTATGGAGTAGATGCTGCTATTAAGGGTTTTTCTATTTGGGGAAACAGATATTCGGCAGCTGTTGCGGGTTATAACTGGAATGATTATCCATTTTCAGCTGGTGTTATTGGATCCAATAATGATGCTACTTACTGGGGTGCATTAGCTTATAAAGAAGCTATAGGCAGCCCTGATATTGTGTGGGCAGGTTATTTTAACGGAAATGTAAATGTTACAGGTACATTAAAAATTAAAGGTGGTACACCCGGCGCTGGTAAAATATTAACATCTGATGCTAATGGCATGGGTTCATGGCAAACATTTGCTTCAGGTCTTACAGGTAATATTTTAGGTTTACAAAACTTAAGTACAAATGGAATTCTTGTAAGAACGGGAGCGGGAACTATTGTTACAAGAAATTTATTTACATCAACAGGTAGTGGTATTAATTTAACCTTTGCTGATGGTGTAGCCGGAAATCCAACGTTAGCTTTAAATTTCGGAACAACATCAGGTACAGTGGCTGCCGGTAATCATACCCATGCACTGCTAACACGTGGTACAGGTCTTACAGGTAATAACTATGATGGTTCAACAGCTACTATATTTGCTGTAGATTTTGGTTCAGGAGCAACGCAGGTGGCTGCCGGTAATCATACCCATGTAGGATTACTTCCTACTGGAACTGCCGGACAAACACTCAGAAATGATGGCACCAACTGGGTTGCAACAAGCAACTTGTTTAATGATGGTCAATACATAGGAATAGGAAATGCATCTCCTTCTTATCCTATTGATATTCTTAGGGTAGGTTCTGCGTTTATAAAAGCAAAATCAACAGGTAGTTTTGCCGGACTTATTATTGATAAATATGCAAGTTCTTCTAATGGCTATCTTATTTTTCAAACTGCAGATGTAGATACATGGTATGCCGGTACTATGGGTAATGATGATTACTCTATCAGCAGATTATATACCGGTGATGGGACATTTTACCTGCAAAAGAGCACTGGATATTTAGGTGTTGGAACAACTTCACCAACGGCACAACTTCATACTACAGGTACAGTTAAATTTGAAGGTGCAGGAACACCGGATGTTGGTAAAGTTTTAACCTCTGATGCTACAGGTAATGCCACCTGGCAAACGCCTACCGCACCGGTTTCTGCATCCAGTGCTGCCACTACAGTTTTAACTACTTCTGTTGTAAATTACTCCGGTGGTACTGTTACTATTACAGCACCCAGAGCAGGAACAGTTATTGTTGAAGCAAATGTACAGATGGCAATGGGTCATGTTACTGGCACTCAGGATTGGATGATTTTAAATATTGGCTCATCAGCTACTGATGGAGGTACAAGTTTTGACCAGGTTAATTGGGTGTGGCCAGCAGCAGATGCAAGTTTTACTTATAAATACTGTACCTTTACAGTAAGAAGAATGTTTACTGTTACAGCAGGCACTCAGACTTTTTATCTTAATGGAAGGATGCAATTTGGAGCAAATTCTGATGATTATTTCTTTTATTCGAATATGATAGCAACTTTTTATTAGAATTGTTGCTTGCTTAATTTGTCAGAAAAAAAGCCCTGAGATTTTATTTCAGGGCTTTTTTTCTGAATATAGGGATAAGAATTCAATAAGATGTGGCTCAAGTGTAATTGCCTGTGCGCGGAAGACATTTATACAGATTGTATTACTTTGATAAAGAAAACTCTATAATGCATGCTTATTAGTTACCGGTGGCTAATTCTTTAGGTCAGAGCAGTATATTGGATTATGAAAAAAAAGTACCGAAAATAAAATTTATAATTTGGCTGAATCTGGCTGAAGCCTAAAAAAGTTTAACAAATTATTAAATATATTTATTTCCAATAACAACCTCAAGAAAAATATCAGGAGTTGTTTTTCTTTATTTTAAAAGAGCCCCAGCCTCAGAAGGCGATTTTCTTGGAATTATAAGCCTTGGATATGCAATGGAAAATATGTGGCTCATGGCAAATTCTCTTGGTATCAGCTTTCATATTATAAGCTCTCTCAGTTCTGGTACAGTTGAAAAAGAAGTAAAAAGCTTGCTTAATATTCCCGAAAACTTAATCATTGCCTTTTCCTGTCGTTTAGGTTATTCTCAATCTGCAAATGAAAAATATATAAGGGTACGTCGTGATATTGAGGATTTTACCCATTATAATAAATTTGGGAAACAGTTATAAACTCAAATAAATAAAAAAAGCTGCCTTTCTGAGACAGCTTTTTAATTTTAAATATAAATCTCTATTGATCCCACCATACTCTATCTGTAAGAGAAACGCCGCTTGTAGGACAATTCTTGCTGTTATATAGTTTCTCAGAAGTCGGGTAAGGATACCTTCTGGGTATAGAACTTATAGCACCATTAATAGAAGGAACAAGCACTGGGAATCCTGTCCTTCTCCAATCATTATACACTTCAAGCTGCAGAAACAAAGCAATATATTTCTGAGTCATTATTTTTTGCAGCGTAATATCTGCAGCAGTTGCATTTGCATGTGTTGACAGCCAAGCAGAATCAGTTACTCCGTATTTGCTTAAAGAAGCTGCTATAGCAGCATTATAATCTGCTGCTGCTGCTGCTGGGTCAGAAGGAGACCCTTGTAATTCTGCTTCAGCTTTAATAAACAAACATTCAACATACGAAATAAAAGGAACAGGAGAAGTTTCAGAACAGAAAGGATAAGCAATCCATGCATCACTAACGCCTCCCACACCGGGTGCAAGAGCTCCAGTACCGTAAGTGGTATCAATAAAAACAGTACCTCTGGGGTCATTTGAATGAAATAATGTATCAACCATAAATTTTGCCATTCCAAAATCTCCCCTCTGATCAAAGAATTGATAAAGAGGATTTTCTTCATTTTGGTTAGCTCCGAAAGTGAATTCGCAATCTCCACTGTTGGCACTGATAGCACTCGAAAGATAGCTCAATGCATTGGCATAAGCGTTACTTCCAGGCACTTTAGATAAATGAATAGCATAACGTGCCCTGAAAGCATAAGCAGCTTTTATCCATTTAGGACGACTACCACTATATATCAGGTCATCTGTTGAAGGAGTGTAAAGGCTTGTACTTGCAGCAAACTGAACATTAATAGCATCATTAAGTAGGGAATCAATAGTTACATAAATACTCTGTTGCGAGTCAAATGCAGGAGTAAGGTTTTTGTCACCCTGGAAAGCTTGTTTGTACGGTATGCTTCCCCAAAGGTCGGTCATGCTGCCAAGAGAATAAGCCATAAGCACTTCTCCAATCCCTGTATAATAAGGAGAGTTTTGGGCTTTACCTTTTTCAATAATTTTATATATATTTTCCATAGCGCCTCCATACATGGCAAACGACCATGCATTATCATCATCACTTGAAGTAAAAACATACCGGTCGTAAGCTAAAACCTGTCTGGCACTGCCCGACATCTGCTGCATCCAAAGGTTTGTAGCATAGCCAAGGTCGCCACCTACACAATAAGCCAGGCTTGCTTCGGCAGATGGAAGAATCAGGTTAAGCGTAACATCCTGTGGTTTAGTTTGATTGACATTATAATCATCATCAATCCATTTTTTGCAGGATGATGTAATAGCTACTATTACAATAAATCCTGTAAGAATTTTGATATTTATCTTTTTCATATCTGTGAATTTTTTATTATAAAATTATATGGCTAATTTAATTCCGAAAGTAAAAGTTTTTGTACTTGGCATATTGAAATAATCAATACCCTGTGCATTATGAGAACCAAATAAACTGGTTTCAGGATCAACACCTGTGTACGGAGTTTTAAGCCATAGATTTTTCCCGGTGAAATAAACACTGATGGCTTTAAAACCTGTTTTCTTTACAATATTATCACCGAGCGAATAGCTAAGGGTAAGCTGTCTTAATCTAACCCAGTTGGCTTTTTCAACAAATTGTGATGTTGGACCTCCAAAACCGCCACCAACACCAGTATACCAATTTTCATCTCTTATTGTGTACATAGTATTGGTACCATTAGTAATCAGGTTTCCATGAGCATCGTAATGTCCCTGTACACCTGTCATAATAATACTATCACCTCTTGTTTCAGTATTTTTTGCTGTTCCAAAATAATCTAAGGCACCCTTTGTCCCATTCCACATTACACCTCCAACTTTAATGTCAACAAGAAATGAGAGAGCGACATTTTTATATTTCAAAGTGTTGGTAATTCCAAGCAACCATTTTGCCTGGGTATTACCTAAGCTTACTTCAGTTTCAGACATCATGGGCTGTCGGTAACTAGAACTTGAAGGGTCATCATTAATTACAATATTTCCACTACCATCTCTAACCCAATCTGTTCCGTAAATTTCACCATAAGGTTGTCCGACAACGGCACGGATTTCAGAGCCTGTAAATCCGCCAATATAAACATTATCAACTCCCGGAGCAAGAGCGACAACCATATTATTGTTTTTGGTGAAGTTAAAGAGCATGTTCCATTCAAAATCTTTACTTTTAACAGGGGTTACATCGAGCATTGCTTCAATACCTTTGTTAACCATAGTAGCAGCATTCATCAATTTTGCTGCATAGCCCGAACTTCCTGCTACAGGAACATCGAGTATTACATTTTCGTTTTTATTATTGTAATATGTAAAATCAATACCGACTCTGTTTTTGAAGAATTTAAGTTCTGTCCCAAATTCAAGTGACCTCATTTCTTCGGGTTTCAAACCTGCATTACCTAAAGTAGGATCAATCATATAACCTGTTTGCCCTTCAAAAGGGAAAGAAATTCCTGAAGTCCATCCATCCAGAAATGCAGCTGATGAATAGTAATTAAGAGACTGCAAAGTAGGAGCGTCATTAGCAACATTTGCATAAGAGGCCCTTATTTTACCAAATGAAAGCACTTCATTTTTAACCAACGATGGTAATTCAGTAAAAACGAAACCTAAACTTGCAGAAGGGAAAAAGAAGGGTTTAGAAAGGGTAGTTGTCCATTCTTCTCTTCCGGTAACATCAAGAAATACCATACTCTTATAGTCAAGACCTAAATCACCATAGAATGCTGCTGTGCGCTTCTGGTCTATAAATTCCTTAGATTGAACTGTAAGGGCATTGCTTATATTATAAAAATCGGGAAGCGCAAGTTGGTCGCCTTGAACATAGGTCTGATGAAATTTTGTCTGATACATATTTTGCCCTAAGGTTAAATTTGATTTGATATCATTCGTGATATTTCTAGATATATTACAAATAAAATCGGAGTTAATATCCATATTGTATTGGTTGTCGAGAATTATCTGGCCGGTTGGGTATGCAGCTGAGCCAATGGCAAAGTCTCCTTTTCTTTTGTCAGTGTACCAGTCATTACCTAATCTGTATGTAAAATTCAGCCATTCAATAGGATTATAAACAACAGAAAAGTTACCAATAATCCTGTTAACATCATCTCTATAGGGATTTTCATTAACAGTCCAATAAGGATTATCATACTTACCAAACCCACGATAAGTTCTTGGATGAGTGATATATCCATCTTTACTAAATATATATGCTTCTGGTGTGTTTGCTGGATCACTATAACCATTTGCATCATCAAAAGTAACAGGTGTACGGAGTAATCCGAGCATCAGACCCGACATATTAGAACCCTGCTGAATCCTATAACCACCCGAATTTATATAGTTTACACTACCTGAAGTTGATATTTTCTTGCTTAATTTAGTATCTCCTGCAATCTTTACTGTTGTTTTATCGAAAGTGTTTAAAGGAATGATGCCTTTGCTTGAAGAGTTTGACATAGAGAAATAATAAGTTGAGGCTTCATTTCCGCCTGAAAGGCTTAAATCATTGTTATATGATACGCCGGTCTGGAAAAAGTTTTTTAAATTATCATAAGGTGTAACAGCTTTGCCATTACTGGTAGGATCATTTTTGCCGACAATAAGACCATTTTTGTCCCAATCGTAGTATCCGAAGTTATAAGGATCCTGATTTGCAGCAAGAGGTCCATTTGAATAAGTACATGTATCAAGTTTTGGTCCCCATGAAGTTGAGCAATGCGTTTCAGGGCCTAACCATTGTCCACCATCACCCTGTCCGAATTTAGTCTGAACTTCTGGTAATTTATTAACCTTGTCAAAACTAACAGAGGAGTTAAAAGTAACATTTATCTTATTTTGTCCGGTAGTTTTACCTTTTTTTGTTGATATCATTACAACGCCGTTTGCAGCGCGCAATCCATAAAGAGCAGTAGCTGCCCCACCTTTGAGAACAGAGATTCCTGCGATATCATCCGGATTGATGTCAATAGCACGGTTTGAAAGAGCTACACCATCAACCAGGCTGCCTGTAGAAGAAGATTGTGAATTGTCTATCGGTACGCCATCAACAATAAATAGCGGCTGGTTTTCGCCTAGTACAGAATGAGCCCCTCTGATAGTAATATATGAGGAAGCTCCAGCAGCACCAGATGAATTAGTAACCTGAACACCTGTAACTTTTCCGCCTAATGAATTAACAACATTTGTGTTATCAGATTGCGAGATAACATCCCCGCTAACCTGTTGCACCGAATATCCCAGAGCTTTCTCCTGTTTGGATATTCCCAGGGCTGTAACAACAACTCCTTCAAGTACTGTTGTACTGGCTTCTAAGGCTACACTAATTGACGTTTGAGAGCCGATTTCAACTTCGTAGGTTGTCATTCCGATAAATGTAAACACAAGCTTTGTGGCTGTAGCAGGAACTGTAATTTTATAATTACCATCCATATCAGTTATTGTGCCTGTCTTTGTGCCTTTTGCGACAACTGTTACTCCGGGTAAGGAGGTACCATCTGATTTGCTGGTTACCTTTCCTGTAATCGTCTTCTGCGCAAACATTACTGAAGTGCATAAAAGGAAAACCCCCAGTAATAGTAATAATTTTTTCATGTTGGAAAGTTTTAGTTTATAATTTATTTTCATTGTAATAGCAAAATTAAAACTTTTTTTAATACTAATAATAAAAATGTATTTATTAGAGATAAGTTATTAATAATTTAACGATAATAATTTTTATTAAAAAAATAATTCATTTAACAAACTGAAATACAAATGAATGTAGTATCGTTACTTGTAAATATTTAGTTTAGTAGAAATTAATAGTTTGCCTTATTTAAGTAAATAAAACAAAATTAAACTCTTTGTAATCAAATTACGTGTAAACAAAATATGAAGATACTCATGATTCTAATTTCTTTAGAAGGGTTTTTATTTATTAAAAAAAGTATATTTGTAAAGAAGTACAATAATAGACTTTAAGCAACAAAAATGAACAATATATAGAAATATTTTTTTGAAGTTCATTATAAAATATAACCTATGGACCAAAACCCACACCCCTTCTGGAGTATTTCTGCTACAGAACTGCTTAACAAACTCAATGCAACAATTGGTGGAATTACAACCGATGAAGCCAGAAAGCGGCTTATAAGCTATGGTTCAAATCGCCTTAAACCTCCAAAGAAATCTGATGTTTTCACACACCTTATTGCACAGTTTAAAAGCCCTATTATTATCATACTTTTATGTGCAACGGGATTGTCTTTGTATTTGCATAACATTGTTGATGCTTCTATTATTCTTACCATTGTCATTATAAGCGGACTTCTTGGCTTTTGGCAGGAACACAGTGCATCCAATGCAGTTCAAAAATTACTTGCCATTGTACAAATAAAAGCCACAGTACTACGTGATGGAAATCAACGAGATATTCATATAGAAGATATTGTACCGGGCGACATTGTTATCCTTAATGCAGGTGATATCATTCCAGGAGACTGTCTTATTCTTGAATCGAAAGATCTTTTTGTTGATGAAGCCATGCTTACAGGCGAAACTTTCCCTGTTGAAAAAGCTGTTTCTTTATTATCTGCCGACACAGCCCTTGCCCAACGGGCAAATGCATTATGGATGGGTACACATATAGTAAGTGGTAATGCAAAAGCTTTAGTTACACTTACTGGCAAAAACACTGAGTTTGGTAAAGTATCTGAAAGACTTAAAATTAAAGCAGTAGAAACTGATTTTGAACATGGCATACGAAAATTCGGGTATTTTCTTGGAGAGGTAACACTGGTACTGGTAGTCATTATATTTGCAATCAACGTTTATTTACACCGTCCTCCTCTGGATTCTTTTTTGTTTTCATTGGCACTTGCAGTTGGTTTAACGCCACAGTTATTGCCGGCAATAATTAGCATAAACCTCGCCCATGGTGCTAAAAAAATGGCTCAGAAAAAAGTGATAGTAAAAAGACTTACTTCTATCGAAAATTTCGGCAGCATGAATATAATATGCTCTGATAAAACCGGCACCCTTACTGAAGGAACTGTTCAGGTACAATCAGCACCCGATGTATATGGCGTTGAGAGCGAGAAAGCTTTTCTTTTCGCCTATCTCAACGCTTTCTACGAAACAGGCTTTACAAATCCTATTGATGAAGCTATCCTCACCTATCGTAAAATTGACATTTCGGGATATGAAAAACTGGATGAAATCCCTTATGATTTTCTCAGAAAAAGGTTGAGTATAGCAATTAAACATGGCGATTCACATTTGATGGTAACTAAAGGGGCATTAGCCAATATACTTGATGTATGTTCATCGGTGGAAACCAAAGAAGGAAAAAGTGTCGAAATTGCGACTATGCTGGACCAGATTCAGAAACAATTTGCTGATTTCAGCAATCAGGGCTTTCGCACATTAGGTATTGCTTACAAAAATATTCCGTTGGGATTGCCTATAAGCAAAAGTAATGAGACAGATATGACATTTATAGGTTTTCTTACCCTTTTTGACCCTCCAAAAGCAAATATAAACGAAACTGTTACCAGCCTGAAGAAACTGGGTGTTTCACTTAAAATTATTACCGGAGATAACCATTTGGTTGCTGCCAGCCTCAGTAAAAAAATGGGCCTGTCCGACAATAAAATAATTACAGGCTCAGAACTTCGTCAGATGAGCGATGGTGCATTGTTCAAGCAAGTAGGAGCTATAGATGTATTTGCAGAAATAGAACCCAATCAGAAAGAACGTATTATCATTGCCCTGCGAAAGGCAGGAAACGTTGTGGGATACATGGGTGATGGAATAAATGATGCTTCAGCACTTCATGCTGCTGATGTTGGAATTTCTGTAGATACTGCTGCTGATGTAGCCAAAGATGCTGCCGATATTGTATTGCTCGAAAAAGATCTGGGTGTTCTTGTTGAAGGAGTAAAAGAGGGAAGGACAACCTTTGCCAATACTTTGAAGTACGTTTTTATGGCAACGAGCGCTAATTTTGGTAATATGTTCAGCATGGCAGGAGTATCTCTTTTTATTCCTTTTCTTCCATTGCTGCCAAAGCAAATTCTGCTTACCAACCTGATGACCGACTTTCCCGAAATGGCTATTGCTACTGACAGTGTTGATGAACAAATGATAAATTATCCCCGGCGCTGGGATATAAAAGCCATTCGCAAGTTCATGATTACCTTTGGCCTCGTAAGTTCAGTATTTGACTACCTCACCTTTGGCTTGTTATTGCTCGTTCTTCATGCCAGTGAAGGTCAGTTCAGAACCGGATGGTTTATGGAATCTGTTATATCGGCATCAATGATTGTTCTGGTTATTCGAAGCAGAAAGCCCTTTTTTAAAAGCAGACCTGGAAAATATCTTTTAATAGCCACCCTTTCTATTGCTGTTATAACACTTATCCTGCCCTTCACACCGCTCGGAAATGTCTTTGGGTTCAGCCCACTAAGTTTTTCCACTTATTTACTTTTATTGCTTATTGTAGTGCTCTACATTGTAGCTGCAGAAATTACAAAGACAATCTTTTATAAAAAAGTAAATTTTTAAGCAATTTCATATAAATTATTTTATCTACTTTTATTATTTGAATCTTAAAAGTATGACGAGATAATTCTTCAGTAAGTCATATTGTATATTTTTTATGTTAAGAATTATTTTTGCATCAAATCTTTTCTTAAGTTTGTAATACATTTAAAATATATCTTAAAAAAAAACTTGTTAGCTAACCTCCAAATTCTTAAATATGAAAAATAAATCTTTATTGACAATTGTAATTTTACTAATTGCAATGAGTATAGAGGCACAGGAAACAGGTACTTATACAGATTCGAGAAAAGATAAAAAAACTTACAAAACAGTAAAAATAGGTACACAAACATGGATGGCAGAAAACCTTGCGTTCAAAACAAAAAAAGGATGTTGGGCATACAATAATAATCAAGACCGTGTAGCAACTTATGGCTTTCTATATGATTGGGAAACGGCAAAAAATGTATGCCCTTCAGGTTGGCATTTACCTAGCGATGCAGAATGGACAATACTTACAAACTATTTGGGAGGTGAAAGTATTGCCGGTGGTAAAATGAAAGAATCAGGTACTACGAATTGGGAAAGCCCTAACGCTGATGCAAACAATAAAAGCAGTTTTACCGGGCTTCCTGGTGGCTACCGTGATAATGGTGGATTAGAGTCCGGAGAAGGAACATTCGAAGACATTGGCATAGGTGGTAACTTTTGGAGTTCTACAGAACAGAGTGCATCCAAAGCATGGTACCGCTATCTAGGTAACGATTTTGGCAGGGTGGGCAGGGACTACGGGAATAAGTTAAATGGACAATCAGTTCGTTGTATAAAAGATTGACACTCTATTTGAGATTAATTTCCAACAAAATTAAAATTGGTTGATTATAGAAAAACACAATTAATCCTTAATAAAAGTAAAATGAAAAGCAATTTTTTTTTAATAACAACTGCAATTTTAATAATTGCAATGAGTTCGGCAGCTCAAAAAACCGGTACTTTTACTGATTCTAGAGATGGGAAAACCTACAAGACAGTAAAAATAGGCACGCAAACATGGATGGCTGAAAATTTAAAAACCACACATTACCGCGATGGTTCTGAAATACCTAATGTAACTGATAAGGATTCATGGAGCAAATTAGCTACCAGCGCATATTGTAATTATAATAATAGTACAGATACTGCTAATACTTATGGAAGCCTTTACAACTGGTATGCGGTAAATGACAGCAGAAAACTTTGTCCTCAGGGTTGGCATGTTCCAACAGATGCCGAATGGAAAACTCTTGAAATGGCGCTTGGAATGTCAAAAACGGAAGCAAATAAAACAGGATGGCGCGGAACCGATGAAGGTGGTAAGTTGAAAGAAACCGGCACAACACATTGGAACAGCCCTAATACGGGGGCAACTAATACCAATAGTTTTACAGCTTTGCCCGGAGGTTACTGCGAATTCGATGGAACGTTTCTCAACATTGGCAATTACTGTCTCTGGTGGACGGCAACAGAGGCTGGCACAACGAAAGTATGGGATCGTGGTTTGAACAACAATAACGCGAATATGTATCGCTACAACAGCTCCTACAAGGGTGCCGGCTTTAGCGTCCGGTGTTTGAAGGATTAGAGTGCGCAATGACACTCGTAGCTATTGTAGGGCACACACCACATAAGTTGAGAGCTGACAAACTAAAGCTGAAAGCTGACAATCATTGAAGAAAACAATTATTTATTATTTTTTAAATTAAGAGAAATGAAAAATAAATCTTTATTAATAACAATTGCAATTCTAATAATTGCAATGAGTTCGGCAGCCCAGTCAACCGGGACTTTTACTGATTCCAGAGATGGGAAAACCTACAGGACAGTAAAAATAGGCACGCAAACATGGATGGCTGAAAATCTTGCTTACAATGCAGAAAGTGGGTGTTATGCATATAATAACGACACAAGCAATGTAAAAATCTACGGGTATCTGTACGAATGGCAAGCGGTAAAAAATGTTTGTCCTTCAGGTTGGCATATGCCGTCATCTGATGAAATCAGTACACTTATTAATGCACTGAAGATAGTAAACAATGATATTTTTGATGATTTTACCCGAAATGACCCTGTAAGTTTTAATTCATTATATGGCGGTTGGTATCTCTCATTATCCAAAAACTTTATTGGACTTGGTAAAGAAGCAGGTTATTGGTCGTCTACACAACTAATGAATGGAGATTGCTTATATCTTTGCATTGATAGTAATAAAAAGAAAGCAGCAACAAGTATAACTTCACAAGGCTTTTGTTATTCAGTACGTTGTGTAAAAGATTGATTCGACAGAAATTTGACGAAAGGACCAATCAGTAAAGAAACGGGATAAAAATGAACATTTGTTTAATAGCAAAGAGGTATAAAGCAAGGGGTATAAGAGATGCTAATTCCCCTTATACCTTTATACCTTTATACCTTCCTTTAAACCCTAATACTTTCCTTTTATACCTGTTTTTCAAAATATAATGTTTTTTTTTAATATATTTTAAATATTATTTCTATGAACTATTCCCTTTTTCTTCTGATTTTATTGCTTGCATTAGCTATAGTGCTGGGTTTAATTAAACCTTCCATCGTAATATACTGGGGTGCTAAAAACCGTAAACAAGTAATTACAGTGTATGGTTTGGCAATATTGTTAACATTTATTTTTTTTGTCCTAACCATTGACAAAGATTCAAAGAGCAAAGACAAAGAAAACGATAAGCTAAAAGATAAAACTTTAACAATGGCACCCTATGCATCTATAACATATGATGTAAGTTGCACCGGAAGCAATAAACAGGGCGTTGACCTCTTTAATGCATTTTCTCCTTTAAGTGTAAGTTTGTATTATTCGGGTGATAAATTCAGGATGTTAGAAAAAGGAGGTACTTCCGGTAATATAATAGCGGATTTTAATAATAATAAGATTTTCTTTCTGGATTCATTGGCAAAAACAGCAACCAAAGCAACTTGTACAGATATGGAAAAAGAGATGCAGGATGTGAAAATGCGTAAACTTATGCCAACCTTTTACAGAGCAGAATTAAAGGAAACTACTGAAACTTTAAACATATGTGGATTTAAATGTAAAAAATATAAATTGCTTAAATCAGGATTCGTAAAGGCTTATGCTAAGGCTGTTGTTTGGGCGACGAATGAAATTATACTAAAACCATTACGATTCGATTTTCAAACAAAGAACAGTCGGATACTTACTCCTTTGCCGTTGCAAGTTGGCATTGATGGCGGAACTATTCTTAAAATGGAAGTAAATGAAAACAATGTAATCGTAACTTATACTGCTGTTTCGGTGAGTAAAGAAAAGCCTGCTGATAATTTGTTTGTGCTCCCAGATAAATACCAGATAAAAGAATAATATTTTGGGATTAAATATTGGTGGGTTCTATAAATTTAGAAATTATGGAATGTTGGAAAAATAGGAAAAACTTGCATCTTTCCATTATTCCATATTTCCAATAATACAAGTTAATAATGCAATTGGTATATTTAGAACTCTCCTATTATACATCAGCCCTGCTAAGATAATATATCTCTTTGTTATTATCTTTCTTAAATGTCCATTCCATTTTATTATAACCCTTTTTAGAAGCGCCAACAACGATGTGTGTGGTGTTGGGATGCCACAAATCTATTTGATCGTTAGTCAACGGATACCAGTAACAACCACCTGATGATCCTGTAGCACTAACAGCTGCCATTAATCCTGACACGTCATTGGTATCAATTTTAAACGAACATAAATTACTTGTATTGGAGACCCTGTCATATAATAAAAAAAAGCCTGCATCAGTGTATGTATTTATCAAATCGTAATTGCCATTTGAATTTTTTAAATACGTTTCAAATTTTGAAATGGTCCATGCCCCATAAAATCTTTTTACATTTTCCTGATTTTTATCGCATGAAACCAAGAACAAAACTAAAAAGACAAGTATATATTTTTTAATTTTCATAGTAATAGTTTTTATCAGTTTTCGCTTGATAAAGATATAAACGTGGTGAGTCCGAAGTTGGTAGGATTATAATAATATTTAAACCCATCTGTACCCCCTACTTCAAAGTCCTTAACCCACAAATACTGAAAATACGGTTGAAATCGTAACTGGAAGCTTTTACTTATTTTAATCGGATAGCTTATACTTAATGTCACCCCACAACCAGGTGTACCCTTTTTATCATAATAAGCTTCCCACTTTGCATTATCAAATTGTTCTTTTTCAGCAATTTTTTTCATTATCTTAAAAAATCCCATATCAAGGGTTAGTCCCATTTTTAACCTCTTATATATACTGTTGTAAAAACCTATACCAAACAAATCAAATCTGGTTTTTAAATTTCGGATTTTATATACAGTATCACCGGAACCTGTTGCAATACCCTCTGCCCTGGCTATACCGTGCTTGTTCGACCAGGAAAAAATCATTCCTACATTTTGAGCACCGACTCTGAAATCAAGATTCAAACCCTGAAAAAATTCAGGCATATTATATTTCTTAACCATATCAGGATTACTCTGATTAAACTGGTACATAGGGATTTCAATATTACTCAAAGGCCTTATAAAACGGGCTTCGTTCCATCCTACACTTAATGCCACCAATGCGTCTGACTGAGCCTGCGATTGAATAACCAGGCAAAGCATCACAACAATTATGTATAATAATCTTATTTTTTTCATTGGAAAAATATTATTCTGCTTTAACAAAATGAAACTCTTCTCCATCGCAAATAGTCCATAATTCCTTATTATAAAACTTCAGTATTGTATGTTCATAAAATGTTCCAGTATTTGAATTTGCTTCTCTCTCTATTGTCTTGTAACCATCTTTAAAATGCCACATTCCATAAGAAAAAACATTTGTATCATTTATTGTTATAGAATAAGTGTTATTTATCCTGTATTCCAGAACATATTTTGGATGGGTGCCTAGAAAAAAAGCAGTATAATCATCACCATCTTTTATATATTGTTCTAGTTTCCATTTCTTAGCCAATTTTTTAGTTGCTGAGCGAAAACTAATTTTAGGGCCGTCTTCATAACCGCAGCCTACATTTAGAAAAATAACAGTAAAAATTGTTAACAAAAAAACAAAAGATAATTTATTTTTCATATCTAATTATTTTATAATTTTATACCATTAAAACCATTACAAATATCTATATTTTAATATAATCAACAAAACAATTTAACAAAAAAATTATGAAACGTCTTTTTATAATATCAGTTTTTGTTATATCTATTGGCTCCCACATTAATGGACAAGCAATTTCTTTTGCCGGTGGAGCATCTTTTATTTCTCCCAAATATCTTACTTTCCAGTATTTTATAGATTCTTATAATTTGTATCACAAAGAATATTTACAAAGCAAATTAAATTATTTACCTACTTCCGTGGGAGAATATTTAAATGCTTCATTTCACGGCAACCATCTTACAGTGGACTTAGGATATCAGGCTTTTAACATGAGTTCTAACGCCATTTTTATAAATGGAGACAGTAGAAATTTCGATTTTAGAGTCCGAACAATGGATTTACTTATGGGTGGTGGTTTTTCTAAAAAAAATCTGGGTATCTGGGCTTTTGGAGGTTTATATTTTGGCCTCATGAAAATGGATTCCTATTATAAATATAATGACGGTACTGTAAGCTTTGGGTTAGATAAATTTTTAAATGGGCAATTCAGTAACGGAATGAGTGGCTACACATTAGGAATTAAGTCATCAATACCTGTTTATAAATACATTAGCATTCTTCTGAAAGTTGAGAAAGTTACGGCATTCCGCGGTAGTCTGAGGTATAACGCCCTAGAAGACAGAAATACATCGCGTCAAGCTCTCGGCGCTTATATTCCAACAGATTTCTATCATTACAAAGACATTATAACTTCCAATTCTTATCTTCCTGAAGAATACCAGACCAGAACAGACCTCGAAGGCTTTAAATATACTATAGGACTACAAATTGATATTTTTAAATAAAAATTTATATGAAAAAAATCTTGTTAATTGCAACGGTTTTAGTTCTTTTCCTTTTTTCATGCAGTAAAGATAATCAGTATGCCCGTCGTATAACTGGTGAGTGGACTGTTGATAAAGCAGAAAAATATAATTTTAATACATCCACAGGACAATGGGTTCTTGATGCTAATGCCAGCATTAATAATCCGGGGACAATAATCCTTACAAATGATAATAAAAATAAAGAAAAAACCAGTAGTTTCCCATATACAAACCCGGCTACCGTTGAGTTTAATCATAATTTTATATACAATTTTTACAGCGGTGATTTTTATTGGTCTGTTGATCTGGGCAATGACAACGACCTTAAGATGATAACCTTCATGTTTGAAGATCCAAATACCAGTTTGTATATTTATACTTCTTTTTCAATAGTCGAAAACAGTAAGAAGAGCCTTACATGGTACTATTTTGCAGATACCAATGAAGGAATGGATAACGGCACACAATATAAATGGGTCTTATCTCTCTCAAAATTATAGGAGAATTACTAATAATTTATTCATGACTTTTAGTTTATTTCAAAGGATATTGAACCCCCTGCAAAAAACAGGGGGTTTTTTATTTATCTATATTAAAAAGTCTTGAAACAATGAACAGAAGCCATCTGTTTATTAAGATGGCAAAAAATTATGTATATTTCAAAAATATCCTACTTTTGCATTCCAAATGGATACTATTTTTTTTATAGCTGCTATCATTCTCACGTTTGCCGTGTTTGTCGTACCAAAGCAATTCCAATATTTCTGGAGCTTATTACTGCAAGTGAGTATAGTCATCATCAGTAGTTTTTGGGCTATTCAAAGCTTGTTTTTAAGTTCAGACACTTTAATCAGAGCATTTATGCCTTTTATGGGCAGTACGCTATTTATTGAAATTGACAAACTGTCGGCCTTCTTTATTCTGGTGGTTAATTTTACAGTGCTGACAGGAATTATCTATGCCAAAGGATATCTGAGGCCCTATTTCATCACGAAGAACAAAGCAGAAATGGCTTTGCATTTCTTTAGTTTCCTTTGGCTGCAAATATCAATGCTTCTTGTACTTATGTTTCGTGATGCCCTTGCTTTCCTTATTGCATGGGAATTAATGGCACTTTCTTCTTTCTTCCTTGTTATTTTTGAATCAGAGAAAAAAGACACCATCAAAATAGGCATTCAATACCTTATACAAATGCATATCGGCTTAGTATTCATTATGTCAGCTTTTATCTGGGCTTATGTGCAAACCGGTGCAGCATTCAGCTTTGATGGTTTAAATATTTATTTCGCTTCACATAATCCGTTTGGTTTGTTTTTTCTTTTCTTTGTGGGTTTTGGTATCAAAGCCGGATTTATTCCACTGCATTCGTGGTTGCCTCATGCACACCCCGCCGCGCCATCGCATGTATCAGGCGTAATGAGTGGTGTGATGATAAAAATGGGTATTTATGGCATCCTCAGAGTACTTACTTATATTCATCACGACTTATTTTATATCGGGTTACTTATTCTTACAATTTCACTTATTTCCGGAGTACTTGGGGTTATATTGGCTATAGTACAACATGATGTAAAAAAACTCTTAGCTTACCACAGTATTGAAAATATAGGTATCATTGGTATTGGTATTGGACTGGGAGTTATTGGTTTAGCTGTCAATATACCTGCAATGACTGTATTGGGCTTTGCCGGTGCTATTCTGCATATTTTAAATCATTCACTTTTTAAATCCTTATTATTTTATACTGCAGGCAGCGTTTATCAGCAAACACATACCCGAAATATTGAACTGTTAGGCGGATTGATTAAGAAAATGCCTAAAACAGCATTATTTTTCCTTTTGGGAGCCCTGGCGATTTGTGGGTTACCCCCATTTAATGGCTTTATTTCTGAATTTTTAATTTATTCGGGAATATTCAAATCTTTACAACCGGGCGATTTATTTACAGATGTTATTCTGCTCATTAGTTTTACAGGCTTAGCCATTATTGGTGGATTAGCTATCTTTTGTTTTACAAAAGTCTTCAGCATCATCTTCCTGGGTTCTCCCCGCTCCAATAAGACAGAACACGCTACAGAAGTAGAAAACACTATGATTACGCCAAATTTTTTAATAGGGTTTATGATTATTGCTGTTGGATTTTTCCCTGCTCTTTTTATGGGTCCCCTGGCGAATGTTGTTGGTCTCTTCTCAAATGATGCCGCATCAATACAGCAAATGATTCCGGTGCTGAACAATATAAGTATTTCATCAGGAATTTTTATTGCACTCATTGGTGTGATATGGATATTAAGAGCATGGCAACAAAAGAAACAAACTGTAAAACATGATGCCACATGGGGCTGTGCTTACACAGGAGCCAATCCTGCATTACATCAATACACAGCCACGTCTTTTGCCGACAATATTGTACAATTAGTTAACCCTGTTGTAAATGTTAAAAAAGAATTTAATGGATTTGACGAAAAAGAAGTATTCCCTGAAGAAAGAGCATTCAAAACACACTCAAGCGATACCATTGAAGACAATTTAATTATAAAACCAACAGGTAAAATTCTGGCATGGCTAAAAGAGATTGCAGTTTTTCAAACAGGAAAAATTCAACATTACCTGCTGTATGCACTTGTTTTTTTAATTGGTATTTTTTTACTCACTCTATTGAATTGGATATAAGATGTTAAGCCTTCTTTTAATATTATTATCGGCGTTATTTTTCCCTGGAATAATAGCAAAAGTTAAAGCTAAAATTGGCGGTCGGAAGATGCCTTCTGTATTTCAGCCTTTATTTGATGTCGTTCGTTTGTTTAAAAAAGGCGCTATTTACAGTCCAGTTACAAGTTTTATCTTTAGAATTGCACCTGTTGTATATTTTGCTTCAGTTCTAGTAGCCCTGTTATTTATCCCGCTGGGAGGGCAAAAAGGCATACTTTCTTTTAATGGAGATTTTGTCTTTTTTGCTTACCTTCTGGCAATTGGCAAATTTATGCTCATTATTTCCGCCATGGATACAGGAAGTGGGTTTGAAGGCATGGGAGCCAATCGTGAAGCCTTGTATTCGATGCTTGTAGAACCTGCATTTTTTATCCTCATGGGCTCATTGGCACTTTTTACCGGCATTGTTTCTTTCAACAATTTGTATTCAGTAATGCACATAAGCACCAATTTATCATATATAACGGGTGTAGCAGCTATTTATGTCTTAATGTATATTGCTATGGTTGAAAATTCCCGTTTGCCGGTTGATGACCCTAAAACACATCTTGAATTAACCATGGTACATGAAGTTATGATTTTAGATAACAGCGGTTTCGATCTGGCTTTAATGCACATTGCCTCAGGACTCAAATTTGCAATTTACGGAACACTTATTTCAAATTTTATCATTTACACAACATGGTCGATATATGTTCAAATCATTTCTTTTTTCCTTGTCCAGTCTTTATTTGCAGCTGTTGTCGGGATACTGGAATCTTTCAGAGCCAGAAATAAAATGGAGAAAAATCCACAATGGATGCTCATGTTAACAGCTATTGCAGTAGTAACCTTTTTAACAACATTAATTATTACACAAAAAATATTTTTAAATTAAATGACATTATTATTTATCATATTATATGCTATAACTCTTATTTACTTTGCCCTTTCAGAGCGGGTAAAAAAGTTCGTGGTGCTGTTGTCCATACAAGGTGCTCTTTTATTTGGAGTAGTGTTTTTTAGCCTCTATAAAATAGAATTATTCGACTTTATTTTTATCCTTATAGAAACCATCATGGTTAAGTCCATTATAATTCCCTGGTTTTTAAATAAAGTGCGCAAACACAACAACTTAAAGAGGGTACACGAACCATTTGTACCTGTTTTTTATTCTATTATAGTCGTAGTTATCAGCTTATTATTTAGTTTCTTGATTAGTAATTATCTTAAAGATAATCAGATACATACACTATATTTTACGGTGGCATTTGCTTCTGTTATTTTCGGTTTATATTTTATCATCATCCATAAAAACATTTTTTCGCATCTTGTAGGATACCTTATCATAGAAAATGGCATCTTCCTGTTTTCGCTTACAGTGGGTAATGTAATGCCTTTAATGGTTAATCTGGCAATTCTCCTGGATGTGTTTATGGGTGTATTGGTTCTTGGAACATTTGTAAACCGCGTTGGTAACACTTTTGAAAGTATCGAGATTGATCAATTATCCAAATTAAAAGATTAAGAAAATGCTGCTTATATTTTTTATTTTATCAATTGTCATCAGTGCGTTAATATTTTTTGCAAAGAATAATATTTTTACTAAAATAGTCTCAGCTATCTTTCTTACATCTCAGGTGTTCATAAGTATTTATGCATTTCTTCATGCAGAAGAAACCGATTCACTATATTATAAATTTGATGCATTAGGCGTTCTTTTATCTTTTGTTCTGACTTTGTTAAGTCTTGCCACTTTTTATCACAGCTACTTATATTTAAAACGGCATAATTTCACCAGGAAGCATGAATCTATTTATTATGCCTCATTAATTATGCTTATTGCTTCGATGATGAGTGCTTATTTTGCTGAAAATATTGCCTTACTATGGGTAAGTATTGAGGCAACAACTTTATTTGTAACCATATTAATATTTCATGAACGTTCGAAAGATGCCATCGAAGCTGCATGGAAATATCTTTTTATATCTTCTCTTGGTGTTGCCCTGGCATTTATAGGAATTTTGTTTTTAAGCATGACATCAACAAAAAATGGCATAAGCAATTTAAGCCTGACATATCTCATTTCTATAGCTGGTTTGATGAGCCCTGTATGGTTAAAAATAGCGTTCTTGTTGGTATTAACTGGATTCAGTGCTAAAATGGGTATATTTCCTTTACATACGGTAGCCGTTGATGCTCATACTGTTGCACCACCACCCATCAGTGCTTTTATTTCGACAACACTTATG
>Ga0114951_10002268_pt1 | contig 22025 bp, 19 predicted proteins | sample AM7aDNAmetaG_FD_88677 | JGI IMG/M metagenome (GOLD analysis project Ga0114951, IMG submission 88677) | Freshwater microbial communities from Finland to study Microbial Dark Matter (Phase II) - AM7a DNA metaG | ecosystem: Environmental > Aquatic > Freshwater > Lake | place: Finland: Lake Alinen... | reverse complement strand
GGTTGCGATTCCACTATTTCGCTCGCGGCACCGTCGTCAGCCATGCCAGCTTCCGGATCGTGCGTGTCGGCGTGCCGATCCAGGTCCTGGGAGTCGAGATCAAGCCCGGCGACCTGTTGCACGGCGATGAAAACGGCCTGTTGCGCGTTCCCGCCGCCGCCCTCGCGGGCATCCCGTCGGCGGTGGATGCCGTGCGCGCGCGCGAGCGCCGCTTGATGGACTTCATGCGCAGCCCGGAGTTCTCCGTCGAGAAGCTTAAGGGCCGGTTCATCGAGTAGGAAAAAACTACTGACCTTGACCGTTGATTGGCTGCCAGATCGGGCGACGGACGTGATCGTCGGCCGCGTATAGCTTACATACGAGACGGTGATCGTCAGCTTCATGCCCGCGGTAATGCCCAAGCCAGTGGTATTGAAGGTAAAGGCCCCCACCGCCGGGTTGGAGTCAGCCGCCGAGTTATCGCGAAAGCTGGCGATCCACCTCTTGCCTTGCGGGTATGTAACCACGCTCGTATCAGCCGCTTCATAGATATTCACCACCAGATTCGTGTAAGGACCCGAGGTGGGGTTGCCGCACGTGCCGGACAACCAGGTGGTCGTGGCCCCGCCGATCACCGGAGTAATTGCCAGTGTGTTATTGGTGTCATCAATGAAATTGCTGGGCCTCCGAACTTGGCCTCCGGGCGTTTCTTGCAGGGCTGCATCAGGCTCAGATTAGCGGGTGCCGGCACGGGCGGGCGTGAGGTCTTCCCCTTACTTTCTGATGGCCAGTCCAACCCGGAGGGTTGGCAGAAGGTAGCCGGTGGGTCGTTCCAGGGTTGCCGGGGGAACGACCACCGGTTTACGCGCGATAATACGGTTGCATCCTGGATGGGATGCCAGAAGCGTGCGGATACAGGTAAAGCCAGCTATTTCCAGGCACGACCCAGGACAAGCCAGCCAGGGCTCTGGCACCCATTCTGGGTGCGTGATCAGGATCGCGTTTACCCGGTGGTCGGCCCCTTTACCCTGACCGACCACCGGCTACCAGCTCCCAACCCTCCGGGTTGGATTGTGAAAGCGCGATCAGAACCCAGCCCTGTCGCACGAATCTCAAGAGCTGGATGCAGCCCTGCGTTTCTTGTGTGCCGGACTTCAGAATGCCGTAATTGCCGAGGTCTGCATCATTACTGACCTTGACCGTTGATTGGCTGCCAGATCGGGAGACCGACGCGATTCTCGGCCGGGTGACGCGTTCACTGCATTTTTACCAGCGCTTACTGCAAATCACCTGGCAGGCCGACTGCCGCGCGCAGAATTTGGCCAGTTAATGAAGAGAATCTGCCTTTATGGGCATGACCCCCTCGCATTTGAAATAGTCCAGTGGACAAATTCAATTTGACATAGATATTGTCTAATGATAAAATTCCTATCAGCTTATTCAAATTGAATGACTAAGCATATAAAACGTTAGTTAGAGCATATCCATATAGTAGTACAGCAATGCGGGGCAATAGCCCGCAAGCAGAGACAAAAGTAATAAACAACCCAAAACCCAAGTCATATCTCATGAAAATAAGAATCGCGGTTCTCATCACCATGGCGGCGGCGGCCTGGACCTGCCAGGCGCAGCCCGCCACTCCGGCCCAGTGCGGCTTTGCGGCCGTAACAGGCACGTTCTACGTGAACACCAACGCAGCCTGGTACAACGGCGCCGCCGAGCACCCGGGGGTGGACATCGCCGCCAATGGCAACATCCTTTTCGGCTGGGAAGACGATGGCAGTGTTATCAATGATCACGAAGCGGTTTGGACCTTGCACGACTCTACCGGCAACCTGATTACTCCGCTGACCCTTCAGACCAACCGGTCTCTCCTTGGGAATTGTTCCACTTATCAGTCAACCACTAACCCCTGGTTGTCCTTCTTCCGCGCCGATAACACGGCGATTGGCGGTTACACCGGGTGGGGAGGGTCCTGGCCCAAAGCGAATCGGTTCGGGAACGGCATGGGATGGTCGGCGATGTGCTGGGAAATCGGGTACGAAATTGACCAGTTGTATGATATTATGATGGCGAGCCAGCAGATGGATTGTCCGACGACGCAGTTGCTTAACAACGATGGGACGCCGCTCCGTCCCGGAGTGATCAGTGGGATGAATAACCTGGGGATATTGTCCTTCACGGCGGCGGATATGTCCGCGGCTGGCGGAGAGGACGATGTACGAGGAGGAGAGATCGAATACCTCTCCAGCGGCAACATCGTGGTTATGGGCTATAGCCGGCAGACGGATGACAGGGTTCTGACGGGACAGACTGCTGGCAATGTGCCGATATATCGGGTCTGGACTCCGGGAGGCGCGGAGGTTCACACCTATGCCGCCGCCAGTTCCGAAGCTAATGGGGGCGACAGTCATCGAGGAATTGGCGTAACGGCGAACGGCTTCGCCATTCGGTGGGGCGCAGATGGCAATGCTCCTACCAATGGCTCCACCATTCGGCTCTTTAACAATGCCGGCAACCCGGTGGGCGCCAACATTAACCTGGCAACTTTGACCGGCCATCCTGAGGTAGCAGAGGGTGGCGACGGCGGCGGGGCTGGCTTCCATGGCAATGCCGTGAACGCCTACGTGTGGGCGAACAGCGGCGGTGGCACACCGTGGGTGACGGTGATCAATGCGGACGGAACCTTGCGCTGGTCACGCAAAGTACAGGATGAAAGTGATCCGATCAGCAACGGCGGTGCCAGCGCGGATGTGGACGCCGCGATTGACCAGTTTGGCCGAGTGATTGTCGTCTTCAACGCTGCTACGGCGACCAACTTTGAGGTTGTCAGCTACACCACCCAGGCGCGGTTTTTCGACAAGTCCGGAAATCCGCTCGGCCCCAGGTTCATCGTAAGTGAAACGGAGAGCCAACTCGGCGTTACCGGCAACGCGATACTTACGCAGACCCCGAGAGTGGCGTGGCGTGGGAATAACGTGGTCGTCGCCTGGCAGAGCAAGTACGCGCCGACGGCTTCAGGTGATACACCTCCTACAGCTCTGGCGGCTCGGATCCTCGCGGCCCCAATCACCATCACCTCTACTTCTCGCAGCGGCACCAGCACGACGATCAACTGGAGCGGGGGCAAAGCGCCCTACTCGCTCCAGCGGCGGAGCCCGTTGACTGGCGCTTGGGGCACTGTCCAAACCGGCATAGCGGGCAACACGACCACCTATACCGATGCGTCTGGGCCGGCCTATTATCAGGTTCTCTGCGCCCAGTAAAGAGCCTTACCAGAAATCAATCAGGCCCGCCCGCGAGGGCGGGCCTTTTCTTTTCTGGAGGCCCAGTGCCCGAAGGTGTGCTCGGGCGAAGATCGGTCGGTGCGCATCTCACATTTTTCCAACGTTGTTGGCACGGGTGACTGGAGCGCGGACATTCTTGTCCGCCTTTGCGTGATGGTCAACCCGGCCCACCGGCGGACAAGAATGTCCGCGCTCCAGAAAAATGTGAGATGCGCACGCCAACGCGGGTTGGCTGGGAAAGAGGTTGAACGGTCCGATTGAAGCAGGCAGACTTGAGCAAAGTAAGTATCCGACCGCGAGCACCAAAGACAATGATCACGCCCGATAAGCAAAACCCCGCCGTTTCCGCCCCACCTAAACCCGCTCCGAAGCCCCCCCTGTGGAAGCGGCTGCTGAAGCTCTCCCTGGGCCTAATCTTGGTCCTGGTGCTCGCGGTCGTTGGGTTTGTCGGGTCGTTCATCTTCAGACACCAGCTAATCGTTCGTGCCAGGTCAGGTAACTTGCAGACGCACGCCCAGCCCCTCGAATTAGGCAAGCGGGTCAATCCGTTTATCGGCACCGGGGGCTTTCCATGGGTTTGCGGGAATAACTTCCCCGGCGCGATGGTGCCCTTTGGCATGGTGCGTTTGGGCCCCGAAACCCTCTCGCTGCAGTTCCGTAAACGGGCGGTGAACAGTTCCGGCTACTACTACGGCGACAACCAGGTCCTCGGGTTCAGCCACACCCGGCTCAACGGCACCGGCGCGACTGATGGCGGCCATTTCCTGGTGGCGCCGGCGCTCGAAGCCGTTGACCTGAAGTCGTTCCTTAAAGGCCAGACCACGAACTTCTCTCACAGCGAAGAGCTGGCCTCGCCCGGTTATTACGCGGTCAAGCTCCCCAAGCTCGGGGTGCTTGCCGAACTCACGGCCAGCCCGCGCGTCGGTGTCCACCGCTATACCTTCAGCCCGGACACGACGCCGCATTTAATTATCGATGTGATGAACACGCTCGGCAACCACAAGAGCGACGAAGGCAAAGTGCGGGTGCTGCCGGAGGCGAGCGAGGTCGAGGGATCGGTGAGAACCTTTGGAACCTTCGCAGCGAGGCACGGCGGCGCCCGGGTGTATTTTGTGGCCAGGTTCAGCCAGCCCTTCGCCAGCTTTGCCACCTGGCAGGGTGACGTGGTCTCCCGCGACAAAGCCGCCGCCGAGGGCAATCGCGTCGGCGTGGACCTGAGCTTTTCTCCGATTAACCGGCCACAGGTCGTTACGCTCAAACTGGCGATTTCCTACGTCAGCATCGAGAACGCCCGGAACAACCTGCAGGTCGAAGCTCAGGCTAAGGAATTCGACCAGGTCCTCGCCGAGGCGCAGAAGGCCTGGGAGGAGCGGCTAGGTTCGATCCGGATTCAGGGCGGCACCGACGATCAGAAAGCGGTCTTCTACACGGCGCTCTTCCGCGCCTTTCAAATGCCGACGATCTTCAACGATGCCAATGGTGATTACCTGGGGTTTGACGGCAAGGTCCACAAGGCCGAGGGCTTCCAGTATTTCACCGACTTCTCGCTCTGGGACACCTTCCGCACCGCGCATCCGCTTTATACCTTGATCGCCCCCAAAGATCAGCGGGATATGATCATGTCCCTGATTAAGATGCTGGAGCAGGGCGGCTGGCTGCCGCGCTGGCCCTCGGGGCACGGCTACTCGAACTCCATGGAGGGCACGCCGGCGGATATTATGATCACCGACTCCTATCTGAAGGGCATCCGGGACTTCGATGTGGAGAAAGCCTATCAGGCGATGCGCCTGACTGCCCTCGGCCCAACCCCGCCAGGCGCCGCCTTTTCCGGCCGCGAAGGGATCACCGAATACTTGAAATACGGTTATTGCCCCGCGGGCCTGGTTCGGAAAAGCGTGGCGCTGAACTTGGAATACTCCTGGTCCGACCACGCCATCTCTCTTCTCGCCGAAGCCCTCGGCCATACCAATGACGCCGCTATGTTCCGCAAACAAGCGCAGTCCTACCGGCAGGTTTGGAACCCCGAAACGCAGTTCTTCCAGCCGAGGGATGCTCAGGGGAAGTTTAGCCAGGAGTTCAAGCCGCTGCTGCTGACCTACTTCGACCGCGATGGCAAATACACCAAAGACTATGTCGAAGGCAGCGCGATGCAGTGGCGCTGGGGCGCGCCTTATGACGCTGAAGGGCTGGTCTCCCTGTTCAAGAGCCGCGAATACTTTGTTGAGGAACTCGATGCGTTCTTCGCGAAGACAGACCAGAACATAGGCTCCTGGAACCCGGGCCCCTATTACTGGCAAGGCAACCAGCCCGATATCCACGCCGCTTTCCTGTTCAATGCGGCCGGCCGGCCCGATCTCACCCAGAAGTGGTCGCGGTGGATCCTGGACCATAAGTATGCCAATCGCTACGACGGCATCGACGGCAACGATGACGGCGGCACACTCTCGGCTTGGTACGTCTTCGCCGCGCTGGGGATGTACCCGGTGGCCGGCTCGGACAAGTATGAACTGGCGTCGCCGCTGTTCGAGAAGGCGGAAGTGAAGCTCAAGAACAAACCCCTCGTGATCGTGGCGGAGAACTACGCCCCGGACCGCTTTTACGTCCGCAAGGTGTTCCTGAACGACACCCCCCTCGACCGCCCGTGGATCAAGCATTCCGAAATCGAGAACGGCGGCGTGCTCCGCTTCGTCATGGACAGCGAACCCGCGAAACACTGAGAGCCTGTTCGGGAGATGTAGCAGCCGACGTAAGGAGGCTCTGATTAATGGCAGAACGGCCGATTCCCAAAGGAATTTGAGCCTCCTTACGTCGGCTGCTACCCCCCGCGATATTTTCCAAGCGCGCTCTGAGCTTGCATTGGGGGCTTGCGATTCCCGGGTCCGCTGCGCTAGGCTGCACTCAAGATGAAATCCGCATTCCGCAAGCTATTGTTCACATTCGCCGCCGCCGCCTTGCTGGCCGCCAGCGCAGTCGCCGGCGAGTTCTTCTTCAAAGACGGTGACCGCGTGGTCTTTCTCGGGGACAGCATCACCGAGCAGCGCCTCTACACGACTTACATTGAGGCCTACACCCTCACCCGGCATCCGGAATGGAAGCTCTGGTTCCGCAACGTCGGCTGGGGCGGCGACACTTCCTGGCTACGCCAGCGCGCGCACCCGGATGAAAAGCAGCTCTTCGCCGCCGATGAGGCCGCCCAGCAAAAGATGGTCGAGGATTCCGTCGGCCGCGGTCTCCGGCGCGACGTGCTACCCCTGAAACCAACGGCGATCACCATCAAGTTCGGCATGAACGATCACTCGTATCAGAAGTTCCGCGAGGACATCTTCAAGACCTACGTTCGCAGCCAGAGCGAATTGGCCAAAGTGCTCGAGGCCAACGGAGCCCGCGTGGCCTTCCTGACTTCGCAGCCCATCGAGGACAAGCGGCCTGACCCCGATAAGGACATCAAGAACCAATCGTTGCGCCAGTTCTCCGATGGGCTCAAAGCAGTAGCCGCCAAACAAAACGCTACCTTCGTGGATCAGTTTGATCCTTACATGGCGATCATGATGCACGAGCGCGTGGCTGACCCGGCGGCGTTCATCGGCGGCGGCGACGCCGTTCACCCTGGTCCCGCCGGCCACACGATCATGGCGTGGGCGGTCTTGAAAGGACTCGGCGCAACAGCCCTCGTCTCGCGAGCGGAGATTGACGGCGCGGCGGGAAAGTTGCTCGCCTCCGAAGGATGCCAGGTTACCAACCTGAAAGCAGAGCCGGGCACCGTGGCTTTTGACCGAGTGGACGCTGCATTACCGATGCCGATCGATCCCAAGGCCGAGCCCGCGCTCAAGCTGGCGCCCATCCTCCAGGACCTGAACCAATATGAGCTGAAGGTTGCTGGGTTGCCCGCAGGCGACTACCAGCTCAGCATTGATGGCGAGGCCGTTGGTAAAGCCAGCAGCGAAGACCTGGCCAAAGGCTGGAACATCGCGACCACCGCCGGGCCGATCACCAAACAGGCTCGGGAGGTGCTGGCCCTGGTCTTCAAGAAGAATGATATCTTCTTCCGACGCTGGCGGACCGTTCAGCTTTTCGAGTTCCCCGATTGGGCACAAAAGCCCGAAGCCCTGGGCGTACAGACTGCCGAGATAGCCCGGTTGGATGGCCAGATCGCCGAAGCCGAGGCCCAGATAGACACTCTTCGCAAGCCCAAGCCGCACCACTTCGAGCTGCGGAAGCTCTAACCCGCGTAGCCGCCGACGGTAGGGCGTGTTGCTGTGGCTCTCCCTGTCCCTCTTCTCCAGAGGAGGAGAGAGAACCGGCAACGCGCGCCACCTTCAAGCTCGCGAGGGGCTTGGGCAACACGCCCGTCAGCCGGCGCAATTACTCCACTTGAGAGAATCAGCCGCGTCCGGGCGCCGCTCGCGGGTCGGATATCAGCACGAACTCACGTTCGCGGCTACGGCGTAACCGCCGACGCCAGTCGCCGCAAAGATCCTGAAGCCAGAGACTCCGCTCGCCCCACTCCCGGCCCCCGCCCCCGAGAGGGCTATGAGCACGAACCAAGTCCCGCAGGGACGGCCGAGCCAGGCTGCCCAAACTTGCTTGCGACTTGTGCTTCGCGGGCTAGGGCTTTAGAATTGGTGCCGGATGAGGGTCGCCAAGACCATTGAGAAACTGCTCCGCGGAGAGTCAGACACCAATGTCCGCTTCGAGGAACTTTGTAATCTGCTTCAAGCTAAAGGCTTCCGGATGCGGTCGCAGGGAAGCCATCACATTTTTACCCGGCCCGGCGTGCGCGAGCGGCTCAACCTCCAACGCGAGGGCGCCCACGCGAAACCCTATCAGGTTCGACAAGTTCGCAAGACTCTGGCAGCTTACAAACTGTTATGAATGGAAACTGCTACGAGATGATCATCTGGTGGAGTGAGGAGGATGCCGCCTACGTGGTGGAAGTTCCGGAACTGCCGGGCTGCATGGCCCACGGCAAGACCCGGCCCGAGGCCATTCGCCAGGCCGAGGCTGCCATCCGCCTGTGGATCAAAACCGCCAAGGTAGACGGTCTGGAAATCCCTCAGCCTCGAGGGCGTTTGGTCTTTGCGTGACTGCCACAGAAACGTGCTCGGAGGGAGGGGGTATGCGCCCTAACCGCCGCAAGGAGCGACGTTCCTCAAAGGGCCAGAGCGCCGAGCAGCGAGACGGGAGCACCGCGTTGATCGAGGTCATGCGCGCCTGGGAGAACTTGACCGATATGGAGCGGCTGGCGTGGCGGACTCATGGCAAAACCCAGCGTCGGCACGGGATCAACTGCTTCAAATCCGTCAACCTGCTCAGGCTCCGGCGCGGTGAGGAATTGGCCCGGGTGCCGCCTCGACCCAAACCCTACGACAGCAACCAGGTGCTGAAGGGACTGGAAATCCGCAACCATGCCGGGCAGCTCACCCTGAAGCTGCACTTCCATCGGGTCCCAACCACCCCCAGAACCGTCTGGGGTGCCTTCCCCTGCAATCGCGGATTGGAAAGGCCTGACAAGTGTCCCCGGCTCGGCTGGCTGCCAGCGCTGAAAGACCTCGTGATCGAGATCACCGTGCTCTACTACCAGAAGTACGCCCAGCGTATTTGGAACTCCAAGGAGCCATTGGCGGGCAAGCGCATCTTCATCCGCCTGCGGCAAGAGACCGACGATCAGACGAAATTCTACGAGGAAGTTGCGGCAATCATCCCCGAGCCCGAGCCGCCGCCCAAAAGCCGAAAAAGCCCCATTCCCTTCGAAGCCCCTTCGTAATCCTTTCGAATCCCTTTCGAACCTCCTCCGAACCATCACCGGGACATCACGAGGACAATACGGGGACAGCACGGGCCCCTCGAGCCCCCGCGTAGCGGTCTGCCCCATCCCCGGGAGGGCGAGCGTCCTCGCGAGCCCAAATCTCTCCAGGCACTTTGGAAATCAGGGCTCGCGAGGACGCTCGCCCTCCCAAGTCCCGGTCTTCTGGCCCGCCTCAGTTCGCCCACTCGGGGAACGCGGCGATGGCGTCGAGGATGTTGTGCAGCTTGTCGGTGTGCGCATCTTCCTGCCAGCCGCCGCGGCCGGAGTTGCTGGCCCGCTGGTTGGGACAGCCGTCCTCGTTTACCGCGTAGAGGCAGTAGTTCAATGCCTGGTAGGCGAGGCCCTTGAATTCATCCGAGCCAGTGGCCTTGGTGTACATGGCCAGCACCGCGCCGTAGGTGGAGAGGATGCCGCCCCACGGGTCCCGATCGTGCGTTTGCTCGCCGCAGATCAGCACCCCGTTCCGCACGCTGGTGAAGTTCTTGTTGGTGAAGTCAATTAGCGCCTTCGCGTGCTTCTTCCAATCGGGATCCAGCGCGTCCTGTTTCTCCAGCAGATAGCGGGCGAGGTTGAGCGGCGCCCACGCCGTCTGGTTACCCGGCTCGGCGTGATCCTCGAAGAACTGCTCCCAAAGCGCCCCGTCCTTCGCCAGGTTGGGGAGCTGGAAGTCGGTGATCCACGCCCACAGCCTGTCGCGCGGCGCCTGGAATTCCTGGTGGCCGTGCTCGATCAGCTTGTCGAACAGGCGCAGATTGAAAGACATGTTGCCCGACGCCTCGCCGCGGCCCACGCCGGTCCGGTAGTCCGCCCGGAATGGCCAGGGCGAGTTTGTGGCGGTGCCGGCCACCATGTTGGTCGCCAATACGCGCGCGTTCTGCAGCGCCTGCTGCATGTATCTATCGTCCTTGGTTTCCTCGTAGAGCAGCAGCAACGCGTAGCCGGCGATGCCCCCCTTATCGGGCTGAATCTCATACGGCTTGTCGTCCTGCGAGCCGCAATCCGGTGGCTGCGGAAATTTGTCCCGCCAACCGGTCGAGCGCGTGAAGTGCGGGTATTTGCCTTCATCGGGCGTATTGGCCTCCTTGACGAGGTAATCCCCCATGTAACGCGCCATCTGCAAGACGCGGGGGTCTTTCTTTCCCTGCCAGGCGTGGTATTTGAGGTAGGAGATGATCCCCGTGCCATCCTGCGTGGCGGGAATTAAGGTGGCATTCTTCTTGAGCGGCTCGTAGTTGCCGTCCATGAAGGTCATATACACGAAGCGCGGGTAGCCGTTCTCGACGGGGCACTTCAGATACCAATTCACCTCCCGCTGGATCGCGTCGCGCCAGGGCGTCCAGGGCAGCAGAATCCCATGGCCATCATAGACGGCGGGATGGTTGCCGATCTGAATTGCCGGGGCGACCCAGGTGAGCGAGCACAGGCAGAGCAGGCTCAAACACATCGAGCGCCTCCGGGGCCCTAGCCTCGCGTGCCCCGTCCCCAACTTGAATGCCGACAATACAAAGATTCTCATGAGCAGGCTGAATTCTGCCGGCACATTCCCGGATGCCCCTCGCGCCGTCAAGAAAGGAACACGCGCTCGCAATGAGAATACTCAGTATGGCTTTTCCTACGCGATACAAGTAGAGATGTAGGCATTACATCTATGAACTCAAGTCTCGCCCTGAAAGATAAGGTCGCCCTCGTGACGGGCGGCGGCCGCGGCATCGGCAAAGCCATCACTCAACGCCTGGCTGCGGCCGGTGCACAGGTGGTCATCGCCAGCCGCAAACTGGAGAACCTGGAAGCCACCGCGCAGGAGTTCGCGTCACTCCCCGGCAAGGTCATTCCCATCGCCTGCCACGTCGGGCGCCGGGAGGCCATCGAGGATCTCGTGAAGCAGACCACCGCGCGTGTCGGCCCCGTGGATATCCTCGTCAACAACAGCGCCACCAACATCGGCCAAGGCCCGGCTTTGGCGGTAACCGACGAGATGCTGGATAAGATGGTGGAAGTCAACGTCAAGGCGGCGCTGCGGCTGATCCGGCTGATTGTCCCGCCCATGATCGAGCGCAAGCGCGGCGGGTCGATCATCAACATCGTCTCCGTCGCCGGTCTGCGGCCCCAGCCCGGCGGGCTGCTCTACAGCTTTACCAAGGCCGGCTTGATTATGATGACCCGTTCGTGGGCGCAGGAGTTCGGCTCACACAAAATACGAGTCAATGCCATCGCCCCGGGCCTCATTCAAACGGACTTCAGCGAGTTCCTCTGGAAGAACGACCTGATCCGCGAGCAGTATGAGAATGTCACGCCCCTGCGGCGCATTGGGCAGGCGGACGAGGTCGCCGGGCTGGCCCTGTACCTCGCCTCGGATGAGGCTTCGTTCGTCACCGGCCAGGTGTTCGGGATTGACGGCGGGTTCACCGCAACCTGACACCTGCGGTCTCGACGACGGAGTCAGTGCCTGACTGCCTCTGGCGGCCGCCCACAAACAGCAGCGTCAGCTCACTTGGGAGCGTCAGCTTTAGGGGCGTCCGCTGCCTTCTTTTCCGGCGCTGCCTTGCGCATGACATCCAGGCTCGGCTTGAACTGCTCCCCGCGCTCCTTGTCGAAGTTCATGAGCAGCAGGCACGTATCCCCATCGACCTTGTAGATCGACGTAAAGGTATCGTCGATCGGATCAATCTGCCCAGCGGATTGCCCGGCCTTGATGTTGGAGAGGATCATGGTCTTGAACGGGCCCGCCTTGTCCAGCTTCACATCACCTTCCGCATAAATCATGGTGTCGCCATCCTTATCGGCGAGCTTGAAGGTGAACTTGTCTTTCTTGATCTCGATCTGCTGGGTGTAGCGCTGTCCGTCTTCGTTCGTCTTGAGACAGGACCATTTGCCAGCCAGTGCTTCGAGATCCTGCCCGAAGGCCGGGGTGCCGCAGACGGCGGCGAAACCGAGGACTGCTAGAATACTTACGATTTGCTTTTTCATGGTTGTTGCTTGTTTGACGTTTTAGTCGTGGCTCGAAGCTTAGTTGCCGGGTAGAGCCGCGCAAGCTCTTTTAGGGCGAGGGGGAACCGGGCGCCTGACCGCATCGGTGTGCCTAAGCGCCAGCCAATTCGGGGAGGTGAGGGATAAGGCGTAACTTACGGAGCGGGCTTTGCGCCAGCCTGCGCAGCATGGAACTGTTTCAAAAGGGCCAGTGCTTCGTGATGAATCGCGGGTGCTACGTCCGGCCCGGGAGAGTTCTGCTCACCGTACTGGGGCGACTTGGTCTTGCCATAGGCGTAGGGCGGCTTCGAGTCCCACTGGCTCTTGGGGATGATGTAGCCCAACTCGTCATTGGCCAGCCCGACTATCATGTTAAGCTTGCCCTGCATTTGGGAGCGCAAGGGAGGCACCTCGATCGGCGCGCTGGGATAATCCGCTCCTTCGGGAGATTCGATTCCCCCATCAGCGATCTCCGGATACAACTCGCCGGGGATAGTCAGAATCTCGAGGTCACCGATTCGGATTGCATCCAGCTCGGTCTTGCCCTTCCCCCAATACCAGCCCGGATGCACTAACCCCAGCAGGATTCCGTATTGGAACAGACCGGACATGGGCACGAAGATGGTCTTGGCGGCAACGGCGACCTGGGTGTCCGCTGGGCGCCAGGACTTTTCCCCGCGTAAGGCATTGACCGTCAGGATCGCGAGGTTCTCGCCCAAAGCTTGAGCCTTCTCGAAGCTGGCCTCCTTGAACTTGTCCACGCCATTGCGGTGAGGCACCGTCGTGTGGAGTTGCGTCATCAGGCCCCCGACGCAGCCCTGGAAATAGATGCACATCCCGCCCAGGCCTTTTACCCCGTGGGGATCGGGCACGCCGTTCTCGACCGCATCCCGCCAATAACCGCTGAAATCGGAGGTCAGCAGGGAGTTGGCCCCGCCCAGCGTTTCCGGGTGGTTGCCCCACTCCACTACTGTGGCGATGGTGTCGTCGGTCCCCTTCTTCACAAAACGCGCGCAGCGGATGACGTTGTCATAGACGATTGGCTGACGGCTGTCGTCCAGGTAGCCGTCGGGGCCCGCGGTCACCTGCGCCAGGATCATGTCGGCGGGCTGGAGATTCCGCACCGCTTCCTCCACGGCTTCCTTGCAGGCTTTCTGCACCAGCTCCAGGTACTTGTAGTCAAAGCGCGGACGCAGGGGGGAATAGCTCCAGATGACCATGGTATCCGGCACCTCGTGGTCATGCAACGAGGAGAACATCACGTGGTCAATGCCCAGCGACGGATCGATCATCTTCCGCACGTCGATGAACTTCTCGTGGAAGATGCCAATGCTATCCAGGGAGACCATCACGACCGTAACGCCGTTATTGCGGAAGGCGACGGCGCGAGCCCAGAGCGGGTCGTGCACGCCTTTGGCGGGCCGGTTATTGTTGAACCCCGCTATCCAGACAAAGTCAAACGTCCCATTGCCATTCTTATCGGTGTAGGTGTCTCCCTTGTTGGGCTCGAACTTCCCGTTGTTATTGGCATCCACCCAGGGGTCGTAGTTATCCATGACCGGGGTGATGTCGCGTTTGGCCACGCCTACTTCCAGCGTGCCCGCCCGCGCGCTCTGCCCCGGCGCGGGCTTCATCAGGTCCGCTCGATAAGACCGGTAGGGCCCGATCGAACGGTAGCCTACCCACGACGCCAGCAGCAGAACCAGGATCAGAACGCTCAGCAGAAAGTATGAAAGAATCTTGTGGCGTTTAAGGAAGGAAGGCATGGCAATGTTCAGCAGTTGTGCAATCAGTTCCTGACCCGGTGTGGGCAGGGGGAGAGACGGTTATCGTGTCCACTCACGCGCCAATGATACCCGGCCGCTGCCCAACGTCAAACCGAAGCGCCCAGTCAGCGGCTACCAATCCTGAACTCACTCGCGGGTTTGCAGTTCAGCGATGGCGAGGGCGGATTCTCCCGCAGCGGAGTAGAGCAAATAAGTGCGGCCATCAGCCTCGACGAAGATGGCAGGATCGCGCAGGGCGTTTTCGCGCCCTTTCATCGCACCGGCGGCAGATGGTTTCAGCGGCAGGTCCGCTCCTTCGTAAGCGGTTTCCGGTCGCAGGACCTCCTCCGGCGTGGAGGCCCGCCAATCTTTCCATTCCCCGGTGAGCCGGATGCGGCTGCGGAGAATGCGCTCTGGCGCGTCACCGATGTTGGAGTAGTAAACCCAGAGATCGTCGCCAAGTAGATGCAGGGCCACGTGACGCGGGCCGGGAGAGTTGTAGTTCTGGTGCCGCGCTTCGCTGCCGGGGAACGGATTGGGCCCCTGCTGAAACTGCGTCAGACCATCCTTCGAGCGATAGAGCAACCCGCCCTTGGCCATGGCGAACCACTCGTCTCGCCAGCAAACGACGCGGAAATAGAAGTTGCCCAGCGGCTCGGAGGAAGTCTTGAAGTGGAGGCCGTCCTGCGACAGGGCCACAAAGGATTTCTGACCACCGCTGCCTCGGGCAGGGCCGTGAAAGTACATCCGAATCTGCTTTCGCGCCTCGTCCACATGCACGTCAGGCGAAGCAATGTGCCCGTTGCAGCCTGGGGCTTCCGCCAGCTTGAGCGTGCCTGGCTGGTAGATGGTCCACGGCCCTTCGAGCTTATCGGCATAGGCGAGCCGGATGTAATTGCCGCTGTGGTGGGCGAAATAGAGGTAGTAGTTCCCCAGCCGATTGCTGACCCACGAGGGGACGCGCACAAGCGACGGACCGTTGATATTGTCGCCCGCATTGCCTGGCAACATTTCCCGGCGGACGATGGGATTCTGCGGGAACCGTTGAACGTGGATCGTATCCATGCCACCGGCCATAACCGTCGGCACCGATATCCAAAGAAGGGTGGCGACTCGCAGGAGTGCCCAATCTATGCGCAAGGGTTTACTTGGCCTCCTTTAACGTGGTTGGTAGATGGCCTGGGATGGAACCCGTCCGATAACCCAGGCGGTGTCGGTCAGAGCAATTTCTGTTTCGCTTCCTCGGGCACCTCCAGCTTGGTCGTGCCAACGTCCTTGATCTCAACTGTCGTATTGCGATGATACTCTGATACCTGATCGCCCCGGATGACTTTGCACTGAACGTCGATTTCGTATTTGGACAGCATCCCTTTCTCAATCCAAAACTTCACAGATCCGTGGGGATCGGCAATCTTCGGCGGCGCCTGCCCGGCGAAAGGGGGTATGAAGAACTCCAGGTACTCCTTGGCGGCATCTCCATTCAGCTCGCCTGAAAGCATCCCCTTCTCCTCATTGACGTTCAGCAATTTCCCGCTGAGAGCGCCACACTCCACGCTGGGGGCCTTGTAGCTGAGCATATAGCGCACGAGGCCGGCCGCGAAGCCGCCGGGCTTTGCAATCTCATCGAACGTCCGCCATCCTCCCGGCCCTTTGGCGGTCCCCTTCTGCCCGCTCACGTACACGTCCGAAGGGGTTGTGCCCATCATCGTGGTCAGGCACGTGAGGCCGCCCTTGTTCGCCTTGCCGGAGATGCCCGGAAACGGCTGCGAGCTGCCATCCCCTTCCTTGATGGTGGTGGTCCAACTGTAGTTGGGTTTTTCCCCCAGTTGCTTGGCGGCACTAGCAATTTTGTCCTGCGGCTTGGATTGCGCTGCGAATAGCGTCGGGGCCAGCAGGCCGATGAATCCGATGATGAGGGCTTTCTTCATGGGAAGTGGCACCAGCTAGCGCCGGTCAGAGCATTTTCTCCTTCGCCTCGGCGGGCAATTCCAGCTTGGTCGTGCCAGCGTCTTTGATCTCAATTGTGGTGGTGCGATTAACCTCCATCTCTCGTTCGCCGGCGGTGACCTTGCCCTGAACGTTGAATTCGTACTTGGTTAGCGTTCCGTCTTTGATCCAAAACTTCACTGCCCCCTTGGGGTTCTCAATCTTCGGCGGCTCCTGTCCTTCCCGGCGACGCGTGCCGAATTCCAAGAACTCTTTGGTAGTGTCTTCCTTCAGTTCGCCTGAGATTACGCCCTCCGCCTCTTTGACGTCCTTTACCTTCCCACTGAAGGCTACGGATTCGACGCCGGGTGCTTTATAGCTGCGCAGGAAGCGCACGACGGCAGCCGCGACGCTGCTGGTCTGTGCAATCTCGTCGAACGTCTGCCAGCCTTCCAACGCCTTGACGGCCCCCTTCTGTCCGTTCATATATACCTCCACGGGGATGCCGCCAATCTCAAAGCTCAGGTAGGTGAGGCCGCTCTTTTCGGCCTTGCCCTCAATGGGCCCGAGCCGTCCCGGACTGCCGTCACCCTCCTTCATGGTCGTGGTCCACGAGTAGTTGGGTTTGTCGCCCAGTTGCTTCGCGGCGTTACTAAGTTTGTCCTGCGGGCTGGAGTCCGCGGCGGATAGGGTATGGGCCAGCAGGCCGATTAAACCAATGACGAGGGCTCTATTCATGTTCGGATGATGCTTTGTGTTTGCGTGGCACTCCAGGGGCTGCTTAGTGCCGTTCGAGATTACTGCGATTCTGGTTGATAGCGATAACTGCGACTAAGCGCAATCTGGCTCTATACGAGACGCGTGTAAAGGGGAATCCAGATTCGGTCCCGCAACGGGGCGCATCATCTTGCTCAGGAGCGGAAGCACTCTCTTGGCCCGGCCGGGGTCATGCCGCATGCGCCGCCTTATGAATAGCGTCGGCGGGTCTGGCGGATTCAAGCATCGTATTTGGAATGCTTATACTGCGCAGACGCATGGGGGGGGAACTGGCCGGCGCGAGGATGCTTACTGGGAGCGGTTTTCGTCCTGAGCGGTTTCGTAGGAGAGGACGTAGTTCTTACCGCCCTTGACCCATTGGACGTGGCCGTCGCACATCAGGATGTTCGCGCCTTCGACCCCGTGGTCGTCGTTCTTATCAGGATAATTGTTTATCGCCCCTGGCCCATCACGGTCGCCGTCGAAGATGAGCCAGATTTGCGACGCGCCGATGTGCTGGCCTTTGAGCCCGAAGGGGGTGTTCTTGTGCAGGTAACCATCGACGCTCCGTTCGGACTTCTTGATCCCGCCCGTGGTCAGGCTCTGGCCGTAGTAATGGGTCTGGGAGGTGGTAGTGCCGTCGTTGTTCATGAAGCCGAAAATCTCGTAGCTGACACCGCGCACGTCAGCCTCGCTCGCGCTCCCGGTTCGCATTTTGACTTTGGCCTGATGCGTGAGGTCATACAGGATTGTCTTGTCACTCCGCGGGGCGGGTAAGGTTACAACGTTGGTGCCGATGAAGTTCTGAGTGGAAGGGCAGATAAAGACCGACCGTGCCAGCGCGCCGGGGACATACTCGGGATAGAGCCAGGTCAGGTCGTCGTCTCCGTCATCACGCGTGCCGGAAAGATAGCCGCGGGAATCATCCCCCGCATACATCAGTGCTCCCAGACCGAGCTGTTTGAGGTTGCTCATACACGCGGCGCGGAGGGCCTTTTCCTTGGCCCGCCCGAGTGCCGGGAGGAGCAAAGCCGCCAAAATGGCGATGATGGCGATGACGACGAGTAATTCGATCAGAGTGAAGCCGTGACCGCTAGTCCGGCGCTCGCCGTGACCGGGCACGCTTTCCAAGCCTTCGGTTTTGCTATTGTTATATGGCAGAATGCACATTTGTTTGAGGCAACAGTTATACCAGCCACCGGGCCTTTTGCCAGCAAACAAGTGGGATATGGATGTATTCCGCCATCCGCCGCTTACTTCAGCACCGGCTTCAGGACAATGTTACGATATTCGATGCCGGTATGGTCCCCTTGCAGGTAAATCGGCCCGGGGCGCGTCACATCGGACCACAGCGCGCCGCCGGTGCAGCCTGGCACGGGCTGGTTGTCGATGATCTTTTTGCCATTCAGGATGACCGTGACGTGGCGGTCCGCGAAGGTGATGTCCATGGTTTGCCATTCACCGGCGGGCTTCTCGGCGGCGACGGTGGGTTTGATGCGGCTGTAGATGCCTCCCATGTTGTGCGGGTCGAGCGGCCTGCCGTACGTGTCGGCCACCTGGACCTCATAGATGCCGCGAAGATAGATGCCGCTGTTACCGCCCTTGGCCAGACGGGCTTCGAGTGTCAGATTGAAATCCTCGAATTCCCGGTCGGTGCGCAGGTTGCCGTAGTTCTTGTGGGGTTTGCTCTTGTCTTGTGGCACCTCATTAACCAGCAGTCCATCTTTCGCACTCCAGCCGCTGGCGGCGTGCGGGTCGGTGAGACGCCAGCCGGTGAGATCCTTGCCGTTGAAGAGCTGGATCGGGGCGGCGAATTTCACCAAGCCGAGGTCGGGGGCGGGCGGCATCGGCGGTTCGCGGCGGCCGGTGAAGTCAGCCTTGTCCTCGCCTTGGCCGTTTGGACGCGGCTTGATGGTGGTGAGCTTGAGGGTGTCGCCGTCCACGCTGGCAGTTATCGTCTCAGTGGTGAAGGCCGTGACGTTCTTGCCGTTCTCATCTTTGCGCTGGGAGGAATTCTTGCGGGTCACAACCAGGCGGTCGCCCTCCAATTTGGCGGAACTGAGCGGCAGCACGCTGCCACCGCCCCAAAGCAGACTGGCCTTGAGCTGTCCGTTGACCTCTTCCACGCCGAGCCAGCCCGCCCCACCGCCGGGAATCGTTAGTTCCCATCCCCCCAGGAAGGGATGGTCAGCCGCCCAGGCGGTGCTCAGCGCGACGGTTAGACTAAACAGGGGTGCGAGCGTTCGAAATGAAAGAAAGCGCATAAATATGCGTGCCTTTATGCTTACTCATGCCGGCCAAGGCAAGCAGATTTGGCAAGCTACCGGCTCAGGGGATCGAGCGCTTTCCGCGCTTGCTGCTGCTGGAGCAGGTACTCGCGCCACGTATCCAGACCTTGCGCGGTCTTGGCGGAGGTTTCGAATATCCGCGCCTTGGGGGCGACCCGCCGAATGTTGGCTAGCGCGGCGTCGCGGTCGTAGCCGCAGGCCTGGGCGAGATCCATCTTGGTGATGATAACCACGTCCGCCGACTGGAACATGGGCGGATATTTCAAGGGCTTGTCTTCCCCCTCGGTCACCGACAACAGAACAATGCGCAGGTCTTCGCCCAAGTCGTAGGAGGCTGGGCACACCAGGTTGCCGACGTTCTCGATAATCAGGAGATTAAGGCCGGCCAGATCGAGTCGCTGCAGAGCGCGGCCCACCATTTCGGCTTCCAGATGGCAAACCGTGCCGGTGGTGATCTGCACGACGGGCGCGCCCGATTCGCGCAGCCGCTGCGCATCATTGTCCGTGGCCAGGTCGCCGACGATTATGCCCGCCTTGAGTTCCGGGGCCAGCTTCCGAACGCTCTCACGAATGAAAGTCGTCTTGCCCGAGCCGGGGGAGGACAGGAAGTTCAGCACCAGCAAGCCGCGCGCCCGGAAGAAGCCGCGGTTGCGCTCGGCCAGGCGGTCGTTCTTCTCGAGAATGGCGCGGCGCACGTCGATCGTCCGGTGCGGTTCGTTATCAGCCGCATGCACGTGCTCGTGCTCCGGCTCCTCGTGCGAGTGGGTGTGGGCGTGAGGGTGAGTGTGGGGATGCGGATGGTCGTGGCCATGGTGGTCTCCCGGGCCATGTTTGTGCTCATGGTCATGGTCGTGGTGGTGGGCGCTTACCCCCACCGGTTTCTCTCCGGGCAACCCGCATCCGCATTCGTCACACATCAGTCAATCTCCAAAGAAGCCAGTTCCATTTCCCGTCCGGCGCGGAGTTCTCCGCTCAGGCGGTGGCAGTCGGGGCATTCGGCAAACATGTCATCCGACTGAAATTCCCGGGTGCACGCAGCGCACCAGAACCGAGCGGGCACATGCTCGATGGCTAGTTTCGCGCCTTCGGCCAGCGTCCCCGGCGCCAGGACCTCGAACGCAAACTCGAGGGCGTCCGGCACCACCCCGCTCAGCGCCCCGATGCGCAAGCGAATCGTATGCACGCGGCTCGCTCCAGCCTGGCGTGCCTGGTCCAGCGCAAGGCTCAGCGCGCTCTGCATAATCGACAACTCGTGCATGGGCTCGACCACTCAAGGTATATCACGCCACCTGTCTGACAAACGAATTGTTCGGTCACGCGGGGCAGGCGGTCACCTCGCGCTGGGAAACGGACCTGCTGGCTGCCCAAAGGCCGGCGGGACACTTACCCCCATATGGGGTGAACACCCTATTGCGCTCCGGGGGGACATGTGTAACTGTAGCTGGAACGACTCTGGCTCGGATTGGAGGCGAGTCATGAGGCACTACGCGGAGCGGCCCCGAAAGGGGCCGCTCATTTTTTGGCTTTGAACCTGACTCTCCCGGCGCCTAACCTCGGTCCCAGACCCGGGTGCCGGAATCCGGATACGCCACATGCCATTGATGCCAACCGCCGTGAACGAAAGCAATAATCCCTCTGAGCTGCCTGGCCCCGCGCGCCAACTCCTCCTCCTTGGTCTCGGCAATGACATCCTTACCGACGATGCGGTCGGCCTTTTTGTCGTGCGCGAACTCCAGTCGAAGCTGGGCGCTCACCCATCCTTTGACATCCGCGAAACCACCGAGATGGGCCTGGCCCTGCTCGATTTCATCACCGGCTACCGCACGGTGGTCATCGTGGACTCCATCCAGACCGGCAAGGCGCCCCCGGGCTTTGTCCATGAGCTCGATGCCCCCGCCCTGAACCAACTGACCGGGCGCACGCCACATTTTGTGGGCGTGAGCGAGACGCTGGCGCTGGGCCGGCAATTGGGCCTGGCTATGCCGGAGCAAGTGAGGATCTTTGCGATCGAGGTCGAAGACCCCTTCACGCTGGGCACGGCGATGACTCCGGTTCTACAATCGGCTTTGCCCGGCATCGTGCAGCGGATCGCCGTGGCGCTGCATACCCTGGTCCAATAAGAAACCCTCAGGCACCTGAAGGTTAGATCGAACTCACGTTCGATGCTACGATACGCCCTCCGGGACCCGCCCTGGAGCTTGCCTGCGAGCGGCCCGTTAGCTTTTCGGTTCGCCTTTCCGCTTGCCAAAGCGCGCGCGGTTCTTAGATTCGCCTCATGGAAGAAGCGCAATTGATGCAGTATCTGCCGGTCCTGATGCTCGGGGCGCTGGCGGTGGTTTTCTCGTTTGGCATGTTAGTGATGTCGGTCGTTCTGGGCCAGAAAGGCAAGCGCCCACCGGTCAAGGACATCCCTTACGAATGCGGGATGATCCCTGTGGGCGAAGGCAGCACCCGCCTTTCCCTGAAGTTCTACCTGGTGGCGATGCTCTTCATCCTGTTCGATATCGAAGTAGTCTTTCTTTATCCCTGGGCGGTCATCTACCGGGAAATGCTCAAGGAAAGCGGTGGAGCAATCCTCGGTGCGATGCTTTCGTTCCTCGGCATCCTGCTGGTCGGCTACCTCTATGCCGTGAAAAAGCGGGCCTTCGACTGGAAGATCTGAGGCGAAAAGAAGAAGTCCGGGCAACTTACGCCTTGGCAGGTGTTTGGGGTGGGGATCCCCAGTGGATACAAAGGTCGCACGTCGCCCGGACAAATTAATTCACGGCGCCCCTTTTAGCGGATCGCGCGCATCACTGGCAAGTCAAAATCGTGGAGAACGACTTCTGTGGGCATCTCACAGTTTTCCAACGTTGTTGGCATGGGTGACTGGAGCGCGGACATTCTTGTCCAATGCCGCTAGGAATTGACCCTCATCATCCCGGAGGCGTGGCCGATAATAGCCCTTATGGGGAGTTCAGACCTCCTGACATAGCCTCTAATTTCCAAGGGATTTCGATATTCTTGCGAAATGAACATGTCATTTGTTATTGCGTCTTACGCGCGCGCGCAAGAGCGACCCCATACCTTACAATTTACCCCCCCCCCGCACCCTAACGACTTTAGCAACCGTCCCGGATTCGTCTCACGGCACTGCCATTGCTCCCTGACCGATGGAGTCTGGTTCATTACGATACCGGGTCAACGGATGGGTTGCTACGAGCTGGACGACCGAGCGGCGCAACGGAGCTTACTGAAGCAAGTCTATCGG
>Ga0114951_10002267_pt1 | contig 22037 bp, 19 predicted proteins | sample AM7aDNAmetaG_FD_88677 | JGI IMG/M metagenome (GOLD analysis project Ga0114951, IMG submission 88677) | Freshwater microbial communities from Finland to study Microbial Dark Matter (Phase II) - AM7a DNA metaG | ecosystem: Environmental > Aquatic > Freshwater > Lake | place: Finland: Lake Alinen... | reverse complement strand
TATTAACGACCTGGTACTGCAACTGTTGATAGTGTTGGAGGGAATTTTCCTGGGGGCGCTGGGGTATTTTTTTCTTAAACCGTCCGGCTGGACCGCCGGGCTCAGCTTACAGAGCACGCTGTTCCCGGCCCTGGTCTTAATCATCTTCACCGGCTTTATAGAAGAACTGGTCTTCCGCGGGGTGTTGCAGAAGGCCCTGTCGGCATTGGGCGGCTGGTGGTGGATGTATCCTGCGACGGTTTACGCGGTGCTGCAGATCAGCCAGGGCTCGCTCTGGTACTGTCTCTTTGCTTTCGTAATATCCCTTTACTTCGGCTACATGGCAAAAGAAACCAAATCGATACTGGGGGTCGGCCTGGCCCACGGGTTGATTAATGTCGGGCTATTCCTGGTCTTTCCGCATGTTTTTGGCTTCTAAGCCAGAGCAATAATGCCAAAAACCCGCACAACCACCACCAGGGTGAACAAGGCCAGGAGAGGAGAGGCGAAAGTTTGCAGATAGCCGAGGAAAGATTTCACCGGTGAGCCCTCATAATCCATCAACTGTGCAGCGATTAGAAGCACCAACAAGCCTGCGATAGCCAGCCCGATCACGGTCTGGGATGGAGTCACCAGAGATAAAAAGGTTGTAATCATGAAAGCCTCCCACAATTCAGCGTACTACAAAACAATACCAAATCACAAATTACGAGATGTTATAAGTTATAAGTTATAAGTTATAAGTAATAAGTTTTAAGTTTCGAGACAAAGATGATAAACCCTTAAATACAGACCAAGTTATAAGTTTTGAGATAAAGGTGATAAAATCCTGATTATAAAATACAAGATGCAAATCACGACTAAATCACAAAATACAAGGAATAAATTACAAACAAATCACAAACGATATTAAGTGATAAGTTTGACGCAGGACGCAAGACGCGTGACGCAGGACGCAATTCGGAACTGTGCTAAATTGCCCACTAAAGTACTAATATTAATACATTGACAGCTTGCCTGAGATTGACCTAAGATTACGAGGAGACGTGGGACGTTGGAAGTAATAAGTAATAAGTTCTAAGTTTTAAGTGATAAGTGATAAGTAACTGCAACAAAGAGGAACACATGCAGGATTATAAAAAGTTGGAGGTCTGGCAAAAAGCCCACTTTTTAGCCGTGGCCATATATGAAGCAACTCGGACTTTCCTTAAAGATGAACTATATAGTCTTACCTCCCAAATTCGGCGGGCTACAGTATCCATTCCTTCGAATATAGCCGAAGGCTGCGGCAGAGGTGGGAACGCCGAATTAAGCCAGTTCTTAAAAATCGCACTTGGTTCATCTAACGAACTGGAATATCAGCTTTTATTGGCGCATGATTTAAAAAGGCTGAATGCCATTGACCATGAAAACCTGGATAAACAAGTTAATGAGATAAAAGGTATGCTGATATCCCTGATACAGAAAGTGGGGAAAAGTAATAAGTTTTAAGTTCTAAGTTGTAAGTTTTAAGTTATAAATTAAACAAGAGATAGGGAAAAGTGGCAGATAGTATTGAAGTAAAAAAAGTCGTGATCACCGGTGGAGCCGGGTTTATAGGTTCGCACATCGCGGATGAGTGTGTAAAACGTGGTTGGCAAGTAATCATTATAGATAACTTATCTACCGGCAGGCTCGAAAATATAAAACATCTGCTGCAAATTACAAACTCGAGTGAATTTGTGCGAGGAAGCATAACGGATCTGGCACTGCTGCAGAAAGTTTTCGGGGGCGCTGATTATGTCTTTCATGAGGCGGCGGTGGTCAGTGTGCCAGGCAGTATTGCTGATCCTGTTTTAGCACATGAGACGAATCTTACCGGCACTTTAAAGGTATTACTGGCTGCCAGGGATGCCGGAGTCAAGAAATTGGTTTTTGCCTCTTCTTCGGCGGTATACGGAGACACGGCTGAATCATATAAAAAAGAGGATGCACTGCCCAAGCCACAATCACCTTATGCTGTCAATAAATTAGCAGGGGAATATTACTGCCAGGTCTTTAATGAAATCTATAAATTGCCCACCTCCTGTCTGAGGTATTTTAATGTTTACGGTCCACGGCAAAGGCCTGACTCAGAATACGCGGCGGTAATACCTAAGTTTATCCAGAGAGTGAAAGAAGGTAAACCGCCTGTAATATTCGGTGATGGTGAGCAAACACGGGATTTCATTTTTGTAAAGGATGTAGTGGCCGCCAATATATCAGCGGTTGAAAGCCAGGCCACAGGGGTTTTTAATATAGGGACAGGTGAAAGCACCAGTCTAAATCACCTTAGCGAAATCATCATGACTATAATGAACCTTAAGGTTATCCAGGCGGTTTATAAAAAAGAAAGGCCCGGAGATATTAAAGACAGTTTGGCGGACATTAAAAAAGCCAGATTGATGGGGTACACCCCGAAATATGGGTTAGAAGAGGGGTTGAGAGAGATGCTAAAGTAATCCACAAATCACAAGATACAAATTACAAACAACAATATGTAATAAGTGTTAAGTGATAAGTTATAAGTTTTGTAGAAGGACTTGATACAGGATTAATGAACAAAAGTTTTAAGTAGTAAGTTATAAGTTTTAAGTTGGGGATAAGTTGATCGAAGCGGCGAAATCATTCAAAACAACGGGTGGCAACGTAGTGAAAACTAGAGTGGTGGCTGCTATACCCTGCTACAACACACAAGAACACATAGCAGAGGTAATTACGGAAACTAAAAAGTATGTGGATGAAGTGATAGTCATCGATGATGGCTCCACGGATAAGACGGCGGAGGTGGCCAGAAAGGCTGGAGCTACTGTTTTAAGGCATCCTAAGAACCGAGGAAAAGGAGCGGCCATGAAAACCGCTGCTGCTACGACAGATGCTGATATAATTGTGTTTATAGATGGTGATGGTCAGCATAATCCGGATGATATTCCTGATATATTAGTACCCATTCTGCAAGGTCAGGCGGATTTCGTTATAGGTTCCAGGTATCTCAAAGGCTCTATACTTTCTGCCAATCCCTTTTTCAGGAAAGCGGCCAATGCCATTGCTTCCTTGGTCATCTCTTTTGTCATCTCCGTGCTTCAACCATTAGCCCGTTTCATCAGCCGCAGGCCAAAACCGACTGGTTTACAAATTGAGCAACACGGAAATAATATGTCTAAACGTTATCGCCTGGTGACCGGTAAATTCAAATGGATTTCAGATTGTACCAGCGGCTTTACCGCCATGAGCAAAACCAATTGGGACAAGCTGGACTTAGTTTCGGATAGATATCAGATTGAGACCGAAGTGATCTATGAACAGGCCAAAAACGGTTTTGTTATCGCTGAAATGCCCATTAGCTGCATCTGGGGGAAAAGTGGAACTAAACTATCAATTATAAGAGATGGCCTATTAACTTTGGCTATGCTTATATATAAACTATTCCATTATTCTAAGTCCAGAAATTCGAAACTGAAAACTGTAAATTATTAACCTAAAGCCTATAATGCAAGAAAATTGATGGAGAGAACGATGGCAAAAATACTGGTAACCGGTGGAACCGGCTCTTTTGGAAATGCTCTAATCGATTATTTAAAAGACTCTGATAATCATTTTATTGTTTACAGCCGTGATGAAAAAAAACAACATGAAATGTATATTTCTAAAGGCACTAAAAATATCTCATATGTTGTCGGTGATATCAGAGACAGACAAAAATTGATATATTCCATGAAGGGTGTGGATTATGTATTTCATGCAGCCGCACTTAAACATGTTCCAACGGGTGAAAATTTTCCTGAAGAAGTGATTCAAACTAATATATTAGGAACTAAAAATGTTATTGAGGCGGCTGAGGAATGCGGCGTAAAGAAATTAGTGGCCTTAAGCACTGATAAAGCGGTACAACCTATCAATGCCTATGGAATGAGCAAAGCGCTGGCGGAAAAAATAATAGCAGCCCACAAAGGACAAACTACAAGTGTGTGCTTGAGATACGGCAATGTACTGGGATCCAGAGGATCAGTGGTGCCGCTGTTTTTAGATTTTATCAAACAAAATAAACCTATTACAGTGACAAGTCCCAATATGACCCGTTTTCTTTTAACGCTAGATGAGGCTGTAAAACTGGCTTTGAAATGTCTCGATATTGGTAACAATGGCGATTTGTATGTAATCAAATCGCCAGCCTGCGATATCAAAACTCTAATCGAAGCGTTGGAATTACATTATAAAAAAGTATTTGTGAAAAAGACTATCGGGATAAGACCCGGAGAGAAGATCCATGAAACCCTGCTCACGAGTGATGAGGTCCATCGTTCCAACCTAGAACGGGAGAACGGCATTGTTTTTGCCAGAATTCCCCCACTTGATAAAAACATCAACGATTTCTTTGAATCAGGGGAGAATTACAAGGAACCGGAGCCCTTTTCTTCTGCCAATACCGTTCAATATAATGCGGAACAGGTCTTAGGCAAGATGCAGGAAGCCGGACTACTATGAGGGTAGGCATAACCGGATGGGAGGGATTTATTGGGTCATATCTCAGAAAAGCCCTTGATGAACCTATATTATTTAAGGGTGATTTAAGGGATTTGGAATCTGTGAAAAGATTCACCGGAGGCTGTGATCGGATATATCACCTGGCAGGTTTAAATCGAGAGAAAGAAGGCTTAATTCTGGCCAATAATCTGGCGGCTACCGGTAATCTGGTGCTTTCCTTGAAACTTCAAAAAATCAATCCGGAAGTAGTCTTTCTTTCGAGCAAACAAGTTGAATGGAATCCTGATTCCGAGTACGGATTGGCCAAAGCGATTGAAGAAGAGATTGTAAAAAAATCAGGAAACTGGTGTATCTATCGTGTCCCAAATGTCTTTGGTCCCGGAGGCAAGCCATTTTATAATTCTGTGGTAGCTACTTTCGCCTATCAAATTGCCCACGGGCTAAAAGTCACCATTAATGATCCGGCAGTCACAAGAGAATTTATTTTTGTGGGTGACCTGGTCAAGGAACTTATGAGTCCACTTTTCAGCGGTTATAAAAACCCCCAGGGCGAAGAACTAAGTATTGGTCAAATACATGATTATCTAACTGTAAAACTCGGCCAACATAAAAAGCTCCAGGAATGCCTGGATTTTTATTTGAGAGGTAATGATAATGCATCCTCTACATGAAAATGAAACAGGTTCTTTTCAGGAGTTGGCCCATGCATACGATATTAAGTTCGGACAACTCAGTGTATTAAGCATCAAGCCGAAGTGCTCCAGGGGAGGCCATTATCACACCCGCAAAGAAGAGTGGTTTTGCTGTATCCACGGCAACTGCGAGCTGAAAATGAAGAATATCAGAGATGGAAAAACGCGGACTGTAGTCCTGACTGGTTCTCATCGCGAGTTTGTTCCAGTCAACCCATATGAGAGCCATAGCGTGACTAATTCTAGCAATACAGAAGATTGTGAACTTATGATTATTATCAGTGAAGCTTATGATGCCAATGATCCGGATACATTCAAATATGAGGGGTAACTGTAATGCCTGAAAATATCAAAGTAATGACCATACTCGGAACCAGACCGGAGATAATCCGGCTTTCTGAAACCATGAAGAAACTGGATAAATATACCCAGCATTTCATCGTACACACCAATCAGAATTATGATTATGAGCTTAACCAGGTCTTCTTTGATCAAATGAAAATCAGGAAGCCCGATTATGTATTGGAGGTTAAAGGCGAGACAATCGGTGAACAGATTGGGAAAATATTATCTCAATGTGAAAAGGTGATATTGAAGGAGAGGCCCAATGCGATTTTGATTTTGGGTGACACCAATAGCGCGCTGGCCTGCATAATCGCCAAAAGATTGAAAATTGTGATTTTTCACATGGAAGCCGGAAATCGTTGTTTCGATGATAGAGTGCCTGAGGAGATCAATAGAAGGATTGTAGACCATACTGCCGATATAAACCTATGTTATACCGAACACGCCCGGAGAAATCTGCTTAGAGAAGGGATGGATCCTCAGAATGTTTTCGTGACAGGTTCCCCGATTCCCGAGGTCTATCAGGTGAACCAGGAAAATATTGAAAAATCGAGTGTCCTTGATTCTTTGGGTTTGGCAGAACGTAAATATTTTTTAGCTAGTATACACCGGGAAGAAAATGTAAATAGTCCCAAGAATTTTCCTTTAATCATAGAAAGCCTGCAAAAACTAGCGGAATCCTATAATATGCCCGTCATTTTTTCAACTCATCCCCGCACAAAGAAGCGAATAGAGGAACTGCAATTAAAGAAAGATGAGCGAATTATCTTCTCCAAACCCTTCGGTATGTTCGACTACATTAAGCTTCAGAAAGGGGCTTTCTGCAACCTCTCTGACAGCGGGACTATACATGAAGACGCAGCAGTACTGGGGATACCAGCCCTCAACGTCAGAGAAAGCAACGAGAGACCGGAAGCCTATGATACCGGCAACGCCATCATGACCGGAGTGGACCCAGAAACCATCTTAGCTTCGGTGAAGATTGTTAGAGCTCAATTTGAGGCTGGAATTAAGTTCGAGAATCCATATGCCGGTCAGTCCGAAAACTGTTCGGACAAAGTAGTCAGGCTAATAGTCGGCTTGAACAAAATTGTCTTGAGAAAAAAATATTACATGTAATATTAAATCTGGGATTGGATATAAACTAAAATAATTAAAGTATATCATATAAAATTAGATTGAATTATAAATGAAAAATATTTTTCTGGATTTAGCCAAAATAAAAAACCGGAAGATCGTCTGTATGACCCTGGATCTTGAACAGGATTATGGCGATCTTCTGAATATGCCGAGTTATGAAGGCCTTTCCCAGATAAAACCTTTATTAAGCCTATTCAAGAAGCATAATTTGCCTTTAACCTGTTTTACCCAGGGATCATTATTTCAGACTCATCCTCAGGCTATCGAACAATTTAATGCCCTGGATACCGAGTTCGGTGTTCACACTTTTGGGCATCCTAAGCCGCAGACCATAGATCATGGTTATGAAATCAGAAAGGGGAAAGAAGCTTTTATCAAGTATTTCCATAAAGAACCCATGGGATACCGGTCCGCCGCCGGTGTGGTTAGTGAGAGCATGTTTAAATCCGTTACGGAAAACAGTTTTAAATACGATTCCAGCGTTTTCCCTTCATTCAGACCCGGAGGTTATTATAACAGCCTGCATATGTCCCTCATTCCTCACCTTCTTAACGGAGGGCCTACACTGGAGTTCCCTGTGACTGTTTTCCCCAAAGTGTTCAGGGTGCCTATCTCTTTAAGCTATATAAAACTATTGGGAAAACCTTACCTCAATCTTATCAAGATCTGCCGGTTGCCTGATTTAATCGTATTTGATTTTCATCTGCATGACCTTAAGACACTGGATTCAGCGAAAAATATTCCCCAGAATAAATATAGTCCGCTGTATAGAGCCATTTTTAAAAAGATATATCAGAATAACTATGGTCTGGCTGAAGGGATGGTATTATTAGATAGTCTTATTTCTATATTCTCCAATAAAGGCTATGAGTTTTTAAAACTGGCCGATGTTTACGAAATATTAACGGAGACAAGGATAATTTGACGAATCAAAAAAGTTCTCCCAAAACCTGGATTATCAGGGAATATACAGAAAAAGACCGTTCAGGTGTTTTCAATCTGAGAAAAGCCGTGTATGGTGAACCTTTCAGAGAAAATGAATGGAATTGGAAATTTATAAACAAATATGCGGGTAGGAGTTCTAGAATATTTGTAGCCGAAAGCGATGGGCTGATCGTGGGAGTGCGCCCCATCATTTGTTCTCCCCTGAAATCCCGGAAACAATATGTAATTTCCGGGTTAGATGTAGATATGATGGTGCATCCGGATTTTCGCAATCTGGGAATATTTACCGGACTTGTGCGCGAATCGATTAAAACAGTCCAGTCAGAAGGCGTGGATATCATTCTCAGTTTTCCGAATGAAAATTCTTATCCCGGCCTCAAGCGCAGTAAAAACATTAAGTGGCAGCATGTGAACACGGTGCCCTTGCTGGCTATGCCGCTGAATTTTGATAAGCTGTCAAAAAGACTCACAAAAAACTGGCTATTACAACGTATCGGCAGTCTGACGGGTAAGTTAATATTCAGTTTAATCCGGGTATTTGGCGTCAGGCGGCGAGATAACACTAATGATATAACCATAAATAGGGTCAGAACTTTCGATCAGCGCTTTGATGGACTCTGGCAAACTGCTTCCGACCAATTTAACCTGGCTATCAGACGGGATAGCAACTATCTCCAATGGAGGTATGGTGAAAAACCTGATGTTGAGTACGCTATTTTTAGCGCGGAAAAAGATAATAAACTGGCAGGCTACATAGTTTTGAAAATAAGCCAAGAACTTTTAAATCTGAACCTGGGATTGATTGTTGATATGCTAACTGTCCAGGATGATCAGGTTATCAAAGCACTATTGGCTAAAGCAGTAGCTTATTTTAAAGAGAAAAAAGCGGATGCTATCGGCTGTATAATGCTGCCGTATACAGGGTATTATAAAGCTTTGAAGAGGCAGGGGTTTATGGCTATTCCGAACAGGTTTAGTCCCAAGCAGTTTTACTTCATGGTATACACTGCTCAAAACCGAATTTCAGATGAGATGGCGGGTAATGCCGGTAACTGGTTTATTACTTTTGGCGATATTGACATAGTTTAATCCGAATTAGGGAGCTTGATGAAAATCCTGTTAGTACAAAATACCGATTGGATAAAACGCAATCCGGCACATCAGCATCACCTTGCCGAGATCCTATCCGTAAGAGGGCATGAAATTCGGGTTATCGATTATAAAATTCTCTGGCGTTCAGTTTCTAAAAGAGGACTCTGGTCTAAAAAGCAGGTTTTTAAAGATGTATTCAAAATTCATAAAAATGCAAAAATTACAGTGGTCAGGCCGGGAATAATACAGGTTCCGCTACTTGATTATTTTTCTCTTCAATTCACACAGCGGGGTGAAATCAAGACGCAAATGAAGGAATTTAAACCGGATGTTGTATTAGCCATGGGTCTTTCCGGTTTGTGGGCGGAAATGGCTGCCAGAAAGTCCGGTGTTCCTTTTGTGAATTTCTGGATAGATGCAAGTCATAGACTGATTCCCTTGAAATTGGCCCAGCCATTGGGTTTGATGATTGAAAAAAGAATCGCGAAAAGGGCTGATAAGTCTCTGGCCATCAATGACAAGCTAGTGAATTATGTCATCAAACTGGGCGCGCGCCCTGAGCGTACAGCAGTAGTCAGGCCTGGTGTCGATATCAGTAAATTCAATCCTGCTTTGATGAGCTCGGTCAGAAATAAACTGGGTATTCATAAAGATGACATTGTGCTGTTTTTCGTAGGCTGGCTGTACCGTTTCGCGGGTCTAAAAGAAGTAATCCTCAGCCTGGCTAAAAATACCAACCCTAAGATCAAACTACTGATCGTGGGTGAGGGAGATGCCTTCTCCGAGTTGAAACAGATGATCGAAACTTATCATCTTCAGGGTAGGTTAATAATGACCGGACAAAAACCTTACGAGGAAGTACCCGAATATATTGCCTCAGCTGATATCTGCATCCTGCCTTCTTATCCATGGGAACCCATTATGCAGGATATAGTGCCAATTAAACTATATGATTACATGGCTATGGGGAAACCGGTGATTTGCACCAAGCTACCTGGGGTTATGAAAGAGTTTGGTACTGAAAATGGCATGGTTTTTGTAGATAAACCGGAAGATGTAATCAGCAAGGCCGTAGAGTTAAAATCAACCAATAGTTTAAGTGATCTAGGGGCCATGGCGCGTAGATTCGCTGAACGGAACAGTTGGGACAAAATCACCGATCGATTTGAAAATATCTTATTAAAGTCCATTAAAGAGATGAGCAAATAATTGCCATGGCAGAAAGATAAATGAAAATATTAGTGTTATGCCGTGATTTACCATTGCCTCTCACCGCAGGGGATAAGATCAGGTGTTATCATGTCTTAAAGCAGTTGTCCAGGCGGCATGAGGTAACCTTATTGTCACTGGTTCACGAAGAATCGGAAATGCAATATATTAATGAACTAAAACAATTCTGCAAAAATGTTTATTTAGTTAGAATTAACTATTCCAAGAAACTATCTGCCATCAAAACGTTGTTTTCTCCACTTCCCTGGGATACTGTGGCGTTTTATAGTAAGGATATGAAAAATAAAGCCAGGGAAATCACAACCTCTCAGAAATTCGATGTAATCTGGATAAATTTTCTTTCAATGGCAAACTATATTGATCGCAAGTATACCTCAAAGTCGGTTATTATCCTGGATCAGCACAATGTTGATGAGTTAGTTTGGAAAAACTACGCCCAATCATCTCGGAACTTGCCTTTAAAGTTATTTTCATCAATTAATTATCAAAAAATTAAAGGATATCAAAGGAAGACAATAAAAAATTTTCAGGCCGTGGCGTGTTGTTCTAATAATGATGCTGATTTTATGAGACGCAGTATCCCTGAATACGTCCAAACCTGGCTGGTACCCAATGGAGTTGATACCGAATTTTTTAAACCTGAAGTTTCATACGCCCGAAAAGCCAATATCATTATGCTGTGCGCCTCTATGAATGTTGGGATGAACATTGAGGCTGCTTATCATTTTGCGAAAGAAGTATTTCCTGCCATCAAAGAGAAGGTTCCGGACAGCCAGTTTTGGATCGTAGGCAGGAAGCCGGACTCAAAACTGCGTGCCCTGGATAAAGAAGGATATATTAAAGTTACCGGCTCGGTGCCTGATGTAAGGCCGTATTATAATAAAGCCAGGGTTATAGTCGCCCCTTACAAGCTCGGAGGAGGCACTAAATTAAAAATCCTGGAAGCCATGTCTATGAACCTGCCCATAGTCGCTACCAGTACCGGATTTCAAGGCATTGATCTACCTGTTGATGCTCAGATATATGTGCGGGACAATATGAGTGAGTTTGCAGAAGCAATAATTGCGATACTGCATCCGACAGAAACGGACAAGAATGGAGCCACTAACACCTCCAGAAATTTTGTGGAGAAAAAGTACGGTTGGGGTTGTATTATCGATAATATCGAACCAAAACTGATTGATCTGGTTAAGAATAATCATAAGCAGTAAAGCTTCTTAGAGTGAACGTAATAGCTCCCTGGTGGGAGGTAGTTGGAGATAATGAAAAAAAAGGTCTGCGTTATTACTAATCCTAGGACCAAAGCAGCAACTATCCCGATGTCGAATTTGATTGACATTCTGGTTGTATTATCCAGCTATGTCTATCTAATCACGGGAAATGAAGGAGGTTCGCAACTTAAGCAAAAACCCATTGATGGTTTTTCGATTATATATAAAGCACGGCGGTCAAAAATTTCCAGGGTGATAGCCTATGCTATTCTCCAAACGAGAATTATATTGGAAATTATCAAAATAAGCCGAAAAATCGATTACTACCTTTTTTTCATGGGTGAAGGTCTCTTGTTCCCTTTATTAGCTTGTAAAATGACTGGCAAGCCGGTAGTGTTGGTTTTAGCCGCATCAGCGGCTAAAATTGAAATGGGTGGGGATCGATTTTCGGGGTTTTTGGTGAAGATGGAAAATATCAGTTATGGTATGGCGGATAGAATAATAGTGTATTCGCCAGCTCTAGTTAAAGAATGGAACTTAGTGCGATTTCAATCCAAAGTGCGTTTCGCTCATGAGCATATCATAAACATGGATCAATTTAAAATCGAGAAACCGCTGGCTGCAAGGGCTAATCTGGTGTCCTATATTGGACGGTTCAGTGAAGAAAAGGGAATAGAAAGATTTGTTCAAGCAGTTTTCTATGTGGTGAAAGAGCGTTCGGACCTTTCTTTTATGGCTGGCGGAACAGGTCCTTTAAAAGATAAAATAGAGCAATATCTGGCTGAAAATAAACTCACTGGGCTAGTAATGCTTCCTGGTTGGATTTCTCACGATAACCTGGCAGATTATCTTAACGATACCAAATTGTTGGTCTTGCCGTCTTATACCGAGGGACTGCCTAATATCATGCTGGAAGCCCTGGCCTGTGGAACTCCGGTTCTGGCAACCCAAGTAGGAACAGTCCCGGATTATATTAAAGATAGTGAAACCGGGTTTATAATGGAGAACAATTCTCCCGAATGCCTAGCGCGCAATATTACGCGGGCTTTGAATCATCCTGATCTGGAGAAAATAGCTTTAAATGGGCGCCGTATGGTAGAAAGGGAATTTACTTTTAATAAAACCGTGGATAGATTCGAGAAAATATTAACTGAATTGAAAAAAGACCATGGTCTGTTATAATAGATACTAATATACTTGGTGAATATGATAACGACGCCTAATAACCTGAAATTAAATGCAGTTAATATAGATAAAATTCTGACCGTGCTCGGCTCGGTATTGGTTTTAGCGGCGTTATGCATTATTGCATTCACCCCTCAAGCCTCCGCCTATGAAAGCTCTATCTACGCGGTTTATCCCGCCTATTTTTGGCTGATCATAATTGCCAGCCTGAGTTGCGGAATAATAATACTGATTCGCAACGTTTTCAGAACAAACAACAGATTGTCAGGATACGCGCCAGGGTTAGTGTTGATCATAGTTACAAATCTTATCATTATCACCCTGCCCATATTTCGAGGATATTTTATCAGCGATGTTTCTGATGAAGTATCCCACCTGGGCTTGATAAAAGATATTGTGCTAAGCGGTCATTTCGGAGTTAGCAATACTTATCCCATTTCCCATATTCTGGCCTCGCAGACCAACTTACTAACTGGAATGGATTCTCGATTGGTAATAAAAATAATACCGTCCATATTCTATCTGGTTTATTTAGCGGGTTTATTGCTGTTAACCAGGCAGACCAGTAAAAATATCCGGGCTGTGCTGTTGGTAATGGCTTTCAGCGCTCCCCTGTTGTTTACTTATTTTAACTACCAGTTTTATCCGACCCATTTTTGTCTTTATATTGTACCTATGTTCCTTTTTCTGTTTTTCAGGCGAACCTCAAGCCAAAGTCTAAACGATACGATATTATTTTATATCTTTCTGCTGGTGATACCTTTCCTGCATCCGCTTGGCTCGCTTTTTATAGTAGGGATCTTTATATTCCTGGGGTTGGCCGATCTGACCCGTTATTTATTCCTTAAGAAGGGGGGCGACGCTCAGGTTGCTAGATTGTTTACCTGGGAGATAGTATTTCCTCCTGCTATCATTTTAATTGTGCTATTTTTCAGTTGGTTTTTTAATTTTAATTTATTTAAAATTGTTCTGCTCCAGGCCATAGAAGGCGGGGTTTCTCCTCTTGACATCATGGTGCAACAAGGCGCCACTGCCGGGTTATCACTATTGGATTTTGGGAAGCTTTTGTTTAACAACTATGGTCAGGATTTGTTGATGTTAATACTGGCTTTTATCGCCGTTTTAATAGTTGCTAAAAAGCTGTTTTCCCGAAATAACACAGTGAAAAGCGAAGAAATATTTTTCTCCTATCTTATTCTGGTTTTCGCTGTGTTCTACCTGGCAACGGTGGTAGGTTCTTTTATGATTACCGGACGGTCGATCCGAATATTGTGCTGGTCCTTAGCGTTTTGTGTCCTACTAAACGGCATCGTCTTTCAGGGTTGGATCGCGAAACTGCGGCAGGGAACTAAAACCTGGGCTATCACCGGCTTAACGTTAATTATCATTATTTGTTGCGCTATCGGTATTTTCAATGTCTACTTCTCGCCATCCATAAAAAGAGTAAATACCCAGGCCACTCTAGCCAATATCCAGGGTGCGCAATGGGCCTTAAATAGTACTGATAGCGCCAGTATTATATACATGAATCAGGTGATTTCTCGCGCACCGGACTATTTATATGGTATAGATTCGCCTAAGTTTACGCTAAGCCGTTTCTATTCATTACCGGATCATTTTGGGTATGTTGAAAATAAACCTATACCCGAGTATTTAACCGGCATTTCATATTTTAGCATAACTCAACTTGATCTGGAGGGAAAAAGACTGTTCCCGGATGTGGGAGTTTATACGGTGGATGAACTTGATCAATTTCGCTATAATCCAGGAGTCAACCGGATATATTTCAATGGCGATACGGAAATAATGGAGGTACTACCCACGACATGGATAAAAAGATAACCAAAATATTTATCGCTGAAAATATTCCCAGCTTGAATAAGGGCGAGATGACCATACTGGAAGGCATGCTGGAGAGTTTCAAGGTGTTGGGCGAGACCAAGGTTTCTATGATTTCCGACCTGCCTTATATCGATAGGCCCCGCTGTGAACCTGAGGTTGAAACTATAGATGTCAGAAGATACCTGCCGCTAACGAAGGCTGTATATAATCACAGGCAGATAATCAAACTTATTGATTCAATGCCCATTCTGTTGCAGCATCTCTGGTTCTTAGGTTTGTACAAGATTTTCGGCAAGAAAGCTTTGAACATCATGAAGGCTCCCCTATGGCGCAGTCTTCTCGAGGCGGATGTGATCGTGTTAGGACATGATGGAACCTTCGGCTTGGGTGGGTCTCTGGGAAATCCCATCTTTCTTTATCCTGTTTTAATACCCTGGTTGGCCGGCAGACTTAATAAACCGGTCATCTTTTATGGAGGCAGTGTTTTTAAAATTGCCAATCTAACCTGGTTTTTACGAAGTATATTTAAATCCACCCTGGGCCGTTTTAATGTGATCGCTTTGAGAGAAGAAGCATCTTGGAATCACGTTCAAGAACTCAATATAAAGGGCAATAAGGTGCTGCTGACCGCTGATCCAGCCTGCCTGCTCCGTCCTTCTGGTTCTGAGCGGATCGCTGAAATAAAAAACACTGAAGGTCTGGAAAACCTATCAGGGATTCTGATCGGATTCACTTTTACGCGTGAAATGGCTTTAAAGGCCTTCAAGAACCCGTCACGTAAGGAAAGCTATGAGAGACATAACCGGTTATGCGCTGCGGTAATTGACCAGTTAATCTCTACTCTAGATGCTACTATCGTGTTCGTACCGCATTGCATAGGTCACACTCCGAGCCTGGATGATAGAATAATATGCAGAGACATCCTGGAGCTTTGTCAGAACAAAAATAAAATTAGGTTAATCAGCGCAGAGTATACAGCCTCAGATTTAAAGGGATTAATCGGAGACTGTGACTTATTTGTAGGTGAACGGTTGCATTCAGTAATCAATGCTTTGACTATGCAGGTGCCTTCAGTGGTAGTAGTACCAGCTTTAGATCAAAGGCTGGGCATTATTAAAATGATCGGGCAAGAAAAAGCCATCTTCAATATAAAGGATTTTGATGAGGTTACTCTTTTTAACAAAATCAATGATATTTGGAAGAAGCGGACAGACATACGTAACGAATTAACTGGACAAGCGACCATTTATCAGAATAGAGCCAGGCAAAATGGCACTATCTTGCAAGAATTGTTAATTGCCAGTCGGAAAAATAAAAAGTAGTTAAGGGGTGGCGGCAGGCGTGAATGTTGGTACAGGTGTCGGCGCCGGTCGCAGCGCTGCCTCTCTGGCATATTCAAACCAGACCCCGTCGATATATAAACTGGCATGCATGTACTGGACATCGGTCCAGTAGACCGCCCGGATAATCTTGGGAGCGGTGATATTACTGATGCTCGCCTGGGCCCCATAATATTGTGCAAAGGAAGAAGCAATTGCCTGGTTTTCTTCTTGTTCCCGGTTTACCTGATTTTGAGTTTGCAATTTATACCAGGGATAGATTATGGCTGCCAAAATAACCAGTGCCAATAGCACCATCCAGAATAGTTTCTTTTTCATAGCCCCTGTCCTTCATGATAATAATAGCCCCCATTATCCGCCACTTATAGATAAAACACCCTGGTTATTCCAGAGTTGTCCTGCCAAATGGGGGTCAGTTTTAGGCACATAAGGCAACATCACTTTCAAAGCATTAATGGTCAGCATCTGTTTATCGGTAGAACTATCGAAGGTACCATAGATCAAGGCTTTCTTCTGGGCGTCTGCCAGATCAGCTCTGGCGCTGTTATCAATCCATAAATGGCCGCTGCCGTCTTCAAAATAGCCGGCCTGATAGCCCAAAGCCACATTTGTATTACCAGACAAATTCTCATGCAGAGATTCTTCCCCAAAGGCTGAATTACTTTTTCCTGTAGCATTTTTACTTAATGCCCCAGTGCCAAAAGCGGAATTATACAAACCAGAAGTGTTACTGTAAAGAGACCTGTACCCAAATGCGGAATTAAATTCACCTATTGTATTAGAACAAAGTGCCTTCATTCCCATAGCAGAGTTATAACTGGCAGTAGTATTAGAGGCAAGAGTACCCGTGCCAAAAGCACAATTAGCAGTACCTGTTGTATTACTATCTAGAGCAGACACACCTGATGCAACGTTATAATCACCTTTATTGTTTGTAAGAGCATTTTCTCCCATCGCCGTATTCCAGGATCCAGCATTAAACAACAAAGCGATTTCACCAACAGCAGTGTTGCCATGACCGGTTGTATTGTGAGTAAGTGCGCCATCACCGATAGCTATGTTTTTATAACCTGAAGTATTCTCTTTAAGAGCCGCACGTCCAATTGCGGTATTTCTGTGACCGGTGGTGTTATAGCAAAGTGCATATCCTCCCACCGCTGTGTTGAACGAACCGTAAGTATTATCTTGAAGAGCGAAGGCTCCCACAGCCACATTGGTCTCACCGATAATATTGTTATAAAGAGCATTATAGCCCACGGCAGTGTTTTTTTCACCGCTAGTAGTATTGGCAAGGGCATTATAGCCAAAAGCTGAACTATATTGCGCGGAAGTAATATTGAGTCCCGCGTTATAGCCGGAAAATTCACTGCACAGGATAGCCAGGGTTGATCTACGCTCAGTACTGATATTTCCTTTTGAATCATAGGCTGTTAAAATAGCGCCTACTTTTGAAATAATCTCCTTTATACTGATAGATGTTATGGTCCCGGTATAAGTAGAAATAGGTGTGATAATAAAATCGCCTGTTCCGGTGACAGTTACGCCTCTTTTAAAAGTGGGTGTTTTTGCAGCAAGATAAACACCATCGCCGGCCCAGGGATCGAAGGTATAGCCGCCTATGGTAACAGCGGATAGATCTGGTATATCGTATTTTGCTCTTTGCTCTTCTGTACGTCCCAGTAAAGTATATTCAATCTGGTATTGTTTCCCAGCAGTGATGCCAGGCACAGGTCTGGATAAAGGATTCGTATTTCCAGGCAGATGTGTAAATCCCCTGGTATAGTCTCCAGTCCAGCCATCTGACGTCCAGTTGTTGGCATCGGTCAATTCAGGACCTAAGATGGCAGCATCGGTAGTGCTGCTGCCAGCAGTGACGATATTGGAGGCCGTGACAGGTGTAGCGCCACTGATTTTCACGGGGGTAGCGGTAGGCAGGGGAGAAATATCATGAACAGAAGAGAAATCGATTAAATCCCCATGGTCCAGGTCATTCAGCATTATATCTCCTTTCTCGCTGATAGCTGGCTCGATAGTTGGGTTGGCGACAGGGGCATTGGAGGCTTTAGTGACAGGTGGCGGGTTGACAGTGGGAATACTACCTGGCACTGGACTTGCAGTTCGAGTTGAAACAGGATTTGAGGTCGTAATGGAAAGCCTGGGCGTGTTTGAGGCATTAGAGGGATTAGAATTATTGGCGCTTTGACAGCCTGCCAGCAGTAATACCATTACCAGAGAGGCAGCCGTTGCCGCAGGCGCGAAACTTGAAAAATTTAATCTCAGTTTGTTTAATTTAATAATCTGGTTTCTCATTTTTTTAACCCTCTTCAATGATATTTAATTCAATATTAACATATAAAATATTAATATACATACCGAAATTCAATTAAATTAAGAGCAAAACCGCCGACTTTAACTTGATGAAATTACAGATGAACGTCGATAATATTTTTTTAGCAGCAAAATAACTACGATAACAGCCGCGATGCTCTGACCAGTTAAAAATCCGATGCCCATCCCGATTAGACTCATCTTCAACATTAAAACGTAACCCAGCAAAAGGCTAAACCCTGAGGATAATATAATCAATTTAGTGGCGTTACCCATTTTTTTGCCAGCCCTGGCTATGCTGATGTAAAGATAGTTTATGCCATATGGAATGGTAGATAAGGCAAATAAACTCAGGACCCAGGCCAGATTACCCGAGTAGGCCTGGCCAAAAATTGAAAGCAGTTTGCCGGAGACTAATATAGTCAATACCACAGCTGGTACGGTCAAAATAATAATTTGTTTGAGCGCTTTTCTAACATTGATTCCCAGGGAAGTTTCGTCATTAGAGACCTCTGCCAGCAGAGAATCAGAAACAGAAGACGGCAGAATTCTGAGTATCTGGGAGATAGAGAAAGCGACATAAAAACGGGCGCTCATTTCAGCTCCCAGTGTGTTTACTATCATCAAAGGTATAAGCATAGGAGGCATATATAATAACAGCCGGGCCACATAATTGTTCAAGGAATAGGTACGGATTTCTTTTATGATGTTTTTTTTCAATCCAAGAGATGGGAAATAGCCGGGAGAAATCCGGGGAAGATGCCAATAAATAGCTGTAATAAAAGCAACCGTAGCTGCTAAACCGGTGGCCAAAAAGAAACCATAGGTATTATTAATAAATAGAGCGAAAATTACGATGAATGCCACTCTTACAATGCTATAGGTACTATCATTTATCGCTCTAAATTGAGCCTTCTGTAATGCTAAAAACACGTTTTGAGCAAGATTCCTGATCGTAAAAGCGATTGTAAAAATCAGGAAAGCTAAAAATAATATAATATTCTGGCGGATGGCCAGTAAAGCCGGAGACCATAACTGCAATCCAACAAGATAAATGAGTGCTATTAAGGTCGCTGACAGAGCGTTCAGGGTAAAACAGGTATGGATTAAATTCTTGCGTTGCGGACCGGCGCTGGGTAAGAACCGTATCAAAGCTATCCCAATACCAAATTCGGAGAAAATCCCTACCAGGCCGATAGCTGAAACCGCGGCTGAGCCCAAGCCGACTGCTTCAGTTGAAAATAACCTGGTAGCTAAAAACAGAGCAACAAAGTTAAATAAATAGGTAACCGCTGAACCTATTATCAAGTAGTATGAGTTCAAATATAGCCGTGTTTTTAAATGCTGTTTAATAAAGGCTCTAGCATTTGTTATATTCACCGTTTATCTTCATACCTCTGCTGAGTACCTGCTGTTTAGCACTGGTTACCTCAGTAACAAATCCAGATAAGTTAAACCACGTTATCCGGCTTGCCTGGCTTTTTGTCATTACTTTTCAAGTTCTGCAATACCTCTAAAGAAAATTTGAAATACACAGGATCGGCACTCGCATTGATCCTGTCCACCTTAAATAAATCGGTTTTAGCAGTAACAAATCCTGGAGGACTGTTAATCAGGGCGCCGGAAAAACCGGTTTTCTTCAGAATCTGGATAATATCGGCGTTATAGTCTTCCGGTCCGCCGTTAGGATAGGCAAATAGATTTATCTTTTTATTAATCTCTTCTTCGATGCGTCTCTTTGACTCTGTTATTTCCCATTCAGCCTGATCCAGCGGTATTTTGGAAAGGATGGGATGGCTGACAGTATGCGCGCCTATTTCGAAGCCGTTGGCACCCATTTCCCTGACTTCGTCCCAGGTTAAGATGGCCTCTTTCCCCAGGTCAGGACCGATCGCGGTTCCGGTAGACTGCAGACAATTCTGGATGATTATTTCTTTTTGGGCCAGGGGTATTTTTTTTAATTTTCTAATAATATTGGTTGCAGCGCAGCGCCTGGCGTCAGCGGAATCAAGATTATATACTCCCTCTCCCTGGATATCCAGGCTCTTATAATTACTTTGCCAGATGGAATAACGCAGTTTATCCTCCCAAAAAAGTTCACGGCTATCCATACTTCCGGTAAATAAGAATAAAGCGGCCGGGATATGATATTTTTTTAAAATGGGGTAGGCGTTGAGAAAATTATCTTTATAATAACCGTCAAAAGTGATAGCAAGGCCATTGCGAGGCAAAGGTAAACCATTTTTGAGAGAAGTGACGACGGCGCTTAAAGAGACTATTTCGTAATTATTTTTTAAATAATCAATCTCTATCTTGAAATCGCGGGTGCTTATCGGAGCTATTTGCCAGGGAAGGTGCGTATCCCCGATTCGATGATAAGTAAGAATGGGAATCCTGGGTGCCCGCATTCTCCGACTGAGGCTGCTGTAGGCTTTAATCAACCCCAGATAATTGAGGGAATAAATCAAAGGCAACGCCATTTTATACTTTAAGCTCATTAGTCAATTATAACATAAACATTTTGGCTTCTCCCCCAATATATATACTAATTTGGTAGAGCACGAATATAACAAAATGCTATGTACTTATTTCTAAAATAATTGGGTTTTAGAACCTACTTCAATTGGTATCTCAGGTAGTTATCAATAAAATTTTAATTTAGTAAAATTTTGTTATTGAATAACATTTTTCAAAATATCTAGGAAACCTGTTGTTAAATATGATTAATTCGGGTTTGTAAAGGATTTTAAATAGTCGTTAAATACATCTTGATTATCTTCTTTCTTGACTTTATGTGTGTTTTTGCCGCATTATATTTTGTAAATTATCTGCGAGAATCTTGATTATAAAATTTACTGTTTTTTAACAGGGGTTTTTGAGACTATCTGATTGGAAAAGTAATTATATAAGACAGAGTCTATAAAGTTGCATACAATAAACTACTGATTTTATCGACGTTGGAGAGGATCTCAAATTGGAACTATATAGTAAAACTTTTCATAAAATGAATTTTCGACAATTTTTAAAGAAAAGTATTTTGTTATTTCTTCTAAGCCTAATACTTTCTTTTAGTTCTCTTGTGGTACCCGCATTAAGCATTGAAGCCGCCGGCAATACCTATTATGTGGCCAAGAACGGATCGGACAGCAATCCCGGGACACAAAGCCAGCCCTGGCTGACCATCCAGAAAGCTGCAAATACTTTGACGGCCGGTGATACGGTTTATGTGAGAGCAGGAACATATTATGAACAGGTTAGTCCGGTCAATAGCGGCACGGTTAATTCCTGGATTACCTATGCTGCGTATCCAGGTGAATACCCGGCTATTGATGGTACAGGTTATTTTGAAAATTGGCATGGTTTATTCGATATAGTTAACAAGTCTTATATCATTGTTGATGGTTTTGAAATTCAAAATGCGGAAGCAGGTACATTACATGGATTCGACGCCTCTCTTAAATATGGCATGTTTGGAGTTTATTTATTTGGTGTTGATGCACACGATGTCCTGATTAAAGATTGCAATATTCATGATACTGCTCTAAGTGCTATTCATGCGAGAGCACAAACAGGGTGGACTGAACCGGATTTGTTGCCTATGTATAACATAATCATTGACGGATGTTTGACAAATAATACCTGTCTTCTAGGATATCATGAAGCTATAGCTTTAGAGAGAGCATATAACTTTGAGATCAAGAATTGTATTGTCTATGATGTTAGTCCAGTTTTTACTCCAGTGAATCTAACCCAGGAGGGGATTTGTGTTGACCAGGGATGTAATGGCGGTTCAATCCATGATAATGAAATTTATAATGCCGCCGTAGGAATTTACCTCAATGCGGGAGCTTTTGATTCTGGCAATATTGCCATATATAACAATAAATGCCATAACAACTATGGTTATGGTATAGCAATTGGCTCTGAACACTTTGGTCATGCATGTACAGGATTACAGATATACAATAATATAATATATAACAATGAGAGAGGCGGTATTGCCTTTTTTCCATATTTCGATTTTACCAGAGGATTTCAGATTGTTAATAATACTTTCTATAATAATGGCACTTCCCACAACGGAAATGCTTCCATCTCGCTGGATGGGGCGGCTTCCAGTTTTCAGAATTGCGAAGTCCGTAATAATATCATTGTTACCGAAAGTTCAACTGAATATATGCTCCAGGTATTTCAGTATATAGATA
>Ga0114951_10002265_pt1 | contig 22045 bp, 16 predicted proteins | sample AM7aDNAmetaG_FD_88677 | JGI IMG/M metagenome (GOLD analysis project Ga0114951, IMG submission 88677) | Freshwater microbial communities from Finland to study Microbial Dark Matter (Phase II) - AM7a DNA metaG | ecosystem: Environmental > Aquatic > Freshwater > Lake | place: Finland: Lake Alinen... | reverse complement strand
TATCAAGAATACTGGGGATTACCACACACCTGGAGATTCCAACGAACATACCGACGGTGGTGATGTACCTGGGATTGGTATTGGTGCTTTTGGGAATTGGTTGCTTAGCAATAAGGCAGAGGTCATCATAAGGAATTATGCAATTCTTTTCCCAGCCATCGGACCGGGCTTGAGTGAGTGAATTTCCTCGATCCAAAAATAGCATTACACTTCAATTTTTTCGCCTCAGGCAGCCATTAATTTCATGACTGATAAAAGCAAGATGAGTATATTTGGTCGGGTAAAAAACCAAGTCCCGTAAGCATGAAATCCAGAATAATAATAATCGTTTCGGTGATCCTCCTTGCGGGCACCTTATCAGCTTTTCAGAAAAAAGAATCCGTCCGTTTCTATAAGGGGAACATGCACACGCATTCTTACTGGAGCGATGGGAACACTTACCCGGAGGAGGTTGCCCGGTGGTACAGCGACCATGGATATCACTTCCTCGCGATTACCGACCACAACCTTATTCAGAAGGGGATCAGGTATCGGGTGTCGGGGAAAGACTCCGTGCGTTTAAAGGAACTGACTGATTTAAGTAAAGAGTTTGATAAAAAAGACGAATTCCTCCTGGTTCAGTCGGAGGAAATTACTGACGCTGCAGAAAAACGACCGGTTCATCTGAATGGGTTCAATCTTAGTCAGGTAGTGAAACCGACCGGTGGAGCCACTGTTTCTGAATGTTTAAATTCCAATGTAGTGGCGATTCGTCAGGCACTTGAGGTGGATGGCAACCCCGAATGGATATCCGTAAACCATCCCAATTTCGGATGGGGACTCACTTCCAAAGACCTGGCGGAGTGCGGAGCGCGGTTCTTTGAGGTATTTAACGGACATCCTTCAGTCCATAATTATGGCGATTCCGTTCATCCGGGCACAGAGACCATGTGGGATCAGGCCAACAAATGGAGGGTCGACCACAATGAAAAATTATTGCTCGGAACCGCCACTGATGATGCGCACCAATACGACAAATATGAAACGGGCAAGGCAAACCCCGGTCGCGGCTGGGTGATGGTCAGGGCCAGTGAACTGACCCCTGCGGCTCTTTATCAGGCAATGATGAACGCCGATTTTTATGCTTCTACCGGCGTGGAGCTCGAGGATTTCAAAGTTCATAAGATGACCATGACCATCAGGATAAAACCGATCAAGGGGGTTCATTATACCACGGAATTTATCGGGTGGATGCATGGTCAGGATCACGCAGAGGTTCTGGCAACCGTTAGCGGGACAAAAGCGGTTTACACGGGTACCGGTAAGGAACTTTTTGTGCGGGCCAGGATCATATCGGACAAGGATAAGGCAAATCCCTTTGTTTGGGGAGATAAGGAAATGGCCTGGGTGGAGCCTTTTACGCCGGGTGAAAAGTGACGGGTGACGGAAGACGAAGAAGAAGAACGATAGACGGAAGACGGACAGAAATAGCCCTCGTAGAGTTGTCATCCCGGCGAAAGCCGGGATCTCGTCGCTTTCCACGAAACTGCCCAGTTGTGAGAACAATTTGGTCTTATAATCGTTTTATTTTCCTGAAATAAAATAATTCAAAATGTCAAAAGTTAGTACCTATCTGAATTTCCCCGGCAATACGGAAGAAGCTTTTCTCTTTTATCAATCGATTTTCGGTGGTGAGTTTATCGGCGGCGGAGTAGCCCGATTCGGCGATTTCCCTCCCGGCCCGGATGCGCCACCCCAGCCTGAAAGCGTGAAAAATCAAATCATGCATATTGAGTTGGCCTTGCTGGGCGGGCATGTATTGATGGGATCGGATGCCCCTCCGGAGATGGGCTTTAAAGTAAACTTAGGTAACAATAATATGATTATGCTGGAACCGGATACCCGGACTGAAACCCGTCGACTTTTCGATGCATTATCGGCCGGAGGTATTGTCACGCAGAATCTTGAAGTGATGTTCTGGGGAGCTCTTTATGGTGCCTGCACTGATAAGTTTGGCGTGTTGTGGATGTTTAATTGTACCGAAAAATAAACCATGGGAAATACAACTATTACCATCCAGGCCACCCTGAATGTGCCGGTTGACATGGTATGGAAACTTTGGTCGGAGCCGGAACATATTGTCCGCTGGAACGCCGCATCGGATGACTGGCATACTACAAAAGCTGAAAATGACCTGCTTGACGGTGGTCGGTTTAGTTACAGAATGGAGGCTAAAGACGGCAGCATGGGGTTTGATTTCTGGGGTACTTATGACAGGATCGTTCTCCATCGGCATATCGACAGCACCCTTGGCGACAACAGGAGAGTGAAAACCACTTTTTCAGCTATTGATAACCAGACTGACATTGTTCAGTCATTTGAAGCCGAAGGCACCAATCCGGTAGACATGCAACGTGCCGGCTGGCAAGCAATTTTAGATAATTTTAAAAAATATGCAGAAGCAAATTACTCCATGCCTATGGTTTGATACTCAAGCCGAAGAAGCAGCCAATTTTTATACTTCGGTGATCAGGAATTCGAAAATCGATTCCATTAGCCGATATGGCAAGGAAGGTTTCGAAATTCACGGAAAGAAGGAAGGTACAGCGCTTACCGTTGCTTTTCAGATTAATGGACAGCCTTTTACTGCATTAAATGGCGGGCCCGAATTTAAATTTAATGAGGCGGTGTCCTTTCAAATTTTCTGTGACTCACAAGAGGAAATAGATTATTACTGGCAACGATTAACTAAAGGCGGAGAAGAGGGCCGGTGTGGCTGGCTGAAGGACAAATTCGGCGTTTCTTGGCAGGTTGCCCCTTCCATCCTGCCCGAGCTTCTGGCAGATCCTGCAAAGGCCGGTAAGGTAATACAGGCATTCATGAGAATGACAAAATTCGAGATTTCAAAATTGCTGGAAGCCTAAGGCATTCATCCGGAGCCATAAATATCCATCAGGCGGTTTTTTTAATTAGTGGTTTTTCACTAATTTTTTGGAAAATTTGATCTATGAAAAAGATTTATATTTTCCTAAGCATCTGTTGTTTAGCTGCATGTACGGAGAATAAACCAACAAATTTGCCTGTCGCAGCCGCAAAAGACGGTGCCTCCTATTCCGCCGAAGGCAAAAAGGTGATTGTTTTTACCACCGCCGATAGCAGTAAATTAAGGCTCACGGCAACAGATACTTTATCTTTTTCACATTTTGATCAACCTCTGGAAACCCAGCCGTGCATTTTTGTGGATCCGGCTCACCATTTTCAAACATTTCTTGGCATCGGCGGCGCTTTCACAGATGCATCGGCGGAGACCTTCGCCAAGCTACCTGCCGATAAGCAGAAGGAGCTGATTGAAGCCTACTATGATAGCAACAGGGGTATCGGCTATACCTTTGGAAGAACACACATGAACAGCTGCGATTTCTCGAGCGACATGTACACCTATATCGCCGATGGTGATAAGGACCTTAAAACTTTCAGCATCGCACATGATGAAAAGTTTAAGATCCCCCTGATAAAGCGAGCCATTCAGGCTGCTGGAGGGAAAATCGATTTATTCGTCAGCTCATGGAGCCCCCCAGCCTGGATGAAAGACAATAACGACAGGTTACATGGAGGGAAATTGAAACCCGAGTATTTCCAGACCTGGGCAGATTACTATGTGAAGTATATACAGGCTTTGGAAAAAGATGGCGTTCCGGTTTGGGGTCTCACCGTCCAGAATGAGCCCATGGCCAAGCAAATATGGGAGAGCTGCATGTACACTGCCGAGGAGGAAAGGGATTTTATCAAGAATTTCCTCGGACCAACCCTCCGGAAAAATAACATGAGCGGTAAGAAACTCATCGCCTGGGACCATAACCGCGATCTTCTTTACCAACGGGCATCAACACTTCTGAGCGATCCTGAGGCTGCCAAATATATCTGGGGAATTGGATTCCACTGGTATGAAGTATGGACCGGAAGCAGGCAATACGATAATGTCAGCCGAACGGCAGAAGCATTCCCGGGCACCAATCTTTTGCTTACCGAAGCGTGTAATTATCCGTTCAGCTGGCAGACTTTTGACCAGTGGAAATGGGGAGAAAATTACGGTGAAAATATGATCCATGATTTTAACACCGGCGCCGTGGCCTGGACCGATTGGAATATTCTGCTTGATGAAACCGGCGGCCCCAACCATGTTAAAGGTTTCTGTTTTGCTCCGGTGCATGCAAAAACCCAGGACGGAACGCTCCACTACATGAACTCCTATTATTATATCGGGCATTTCTCAAAATTCATCAAACCTGGGGCAAAAAGGGTGATCAGCTCCTCAAACAGGGCTCAGCTGCTTACCACCGCGTTTATTAATGCGGACGGCAAACTCGCTGTTGTGGTCATGAATCCGACCGCCGAGAAGTTCGCTTACCGGATGTATATTGGCACAAAAGCCGTTGAAACTTTAAGCCGCCCACATTCGATAAGCACCCTCGTAATTCAATGATTAAAAAAAGGTTTTGGGAGCTATTGCTCATTTTCTGGATTTTCTGGGTAGTTGAGGGAACAGGGTTTGGACAGGAGAAAGCGGGTCCATGGGTATGGTGGTTCTGGCCGGGAGCGGCAGTGACTGAGACTGGGATCAGGAGCCAGATGATATCTTTTCAGCATTCCGGATTCAGCGGGGCGAGCATCAATTCCATTTATGCCGCAAACGATCTGCAGCATCCGCCAATACCTTTTATGAGCGATAAATGGATCGGCATGATCCGGTTCACCCTTAGAATTGCCGACAGTTTGGGAATGCAGGTCGATCTTTCGCCTGTGAGCGGATGGCCATTCGGCGGACCATCGGTTAAGCCCGCCGATGCTGCTAAAAAGATTTTGGGTACCATTATCGGACCTATTCATGGAAATACCGATATCGAAAAGAAAATCCTTTCCCCGGATACAGCCCGTCTTTTATCCCTCACTGCTGTTCAATCTAATGATAAGGCAGGCAGTAATTTGGACCAGCCAACGGACCCCATCAGCCACATTGCCATTCAACTTTTAGCTCAGACCGACAGTGCCGGGGTACTCCGGACTAAACTTCCGGGGGGAGAATGGAAACTTTATGCCCTCTACCTCAAACCTACCAGTCAAAAGGTGAAACGGGCAGGGCCAGGCGGCGAAGGCCTGGTTCTGGATCCATTCAGCAAGCCAGCCGTGGAGCATTATCTCGACGGATTGAGCGAGGCAATGAAGCCCTTTTCCGAGCTTAAATTGCACGCAGTATTTAATGATTCCTACGAGGTTTACGGCGCCGACGGTACCCCTGATATTCTCAATGAATTCCGTACACGACGGGGATATGCGCTGGAGGATTTTTCCGATATTTTTCTCGGTCCGGCCGACAATCCGGCAAGGCTGAGGATACTTGCAGATTATCGTCAGACTTTTGCCGAATTACTGAATGAAAAGTTATTAGGGACCTGGAATGCTCACTCCCATAGCCTGGGTTTGAAAACCCGGGAGCAGGCACATGGTGCACCGGGCAATCTGCTTGATCTTTATGCCGCAGCAGATATTCCGGAGACAGAATCCTTTGGGTCGAGCGCTTTCAAAATACCGGGGGTGGTTACCGACCCCGATTATAGTCCGACAACCTTTGGCCGTCCCGATCCGCTGGTGATGAAGTTTGCCACTTCAGCAGCGAACGTGAGCGGGAAAAACATCGTTTCCTCGGAATCTGCCACCTGGCTCGCCAACCATTTCAAGGTTTCGCTGGCGCAGGTAAAGCCCCAGATTGATGAACTTTTTGCTGCCGGGGTCAACCAGGTGATGCTGGCCAGCGCTTCCTATTCACCAGCTGATGTTCCCTGGCCAGGATGGGTTTTTTATGCATCCACAGATTTTGGTCCAAACACCTCTTTTTATAATTACCTGCCCGACTTCAGCAAATATGTGAGCACCTGTCAGGAAATCCTCCGGGAATCAACCCCTGACAACGACCTCCTGATTTATTTCCCATTTTCCGAGGTCATCTCCAAGATCGGGAAGGATATGGGTAATCTGGTGACATTCGAAGTGCACTATCCTGGAAAATGGCTCTATGCTTTTGCTTATGGAAAGCTTGCCAGGGAACTCTTCGACAAGGGCATATCATTCGATTTCATCTCCGATGATCAACTTAAGGCTCTGTCTCCACATTCGAAAAAACCCATTCTGATCCCTGATTGCCGGTTCATGCCCGTGGAAACCGCCCGCGCTATTAATAGACTTGCAGATTCAGGTGCAACAGTGATTTACCAAAATCAACAACCGGCGGATGTCCCAGGATTCTTCCGGGTTCAGGAGCGACTAAAGGAACTCACCACCATTAATAAAAGCATTTTAGCCACTGGAAAAAAGGTATCCATTGTTAATGCAGATATCCCCTTAGCCCTTCAAAAAGCAGGAGTAAAATCAGAACCATTCGGTACCCATGGACTCCGATATATCCGCAAGGTCAAGGGATCTGAAACTATTTATTTTGTCACGAACCTGGCCAGCGAGTTTCATGAAGCCTGGCTCAAACCAGCAACCAATGGCCGCAACGTCATTTTTTTCGATCCGCTCACCCATAAATCGAGTTCCATGCCCCGGGATACCAAAGGCGGGATATTTCTGCAACTCGAACCGGGCCAATCCTGCTTCATCACGATCAATGATTCCAATTCGAAAGCCAATAAACAAAATAAGACATCGAATTTAGCTGTTTCAGGGACCAATGAAATCAGCATACCGGGTCCCTGGAATCTTTCATTTTCAGGTGGCGGACCCGTGGTGCCTTCACCGGTTATTGCAGCCACTTTAGGAAGCTGGACCCAGCTGGCCGATACACTATGCCGCTGGTATAGCGGAACCGGCACCTATGAAACTGATTTCACCCTTCCCATAAGAATCGTTACCGGGGCAACTTACACCATGAACCTGGGTGATGTCAGGGAGGCTGCCGAAGTCTGGATCAACGGTCACCCGCTGGGCCGTGCCTGGTGTGTACCTTTCCGGCTCAATATCGACCCTGCCTATCTGAATAAAGGAACCAACCACCTGAAAATTGCAGTCACCAACCATGCCGTCAACCGGATTATCTGGCAAGACAAGAACAGAGTGCCATGGAAGAATTATTTCTTTGTCGACATTCTTTACAAAGACTTCAATGCAGCCAAATGGCTTCCGGTGGAATCAGGTCTGTTAGGGCCCGTCACAATAAGGTGAGGAGCTGATTGGTGAGGAGTTTAGAATTAATACGTCATGGCTTTGCGCTGAATTTTTGATTCACGAAGGTGAAGAGCCTTATGGTAGATTATCGGGAATACCAGCAACGTGAAAACCGTTGAAGTAACCAATCCGCCGATAATTACGATGGCCAAAGGCTTTTGACTTTCCGAACCGATTCCCGTGCTTATGGCTGCCGGAAAAAGTCCGATTGCAGCCATCAGGGCAGTCATTACCACCGGCCGGATTCTAAGTTTTACAGCATTGATGATGGCATCGTTCAGGTGCTCCACCATTTTGGCCTGCCGGTGGAATTCGGATATGAGAATCACCCCGTTCTGGACACAGATCCCAAACAGCGCGATGAACCCGACACCTGCCGAAATCCCGAAATTAATTCCGGTAATGTGCAGCGCCAGAATACCACCGATCAGTGCGAATGGAACATTTATCAACACATAACCCGCATCCTTGGCATTGCCAAACATGATGAACAATAAAATAAAAATCAATATCAGGCTGATTGGAACCACCTGCACCAGCCGGTTACTGGCCCTCACCTGGTTTTCAAATTCACCTGTCCAGCCTATTGTGTATCCCTCCGAAAGTTTGATATTGGAATTGACTTTCTTCTGTGCTTCGGCAATCGTACTGCCAAGGTCCCTCTCGCGCACCGAGAATTTTACTCCGATAAACCTTTTGGAATTGTCTCTGTAAACAAATGCCGGACCCGTGATCTGCTTCACCGAAGCCACTTCTTTCAAAGGTATCAGGCTTCCCGTTATGGTGGGGATCATCAGCATCATAATATCGTTTTCGTCTTTACGGAAATCCTTGTCGTAACGGATGCGGATGTCGAATTTCCGTTCTCCCTCAAATTTCTCGGTGGCAGTTTTTCCTCCGATAGCCATCTCAATCACTGCCTGGGCATCAGCCTTGGTAATCCCATAAAGGGCCATCTTTTCCTCATCCAATAAAATACTGATCTCGGGTTGTCCGATATTTCTCATAACACCCACATCTTTTATCCCCGGAACATCCTTGATCTGATCGATTACCTCATTTGCATAATCATCCAGTTTATTGAGGTCGTCGCCATAGATTTTTACTGCATTTGAGGCATTCATCCCGGCTACTGCTTCCTCGACATTATCAATGATGGGCTGCGAATAGTTGTAGATGATCCCCTGATAATTTCTCAACTTCTGATCCATCTGGTCCACCAGGGCATCTGATGAGATTTTGGGCTTCCATTCCTCCTTTGGCTTCAGGTTCACCTGCATCTGAACATAATAAAAACCGCTGGGATCGGTCCCGTCATTACTTCGGCCGGTCTGCGACAACACTCCGTTCACCTGCGGAAATTTCATCAGTTCCTTACGCAGGACACTAACCATTTCAATAGTTTTCGGCAAAGAGTAGCTCATCGGCATTTTTGCCTCCACCCATAGAGCTCCTTCATTGAGCTTGGGCAAAAACTCAGTCCCCAGCCAGTGAGTTGATATAATGGTCAAGGCAAACGAGACTACCGCAATGATGATTGTGAGCCGCTTATTTGCAAAGGTCCAGTTAAATCCCCTGGTGACCACCTTATTCACAAACCTGGTGAAGAAATTGTGCTTTTCCCTGACGTTTTTATTTAACAGTATCGACCCTAACACCGGTACCAGGGTAAGTGTGAAAATCAGGGCTCCCAGCAAGGCAAAACCCAGCGTCCAGGCCAGTGGCGAGAACATTTTTCCCTCTACTTTTTCGAAGGAAAAAATGGGGAGTAATGCTGAGATGATGATGAGCTTGGAGAAAAATATGGCCTTGCCCATCTGAACGCCGGTATTTCTTACCAGGCCCATCTTTGCCAGCTTATTGAATTTCTCCATTCCCCGCTTGTGCGCCTCGTGATCGAGCGCTACAAATATTCCCTCCACCATCACCACCGCTCCATCGATGATAATGCCAAAGTCGATGGCGCCGAGGGAAAGCAGGTTGGCGCTCATCCCCTTGAGATGGAGCATTAGAAAGGCAAACAGCAGGGCCAGCGGGATGATCATTGCCACAATAATGGTTGTTCTCCAGTCGGCCATGAAAAGAAATACGATAACAGTAACCAGGATGATCCCTTCCACCAGATTGTGCATGACGGTTTTTGTACAATACTTCATCAGGTTATCCCGATCATAAAAGGTTACCATCTTAACATCCGATGGCAGGATCGTTTTATTCAGCTCCCTGATTTTTGCCTTGACGCTGGCAAGAACCTCGGTGGGATTCTCGCCCTTCCGCATGACCACAATTCCTTCCACCACGTCATCATTCTTATCCAAACCAACCTGCCCCACCCTCGGTGCACTGGCTACTCTAACGGTTGCCACATTTTTTACAAGCAAGGGGTTTCCGTTGAAAATATCGACGATGGTGTTTTCGATATCCGACATATTATCCAGCAACCCCAAACCCCTCACGACAAAAGCCTGGCCATTCTTCTCAATGATATCCCCACCAACATTTATATTGGACTTGCTCACTGCCTGAAATAACTCAAGCGGAGTCAGGTTATATTGCTGAAGCTTGAGTGGGTCGACCGAGATTTCATAAATTTTCTGCTGACCGCCAAAAGCAACTATATCTGCAACCCCCGGCACTCTCCGGAGTTCCTTGTCAATCGTCCAGTTTTGTATGGTCAGGAGGTCCCTGGAGTCGCGTATATCGCTTTTCAGGACATAACGGAAAATTTCACCGGTTGGCCCGTACGGCGGTTGAACATCTGCAGCAACCCCTTCAGGCAGCTGAACAGTAACAAGCTGATTGTTAACCTGCTGACGGGCAAAAAAATCCTCCACATTGTCATCAAAGATTATCTTCACCACGGATAAGCCGAACATGGTGATGCTCCTTACACTTGTTTTTTTCTGGACCCCGCTCATGGCCACCTCAATCGGCGTAGTGACGAACCGCTCCACCTCCTCGGCGCTCTGACCGTTCCATTGAGTAACGATGATGATTTGGGTATTTGTGACATCGGGAAAAGCTTCAATCGGTATTTTCACGAAACTCACGATTCCGGCTACCAGCAATATTCCCACCCAGAAGAAAGTGAAAAACTTATTCTTGAGCGAGAAGGCAATTACATTTTTAATAAACTTATTCATGGCCTGGCTAGTCGTTTAAAGCATCATAAATCAACATCCCATTTTTTGTAATAACGGTTTCACCCTCAGAAAGTCCGCTGCTGACATAGGTTATATCGCCTAATTGCCTGTAAACCTCAATCTTTCTGGTATCGATATTCTGCTTGTCGCGGAACACCATGACCCAATATTTGCTCTTATCAAAAATCACCGCCGATGATGGTACCGCGATCATTTTTTCCTTTTCGGAATAATTAACCGCAACGGTGCAATTCATTTCGGGTTTCAGCTTAAAATCAGCATTGGGAATCTTGATTCTCACTTTCATGGATTTTGTACCCGGGTCGATAGCGTTGAATATTTTATCGATTTTCCCCAGATAGGCGCTGTCGGGAAATGCCAGGGTTTTTATCGTAACATCGAACCCGACCTGAACCTTTGATATATCGCTTTCGTTCACATTGGCCAGTGCCCAGACCTCATTGATTTCGGCGATCGAGAAAAGCGGTTCGGAAATGTCTGACCGGATTTGCTCATTCTGGTTGATTTTCTTCTGTACCACAAATCCGCTTATCGGGGCTAAGATATTATAAATCGATCCTTTACCCAGATTATAGATTTTGTAAATCTCATTCATCCGCTCCCATTCGGCTTTCGATTTTTCCAGCTCCTTTTCAGCAGCAATCAGGTCCTTTTCGGAATTCAGCTTTCCGGCAAAAAGGTCCTTTGCCACCTGCAGATTTTTCTCGGCGATTGCCACATCATTAATGGCATCGAGCTTTTCTTTCTGGAAGGCAGCAACCTCGCTGCTCTGTATACTCGCCAGCAACTGCCCCTGCTTGACGTAATCCCCCAGTTCAACTTCGATGGATTTTACCACGCCGCTGACCACCGGATATACCTGGGCGGTTTTATTATTGTCTGCGGATATTTTTCCAAACAAACGGATTTCGTTTTTCACTTCTTCGACCCGAGCCTTGCTGAATTCGCACCGCGCCATCATGGTATCGCTCATGGAAAAGGCTGTGAGCATTTCAGCCGGTTTATTTGTGCGGCACCCAAAAAAAAGAATTACAGCGGTACCGATGGCCAGATAATTGATTGCACTTTTCATTTTAATAAAGATCTTTTCCGACTATTTGATTGATTTCTTCACCTGATTCAACTAATTGAATTTTAACTCTTACCAGTTCGGTAAGCACCTCATTATAGGATTCGAAAAAATCCACGAACTCAATCATGGAAACATTTCGTTTTTGAAAATTCTCGATCATCCCTTTTAATGTTATTTCAAAATCCTGGTTATATAATTTGCTTGCCTTTTGATATTCCGATACCGTTTCCGAATAAAACGCATAGGTGCCCTGCAATTGGCCCATAATTTCATTTTTCATGCCAAGCAAATCATATTCAGCCTGATTGAGCTTGAATTGTGATGCCTTAATATTCCCCTGATTACGGTTCCAGACAGGGATCGGTATTTCGATTCCTGCGGTTATCTCGTTTTTGAAAGCTCCCCCCATCTGGTCATACGAAGTATTGAAATTGATGTCGGGAACCGCCAATCTTTTCTGATACTGCAGATATTGCCGTGCAAGGACCTTGTTTTGGTCCATAATGAGCAGATCGGGACGGTTAGCCAAAGCCTCGGCCTTCAATTCTTCAATCGTGTATAGTCGGATATACTTTGAGATTTCATTTTCGGTATATTCAAACTCGATCGGGGCAGAGGACTGGAGAAGCTTTTGCAGGTCGGCCTGATTATCATAATATTGCTTGAGTAAATCAGCCCGATCGTCACTCAGCTTTAAAATAGCACCCTTTAAACGGACCAGCTCCTTAAGCGGGATATTTCCTTTATCCACCTGTATCTGATAGGCAACACTGATCGTATCGAGCAGCGCCATTTGATTGTTGTATTTATCAATCAGGAAACGCTCCTGCCCAACCGCAAAAAGAGCGCTGTGGAGCTTAAATTTCAGCTGGCGCAGCAGATCCTGAAATTGCAATTCCGCAATCGACTGATTGGTTTTTGCCATCTCAATTTCTGATTTTCGCTTCCCACCCAGTACGATGAGTTGTTGAAACTGTATCGACTTGTCGCCGTTTTGCCCGGCATGCAAAACTTTTTTATTTTCAGGATCATACGCGTTGAATTCCAAGGATAGAACTGGATTTGGATAGAGCCTGGCCTGAATGACCTGTGCTTTCTGCGACTCAATATTCATGGAAGATGCCAGCAAACTGAAGTTCCTGGCCAAAAAAAGACTGTCGGCCTGCCGCAAATTAACCTTAAGGGTATCTCCGGCATGGAGGTTTACTGTCCAGATCAGACCGGCAGCCAGAGTTAAATACTTCAACCCATTCATTTTTGTCATACTCAGAATTTGATGACAAAAATCCCCGATCCGACCTTAAGGATTCCTTAAGAACGATAAAATTCACCTTAAGGGCAGGGTAATGACAAAAGTATTGGTGTTATTGCCGGCCGATGCATAGGATACCCGGCCGCCGTGAAGAGTGATAATTTTGTGGATAAAAACCAGGCCTAATCCAAAACCCCTTTTTCCCTGACTATTTTCACCCCGGAAAAAATGCTGGAATAAAAACTTTTTTTCCTCCTCGCCGATCACCTTGCCGCTATTCTCAAAATCGATCCTGATTTCTTTCGGCAGGGCAGTCATTGTTATTTTCGCCTTTCCGTTGTCACTATAATGTATGCAATTCAGCATCAGGTTCATCAATGCCGATTTCACCAGCCGGGCATCAGCAAGGATAACCAGTTTGCTTTCCTCATCGGCCTCAGCATATTCAATTGAAAATTGAAAATCGGGATAAATTTTACTAAGTTCTTCAGCTACATCAAAGATCATTTCATCGATTCTGAATGAACTGTATTTCGCAATATTTCCGGTTTCCGCATTGGAAATTTCGAGTAGGGCATTAATTATTTCGCTCAGATTGCGGGTATCCTCTTTTTGAATTTCGATCAGGGCCCTGATTTTTCCAATGTCTGTTTCTTTCTCAATTCTTTCAAAATTTGATACGAGAATGGTAATCGGGGTCTTTAATTCATGGGAAATATGGTGAACGGCATGTTTCTGGAAGGCAAAGGCATCATTCATCTTCCTGATCAGAATATTGAATTGTTCGCCCAGCTGGGTGATTTCATTTTTCAGATCTTTGGTCTCGATCGGGATAAACCGCTCGAGAAAATCATAATTGTTGATCCTTTCGGTGATGTCGGCAATTGGCTTGGTTATAATCCTCGAGAGATAGAGCGAAACCAATACCACAAGCACTGAAATGATGAGAAAAGTGGCAAACAGCACGTTCTTCAGATAATTCAGTTTTGTATATCCGAAAGTGTCAAAAGCCTTGCTGATACCGTAATAGGCAATGCCTGAATTTTCAATATACACTCCCACCACGTCGTACAATTCATCCTTCTTCTCGATCCACCTCTTGGCAGGGGATAAATCGTTGATAATTTCCCTTGAAAAGGTAATCGGCGTATCATCAATACTGGAATAAATGAGCTTTCTGTCTTTATCGAATATCAGCAATTTTTCATCAAACAACTTATTGATATTCAGTCGGTCGATCTTATTGATGATATTATTGTCAATCTGCTTGATTTCGGTCAGAAACGTCAGTGTAGTGGTAATTTTTTCCTTCTGCCGCTGCTGAAATTCCTCCTCCCGATACCCTGAAAAAAGGGTATAAATAAGAAAGAGCGCCACGCCGGTCATCAGGATTGTGCTGATCGAGAAATAGAGCAGTATTTTTCTTCTGATACTCACTTTTCTTCAAAATAATAGCCAAAACCCGGCTTTGTTTTTATCGACTGCTTACCAAACGGCTTATCCACCTTGTTACGCAGAAAGTTGATGAACACCTCAATTGTATTGGTATTCACGTCGACCATGGTTCCCCAGACCTCATTAATAAGGTCCTTTTTCGACACCAGCTCACCCTTGCATTCTATCAATTTTAATAGAATCTGATATTCCCTGGGGGTCAGTGAGATTTCAATATTCTGCCGCCTGACTTCCTTTGTTAAAAGGTTGATAACAATATCGTCGGCAACCAGCATGCTGTTCCCGACGCTGGGTCGATGGTTGGGAGCATTTCTCCTGATCAGGGCATTCACCCTCAGGAGTAATTCCCGCATGTAAAATGGCTTGGTCAGATAATCATCGGCCCCGCAGTTGAATCCTTCCACTTTATCCTCCAGCTCGCTGAAGGCGGTGAGCATTAATACAGGGGTGGTGGTGTCATGTTCCCTGAAATTGCGGCAAAGCTCGTAGCCGTTTTTTCCGGGCAGGTTGATATCTAAAATGATACAATCGAAATAATCTTTCTTCAGCATTCTCTCGGCAATCAGTCCATCGAATGCAGTTTCAATCTGCAATTCTTCTTCCGTCAGAGCTTCCTTGATGTTTCTGCTTAACGTGGGATCATCTTCGATCAAAAGGATCTTTTTCATGCTTCCAGAATCTTTTGGCAGAGAAGTCCGGAAACGTAAGCCGACAATTTCTTAACCGGCAGTTCAGTACCACCGTAGCAGACTATGGGGAGTATCCACTCGAGCAAGGCAATATAGTAGGGAACGATATCGGGATGACCGGAAGTGCAGTTCAGGGCATAGTTTCGCATTTTTAAAGTGAGTGCCAGGTTCCGTTTCATGTTATCAGGTTCACTGCCCTGCCAGGTAATATCCGGAAGTTGGTTAAGGTCATTGATAGTATAAAACCGCGTAGTAAAATCGATCATCTCCCTCAATTCCTTCTCATTGCTGATGGGGGCATGCTCAATCATAAAAATGGCCTCGAGGCGAGCAAAATCAGAGATGGCCGAACGGGGCTGGGTCTCAGAAAAATCGATCAGATAAACGTTCATCTCTTTATCGAGCAGGATATTCTGCATGTTCAGATCGCCATGGCAGATGGCTGAATAATATCCGATTGGATGATTGCGCCGGCGGGGATATTCGTAACGCAGGAACCAATAGGGATTTATGCGCTTTTCGCCTGTTTCACTGATGGTCATGAACTTTTCGTCAGGATCAATCGCCAGCACCTCTTTCGCCGTTTCGCATAGTGTCGGAAAGAAAGTCAGGGTAGGATCCTGATCGCGGTAAGGGAAAATATCCCCCTTTACCGATTGCCCGTACCAGGGATTCAATATCTGCAGGAATATCTTATCGAACAGCGGTTCAAGCTGATCTGCGGGCCACTCGTTGAAAATATGGGTGAGCCATTTGAGTTTGGTTTGCTCGCCTCCGATGCCGACAAAATTATATCGCAGGGCACCGTTATCGCAATAGAAAGCGGTACCTAAAACAATTGCGCTGTTATTGAGAATATAGGGCAAGGCGTATTTCTGACACCTTTCCGCTTCGCGCGAAATAAGGTTGCGATTGGCAATCTTCAGCACTGTAGGCCTGAGCTTCCGGCCATCCGGATCGAACGATTCCACCTGAAAGGTTTGGGCAGAATAACCGCCGTGAAGCTGCCTGATCACCACTCTGCCCGAATCGGTATACAATCTCCTGGCCAAAAAGGCTTTATAAGGATCCAGAACAAAGCCATCGGCAGTTTCAATCCTGATACGCTGATCTTCAGCATCAACCAATTGATCGGGATTAAAAACCCACACCACCGGAGATTGAAAAATATAAACGGAAGACGGAAGATAGAGAGGCTCGATGGACTCAACAGATTCGATATTTTCGATAGTGAGCGACCGGCTCATATAATCTGAAAGCTGCTCACCGGGCTGCAGGGCGGGCAGGCTGTTCAGCACGAACTTTGCTCCATGAAAGCCTTTGGCGTGAGGAGTATCTCCAAAAAAACACAAAGTAACAGAAGCCGGAGCGCCAAAATCAGCAATAACAAAAGCCAACGGTTTGCCTTGACTGACCATTTTTGGCATTTGAAGGATTGCATCGGTGAGTATGCTCGCCCTGATTTTAGAGGGATTGGTCAGCCGGACCTGAAGTGAGGGTTCGGGACCAAAGGAGATGGCATTTTGCAGAAATATCCCACCTGCCGATGCATCCATGAGTACCCTGAATTCCTGAGGAAATTTTCTATCAAAGGGAATAAAACCGGCACAGTTTCCAATAATAATGAAGGTCCCCCGGTTTTCACCATCATCGGCAAGGGATTCGGCGGGTGAACCAATACCGACGGATATGCCCAGCTCATTGTATCCAACAATATCTACTTTATGCCAAAATCTGGCCGGCAGGTTGATATCACCATAAGCCTGGACCTGAAAATTCAGGTTGCCGATTTGAATTTCGGAGCTCTGACTGGCCTTTTTTCTCAGCCTCCTGATCTCCTCTATTGCAGCAGCCGGGTCCTTAAAAACCGGAAATACTTTTTGCAGACCGGTCATCTCGATAACCTGAAAAACCTCAGGCGGCAGACTGGCGAGCATGAGGGATCCGCCCCTGGCGTTCAGTTTTTTTGCTGTAACCATAAGGACACGAATTCCTGAACTTGCCAGATAATTACAGTTTTTAAAATCGATGATCAGATAATCTTCCTGCTCGGCAAGCAATTGAATCTTTTCATTGAAAACAGTGCTGTTCAGCGTGTCGAGCCGGCCTTCCGGAATCACGCAGGGAACAGTTCCCTCGTGTTGTATCGATATGTTAAACATAGGATAGGAAACAGGTAAAAGGAATTCACCGTTAATTTAAGAAAAATCCAGGTATCCGTAATTCTCACCGGTGAAGTTCAATAAAGCCGGCCACTTCACGGCAAAAGAATTCGGGGTCCTGAAACATCATTTCATGGCCGCTTTTATAAGAAATCCCCATAGAAACATCAAGGGTTCCGATCCGATTAAAAATATCGTCGCCCAGCCCCAGGGGACAAGTAAAATCATACTCACCAAATAGCAACAGGGTGGGCACTTTCACTCTTTTCAGCTGGCTGGAAAAGGATGTTTTATATAAATCCTTAATGAACGCCGCGTTGGATGTATACAGGTAATTCATGAGCATCGAGGTGAGCGGCCATTGTTCTTTTAGCGCCAATCCCATATTTGAAGCCACCGGATCGATTTGAGTGACCTCGTCGATATAAGTCTCAGCAGCTCCCGCAAAACTCTCCATCTGATGTGATTGGTCGAGTGTGAAATTGCCTGGATGGTCATTGCACCAGGTGACAATTTCCTGCCACTCCTTCACGTGCTTTTTTAAGTAGATCTGTTCGTTCCCGGTGTTCAGGAGCTTTTCCCTGGTGAGCGTGTCGTTCAGGGGATAATTATGGCTGCCATCAACAAACAGCCAGCCGTTCACCATTCCATCGATATAATAGGTGGTCAGGTACGATGCCGTCAGCAGTCCGCCGAAACTGTGCCCCAGCAGAAAAATTCTCGAATCGTCGCCATACCTCTTTTTTATCACCAGGATTATATTTCTGAGGTCGGTGGTCATCTGGGTCAGGTTCAAACCGGATCCGTTAAAGTTACCCTGAGAGGCGCCGGCATTTCGCTGATCGAGATAAACAATGCCATATTTATTTTCCAGGTGCTGGCTGATATACTCAGTATTGTAAGGCAAGGAAGAAGAGCCCGGACCACCATGAACAAATATCAGGAACACATGGCTTATCAAATTACCTTCCACCAGCACCCGCATGGATGCTCCGTTGCTATCCACATAAAAAGTCTGCGACTCACCGGTTCCCATGGAGATCGTTTCCTTCTGGCATGCGGCCAGAATCAGGATAAGAATGCCCACTACCAATTTACTTTTCATCGCGAAGCTTATAAATGAATCCGGCTTCCATAGCCGGCCTTAAATATAAAGTACTGTTATATGGATACATCGCCATCATGTTGATTTTAAGGCATATCATCAGGGGAAGTGATTTTGATTTCGAAAAATCATATCCAAAACCTTCGCCTATCGAAAGGAAAGCATAATTATAACCTGCCAGTTTTTCAACCGACACTCTGCCGCTGCCATTAACCAGGTAGGTAGTGCCCCCTAAAAAGGTTCGGCTGTAACCTATTTCAGGAGAGAATTCGGTAAAGAAACAGGTGGATTTTGTTCTTCTCCAGATGCTGCATATTGTCAGATAAACGTTGTCGTGAAAACCGGGATGGTGGTACCAGGAGAGGGTGGGTCCAATCAGCAGCTCTTTGACATAAAATGATTCACGCCCTGATTTTCTGATCCTGCTCGCGGAAACGGCTTTCACCTGAAATTCTGCGCCGGCTCTTGCACCACCATAAATCAAGGTGCTATTATAACATAGCTTGATATTTATAGGCTTCTTCGGAAGGTTGGCGCTATCCGGATTTTGCGAAAACCCCATGGCTGCGGAAAGAGCAAATATCAGGCTCAGAAATATTTTAATTGATTTCATCCGGGAGATTGGCAATGATGCCTTTGGTAACGTAAATCGGACGGATAAATTTTCGTAAGGATTTCAGGGTCATCCCGAACCAAATACCTGCCAGGAGTGTGATCCCACCAGCAATCAGCAGGGCAATGGGAATACCCAGACCGCTTGCGGCGGTTCCGGCGAGGAGGTTTCCAAAGGGGCTGGTCCCCATGACTGCCATAGCATAAAAACTCATTACGCGACCACGCTTGTCTTCTTCAGCAATGGTTTGAAGCATGGTATTTATGGAGGAAAGTGTCAGGATCATGGCCATTCCCCCGAAATAAAAAATAGTCATCGACCAGTGCAATTTATCGGACCAGGCTGCCAGCAGGAGAGCCATCCCCAGTACGCTTATACTCATGGCGATAATTTTTCCAAGACCGACGACCGATTTTCGGGAAGCCATATAAATTGCGGCGGTCAGGGCTCCGGCTCCCATCGACGACATGAGGTATCCGAGCGTATGGGAATCTCCATGAAGGATCACCTTGGCATAGGCGGGAAGCAAAACAATAAATGGCATACCGATCACCCCGAGCATAGCCAGCAGGATCATCAACCTTCGAATCGGAACGGACTGGAAAGTATATCGAAATCCGTCGGTGAAACTTTTTTTGAAATTATCCTGCGATGAAGCCTGCGGCTTTGGTGGAATGCGTATTTGCATTAAAGCGCCAATAACGGCAATGTAACTGAGCGCGTTCACTCCAAAGCAGATTCCTTCGCCCACGACCGCAATGGCTATCCCGGCAATCGCAGGGCCAATCAGGCGGGCCCCGTTGAAGATCGCCGAATTCAGGGCAATGGCATTTCCGAGGTCTTCCGGTTTATCAATCAGATCGATCACCAGAGATTGACGCGCCGGGGCATCGAAGGCGGTTACTATTCCTGAAAAAATGCTGAGCACAATAAGGTGCCAGACCTGAACCACATTAAAAACAACCAGCATGGTTAGGGTCAATGCCTGCAGCATGAAGGACATCTGGGTAACTATCATGATTCTTAGCCGGTTGAACGTGTCGGTCAGCACGCCGGTAAATGGTGTCAGGATAAAAGTAGGGATCTGGCCAAGGAAGCCGATCAGTCCGAGCAGAAAGACCGATCCGGTGAGCCGGTAAACTAGCCAGCTTAAGGCAATATTCTGCATCCATGAGCCGATGAGCGAAATGCCCTGACCGATGAAATAGAGGCGGTAATTGCGGGAATGAAGAGACGCAAAAATCATATTCGAGATTCGAAGGCCACTGTTGAGATTCGAAGACCAATTCCGAATTACGAAATTACAAAATTAAGTAGCGCGAAGTTTGTGCCTTGAGCCTTGAGCCTTGTGCCTTGAGCCTTGTGCCTTGAGCCTTTGCATACCTGTCTTTTCCGTCGCTGAGCCAATCGAGTGAAAAACGAACAAAATACATCTGGTAGGTTTCATATTCCCCTACTTCATAGTACATTCCGATGGTTCCATCATCAAGAATGGTAAGTGCCGAATAGGCAGATGACCCCGAATAAATGGGTTTATTTATGGGCCAGGTCACTCCTTCATCATAACTGAGCAGTACACTGACATTTCTCCTGGAGGGGGCAAACGGGATCGAATGCAGCAACCTGTTTTTATTGAATCCATCAGTCAGGGCGGTATAGCGGATCAGATCGCCATTGCAGAATGGATCCATTATGTCATTCTGATCAACCTGATTGCCCCAGGTGATGCCATGATCATGCGACAAATTAAACAGGCGGTGGCCCGAATGGCGGATGCTCATCAGCACATCGCCATTATCCAGCTCAGCTAATTTGGCTTCGTCCCCTGTGGCAGATGCCCGATTGGTGGAAACTTGCCAGGTTTTGGCGTTATCATCGGAGTAAATAACATAGTTCGAAACCGCCTTGGCGGATGGCTCACGCACAGCGAGAACTGCCAGCAGGCGGCCGCTTCGCAGCTGGGCGGCAGTACCGGAGGCAACGAAAGCTCCCTGCCACAATTGGGTTACCGGGTTCGGGCAGGTAGCGCTGTATATCTGGGAAGTAATATCAGCAGGCGCACTCCAGGTAACCCCATTGTCGGCGCTGATCGATTGGTTTATGCGAAGGGGCGCAGCGGCTGTGGAGGCAGGCCAGCCTTTATCGGAAGCAAAGAGGCAAACGATTTCGCCGTTCTTTTTATTCACCACCAGCGCTGGATCGCCATAACCCATGGTAGTTCCTTCACCGGCAATGGTTGCTGCAGGGCTCCAGGTTCGACCCCTGTCAGTGCTTCTGCGCACAACAATATCAATATGGGAAGGCAGGTCGTCGGAGCCCTCCCAGCGCTTATCGGTGGCGGTCACCAGCGAACCGTCGGCTGCCGTTACAATGGCTGGAATCCTATAACTTTTTGATCCTCCATCGCCGCCCTGAAAGAGAAGTTTATGAGTTAAAAGAATGGTTCGGGTGCCATCTGCCTGGGCAATCGGAACCACAGTGCCATTGGCTTGGGTAAAAGATAATGCATTAGCGCCGAGCTGGTTTCCTTCCCTGGCAGAGGCTTTCAGATCAGCGGTTATCCAGATATAATTTTCACCGTTTACCAGTATCACATCACGCTTAATAATAATGTTGCCTGATGAAGGCCGAACCTTCGCAAATAATTGGTCATTAGCAGGATCGAACCGTTTTGATGTGCCGCTAAAATATAGCTTCACCGTTTTTATATCAGCAATATTGGTGGTGCCCTGCAGGTTGAACGTAATGCTTTTGATCGTTGCGGCGGTGGATTCTGATTTGATCAGTAAGCCTACCAGACGTTCATCCCTATTGCCAGCGCCGGCAGGAAGGGTTGTTTTTATGGCTGTCTGGGCACTTGATGGCTGACAGGCCATCAGTATAATACCGCAGGATAGCAGGCAGAGCGCAAGATATTTCATGGTCGAAAAAATTTCTGAGCCACCAAGGTCGGAAAAATTAGTGAAGGTATTACAGCGGGAACGTGCTCTTTTTGCCTTACTGCTAGGGCGTAAAGGTTCCTGCTTCCGGCTTCGCCTTCGCAGGAATGACAGAAAAGGGATGCCTACATAGGGTGCATTCTGGAAGAACGGGTTTGCGAAATACTCTATTCAAGGCGAGCGTTCTACTGATGAATGCCGTGGTCTGTGACGGGGTCCCGGCTTTCGCCGGGATGACAATGCTCCGAGAACCATTACTGCCGATTTCAGACTGTCCTTGCCTGAAATAAGATGACCGTTTTTCACCCTTAAAATTGGTTAAAAATGGCAACACTAGAAAAAGTTCGACAAGAAAGAGTTGAAAGACAAATCCGTTACTTTAGTGAGGAATTTA
>Ga0114951_10002264_pt1 | contig 22053 bp, 15 predicted proteins | sample AM7aDNAmetaG_FD_88677 | JGI IMG/M metagenome (GOLD analysis project Ga0114951, IMG submission 88677) | Freshwater microbial communities from Finland to study Microbial Dark Matter (Phase II) - AM7a DNA metaG | ecosystem: Environmental > Aquatic > Freshwater > Lake | place: Finland: Lake Alinen... | reverse complement strand
TGTAGGGGCGCAGCATGCTGCGCCCATCGGGCGACCGGCCTGCCGAGGCTAGCGCTCCTCGCCACTATCACACACCGTAGCCATGAAAGCCTAAAGTGCTCTAACAACGGCGTGGGGCTTGTACGGGCGCGGCATGCTGCGCCCATTGCAGCGGCATCGAAACAAAGAGGGCGGCCTGTGGGAACAGGCCGCCCTCGCGCATTCCTTCGGGGAAACTTATTCGGCGACAGGGAACTGGATCTCCGTCACGAATTCGCTCGGGTCCGTCTTTCCCTTCACATCGGGCCGCCTGAGGTAAACCTCGCGCGGCGCGCCGGCGATTTCGAGGCCTTGAGCGTCGATCCACGCGAGCATCTCGGCGTAGTGGGCCGGAATCTGGGAATACGGCCCCTTCACCCGGCTGAACGCGACCGTGCAGGCGGGGAAGCTCTTCACCTTCAGCTTGCCGTCCACCTTCGGCGCCGCGGCCACCGGCAGGCACACCTCGAACCGGCCCGAGTTCGGATCGAACTCGTTGGGCGGATCCAGGAACACCGTGAACGCCGCGCTCGACCCCTTCACACTGTTCTTCTTCGCCCAGGCATTCAACTCGTGGTACACCAGGCCGATCTGACCGTGCGTCCCCATGTGTTCGAGACAAATCACCGTCTGCGCCGGAATCTTCTTCTGTTCGAGCTGATCCACAATCTCTCTCCTAATCAATGCCGTTACACCGGCGAGAACTCCGATTTCGGCGCTCCGCACTCCGGGCAGCCCCAGGTATCCGGAAGCTTTTCGAACGGCGTTCCGGGAGGGATATCATTCTCCGGGTCCCCCTTGGCGGGATCGTAAATGTAACCGCACACATCGCAAAGATATTTCTGCATGCCGTCCTCCCAACTATTTCTCGCAGGCCATTGCAGTTGAGGCCATCAGCATAACCGGAGAGAGTGTGCGCCGCAAGACCTCTTCCTGCCGGATCGGAAAAGGGAAAAGGGGTCAGGCTGCTTTTCGCCGTTGCGAAAAGATGCCTGACCCTCTTTTCCTTTCTCCTTCATCCTTGCCCCAGCATCGCCTTCAAGTCCGCCTCCGGCGTCGTGATCGGCGTCAACTGGTAATTATCCACCAGCACCTTGAGCGCCGCGGGCGTGATGAACGCCGGCAGGCTCGGCCCGATGCGCATATTGCGCAGCCCCAGGTGCAGCAGCGTGAGCAGGATCACGCACGCCTTCTGCTCGTACCAGCTCAGCACCAGGGAGAGCGGGAGGTCGTTCACCGGCAGGTTGAACGCCTTGCTCAGCGCCAGCGCAATCTGGATCGCGGAATAGCTGTCGTTGCACTGCCCGACATCCAGCAGGCGCGGGATTCCGCCGATATCTCCGAACTCCAGCTTGTTGAAGCGGTACTTCCCGCAGGCCAGCGTCAGGATCACGCAATCCTTCGGAACGGCCTGGGCGAACTGCGTGTAGTAATTGCGTCCCGGCTTGGCGCCATCGCAGCCGCCGATCAGGAAGAAGCGCTTGATCGCTCCCTTCTTCACCGCGTCGATCACCGGCCCGGCCACCTTCATCACCGCGTCATGTCCGAAGCCGACGAGAATCTTCTGCTCCGGCGCATCCTCCTTGAATCCCTCCGCCGCCAGCGCCGCATCGATCACCGGCTTGAAATTGCCGTCGCTGATGTGCTTCATCCCCGGCCAGCCGACCAGCCCCGTGGTGAAAATCCGCCCCTCGTAGGACTTCATCGGCCGCTGGAGACAGTTCGTCGTCATCAGGATAGCGCCCGGAAATGCGCTGAACTCCTTCTGCTGCTCCTGCCACGCGCCGCCGTAATTGCCCACGAGGTGCTTGTACTTCTTCAGCGCGGGGTAGCCGTGGCACGGCAGCATCTCGCCGTGGGTGTAGACGTTGATCCCTTTTCCTTCCGTCTGCTTGAGCAATTCCTCCAGGTCTTTCAGGTCGTGACCGGAGACGACAATCGCCTTCCCCTTCACCGGCGTCACGCGCACCGCGGTGGGGGTGGGGTGGCCGTACGCGCCGGTGTTGGCGGCGTCCAGGAGCCCCATGACCGTCAGATTCACCTCGCCCACCTTCAGCGCCTTGCCCAGCAATTGGCCGATATCCCTGGGGCCGCCGGCCAGGAAATCCAGCGTCTCGTGGAAGAAGGCCCACACCGCCGGGTCCTCCTTGCCGAGAATCTGCGCATGGTCCGCGTAGGCGGCCATCCCCTTGAGCCCGTACATGATGAGTTCCTGCAGGCCGGTCACGTCATCCCCCTGCGCCGCCTTGCGCTGGGCGACTCCCACCTCCGCCGCCTGCTGGAGCATTCCGGCCTGGTCCCTGGCCGGGACGAACAGCGCCGGGCCCGTGAATTTCTCCGGCTGGCGTCCCGCCTTCTTGCAGGCCGCCGCGTACATCCCCTGCGCCCTGGACTTCAGCGCGTCGGCTTTGAGTATCAGCGCCGCCAGCGCCGCGACGTCGAAATTGACGTTCGTCAGCGTGCTGAACAGCGCCTTCGCAACGAAGACGTCGACCTCGCGGTCGCGCGCCCCCAGCTGCCCCGCGCGATGCGCGACCATGGACAGCCCCTTCACCGAATGGATCAGCAGGTCCTGCATCGCCGCCACAGTGGGTTCCTTCCCGCAGACCCCCTGAATCGTGCACCCCGTTCCCTTCGCCGTCTGCTCGCACTGATAACAAAACATGGCCATAAGAGTCCTCTCCTTTCAATTCACTTCAGATCGATCAACTCCTGCGTCAGCGTCGTCACGTGTCCCATCTCCTGCCGGATAATCTCATCCACCTGCGCGCGGCCCAGGTCGGCCGGCACCAGTTCCTTGAGCCCGCTGTAGAAGACGATGGACTCCTTCTCCATCGCCAGCGCCCGGATCATGATCTCCCGCAGACTCTCGCGCCCGGTGAAGCGCTGCGACGGATCCTCATCCGGGTGAAACACCTTGCGCTCGGACAGCGCGCGAAGGTACTGCGCCGCCTCCCCCTCCGGGTCCCACACCTCCGGCAGCCGCACCGCGCGCTTGACCTGTTCGCGCACCGCGCCGAACTGCTTGAAATGCTCCTCCTCCATCCGCGCGAGCATCGTCAGCATGTGCGCTCGTGGATGATCGGGGAACAGGGATGCCGCGTCGCGGTAATACTTCGCCCCCGCGACCTCCATATCCTGCGCCATCTGGAAGACCTCATCCGCGTTGAAAATCCCGCCCATCCCCTCCTCCTTTCGTAAATGGGGACACAATACTTTCGTCCGGCCGGAAAGTTGGCACAAGGAACGCGCCTCCTCTCGGACGAAAGTTTTGTGTCCCCATTTGTCTGTCCCCTAATTGGCCTTGAACATCGTCAGCAGCATCTTGAAGCGCCCCGGCGCCTTCAGCGCATGCGGAACGTTCGCGGGCATCAGCACCGCCTGCCCCGCGCGCGCCGTCACCTTCCTGCCCCCGATGGTCAACTGCGCCTCCCCGTCCAGCGCCTGCACGAAGGCGTCGTACGGGGCGGAATGCTCGCTCAACCCCTGCCCCGCGTCGAAAGCGAACAGCGTGAGCGTCCCCGCGGCGCTCTCCGCCAGCGTGCGGCTCACAATCGACCCGGGCGCATACTGCACCAACTCCGCCAACTCCAGCGCCTGCGCCACCGGGCATTTCCCCGTGCCGCCGGCCTCATGATGCGCTTTTTCCGGCATGTTCTGTCTCCTGTATGGTCACCCGCACCCGACCCCACCTTGCGAAGGTTCGTTTGACTTTCGCAAGGTTCTCGCGAACGGTCACCCGCGCCCGACCCCACCTTGCGAAGGTTCGTTTGACCTTCGCAAGGTTCTCGCGAACGGTCATCCGCACCCCGCGCCGCCTTGCGAACGTTTGTTCGGTCTTCGCGAGGTCCGGCCCCGCTGCGCGCCCGGCTCAGAAGATGTCTCCCGAACGCCGCACGATTCAAGAAATTCGTTGAGTCCCGCCTCCCGCAGTATGCCCAGCCGGCTGATAGCGAAGTCGTACTTGATCGGGTCCCCCGGCGCGATGGCGCGGAAAGACTCCGTAATGTCCAGCGCCGCGCGAAGGTTCGCCTGGTTGCGCTGAGTCAGCCCCAGCGCCCGGCAGATCCGGAACAAGTGCGTATCCAGCGGGATCACCAACCGGTGCGCCCCCGCCTCCTCCCATCCGCCCGGGTCCACCGCATCCTTGCGCACCATCCAGCGCAGGAACAGATTCATCCGCTTGCAGGCGCTTCCGTCGGCGGGGCTGGTCAGCAGAAACGCCGCCTGCCGCTTGGCGCTGACGGGCCCGTTTTGAGCCCCCTCCGTTGCAGGGGCAAGGCATGCCTTGCCCCCGCTCAAAGAAGGGACGCTCGCTCTATCCACATCAGCCAGTTCCTCGACAAACCGTTCCAGCGCCGGCAGCACGGTCTTGTCCTCCGCGCGCAGCCCCGCCAGGAAACAGTTCTTCAGCGAGCCGTGCCGTTCGTTGACTCGCTTGATTCCCATCAGCAGCGCCGTCAACTCCCGGCCTCCGGTGAAGCGGTGCCGGAACTCGCGGTACCTTTCCGACAAATCCGCCTTCGACGCCTTTTGCAGAAAAAGCGCCGGCCGGCCCATCGGCTGAAGCACCCACTCGACGTTCTTTCTTATCAAAGCCACTCTACCATAGGCCAGAGACGAAGCAACCAGCCCGGCGATTTCCCGGTCGGCGGGGTCGTCGTAACGGTAGAGGAACCCCAGCGGGTCCGTATCCACCAGGTCGCGGCGGTTGTACCGCGCATAGAGCGACTCCAGCCGCTGCTTCAGCCGTTGCACGGGCGTTTCAAGTTTCACGCAGCACCTTGCCTTCAATACTGATCGTCACGTCATGCGCCGGGACTGCCTTCCCGCTGCGCTCCAGCGCCGCCTGCGCGATGCGCGTCAGCCCGGAGCAGCAGGGGACTTCCATATGCACCACGGTGAGGCTGCGGACGTCGGACTGAATCAGAATCTGCGTCAGCTTCTCGACGTAATAGGGGGCGTCATCCAGTTTCGGGCAGCCGATCAGCAGCGCCTTGCCGCGCAGAAAACGGGCGTGGAAATCCGGGAACGCGAACGGGACGCAATCCGCCGCCAGCAGCAGATCCGCCCCCCGGAGCGCCGGAGCGTTCGGCGCGACCAATTTCAGTTGCACAGGCCAATGCGTCAACTCCGACTCCATCTCGCCGGAAGCCGATGTGGCACAGCCGCCCTCGGCTGTGCCTGACAAGCGCGGGACGCCGACGCCGCACTCCTTCACGGGCCCGCGCTCCCTCGCCATCCTCCGCGCCATCGTCCCGGGGCACACATGCCCGGCGTGCGCCATCGCCCCCTTCTCGTCGAACTCCGGCGCATCGCGCTCCTCAACCGTTATGGCATCCGCCGGGCAATGTCCCAGGCAGGCGCCCAGCCCGTCGCAGTAGGAATCGCTCACCAGCCGCGCCTTCCCGTTGACCAGTTGAATCGCCCCCTCCACGCAGGCCGTCACGCACTCGCCGCAGCCGTTGCACTTGTCGGCGTCGATCCTCACAATCTTCCTGAGCATATCAGCCCCCTCTCGCGGCGGAGAACGTCGAGAGGTCCGTCAGGCGCGTCTTGGCCAGGTACTCGCGCACCTGAGCGTTCACCTTCGCCAGCAATCCCCCCAGAATGCAATTCTTCCCGCCGCACAAGCGCGTATGCAACAGGCAGGTGCTCGACGAAAGGGGGCCTTCGATCGTCTCATACACCTGCAGCAGCGTAATCTGCCTGCCCGGCCGCGCCAGCGTGAACCCGCCGCCGGGGCCGCGCTCGGAGCGCAGAAGCCCCGCATGCGCCAGCCGCTGGAGCACCTTGGCCAGGTGCGCCTTGCTCGCCTTCAGCGTCGAGGCGATCTCCTGCGCCGTCATCGAGCGCTCCTTGCGCGTCGCCAGCAGCGTCATCGTATGTATCGCCAGCGACGCCGCGTCGGATACTCTTATAGCCGTAGCCATCCCATCTCCTCTCGAATAACTAACGTATTCAAGTACTACTATACCACAATAGGGGACCCAGTCAAGAGGGATCTGCTCCGGTTCTCATCCCGCCGTGGAAAGAGCCGCCTGTTGCTCAGCACCGAGAAAGCTGCGCGTAGCCACGTTCGTTGTAGGGGCAAGGCATGCCTTGCCCTGGCGCAAGAAGGGATGCTTGGTTTGATTTGCCCGCATGCGCTTCCGCCGGGGGGACGGATCAGCAGAAACGTCGCCTGTCCCTCGGCACCGGGAAACCCGCGCAGGACTCCCTCCGTCGTAAGGGCAAGGCATGCCTTGCCCCTACAAGATCAGGCTTGCTCTGTTGCAGTCATCCAGCGAACCCCCGCAGGGGGTGATGGAGTGTAGCCCACGGCGAGCGAAGCGAGTCGTGGGGAACAACACGACCTGGCGGTGAAGAGAGCCCCCGAAGGGGGCGACGGAACATTGGCGGGAGGCTCCGTCGCCCCCTTCGGGGGCTCGGTGGTTGGGTGCGACTTGCCCCCACGACTCGCTTCGCTCGCCGTGGGCTAAAGTCCGACGGCCGCTTCGTGGCCTGACAATCGGAACAGGACTGTTTCAACTGAGCAAGATCATTTTCATTCTGTCGCCGGTGGAAGCGTTCGAGAATATCCTGCCCGCTCTTTCCCTTCTCAACGGCTCGCCCGCCAATGCAAAGATCGCAGTTGAACTCTCTCGTCAGCAATTGTTGCGCAAACATCTTGCTGTTTGTAACTAAGAAGGAAACCCAGGCAGTAGGCACTAGTATGCAGGCCTGCATCGGTAAGTCGCAACTATATTGCTCTACGCTGGATACTCGCCATACTTTACTATTTTCATCGAGTACTATTCTTGAATATGCAAACTGCCATTGAAGATTCTGTAATATTCTGCTACACTCCATGCCAGCATTGCGTGCAAGTCTTTGCCGTATCGGAGAATTGAATGTCGCAACAAGAGAAACCTCTGGTTCTGTTGGTATCGGAGGACGGTGGGGAGTTGAAGTCCCTCGGCAGTGTCCTGGTCGCTGATGGGTATCGCCTCGAACAGGCCGGCTCCTCGTCGGAAGCCTGTACGCTTTTCAGAGAACATGCGCACTCCTTTGCCCTGGTGGACCTGCGCGACCCGGCGGAAGCGCTGAAGGCCATTGAGGCGCTGCGGGCTGCGGACAAGAGCCTGCCGATGGTCGCCCTCGCGGAGCGCGCGCAGACAAAAGATGTCGCCCGCGCCATCGAGAAGGGGGCGAACGACTGGGTCCCCAAGCCGGCCGATGCGGAAAAGCTGCTGCCCCTGGTGCGTTCCCTCATCTCCCGACGCGCCGAACTCGGCAAGCCGGTCTCCCTGGAAGGGGGGCTGCGCGAAGAGCCGAACTTCCGGAAGATCGTCGGCTCATCCGAGAAAATCCGCAACGTTTTCGAGAGCATCAAGATCGTCACCGGCAGCGACGTCCCCGTCCTCATCCAGGGGGAGACCGGCACCGGCAAAGAGCTCGTCGCCATGGCCGTCCATTATCGCGGACCGCGCCGGGGCCATCCGTTCTTCCCTGTCAACTGCGCCGCGATACCGGAAACATTGCTCGAAAGCGAGCTCTTTGGCCACGAGCGCGGCGCTTTTACCGGCGCGGTTGAACGCCGCAAGGGGAAGTTCGAAATGGCCGACGGCGGCACGCTCTTCCTCGACGAAATCGCCGAAATGCCCCCGGCCACCCAGGCCAAGATCCTGCGCGTCATCGAGGACCACTCCTTCCGGCGCGTCGGCGGCAACGACCTGATTCACGTGGACGTGCGCATCGTCTCCGCCAGCAACAAGGATGTGAAGAAGGAAGTGGAAGCCGGGCGCTTCAGGGAAGATCTGTATTACCGGCTGAGCGTCTTCCCCATCTATCTCCCCGCCCTGCGCGAGCGCAGGAACGACATCGTGGAACTCGCCACCTATTTCCTCCAGAAGGCCGCCACCGAGACGGGCACCTCTCCTAAGACCCTCTCCGAAGCCGCCATTAAAGCGATGCTCGAACACCCCTGGCCGGGGAATGTGCGTGAATTGCAGAACACCCTCAAGCGCGCCGCGCTTCTGGCCGCCGAAGGGGCCATCGAACCCTCGCACCTCGGCCTCTGGCAGGCGCAGGCGCCCGCCGTCGGCAGCCCCGCCGCCATGGAGCAGGAAGTGGGGCGTCTGCTCACCGACCTGCAGAAGGGGCAGATCGTCCCCCTGAGCAAAGTTGAGGAAGTCCTCATTCGGCAGGCCTTGAACATCACCGAGGGCAACATCACTGAGGCGGCTAACCGGCTCGGCGTATCCCGCTCCACAATCTATCGCAAGCTTCAGGAATACGGGATTAGCTGCTGACAGCAGGCCCGACGAATCGCATTGTATCGGCGCAAAGTGCGAACGCTGTTCCAATATCGTACAGTACTGTGGTATACGCGAAGCAGCATTGCCATGCATCCGGAGGCCGATTTGGCCACGTCTCCGCAGCGCTGATCCGTTGAGCGGGAGGCAGCCGTGCATAAGTGCTTTATGCGCAAGGCGTTGAGGCCGCATGACGCCCCGATGTTGCAACTCCACAGCATCGTCGCATACCCACGAGTCCAGCCGCTCGGCACATCCTTTGCATTAGTCGGTCTGGACTCCCATTCCTGCGATGAACGAAGCATGCCCGCGGTGGGCTAGAAAGCGAATGAGGAGGCAATCGATGGCGACTGAACTCTCAGGTGGTGAGACGGGAACTGAACGTCCCTTTGGCATTAAGCGGACGCGCTACTGGGTGCTGCCGAAGCTGCAGGGACGCGTCATCGCCTGGGTGGTATTGGGCTCAGCCGTGGTCGGCACCACCATCGCGTGGGCGATCCTGCTCGTGCTCTGGTCCTCCCTGGGAGGGCAATTGGAGTTCCGCGGCGGCGCGCTCGATGCCGACGCGCTCTTCAAGGAAGCGATGATCCGCGTCTTCGCGACCACCGGTTTGCTCGTGCTGGTATTTGCGCTGGTCTCCCTGGTCAGCGGGTTGGTGCTTTCGCATCGCGTCGCCGGCCCGCTGCATCGCATCAGTCTGGTCGGCGCGTTGTTCGCGCAAGGGCAGTACCGCGAGCGCGTGAAACTGCGCCGCAACGACTACTTGCAGGAGTTCGCCACCAAGTTCAACGGCGTGCTCGACCAGGTGGAAGGCCGCATGCGCGAACACCAATCGCTGCTGTCCGGGACGTACGCGCGGCTGACCGAGCTACAACTCGCCTGCGCGTCGGGCTCGATGAGTTCGGAGGAGATGGAAAAGCGGCTCCTGGAGATCATGAAAGTGATTCGCCAGGCGCGGCTGAACGAATTGGTTGAGGACACTCCCGGCTCGTAAACGCCGCGAGCGGCTCGAAGGATGCAGGACCGGAAATGAACGCAGAACTCAACGGGAAGGCGACCGGCTGGGCGGCCTGGCAGAGGCGAGCGCCTCTGTACGGCCTCGCCATCGGCATCCTTGCCCTGCTGATCTACTGGCCCGGCGTCCTGTGCATCCTCCCCGGCTGCGAATCGTTCCGCGATATCAAGCCGTTGCGCCTCGTCGACCTGCGCCTGGGCGACCTCATCCATCGCAGCTTCACCCCCGCCTCTCGCGCCGAGCGGCGCAGCATCTGCGTCGTCGGGATCACCGAGAACGACGTAGTGAAGCAGCCGCTCCCCTGGGCGGCCAAAGCCAATGCCGACCTCCTCCGCATCCTCCATGACGGCGGCGCGAAGGTCATCGCCTTCGACTTCCCCCTCACCGAGGAGCGCAAGGAAGACTCGGCCCTCCTTTCCGCGGAAATCCGTCGCTCCAACAACGTCATCCTTGCCCGTTGCGGCAACATTCCCGACCCGAGCATGGGCGCCGCGCCGCTGATCATCGAAACGCTCGCCCGCGCCGGCGAAACCCCCGAATCGCAGCCGCACTTCTCCAACGGCGCCTTCCGGGTCGACATGCTGCCCGTCGCCCGCTCCTTCTACGATGCCGCGCGCGCGGACGGGCACATCAACTACCTGTACGACAGCGACCTCCGCGTGCGCCGCGTCCCCGTGGCGTTGGGCGGCGCGGACGCGCAGAATTACTATCTCCCCCTCGCGGTCGTCGCCGCGATCATCGCCGAAGGATTCGATCCGGCCGATGTGCGCCTGGAGCCCAAAGCCCTCTGCTATGGCGACGTTCGCATTCCCATGGACGCCTCCGGCTGCATCCCCGTCAGCTTCGTCCCGTGGGGGCGGCTCCTGGAGCCGGGCCGCGGCGAACCCTCGCGCGCCGGCTCGAATGCCGACCTCTCCCCCCGGCCGGCCGTCCGATTCTTCTCCTACGGCGACGTGATCGCCGGCCGCGCCCCGCGCGAGGCCTTCAAGGACGCCATCGTCCTGATCGGCCAGTGCGCCATGCGCGACCGCGACGACCTGCACCTCACCCCCGAAGGCCCGGAGTATGGCGTTCAGATTCAGGCCACCCTCCTGGATGCCGTGCTGAACCGCCGCTTCATCGCCCCGGTCTCCAACGCATCGACCGTCTTCTCCATGCTCCTGCTCTCCATCCTCGTCGGCGCGGTCTGCTTCGCCGTTCGGTTCAGGGTCAGCAGCTATGCCACCGTCGCCTGCGGCTTCCTGCTCTTCGCGCTCGGCGCAGGGCTCATCGTGGCCGCCCTCGCGCTCCTGAGCCGGCATGGCGTCGTGGCGGACGCCTCCCCGTTCCTTCTGGTCATCGGGCTCAACCTCACCGCAGGGATGGCCGTCAACGCCGCGCGCAGCACCCGCGACGCGAATCGCCGCGACATGGAAATGGACCTCCTGCTCATCGCCGGACGCCGCCAGGTGAACGAAGTCCCGGACCAGGACACGCCGCACGCCTCCGCCATTCCCGGCGCGTCCCAGATGGCGATCTCCGCCTCCCTCTCCCTGCGCAGCCCGGAAATCGTGGCGGAAACTTTCTGCCAGGGCATTCCCTGCCAGGGCTGCGTGCTGTTCAGCATCCCCGAGGGGAACACCCTCAGCTTCGACCGCGCCGTCTACCACGCCTTCAGCCCCGCCTTCCCGCGCGCCGAAGTCGAGCGCATCGCCGTGCGCTTCGCCTGGGAAACCCTCAAGCAGAGCCGCCCGATCATCCACTCCCGGCATCAGCGCAACTGGATGTTCCAGGAGATGAATCCGATGTTCCTGAACCTGCTGGGGGTGCCCATCATCGCGCGCGGCCAGCCCCTGGCCGTGGCGGTCCTCTTCAACAAGCGCGCCACCCCCGCCTCGCCCGAGCGCGAATTCACCGAAGACCACCTGCGCCTCGTCAGCGCCTTGCGCTACCAGGCCGCCGCGCTGCTCGAAAACGCCCGCCGCTACCAGTTGGAATACGCCATGTTCGACGGCTTCGCGCGCTCGCTGGCCAAGGCGGTCGACTTCCGGGATAACTACACGCGCGGCCATTCCGAGCGCGTCGCCGAGCTTTCCGCCGGCCTCGCGCGCGAACTGGGGTTGTCCGAGGGAGAAGTGGAGATCGTCCAGCGCGCCGCCACGCTGCACGACCTCGGGAAGATCGGCGTCAACGACATGGTCCTGCGCAAGCCGGGCCGCCTCTCCGACCCGGAGTTCTCCATGATCCGCGCCCACGCCGCCAACGGCTTCGAAATCCTCAAAGCCGCCCCATCCTTCGAGGCGCTCCTGCCGGGCATCCGCCACCACCATGAGCGCTACGACGGCGCAGGCTACCCCGACGGCCTCGCCGGCAACGCCATCCCCCTGATCGCCCGCATCATCGCGGCCGCCGACGCCTACGACGCCATGACCAGCAACCGCCCGTACCGCAAAGCGCTGGCCGAAGCCAAGGCCCGCGAAGAGCTCCGCGCCGGCTCCGGCACCCAGTTCGATCCGCAGGTGGTCGAGGCGCTCCTGAGCTACTTGAACAAGCGCGGCATGGACGAATCCTCCGAGGTCACTCAGACCGCCCAGGTCTTCGCCATGCTCGAAGCCGACGCCGCCGCGCTCAATCCGCCCACCGAGGAGCAGTCCGCTATCGTCCCGCCACCACGCTGACCATCCGGCCCGGGACGACCACCACCTTCTTGATCTCCCGCGCCCCCAGGTACGCTTTTACGTGCTCGTCCGCCAGCGCCGTCCGCTCGATCTCCTCGCGCGTCGCCTCCGGCGACACGCGGATGCGCGCGCGCAGTTTCCCATCCACCTGCACCGGCATCTCGATCTCCTCCGTCCGCACCTTCGCCGGGTCGAACGCCGGCCAGGCCTCGCCCGCCACCGGGCTCGCGTGGCCCAGCCGCTGCCAGAGCTCCTCCGCCAGGTGCGGCGCGAACGGCGACAGCAGCCTCAGGAAAATCTCCCAGTGCTCCCGGCGGATGCGCTCCTCCTCCCCGAAGCGGTTCGTCAGCGTCATCAGCGAGGCGATGGCGGTATTGAACTTCATCGACTCCACGCGTTCCCCCACCTGCTGGATCGTCTGATGCAGCAGCCGCACCGTCGCCTCCTCCGCCGGCGCATCCGCGGAGACCTTCTCATGCAGCTCGCAGAGCCGGTTCAGGAAGCGCGACATCCCCACCAGTCCGCTGGTCACCCAGGGGATCGGCTGGTCGAACGCCCCCATGAACATCTCGTACAGCCGGAAGGAGTCCGCCCCGAACTTCTCCACCATCTCATCCGGGTTCACCACGTTCCCGCGCGACTTGGACATCTTCTCCCCGTTCTCGCCGAGAATCAGCCCGTGCGACGTGCGCTTTTTGTACGGCTCCGAACTGGGGACCACGCCGATGTCGTAAAGGAACTTGTGCCAGAAACGGGAGTAGAGCAGATGCAGCGTCGTATGCTCCATCCCGCCGTTGTACCAGTCCACCGGCGTCCAGTAATCGAGCGCCTCGCGGCTGGCCATGGCCTTATCGTTCTTCGGATCGCAATACCGCAGGAAATACCAGGAGGAGCCGGCCCACTGCGGCATCGTATCCGTCTCGCGCTTCGCCGGGCCGCCGCACTTCGGGCAGGTCGTTTGGACCCAGTCCTGGATCAGCGACAGCGGCGACTCTCCCGTGGCGCTCGCCTGGTACTTCTCCACCTTCGGCAGCGTCAGCGGCAGCGCGCTCTCCGGCAGCGGCACCCAGCCGCACGCCGGGCACTCCACCATCGGGATCGGCTCGCCCCAGTACCGCTGGCGCGAGAAGACCCAGTCGCGCAGCTTGTACTGGACCGACAGGTTGCCGTAACCTGCGCGCTCCACAATCTCGCTCATCTTCACAATCGCCTCGTCCGGGCGCAGACCGTTCAGCGGGCCGGAATTGACGAGCTTGCCCTTGTCGATATCCACGAACGCCGCCTCGGCCACATTGCCCCCCGAGATCACCTCGACGATCGGCAGCCCGAACTTGCGCGCAAAGCGCCAGTCGCGCTCGTCGTGCCCCGGCACCGCCATAATCGCCCCCGTGCCGTAGGAGATCAGCACGTAATCGGCCACCCACAGCGGCGTCTCCTTCTGCGTGGCGGGGTTGAGGACGCGGATCCCCTTCATCTCCACCCCGGTCATCTCCTTGGCGACCTCCGTCCGCTCGAAATCGCTCTTGCGCGACGCCGCCTCGACGTACCCCCGCACCTCCTGCGCGTTCTGGCAGCGCGGCAGCAACTCCTTCACCAACGGATGCTCCGGCGCCAGCACCATGTACGTCACCCCGAAGAGGGTATCCGGCCGCGTCGTGAAAATGCGCAGCTTCTTCTCGGACTCGCCTGCGATGCGGAAATCCACCTCCGCCCCCGTCGAGCGCCCCATCCAGTTCCGCTGCTGCATCTTGATCTTATCGAGGAAATCCACCGTATCCAGGTCGTCGATCAGCCGTTCCGCGTACTGCGTGATCCGCAGCATCCACTGCCGGCGCATCCGCCGCGACACCTGCCCGCCGCAGCGCTCGCACTCGCCGTTCACCACCTCCTCATTTGCCAGCCCCACCTTGCACGACTCGCACCAGTTGATCGGCATCTCCGACTTGTACGCCAGCCCCTTCTCCCACAGCTTCAGGAAAATCCACTGCGTCCACTTGTAGTAGGAAGGATCGGTGGTATTCACCTCGCGCGACCAGTCGAAGGAGAAACCGAGCCGCTTGAGCTGGCGGCGGAAATTGGCGATATTGCGGTGCGTCGCCTCCTCGGGGTGGACCCCCGTCTTGATCGCGTAATTCTCCGTCGGCAGGCCGAACGCATCCCAGCCGATGGGGTAGAGGACGTTGTATCCCTCCATCCGGCGCTTGCGCGCCACGCAATCCAGCGCCGTGTAGCTGCGCGGGTGCCCCACGTGCAGCCCCTCCCCCGAGGGGTAGGGGAACTCGATCAGCACATAGTACTTCGGCTTCCTGGGATCGAACCCCGCCTCGCCCGGGTTATGAGCGCGGAAGCTCTCGTGCTCCTCCCAATACCGCTGCCACTTGGTCTCAACGCCCTTGAAATCGTATCCCTTGGCCATTTCCTTCTCCGGTCAACTATTGAGAAAATGTCCACGGATTATATCGGCTGGGGCGAGAGAATGCCATGCATTGGATATGAAGGCACCGTGGGGACGCGGGGGCATGGAGAATGGCGAAGTAATGGACAGAGAAATTCTTGACGCCCCTTAGGCCGAAGACTATAGTGGGGCGACGTATGTGACAAGGTTGAGGAAAGCGAAATGGCGCGCAGGAGTGACTCCTGCTCCAATGCAGAATGGGTGGAAGTGGGTCGGCCTCACTGCCGTTATCAAGAGAGAACGACGCTGACCCGTTGAAGCAGACAAGCGAATGCAAGGAGCTTTATTATGCCAAAAAGGAAAGCAACTGTCGGTGGTGTGAAACTCGGGCCAGAACAAGTCACCTATCTTCAGGAAAGAATGGCTCATGTGGCTGACAGAAATCCGTCTGCGAGTGTCTCGCGCACGGACTACTCAGCGCTCTTCGAATATCTGGCCGTTCAGAAGATAACTTATCTGTATGACGACGAACTGTTCGACGGACTGCAATTCGTGGATCACAAGAGGACCGGGAAAGAGGAAGAACTCCTCGATGCTTACCTTGTTCTGGATCAGGGTGACGAAGTCCAACTGAAACTCTTTCAGTTCAAATTCAAAGGCGACTATGGCGGCGGTATTTCCACCAAGGAACTCTACGCCTTCGTTGACCGGATGAATCGGGTGTTCCTGCGTGGTGACTTGCAGGACAAAAAGACACTTGAGGCGTTCGCGGAAGTTAGGGAGGCCTTCAAGCTGGCCCGCGAGGCGAACAAGCGTGCGCGGACAAAAGTTCAGTGCTACTACATCGTTAACGGGCAGAATGTGACCGACACAGATGCCGCCAAGGTTCAGGAGATTAGAGACACTTTCGCGCATGACCGGCAGGTGTATGGTTTCACGTTCGAGACGTACGGGGGAATGGATATCTACAACCTATGCGTATACGGTCGTATTCCGATTCAGGAAGAGGCGATCGATCTCAATCACGATATGGGACCGCAGTCCTTCCTGCACCACAACATTGGGGCGAATCCGAACGGTATGCCAGTTCAGGTCCTGGTGGGTTTCGTGAATGTCAACCAATTAACCAGGCTCGTGGATCGCTACAGTAACAACGAGTTGTTCGAGAAAAACGTAAGGTTGTTTCTTGGCACCGGCAAAGAAGTCAACCGAAACATAATCACGACTATTACTGGCAATGAAAGTGTCTGGTTCGGATTCATGAACAACGGTGTAAGCATAACGGCTGACGAACTGAAGGTTGACCTGCCACCAAGCAAGGCAAGAGTTCGCGTGCGCCTGAAAGGCATGCAGATCATCAACGGTTGCCAGACGGTCAACGCGCTTTATCATGCGAAGTATTCCCCCGAACTGAAGGACCGGTTCCAGGGCAATTCGAATGTCATGGTGCGAATCTACCAGATTGACCCTGCCAACAAGGCATTTCACGATGCCTTGATCATTGCGACGAATTCGCAGAATGCCATCAGACCAGAAGACCTGCTCTCTAACGACAATATTCAGCGCGCGATTCAACAAGTTTATCTGGAATATGGCATTGGTTATGAGCGAAAGGAAGGCGAGACTCTACCTGGACATGGTTATCTGATGAATTTCTCCAAGGAACAGGCGGCAATGGCCTACTTGGGAGTGTTCGACGGAGCGTGCTCGAAGCTCAGAAACTCGCTTAGTCGGAGGGTGTTCTTCCGCGAGGGGAACGATTACTACCGAGTCTTTGACTTGAGAGGTCCGGATGGAGAGACCCCGCCGGGCCAACTCCCTGACGGATTCGAACCCAAGGAAGCTGCGAGCCAACGTGCGCTGGAAATGTTGGCAGCGCGGTGTATTGAAGAGTCATGTCGTACGCAGACCGCTAAAGTCACCAAACAGGAACGTGGTTCGCTGAAGAAAGGTGCGTATTATTTGGCGCGGATTGTCTTCAAACAACACGAGGAGGAAATCCGACGCCTTGTCGACGAGAACAAAGATGCGGAACGAAAACCAGTTGTGGCGGAGAAGGTAATTGCTGCCATGCGCGCACTTGGTGATAGCGGCTTTGCATCTGCGCGCCCCGTTTTTGAACAGGCATTGAAGGAATACCTAGGCAAGGAAGGCGGTAGCAACGAGGACGCAGCCTTGAAGAATAAGGACTTCCAGCAACTCGTGGATGAGAGAAGCGTGAAGAAGTAAGGTGTGTCAACGGAGGCCATGGGGGGGCTGTTGAAAAACGTGGCGCGGGTTATCCAACCGCGCGCTGTGGTTGTCGTCTCGCGTCCTTCGCGGTCTAAGTCGTTCCGGTTTCTCTCAGCGCGCTGGGACAGCGCGCTCCACCATTCCTCTCTCCGAATCCTGCGTTTGTCATCTGCGTTCATCCGCGTTCATCGGCGGTTCCTCCCTGTTCTGTGACCTCCCGCTTGACTTACGCCTGAGTCCAACTAGAATATCGTGAGCGACTTATGGTTTCCTTTCGCCTCACGGGAGAACGCGTGTCTCTTCGCTGGTCCCATCTGCTCCTGATCTTCCTGGCTGCGCTGACGCTGCGGGGCGCGTTTGTCCTGACGCGGCCGTCCGAGATCGTCTATCCCGACGCCGTGAAGTACGACTACCTTGCCCGCCACCTGCTGGCCACCGGTCAGTACCAGGAGCAGGAGGGTCGTCAGGCCTCGCGCGCGCCGGGGTATCCGCTCTTCCTGGCGGCGATGTACAAAATCGGGTTGGACAGCCCGCGCGCCGTCGGGCTCGTTCAGGCGCTGCTGGACGCGCTCATGTGCGTGGTGCTGGCGCTGCTGGGCAAACGCGTCTTCGACGCCTCCATCGGCGCGGTCGCGGGGTGGATGGCCGCCCTCTATCCCTTCTTCATCTACTTCACCTGGCTGCTCCTGGCGGAAACCGCCTTCACCCTCTGCCTCGTCGCGCTCTTCCTCGTTCTCATCCGTATCATAGAAGCAACACCCACCTGTGCCGTCTCCGTCAAATCGCCAATCAGTAATCGCCAATCAGTAATCGCAAATCATCCGTTCCTGTCTTTCTGCGGTCTGCCGCTGCTTGCAGTAACGGCCGGCCTGCTCTGCGGCGCGCTGGTTCTTCTGCGCAGCAGCTTCTTCCTCATGCCGTTCTTCCTGCTCCCCTTCCTGCTGCTCAGCCCGGGCGCCCGCTGGCGGCGCGCGGCGGCGTGGGGAGTCATGGTCGTCGTCATGGCGCTGGCCCTCACCCCCTGGACGCTCCGCAACTATCGCATCTTCCATCGCGTCATCCCCACCACCCTGCAAGTGGGGGAATCGCTTTACGAAGCCTGCTCCCCGTACGCCGACGGCGGCCCCGCCATGGACCGCATCGACTGGGAGAAAGAGCGGGGGGGCAGGATGGGGGAGTATGAGAACAACGAATTCTTCAAGAAAGCCGCGCTCCAGTACATGCGCGAGAATCCCGGGCGCTGCCTGAAACTGGCCGCGGTCAAATTCGTGCGCTTCTGGAACATCCTCCCGAACTACGCCGAATTCCGCAGCCCCCTCTACGCCATCATCAGCATTCTCGCCAGCGTCCCGATCCTGCTGCTGGCGTTGCTGGGGCTGTGGCGATGTCTCGGGTTCATTCCGCGCGCATGCGCGACGGCGCACAAGCCTTGCGAAGGGCTGAACAAGCCTTCGCAAGGTTCCGCGATCTACTTGCTCCTGCTGGCCCCGGTCATTTACTATACTCTTCTGCACATGGTGTTCGTGGGGTCGGTGCGCTACCGGACCCCCATCATCCCCTTCGTGCTGCTCTTCGCGGCGGCGGGAGGGGGCAGCTTGTGGCGCGCGAAGAGCGAAGCGGGTAAGAGGGAACAGCAGGGTGACTAAGCGGCGGCGAAGACTTCTTGCGGCGGGCGCGATCCTCCTGGTGCTGGTTGCGCTGGGCGCGACATTCGGCTGGTGGAATTTCCTCAGCCCGGCGCGGCTGCGCGTGCGCGTTCAGCAGGCGCTGGCGGAGGCGATCCGCGCGGATGTCACCGTCGGGGGAGCCCGTTGGAGCTGGCTCACCGGCCTGCTCCTGCGCGACGTCGTCGTGCGCGAGACGCCGGACTCCCCGGCCTTCGTCCTGAAAGCGGCCACACTGCGCGTTAGCCCCTCCTATCGCGACCTCCTGCGCGGCCGCCTCACGGTCAAGCGCGTGCGCGCGGGGAAGGCGGAGCTCAACATCGCGCTCACCCCCGAATTCACCTGGCCCTTCTACGAACGGTTGCCCAAATCCGATACCTCCGCGGGCATCCCGGAATTGTTCATCACCCAGAGCACCGTCCGCATCTCGATGCCCGGCGCCGCGGAGCGCTTTCCGCCCATCGAGCTTTCGGATGTCGCCGCCACCATGCGCTCCTCTGCGGATGGCGTCAGCCTCGCCACCTTCAGCGCCGCGGCGGGCGCGCTCGGCCATCTCTCCGGGAACGCGCGCGTCGCCCCCGAGGGGCGCGGCATCACCGGCGACCTCCTCGTCGAAAAACTTGCATTGACCCCCGCGCTCCGCGGCCATCTCCCCGCCGACGCCCGGCAGGTCTGGGACGCCCTGAAGCCCGCCGCGGGAGTCCTCCGGCTCACCGCCTCGCTCGACTGGGACCCCGCGCGCGACGAACCGCTCCGCTACGCCGGCACGCTCAAACTCCACGGCGGCGAATTCCACCCCGGCGCCATCGGCCTGCCCCTGGAGGGAATGGCGTTGGACGTCAAGGCCGGCAATGGAAAAGTGGAGCAGCTGTCCCTCAGCGGGCACAGCGGCAGCATCCAATTGACCGGCAGCGGCCAGGGGGAATTCTTCCCGGCCAAAGGCTTCGTCGGCTGCTTCAACGCCGAAGCCCGGAGCATCCGGTTCGACCGCACCCTCTATGCCTCCCTGCCCCGGGAATGTCAGGAAGTGTGGAACGATCTCAAGCCGCAGGGGATGGTGGACCTCGCCGTGACCGCCGCGCTCCCCGAGAACGGGGTCCCCGCCTTGAAGGCGCACCTCACCCTGCACAACGTGCTGGCCGCACCCGCCGGCTTCCCGCTCGCTCTCTCCAGCATGAACGGCTCGCTGGACTGGGACCTCCACAAGTTCTCCACCGCGGGGATCGAGGGGCGCATCGGCGGGGCTCCCTTCAAGCTTTCCACCGGCTACGCCGACCTGGCGCAGGACGGGCCCATCCTCCTGGCGCTGCGCGTGGAGAACCTCCTGCTCGACCACTCCCTCAAGCAACTGGCCCCCGACCTGATCGCCGCCGCGCCCCCCGACGCCAGGCCCCTGCTCGACCTGCTTCACGTAAGCGGCGCGTTCGACCTCGCGCTCTCCGCCGCGCGCGAGAAGGGAACCCCGCTGCGCCTCAAGGGAGTCGTCAAAGTCCGCGACATGCTCCTGACCCACCCCCAGCGCGGCGCGCTCCAGAACATCACCGGCGAGCTCCTCTACGAGACGGCGCTCGATGAGAAGAACGGCGAATTCTCGCAGCGCAATTGGTCGCTGCTCGTCGGCCGGAGCACCGCGGTCTGGCGGAGGGGGAAGTTACTCCTGGAACCGTTCAAACTCTCAGGGCCGGAGGACGCGGCGTGGAAGGTCTCCGTCAGCGCCAAGGACCTGGCCGTGGACGACCAGATCACTTCGCTTCTGCCCGAGGCGATTCTCCCGGTGTGGGAGGAGTTCAAGCCCACCGGCGTCGCGGATGTCAAGTTGACGATCGAGAAGCCCGCGGGCGCAAAGAGCGAATCCCACGTCGACATGTTCGCCTCTCTGCGGAACGGCAGCATCCGGTTTGCCGGCTTCCCCTATCCTTTCCAGGACGTCTCCGGCACGCTCGCCCTGGTCGATAACCAGTTTGACCAGGCCCACTGCAAGGGGAAAAACGGCCTGGCCACCCTCGCGGTGGATGTCGCGCGCAAAGTGGAAAAGGAAACCGGCGAGACCCTCGCCATCCACGTCGTCGGCGCGGGGATTCCGCTGGACCACGATCTGTACGACGCCATCCCCGAGGCCTTCCAGGAATTCTGGGACAGTTTCAGCATCTCCGGCGGCGCAGTCGAAAATCTTGACGTGCGCCTCAACGTCTTCCCGCGCGACACCGAGCGCGACCCCTTCAACTTCACCGCCTCCGCCACCTTCGCGAGGGTCAGGATGGAGAAGTCCGTGGCGATCCTTCTTGACCGCGGGCGGCTGGTTGTTCAGAACGCCGAGGGCACCTCCTCCGGCGGCGTCCAGGCCGAGGGCACCTTCGACCTGGAGCGCTGCACCGTCGAACGCTCCACGCTCGAAGACCTCTCCGGCTTCTTCCGCTGGAAGGAGAGCGGCCTGAGCATCGAGAACCTCGTCGGGCGCGCCTACGACGGAACCGTCAGCGGGCTGATGTACGTCGCGATGGGTGAATCGGACGACCCCGGCCGCCAATTCCGAGGGAAGCTCACCCTGTACGACGCCGACGTCGCCCGCGTCCTCCGTGAGGAGGCCGGCATAACGGAAGGGGGGATGGACGGCCGGCTCGACGCCTCCATCGACTTCCGCGCCCCGCTGAGCGATTCCGGGAAGTTCCGCGCCGTCGGCGCCATGACCCTCCGCAACGGGACCATCGGCAAGCTCCCCGGCTTCCTCGGCGTCCTCAACCTCCTCGTGCTCAGCAAGCTGGGCGCGCCCGCCTTCAGCGGCCTCGAAATGGCCTACGAAATGCGCGGCTCGCTCCTGCTCATTCACAAACTCAACCTCACCGGCGACGTCATCTCCCTCGAAGGCACCGGGAGAATCCAGCCGGACGGAAACGTTCAGCTCACCTTCGTCCCCTATTTCGGCCCGCAACTCCCCAAAATCCCCGTCATTTCATGGGGCCTCAACGAAATTACCTCGACGATCAAGAGCATCGCTATTCCAATCAGCGTCCATGGGAACTACAATGACCCTGTCTGGAAGATCAACCCCCTGATGCCCCTCACGCGGATCATCCAGGGAATCGTCGGCGGCGTTGCCCCGCCCAGGAAGAAAGCCGAGACGGCGCCAGTCAATCCGTAATGGAAGGAAGCTGCACATGGACATGGGAGAGCTGTTCGAGTTCGCCGCCGAAAAAGGCGCCTCCGACCTGATCCTCACCACCAACACCCCGCCCATTCTCAGAATCAACGGCGAGATGCGCATGCTTGCCTCCGAGGCCCTCACCTCCGAAGGGACCAAGCGCCTCGTCTACGGCGTCCTCGACGACAGCCAGATCGCCACCTTCGAAGCGGAACGCGAACTGGACTTCTCCCTCTTCGTCAAGAACACCCATCGCTTCCGCGGCAACGTCTTCCTCCAGCGCGGCAGCGTCGGGGCCGTCTTTCGCCTCATCCCCGACTCCATGCCCGGCCTCGCCGACCTCGGCTTGCCCACCGTGCTTGAAGAATTCTCCATGGCCAGCCAGGGGCTCATCCTCGTCACCGGCCCCACCGGCCACGGCAAGTCCACCACCCAGGCCGCCATGATCAACATCATCAACGAACGCCGCCGATGCCACATCGTCACCGTCGAGGACCCCATCGAGTTCGTCCACAAAAGCAAGAACTCCATCATCGAGCAGCGCGAAGTCGGCCTGGACACGCGCGGCTTCTCCAACGCCCTGCGCCACGTCCTGCGCCAGAGCCCCGACGTCATCCTGATCGGCGAGATGCGCGA
>Ga0114951_10002263_pt1 | contig 22075 bp, 15 predicted proteins | sample AM7aDNAmetaG_FD_88677 | JGI IMG/M metagenome (GOLD analysis project Ga0114951, IMG submission 88677) | Freshwater microbial communities from Finland to study Microbial Dark Matter (Phase II) - AM7a DNA metaG | ecosystem: Environmental > Aquatic > Freshwater > Lake | place: Finland: Lake Alinen... | reverse complement strand
CTTCCTCGGCGCGCAACTCCAAGAGCGTGGTCGCGCGGTGCGCCGCTGTGATAATGGGAATATTGGGGGCCAGCGCCGCGATTTCGGCGCGGCGCTCGGCGAGCGTGGCGGCGTCCAGCAAATCCGTGCGAGTGAGGATGATGGCATCCGCCCGGCGCAGGGCGGAAAGCGGCTCGCGCAGGTCGCCGGCGGGTATGATGCGGCGTCCGAGCAATGGCTTCAGCGCATCCACAAGCACGAGGTCGAGGTTCCGGCGGGCGCGCAGGTGCTGGAATCCGTCATCGAGGACGAGGCAGTCCGCTCCTTCGGCGAGGGCGCGACTCGCCGAGGCGACGCGGTTCGGATCGGCGTAGTGGGGAATGCCGGGGAGCCGGCGCTCGAAAAGCAGCGCCTCGTCATTCCTGGGGCGGCCCTGCGCCCGCTCGTGCGCGCCGTAGCCGCGGCTGAGGATGGCGGGATGCCGCCCCATCTGCGCGAGGCGGCGGACGACCCACTCGACCATCGGGGTCTTGCCGGTGCCGCCCGCGCTGAGGTTGCCGACGCTGATGACGGGCACGGCCAGGTCGCGGCTGGGAAGAATCCCTTTGCGATACGCCGCGCGCCGGAGCCGCATGGCCGCGCCGTACGCGAGGCCGAACGGGCTGAGGGCGCAGCGCAGCCACCGGGCGCCCGCGCAGCGGGTGTCCTCCCTCAGGAACCGAACGCAACAGCCGCGGGAGTCATGGGATAGCATGGTTATTTGAATGTGACATTAGCACAACCGCAACGCGGAGCGCAAGGAAATGAGGACGCGCTAATGACGAAGCCCTAATGCCGAATGACGAAGGAACCGGACGAAATGCGTCTTCTTGGAAGATGCGCAGGCTTGTTCAGGTGGGGCGTCATGGCGCGCGGCAGCGACCAATTGACTGTCATCGCGAGCCGTTCGACGTGGCTCACGGCCCCGAGCTTGTCGAGGGGGGAGCGCCGCCAAGAACCATGTTTTCGCGCAAACGGTTCCCGGCGCGACCGCGGCGATCTTCCTTATTTCTCGCCCGTCCCCGCGGGCCCCTTCGGCTCGGGGGTGTGGAAAGCGGAAGATTGCCACGTCCGGCGCGGCGACGCCGATTTGGCAAAGGAGGTTCTCTCCGCGCCGTCCTCGCAATGACGGATTGATTCGCGCTGGCGCGCGTCCGTGGGGCTCCCAATCAGTCAATGCTTCGCATTTCTCACCCTCTCCCCGCGGGCCCCTCCGGCTCGGGGGGGGGTGGAAAGCGGAAGATTGCCACGTCCGGCGCGGCGACGCCGATTCGGCAAAGGAGGTTTTCTCCGCACCGTCCTCGCAATGACGGATTGATTCGCGCTGGCGCGTGCCCATGGGTTTCCATGGCATTTGATGCTCCACCAACGAGAAAGCCTTGCGAAGGTCAGACGAACCTTCGCAAGGCTTTTTGATTCCGTTCTCCGCGTCCTCTGTGTCTCTGCGGTGAAAACGCGTTCCCTCAGAGCCCCACGATCTCGTCGATCCACTGGAGCAGTTGCCGCATGTCGCTGACCTGCATGTCTCCCATGTGGGCGATGCGGAAGGTCTTCCCCTTGAGCTCGCCGTAGCCGTCGCTGATGACGCAGTCGTGCTTGGCGAGCAGTTCCTTGTTCAGCGCGCTGATGTCGGTGTTGCGGGTGTTGGTCGCGCAGGTGAGGGTGTTGGACTCGAACCCCTTCTCGGGGAAGAGGGCGTAGTTCTTGCGCGCCCAGTCGCGGACGACTTCGGCCATCTGCTTGTGCCGGCTGTAGCGGTTGGCCATTCCCTCGGCGAGCATGGCGTCGAGCTGGTAGTTGAGCGCGTAGATGTGCGGCTCGCAGGGGGTGACGAGGGTCTGCCCTTTCTCGGCGTTGGACTTGAAGGCGAGCAGGTCGAAATAGTAGCCGCGGTCCTTGATCTCCTTGGCGCGGGCGTAGGCGCGGGGGGAGGCGGTGAAGACCGCCGCACCCGGCGGGATGCCGAACGCCTTCTGCACGCTGGCCAGGGCGATGTCGATCCCCAGCTTGTCCACGTCCAATTCGATGCCGGTGAGGCTGCTGACGGCGTCCACCAGGAAGAGGACGTCCGGGTAGTCGCGCATGACCTCGGCGACGGCGGCGATGGGATTGGTGACGCCCGTGCTGGTCTCGTTGTGGCAATAGAGGACGGCGTCCACCTGGTTCTTCTTGAGCGCGTCGGCGACCATGTCGGCCTTGACGGCTTTGCCCGGCTCGACCTTGATGCGCACCACTTCGCGGCCGTTGAGCTCGGCGACATCCCCCCATTTGTTGCTGAAGGCGCCGCATTCGCAGGAGAGGACGCGCTTGCGCGCGCAGTTGCGCACGGCCAGTTCCCATACGCCCGAGCCGCTGCTGGTGGACACGTGGACGTCGCACTGAGTGTTGAGCGCCTTCTTGAGCTTCTCCAGCACGCCCAGGTAAAGCGTGGTGAAGTGCTTGCTGCGGTGGCCGAGGGGCTGCTTGGCCATTTCCTTGAGGACTTCGTCGCGGCACCAGATCGGACCGGGGATGAACAGCTTCATGACTTCCTCCATTTTTCAAAAAGATGCGGCAATGACGAATGACGAAGCCCGAATGACGAATGAATGCCCAAATGACCGAATGTCCCTATCAACCGATTCTCGCGCCATGTCTCATGCTGCCGCGCATTTCAGCGCTTTGGCGTTTCCTTCGTCATTCGGGCTTCGTCATTCGTCATTTGGCGGGCCCGACATGAGGAAGTGGCCTCATCCCATAATGCGCTAATCCTTCATCCGATAGACTACCATGCCGGTGTACACTTTGGGATAGAAGAAGGTGCTCTTCTGCGGCATTTTTTCGCGATTGCGCGCGACGGCCTGCACTTCATCGGCGCGGGTGGCGTTGAGCAGGAAGAGCGCCTGGCTGGCGCCGGAGCGCACGCGCGCGGCGGCCTCTTCGATCGAGTGCGGGAAGTCGTGGATGTACTCGACGTTGGACTCGGCGGCCAGGCGTTCGGCGGTGATCCCCAGCAGGGGTTCGAGGATTAGGTGGTGCAGGACGGCGACGTCGAGGCGTCGCCAGGCGTCGGAGTGCCCTTGCACGATCTCCATCGCCTTGGGGTCGCGCAGGATGATGGCGCGCTGATAGCCGTCGTTCAACTGGAGGACGTAGGCATTGCGCCCGGCGGCCTGCTGCTCGCGGATCTCCTGCAGGGCGGCGTCGCGCGAGGCGGCGGTGTCGCCCGGGTAGGTCTTGATGTCGAACTGCTTGCGCAGTTTCGCCAGGAACTCCTGCGGCTTGAAGCCGGGGATGTTCTTGATGCCGCGGTGGATGGGGAGGATCACAAGCCCCGGGTTGCCGGTGTTGACCAGCGCCATCATGCGCCACTTGGCCGCTTCGTTCTCCGGGTGCTCGGCCATGTAGGCCAGGGAGGTTTCGTATCGGTGGTGGCCGTCGGCGATGAGGATGTCCTTGCTCTCCATGAGCTGCGTGAGGCGCGCGATGGTCGGTTCGTCGGTGACGGCCCAGAGGCGGTGGAGGAGGTCCTGCCGGTCCGCCGCCTGCGTGGTGGGGGGGCGGCGCTTGACGGTCTCCAGGAGCGTGTCCACCTCGGCGGCGGGGTCCTGGTAAAGTCCGAACACCTGGCCGAACTGCGTTTCGGTGGCGCGCATGAGCAGCAGGCGGTCGGCGCGGGGGCCGCTGAGGGTGTTCTCGTGCGGCAGCACCCCTTCGCCGTGCGGCTTGAGGCGGACGCGCGCGATCAGTGCGGTGCGGTTCAGGCGCTGGCCGCGGACTTCGAAGCGCTGCTCATAGACGTAGAGCGCGGGCTGCGCATCCTTCGCCAGGATGCCCTTGCTGAGCCATTCGGCCCAGAGTTTGCCGGCGGCGTCGTAGGGGTTCGGCGCTTTCTCGTCGCGGTCGGCCCGGGTGACGCGGGAAATGTTGTACGGGGAGAGGCGCCAAAGCGTGTCGCGCAGCGCCGGGTCGATGACGTCGTACGGCGGGGCGATGAGGCGCGCCACGTCGCCAGCGGCGTCGGCGCGGAAACGGTACCCCTGAAACGGCAGAATCTGTGCCATGACGTTGCTTTCCCTCGGTCTCGGTTGCGTTCTAAATCGCCTGATTGAGCGCTCTAGGATAAGGTTTGTACGGAAATTGTCAAGTCTGACCGGGGCGCGCGCCTTGGAGTGCGGCGGCATCGACGCCGCTTTGGCTTGGCGGGAGGGCATGCGCGGAGGAGGGGGCAGCCCGCCTGTGCTGCCATTCCTCGCGCGAGGCAAAGCGCCGCCAGGGGCGGCGCAGTCCAAAGGTCCCGGTTTCCCTCCTAGCACCGGGCGGGTAGAATGGGACTCGGCGTATCCCGGGTAGGGGCGCAGCATGCTGCGCCCTGGCGTTCCCTGGCCTGACGCACTCTCTTAACTTGAGGCGGAAATGCCCGATCAGAACCCCGGCGAACACAAGCGGCGGCCCCGTTACCGGGGAACGCACCCGCGCCGTTTCGAGGAGCGGTACAAGGAGCAGGACCCGGAGGCGCACCCGGAGGTGCAGGAGCGTCTGCGCGCGCGCGGTCGCACCCCCGCGGGGACGCATTTGCCGGTGCTGGCGGCGGAGGTGATGGCGGCGCTCGACCTTCGGCCGGGCCAGACGGTGGCGGATTGCACGCTGGGGTATGGCGGGCACGCTTCCGAACTGCTCCGGCGGATCGCGCCGGGGGGCAGGCTGGTCGGCTTCGATGTGGATGCGGCGACGCTGGAGCGCACGCGCGCGCGGCTGGAGGCGCTCGCGGCGCAGTCCGGGGCGCGCCTCCATGTCTTTCGCAGCAACTTCGCCGGGATCGCCCGTCCGATGCGGGAACTGGGGATCGAGGGGTACGATGCGATCCTGGCCGACCTCGGCGTCTCCAGCATGCAGATCGACGACCCGGCGCGCGGCTTCAGCTATCGCCAGGACGGCCCGCTGGATATGCGGATGGATGACCGCATTACCCAGAGCGCAGCCGATCTGCTGCGGACGTTGTCGGCGGAGGAGCTCTGCGCTGCGCTGAGCGACCTGGGGGAGGAGCCGGACGCGGAGGGGATTGCGCAGCGGATCGCGGCGGAGCGCGCGGCGCGGCCCATCGCGCGGACGGTGGAGTTGGCGGAGATGGTGCTGGCTGTGAAGGGGATTACGCGTCTGGAGTGGCGCGAGAGGGCGAAACGCGGCGAGACGCACCCCGCCGCGCTGACTTTCCAGGCGCTGCGGATGCTGGTGAATGACGAGTTGGGGGCGTTGAATCAGTTCCTTCGCGCGGCCCCCTATTGCCTGCGTCCCGGCGGACGCATGGCCATTATCAGTTTTCACAATGGGGAGGACCGGCTGGTGAAGAGCAATTTCCGCGACGCGCTGCGCGCGGGGCTCTTCTCCGAGGCGAGCGACGCGCCCATCCGTCCGGGCTCGCGGGAACTCAACGCCAACCCGCGCGCGGCGTCGGCCAAGCTGCGGTGGGCGAAGCGGACGGGGTAACGACAACAGCGCTCACCGCGGAGACGCGGAGAACGGAAGGATGAGGGCAACGGCAACGGACGTCCCTGCGAATAGCGTGAAAGTGTTCCGGGCCCCTTACCACGTTGCGGTGGGTCGGGATGCGTTTTTGCGGGCCATTGCCATTAGATTGAGGGCAGTCGTGGTCTGCTCGCGCGCTTCACGCTCCTGCAGCCAGATGAAGAAGGCGTAGCTCACCACCCCCGTCGCCAGCGCCCAGGCGGCCATGTCCGTCTTCAGGAGCGTATCGTAGAGACCGTGCAGGACCATGGGCACCGCGAGGACCGGAGCAAGAGCGCGAACCCAGTCCATCCAGGCCAACTCGCCCTGAAGCTGGTCGCGACGCCTCTGAAGCAGAATACACGCCGCGCCTGCCCACGCCGCGTGCATCGCCGCGCAGGAGACGAACCGCACGACGTACATCCCCAGTTGGCTCTCGCCGTTGTAGTAGCGCGCGGAGTACATGATTCCTTCCGAAATCCCGAAGCCTGCGCCGCTGGCCAGTCCGTAGACGCAGGCGCCTCGCCAGTCCAACTCCCCCTTGTTGCGATAAACCCAGATAAGCGGCAGGAGCTTGCACAGTTCCTCGATCAGTCCGACGCCGAACGTGAATCCCAGGAAGCTCAGGAAGAATCCGTTGGAGGGATCATCCGCCGCCGCATAGGAGAAGGCCAGGGCAACGAGAATCAGCCAGATGAGCATGATGATTCCGCCCCCGCGCATGCGGAGTGCCGTCGCGAGTCCGGCGAGCCATTGTACGGCGAGCAGCATCACGATGCCGATGGTACCCGTGAAGAAGCCCACGCCGAGCAGATGCCCCACCTTGGCGTTGCCGCGCGGGTAGGCGAAGCAGAAATAGGAGAGGAACAGAATCGCCGCAAGGCCCGCCAGCCCCCAGTGGCCCCAGGTCTTCTTGGGAAGGAAAGGAGGGGGCTGGAGTCCGCAATGCTTCAGCATGAACGAAGCCTTGATTTCTTCCAGGAGCTGCGTCACGCTGTCCTTGTCCACGGAGACGCTGTGCTGTTTGCTCAGGGCGGTAATCTGATCGTTCAGTTCCTCAAGATGAGCCTTCAATTCCGTGTCGCTGAATAGATCGGCCCAGGCAATCAACAGGTTGACAGAGAGTCCTTCTTTCTCAAGCTGCGTCACCCGCTGCTGCATATCCGGTCGGGCCGCGAGTCGTTCTTTGAGCCGCTGCTGAAACGCGGGCGCGACTTGTTTGGGGTCAATCGCCTTGGGCTTGGGAGCGAAGACGGAGAACGCCAGGGGGATGATCGCCAGCAGGAAGAGCCAACGGAGCCACTGCGTCGAGGATTTGTTCGCCAGCGCCATGGCCCCCTGCAACTCCACAAGGTCGCCGGTTGCGGCGGAGGCGGTTTTCGGCTTGGGCGGTATGACGGGAGAAGGCGAGGCTGCGGCCGGGCGCAACGGCGCTGAAACGGCCGGCGGGGGCTTCGGCGTCGCAGAGACGGCTCCCGCCGCGACGGAAGGCGCGGCCTTGACGGGGGCGGGCTTGGGGGCGGCGGAGGGGGCGATCACAGGAGTTTCCTGCGGCCGCGCGACGTTCACGGTTCCGCATTTCGGGCACTTGAAACGCTTGCCCGCCATGGTCGCCGGCAGACGAAGCCGCGCTGCGCAGTTGCTGCATTGGACGATCGAAGGTTCCATCGGCGCCCTCTCTTGCCGCTCCGCCGGATACCTGTTTGTCCGAGCGTTCTTTCGCTGACCGGACGGTGCCCCAGTATCGCGAGAATGGGGGAAAGAGTCAAGGAGGCTGCGAGGTCGTTTCGCAACGGGACTACTTCGCCGCACTCGCCCCTATCGTACTCGCCTCATCCCCTCGGACGGCGCATTGGCGGATGTATTTGGAGCAGCGGCGGCAGAGGTCGCGCAGTTGGTCGGGGTTGTAGGGCGCGACGGAATTCAATTCCGAATTGAGGCAGTTGAGGGGGCGGAATCCCTGGAGGTAGTAGAGGGCGGCGCCGCGGATGCCCAGGGCGGTGGCTTCGACGGCGTCGGGGTCGAGTTGCGCGGGGCAGAGGGTGGTGCGGAATTCATACGCGATGTCGCTGCTGATGAGCAGTTCGATGCTGTGGCGGATGGAGTCGATGTCCACTTCGACGCCGGCGATTTCGCTGTAGCGCTGGCCGAGCGGCCCCTTGACGTCCATCGCGACGTAGTCCAGCAATTTCTCCGCTATGAGCCGCTCGATTACTTCGGGGCGGCTGCCGTTGGTGTCGAGTTTGACCAGCAGTCCGTCCTGGCGGAAGAGGCGGATGAGGTCGGCCAGTTCGGGTTGCAGGGTGGGTTCGCCGCCGCTGATGACGATGCCGTCGATCCATCCCTTGCGGCGGCGCAGGGCGCTGCGCACGGCGTCCAGCGGGATGCTCTCGTCGTTCGGGGAGGATTCGAGCAGGTAGCGCGCATGGCAGACGCCGCAACGGAAGTTGCAGCCGGGGAGGAACACCTCGGCTGCAATCTTCCCCTCCCAGTCGATCAGGGTGTTCTCGATGAACCCTCTAATGGGCGGCAGCACGGAGTCTCCCTAGAGGACCATCCGGACGGCCTGCGAGTTGGGGACTTCGCCGTCCCAGCGGGCGGCCTGGCGTCCATCTTTCTCGACCAGGACGACGGGAATGGCGTTGCCGACGTCATAGAAGGCGCCCTCGGCGAGACCGTCGACAGTATCGAGGTCGTGGAACTGCATCTCAACTTCCTGGAGTTTCCACTCCGAGAGGAAGTGGTTGAGCTTGTTCTTGGTGGTCTTGCACTTGGCGCAACCGTTCTTTCCGAAGAGGCGAATTTTTGTCGCCATGTCAGGCTCCTGTTAAGTCCGTTCTATCTGTCAAGCCGCTGAGACGCGGCCACAATTTCATTCCGGTTCGACTGTTCCGTGCGGCTGGGGCAAGGCATGCCTTGCCCCTACGATGGCTCGCGGGCTAAAGCCCGCGCTACACAGACGGCAAGCGTGCGACGAGTCGCGGGCTGAAGCCCGCGCTACATGGGCTGCGCCTGTGTGCGAGGCCGGCGGCGCATTCCTCAGACAACCGCCTTCTGCTCGGCCACGGCGCGCGCGACGCTGTAGTTGCCGCGATGGCGGTCCTTGAGTTCGCCGAGCTTGCTCTTGTTCCAGTTGTTGATGCGGCTGAAGTACCCGACGATGCGGGTGACTCCGTAGACGTTGGTGGAGTTGCAGAAGTCGCAGTGCTCGGTGAGTTTCTGGCTGACGCGGTTGCAGGCGTTGCAGATGGTGAATTCCGGCGAGATGGTCAGCTGCGCGGCCTGGGTGTTCTGGAAGGTCTTCTGGACGAGCGCCAGGACGCTGGCGGTCGCGGGTCGCTCTTCGCCGATGAAGGCGTGGATGATGGCGCCGGACTCGATGAGCGGGTGGAACTTGCTCTGGAGGCGGATGCGGTCGACGATGTCCACGGGGGCGTCGGCGCGCAGGTGGATGGAGTTGGTGTAGTAGATTTCATCCTGCTGGATGTTCCCCTTGACGATCTTCTCGGCCTGCGGGAAGCGGCGCAGGTCGATCTTGGCCATGCGGCGCGCGGCGCTTTCGGCCGGGGACTCTTCGAGGGCGAATTTCAGGCCGCTCTTCTTGGTCTCTTCCTTGCAGCGGAAGTGCATGGCGGCGACGATCTTGAGGCCGAGCTTGTAGATCTCCTCGCTCTCGTGCAGTTCGTGGCCGGTGAGGTACTGGAGGCATTCGTTCAGGCCGATGAGGCCGAGGATGAAGGTGCACTTGTCCAGGTCGACGTACGGGCGGCCGTCGGCGGCGGCCTTGCCCAGCTGCCAGAGCGGGAGGTGCGGGGCGCTCATGAGGCGCGCGATGAATTCCTTTTTCTGGTAGTGCGCCTTGAAGGCGATCTCCATGGCGCGGTCGATTTCCTTGTACAGCCCTTCGATGTTTCCCGCGCCGGCGCGGTAGGCGCACTGCGGGAGGTTGATGGTGATGTTCTGGAATCCGCAGAAGCGCATGCTCTCGAGGTGCTTGAGCATGTAGTTGTCTTCGATGGTGGTGCGCAGGCGGCAGCAGGCGGAAAGGGTGACTTCGTCGCGGTCGAAGACGAAGTAGGGGCTGCCGTTCTCCGCGGCGATCTGGCAGGCGTATTTGAGGAGTTCGTACTGCGCGGGGTCGCTGAAGGTTTCCGCGTTGACGTGCAGGTCGCACTTCGGGAAGGCGAAGATGTGGCCGTTGCTGTCTCCCTTGCGCCAGACGTCGAGCATGGCGCGGGTGAACTTCATGGCGGTCTCGGCGTAGTCGCCGTAGGTGCGGCCGGTTTCCTTGCCGCCGGGGCCGATGGCGGCGACGTTCTGCATGTAGCGGGGGACGCCGGTGTGCACGTTGAAGTCGAGGAAGAGCGTCTGACCGCCGCGGCTGAACGCGCTCTGCGATCCGCTGAAGATGAGGTGCTGCGCTTCCTGGCGCATTTCCTTGTCGGACATTCCTTCGACGTACGGGGCGTAGAGGATGTTGATGTAGCCGACCCCGAGCGCGCCGGCGTAGTACGCCTGCATGGAGGCCAGGAAGGTGTTCAAGTGGCCGGTGAGCGTGCGCGCGTGCTGCGCCGGGGCGGAGTGGGTGTCGAGGTTCTGAAGGGTGAGCCCGTATTTCTTGAGGTATTCGAGGGAGTGGCTCGAGCAGTAGACGCGCGTGGGGTAGCCCAGGTCGTGCAGGTGGACCATACCCTGCAGGTGCGCTTCGGCGACGTCCTTGCTGAAGATTTTGCGCAGCGCGTACTGCTTGAGGGTGGTCTCGGCGATGGCGAGGTTGATCGCCTCGGGGTTGTTCGATGCGATGTTGGAGTTCTCGTTGCTCTTGGAGAAGATGACCTCTTCGAGGTCGTAGACGGGCATGCCGATGGTGACCTGCTTTTCGAGGTGGGCGCGCAGGCCGCGCTCGAAGAGTTCGTTGTCGACCAGTTCGCGGATGAGGCTGGTGCTGATGCGCTTCATGCCGCTGGCGATGACGCGGCGCTCGACGGCGGAGGCGACCTCGGCGGAAAGCTGCGCGGGCAGGTCGGCTTCCTTCTCCAGGGCGAGGGCGATGAGCTGCTTGTTCCAGGGCTGGAGTTCGTCGCGCGTGGCGGGGTCCACCAGCAGGGAGATGTCGGTGGTGTTGTTCTTCTCGGCCACCTGCTTGCGGACTTTCATCGTCTCGCGCACGCGGGCGCGGCGCTCGCGGTAGAGGATGTACGCCTTGGCGGTTTTCGCGTGGCCGGTCTCGATGAGCACCTTCTCCACCATGTCCTGAATTTCTTCGATGGTGGGGATGCCGTTGGGGCCGTACTGCTTTTCGAGGAAGAGGACGACGACGTCCGCAATCTCCTCGGCGAGCTGGCGGTCTTCGCCGCCGACAGCCTGCGCCGCCTTGAAGATGGCGTCGGCGATTTTCTGCTGGTCAAATTGTACGGGCTGCCCTGAACGCTTGCGCACTTGCTTGATGATGCTGACGCCCATGAATGACTCCTTCGTTATGATGATCGTCTCAATATATATGACACCGGGCTATTGCCGGTCCAACATCGGCTTTACTTCGTCGACGAAATCCGCCACGTCCTTGAATTCGCGGTACACCGAGGCGAAACGAACGAACGCCACCTTGTCGACTTCGCGCAACTTCTTCATCACCAACTGCCCGACCTGGCGCGTCGTCACTTCCTTGTCGTAGTGCGAGTAAATTTCATTCTCGATGTCGGCCACCGTTTGCTCGATCAGGTCGGTCGAGACGGGGCGCTTCTCGCACGCTTTCAGAATGCCGTTGAAAATCTTCATGCGGTCGAACTCGACGCGCCGTCCATCCTTTTTTACCACGCGGATCGGCAGCGTCTCAACCTTTTCGTACGTCGTGAATCTTCTTCCACACGCCAAGCACTCCCTGCGACGCCGTATTGTAGCGCCCTCCCCTGACGAGCGGGAGTCCACCACTTTATCACGATCCTCACGGCAATACGGACAACGCATGGGAACGCCTCATTAGAAATGCAGCAAAGAGGCCCATTTTACTGCTTTTTACGCCCCGAGTACGCCCTGCAATACACAACATATAGGCGGGAGCCAATCTTAGCTGCACTATATGTAGTTGTCAAGTATTTTTAAGATCAGGTTAGCCCAATGTTTATGCGGCGTTTCCCGATATAGGTCATTTTTCCTCTAAATACGAGCTTTTCCGGATACGGAAGCACTCTTTTTATTTCCGCGCGGCCCGAGGGGAAAAGAGCGCGTTTTGTGCCGCTCGAAGTCGAAAAGGTCCACTTTGACTTTCGCCTCGCCGAAAAGCTCCTTGGCCAGCGGATCGGCGTAATCGCTCTGGGCGACGATGCGCCGGATGCCGCCGTTGATGAGCATCTTGGCGCAGAGTGAGCAGGGGAAGAGCGTGGAGTAGAGCGTCGCGTCCTGGACGCGTATGCCGTGGTTGGCCGCCTGGATCAGCACGTTCATCTCCGCGTGGAGTCCGCGGCAGAGTTCGTGCCGCGTGCCGGAGGGGACGTTCTGCTGGGCGCGCAGGCAGCCGACTTCGCCGCAGTGTCGCACGCCGCGCGGGGCGCCGTTGTAGCCGGTGGCCAGAATGCGCTTGTCGAGCACGAGGATGCCGCCCACCTGGCGGCGCAAACAGGTGGAGCGCCGGGCGACCTCGCGCGTGATGCGCGAGAAATATTCATCCCAACTGGGACGGTCGTGCGGCTCGGAGCAGATGCTTTTCGTTGCGCTTTTCTTGGAGATGGTTTTCATGGCTGCGCGGGTTCCTCTTCATTTCCATATTTCATCAGCGCCGTGGCCTCGCTGGTCAGGAGGAAGTTGGAGGCTCCCTCGCTGCGGGAGGAGGTGCGGATGGTGACGAGGTCGAGAAGCTTCCCCTCGCCGTCATACAGGCTCCAGCTCATGCGGTCGGATTCGGCGCGGAGAATGGCGTAGCGTCCTCCGCGCGGCGCGGGGTTCAGCCAGAGCGTGTCGACCGGCGCGGCGGCGGGGTCGGTGGGAAGCGCGAGGTAGCGCACAGCGGTCTCCCCAATGGAGCCGACCGGCCGGCTGCGCAGGTAGCCCTGGCCCGGCGAGAGCGCGAGAACCACGCCATGCTGCTCCAGGGAGCGCGCGAGGTCGTCGAAGCCGTCGCTGACGCGCGCCGCCAGGACCGGCTCGGGCAGCAGCGCGACTTTCCATGGGCGCAGCGATGCCGCGGCGTCGGCCAGGTTGCGTTTGCGGAATTCCGGGTCGGAGACGAACCGCTGGAGGTCGACGATCTGGCTGACGTGCACGACGCCGACGTCCATGCCGCTGACGCCGCTGGGCGGGGGGATCGCGCCGGGGGCTTCCGCCGACAGAGTCCGCGAGCTCCAGACGCACTCTTTGTCCGAGGCGTCGGCGATGAAGACCACCGTCGGGGAGAAGGTCATCACCCGTTGGTAGAGCGGGCCGGGGGATGTTTCGCCCGGGGCGAGCGCGTAGAAGCCGATGACGGTCTCGCGGCTGAAGAGCTTGGAGGAGCCGAGTTGACGCTGCGTGGAGCAGCCGCCAAGCGTCGTGAGCAGGAGCGCAGCGCACATTATATATCTTGCGACGGAATTCATAACCTCTTCCCGCCCCCCGGGAATGTCAGAGGGGCTGTATAAATTCAGCAAGGTACATTGTAGAATGTCTGATGTCCAGTACAAAATCGAAAAGAATGGAGAAAGAGGGAAACCACAGATTCACACAGAGAGACACTGTACGAACGAGAGATAAGTAACTGCCGCTGACGTACTGTGTCCTTCCGTGTGCGCCTGTGGTTCTCCCCCGTTAAGGAGGTGTTCTGTGACTTGGTTAGCCGGTGCGATCGGGCTGGTGATCGGGTTAGTGATCGGGTACTTGGCGGCGCTGGCGCTGCGGCGCGGGAACAGCGCGGAGGCGGCGGCGCTCCGGCAGGCGGAGGCGCAGCAGGCGCGCCTGGAGGCGGAACTGGCGGCAGCGCGCCGCGAGGCGCAGGAGAAGCTGGCGCTCCTGGCCGATGCGCGCACGCGGCTGGAGGAAAGTTTCCGCGCGATGGCCGGGGAGACGCTCAAGGCGAACAGCGAATCCTTCGCCGCGCTGGCGCGCGCGCAATTGGAGGCGGTGCTGGCGCAGGAGGAGAGTAATCTCGAAAAGCGCCGCGAGGCGATCGAGAAGGTGATGGCCCCGCTGGGGGAATCGCTGCGCCGGTACGAGGAGCAGATCAAGTCGCTGGAGAAGGAGCGCGGGCAGAGCTACCACGAATTGCGGCAGCAGACGATCTCGCTGGCGGAGGGACAGGAGAAGCTGCGCAAGGAGACGGGGAACCTGGTGAACGCGCTGCGCCAGCCGCAGGTGCGCGGGCGCTGGGGGGAGCTGACGCTGCGCCGCGTGGCGGAGCTGGCGGGGATGATCAACTACTGCGATTTCTTCGAGCAGGTCTCCGTGAACACGCCGGAGGGACGCCAGCGGCCGGATATGATCGTGCGGCTCCCGGCGGGGCGGGAGGTCGTGGTGGATTCCAAGGTCTCGCTGAGCGCCTACCTCGACGCGCTCGCGGCGGACACCGAGGAGGAGCGCGAGAAGCGGCTGGTTCAGCACGCCGCGCAGGTGCGCGCGCACATGAACCGGCTCGCCTCCAAGGAGTACACGAAGCAGTTTGAGAAGGCGCCGGAGTTCATCGTGCTGTTCATCCCCGGCGAGTCCTTCCTGACCGCGGCGGTTCAGCGCGACTTGCTGCTGATCGAGGAGGGGCTGGAGTCCAACGTCATCATCGCCACCCCCAGCACGCTGGTGGCGCTGCTCAAGGCGGTGGAGCACGGCTGGCGTCAGGCCTCGGTGGAGGAGAACGCGCGCAAGATCAGCCTCGCGGGTGCGGAACTGTACGAGCGGCTGGCGGTGGTGACGAAGTACTATGCCGACCTGGGCGGTGCGCTTCACCGCGCGCTGGATTGCTACAACCGCGCCAGCGCCTCGCTGAACACGCGCCTGCTTCCCAGCGCGCGCCGGATGAAAGAGCTCGGGGCCACGAGCGCGCCGGAGATCGAACCGCCCGAGCCGCTGGATTGTTTGCCGAAGGGGCCGGAAGAGGAGAAGCAGAACGGATGATTTGCGATTACTCGGGAGCGCTTGCGCGCCCCTTTCGATTGGCGATCGGCGATTGGCGATTTGAACGGCGCGGAGGGTTATTGACTGACGGAGAAGTGATGTTTGCCGGCGCTTGCCGCGCGGGGTGGGAGGCCGGGAAGGATGAGGGTGGCGCGGGTATTGGCGGGAACTTCTATCTGGAGGAGCACGCGCGAACCGCTCAGATGCCAGGCGCAGGCGGCTCGGCCGTAGCGCGTTTGCAGCGAGGCGCGGGCCCAGCGCAGTCCGCCGCCGGGCTGCGGGCGGAAGATGATGTGCTTGTACCCCGGCTCATTCGGGTCCAGCTCGATGCCCCCCACGGTGTTGTAAAGCCACTCGCCGATTGCTCCGTAGGCGTAGTGGTTCAGGGAGTTCATGCCGGCGCTGCCGAAGCCATTTTCCCGCGTGTGGCTGTTCCAGCGCTCCCACATCGTGGTGGCCCCCAGGGAGATCGGGTAAAGCCAGGAGGGGTACGATTTCTGCATGAGAAGCCGGTAGGCTACGTCCGCCCGCCCGAAGCGCGTCAGGACCGGGGCGAGCAGGGGGGTGCCCACGAAGCCTGTGGAGAGGTGGTTGCCGCGCCGCTCGATGTCCTTGACGAGATTCTCCACGGCCCGCGCTCGCAGCGATTCGGGCAGGAGGTCGAAGGCGAGGGCGAGGAGATAGCTGGTCTGCGTATCGCCGAGCAGGCGTCCGGCAGGGGTGACGAATTCGCGGTTAAAGGCCGCTCTGACCTGTGAGGCGAGCCGGCGGTAGCGAAGGGCGTCGCCCCGGTGGCCGAGAATCCCGGCAATGCGCGCCACCAGATTTGCGGTGTGGGCGAAATAGGCGGTGGCAATGAGGTCGCGGGGGGTGGGGGAGCGTCCCCAATCGCCTTCGGGCGTGTCGATCGCAAGCCAATCCCCGTAGCAGGCTTCGCCGTTGATGAAGCCCGGACTGTGCCGGCGGCGCCATTCGACCCAGCGCGTCATGGAAGCATAGCGCCGTTCGAGGATGCGCCGGTCGCCGTAGCAGAGGTAGAGGGTCCAGGGGCAGATGACGCCCGCGTCGGCCCAGGCGGCTGCGCCGGCGGCGTCGTGAACGGGCAACGTGGGGGAGATGTCCGTGAAGCGCCCATCCTTCATTTGCGAGTCCTCGACGTCCTGGCTCCATTTCTCGAAGAAGGAAGCGACGTTGCGGTTGAAGCAGGCGGTTCGGATGAAGACCTGAGCGTCGCCGGTCCAGCCGAGGCGTTCGTCGCGCTGCGGGCAATCGGTGGGGACTTCGAGGAAATTTCCCTTCTGCCCCCAGAGGATGTTTTTCTGAAGCCGGTTGATCAGCGCATTGGAACAGGCGAAATGGCCGATGGCTGGCGTGTCGGAATGGAGGACGATGCCCGCCAGGTCCGCGGCGCGAGGCCTGCGGCGGAGGCCCGTCACCTCGACATAACGGAAGCCGTGGAAGGTGAAGGAGGGCTCGAAGCTTTCGATGCCGCGTCCGCGGCAGATGTAGCGGTCCGTGGCTTTGGCGGTGCGGAGGTTCTCGGTGTAGAGCGTGCCGTCGGCATGCAGCACCTCGGCGTAGCGGATGCGCACGGCGTCGCCGGCTCTTCCTCGGAGACGAAGGCGGACCCAGCCGACCATGTTCTGGCCCAGGTCGAAGATATAGGTTCCCCGGGAGGGTTCCGTGAGGGCCCTGACAGGCAGTTCCTCCTGGCGGCGGACCGGCGGTCCCTGCCTGGCCCCGAGGCGCGCGGCGGGCGGGCTGATGAGGGCGGCCCGCCGCCATGCGGAGTCGCTGAAGCCGGGAAGGTCCCAGCCGGGCATTTCGCGCCGGGCATCGCAGGTTTCTCCGTTGTAGAAGTCGCTGGCGAGAATCGGCCCCAGCGACGTTTTCCAGTCGGGGCTGCTGGAGAGGACCTCGCGCGACCCATCGGGATAGGAGATTTCCAACTGGGCCAGCAGCGAAAGCTGCGCGCCGTAGTTGTTGCGGTGCTTTTTCCAGCCGAGGTAGCCGGCGTACCACCCATCGCCGAGGATTGCGCCCAAGGCATTGGGACCGGACTGGAGGAGCGAGGCGACGTCGTAAGTCAGGAAGGGGATGCGCTTGTTGTAGTCGGTCCAGCCGGGAGTGAAGTAGTCGTTCCCCACGCGCCGCCCGTTGAGCCGCACTTCAAAAAGCCCGCGCGCCGTGACGTAAAGGCGCGCGGATGCGGGGGCCTCGCGCAGAACAAACTCATGCCGAAAACAGGGGCAGGGCTGGCTGTCGCGGTTGCTCGTCAGGGGGCGGCCGATCCATTGCGCGCGCCAGTCCCTGGGCGAAAGGAGCGTCATCTCGAAGAATGCGGCCTGGCTCCACCGTGTTGGGCGGCGCTGCCGGTCCCAGAGACGCACGCGCCACCAGACGCGCTGGCGCGAGACCAGTCGCTTGCCGGCATAAGGGATGTCGAGACACTGGTCGCCGGTAACGCGGCCGCTGTCCCAGAGGTCGGGGGCCGAGAGCTTTGCGCGAGAGGAGGCGGCTGCGATCTGCCAGGCGGTCTGCCGGGCGGCGGGGGTCGAGTCCGCCACCTGCCAGGAGAGACGCGGGGCGGCCTCGTCGATGCCCAGCGGATTCACCCAGTGCTCACATCGCAGTCTGGCGGCGCGCATCGGCACGGCGAGTTCCTCCGATTTCAGTCATCCGCGCTTGTCCGCAGGATCATGGCGAGATGCCGGTCGCGAACCGCAACATGATATAGAAATGGCGGAACTTCGTCCACTGTCAGGAGGAGGCGCGGAACATGCGCTTGCGGCGCGGGGACGCCGTGAATTGACGCTGCAACTAGTGAGTCGCGATGGGGCGCTCGATGAGGTTCGTCTCGCGCGCGGCAAGTTTCCCGTTCTGCCGCGAGAGCCGAAACGTTTTGAGACCATAGGCATCCATGCGCGTACGGACCTCTCCGGCGGCGCCGCGCACGCGGAGGGTCGCGCGAACCGGACGGCCCGATTGCTCCCAGAGCCTGATGATCAGGCCGTTCCCTTTCTCCTGCTTCTTGAGGGCGGCCACCTGCACGCGGGCCGGCGTTACGGAGAGCAGCGGTTCGCCGCCGCTGACGGAGTCCGATTTGCTCCCGCCGGGATAGAAGATCATCCACTCCGGCGGAACATTGAACGCCTGCGCGGCGCGCGAGATGCGCGTTTCGCTGAAATCGCGCCCGAAAAGAATCCGGTACCTGATTCCATGCTCCCCCTGATCCTGCCGCGGCCAATATCGGCGTTCGTGCGCGTCGGACGTCTGCCTCAGGTTCTGCGAGTTATACGCGGGGGAACGAAGGAGGCTCAGGTAGAGCGTGTTCTTCCAGAGGCTGCTACCGTGAAAGGCGTCGTTCACGACCGCCACGTACCGGGCGCTTTGCCCGGAGTTCCCCTGTCCCTCGGCCGCCGCGAGCCACCGCTGGTGGACCTGCTCGAAGTGGGAAGCCGGAACGGGCCGCACGACCGCGCTATAGGGGGTTTCGGAGATCGTGTTGGCTGCCCGGAAACCGAGGGGCAGCGCCACTTTGAGAATGGCGTCGCGTTCGTTCCAGTAGACCCGGTCGCGGACTTCCAGCCACTCCTGGTTCTTCGGCAGGACATATGTGCGGATCAGGGTGGAAGCGCCCATGACGAAGACCGCCTCGATGATCGTGCGCACGGGTCCGTATTCGACCACGCGCACCGGCGCGGTGCCGCTCTTCCGGCGGGAGTGCGGCTTTCCTGACGGCGGCGAGGTGATGGCGTCCGCTTCCTGCGGTGTGGCCAGGCGGAATGTCCCGCGAATTCGTTTCCAGGGCAGACTCATCAGGCCTTTCGGGTCCGACGGTTTTCGTCCGCTCGGGTCGCCGCACTGCCAGGCGTGGTCGAGGTCTTCCCAGACGGTTGGCTTGAGCGCGTTTCGGCCGAGGAAGCTGGCGCGTTCGCCCGCCGGCCCCGCGAATTCGAGCAGCCCCGTCTTCGTGTTGATCTCCACGCGCAGAGAGCGGCTCCGGAGCGTGGCGTATGGCTTTGCACCCGCGGGGAAGCGCCAGGGTTTTGGCTTCTTCCTCACCTCCCAGGTCGCCTCGATGCGCCGGATCTGGAACGGCTCCAGTTTCATCGGCACGACCACCCGCACGCGGCAGTCCCAGGAGACGGGGCTGTGCGTGCGTTCCTCCTGGAAGGGGAGCCGGCGTCCCGTGCGCCCGTCGCGAATGCTGACGCGAATGCCGCCGCAGGTCTCATGCGAGAGGTGCGAGTAGCTGTAATCGCACTCCACGTCCGCTGAAACCGGGAAGCTGTGCGGGTTCCAGACGAAGAGCGGCGTGACCTCCTCGCCCGCCGGCTTCTCCCCGGCGAGAAGCCGCACGAACGTGCCGGCCTTCAGGCGGCGCAGAATTTCCGCCGCGTGGTCCAGGCACATCAGCGAATCCTTCTCCCCCGGCTGCGTGGCGGTGCCGGGGAGAATGTCGTGAAACTCCGAGAAGAGGATATCCTTCCAGGCCACATCGAGGTCTTTGGCGGGGTAGTCCGCCTTGCCCAGCCACCACGCCATGGCCGCCATGCGCTCCGTCGCCGTCATGAGGTTCTCGCACAGGCGGTGCGCGCGCTTGACGCGGCTCATGGAGGTGTAGCAGCCGGGGAAGCAGTTCTGTATCTCGCCGGTGACGACGGGCCAGGGGAGGGCTCTGCGCCGCATCGCCCGGAAGAATCGCTCCGGCGTCGAGTGGACCAGGCGATAGCCCGCGTGCTCCCTGGCGAAGCGGTCGATCTGGGAAAGCTCCTCGCGGCTCGGCCCGCCCCCATGGTTGCCCAAGCCCCAGAGGATCAGCGTCTCCGGCTCGTCGCGGTAATGATCGAGCCACTTCTCAAGATGGGCGTAAGCGGTCTGCGCCGTCAGGTAGTATCCGTCGGAGCGGCGGGCCAGAACCTCCGCGCCGGAGCGGTCGCGCCACCGGAAGCAGCCGACGGGCAGGCTCCACTGCGTCTGCGCCGGACGGCAGAAGATGTAGGAATCGAACCCGCACCCCGCCAGTATCCGGGGATACCCTTCCGGCTGTCCGAAGGGATCGAAGTTGTACGCGGTGGTCGGCTCGACGCCGAACATCTCGCGGAACTGGTTCTTGCCGACCAGGAACTGGCGGATGTGGCTCTCGCCGGAGGGAACATTGAGATCGGGCTGGACGTAGCCACCTCCTGCGATGTGCCAGCGTCCAGCCCGAACGAGCCTTCGGATTCGCCGGAAAAGCTCCGGATCGTAATCTTGAACCCATTTGTACAGCAGGGACTCGTTGTGGCAGAAGACAAATCCCTTCACGCGTTCGCAGAATTCGCACGCGATCCGGAAGGTGGAGAAGGCTTCGGTGAAGCCATCCTCCCACTGCCACATGTACACAGGATCCAGATGCGCGTTGCAGACCAGGTGAATCCGTTTCGGCGCGGTCATTACTTGGCGACCGCTCCGGCTTTGTACATGGCCGCCACTTCACCCGCAGTCAGGGCGCGGTTGTAGATAGCGACATCCGCCAACTGGCCTTTCAGGAAGCTGCCGCCGCGCAGGCTCATCATGAGGCTCCCCGTGCAACTGATCGGCTGCGTCAGGTCCTTGCTGGAGATGAGTTTCCCGTTGACGTAGAGGCTCATGCTCTTCCCGTCGTAGGCGCCGACGAGGTACTGCCACTCTCCGACGATCAACGGCGTGCCCAGATTGTTGCCGCCGTTATTGATGTACCAGTATGTCCGGCCGTCCTTGTAGTAGGTCAGGCCATAGGAGAGATCGCCCATTACGGCCAGCGCCGGTTCGGCTTCGGGGACGGCATCCGGGCAGAACCACAGCGACACCGTCACCGCCTTGTCCAGGAGCAGGCTGGGCTTGTTTCCGCAGTCCACGTACGACTTGACGCCGTCGAATTTGAGCGCAAAGCCGTTGCCGCGCTTGACGTATTCGGCGTCGTGGATCTGGCCGTCATTCCCGTTGCCGCTGGAATCTTTCGCCACCGCGCCGTTGGCCTGGTCGAACGTCCACTTGGCCACCAGGGACTTGTCCTCCGCTCCCAGAATGCTCCCGCAGATCAACGCGCAGCCGACCGCGCCCATCAGCACTTTCCACATCGTATTGCTCCTTTCTTAACTCGTCATCCGAGACAATATCTCCCCGCACGAGGGAGTCCCTCGAACGACCGAAGATCAGCCCCGCCGGACCGAGCCGACGAAAGAGGCAGCGCACAGCTTACCTCTGCCGGCTGTCGCTGTGCAACCGCCCGATGCAGGCGCCCGGGCCTGCATCGGGCGGTCAGTTCTCAGTGGCCGACGTCAACCCCCGCGGCTACATCCAGAAGGTGCCAGACCGCCTGGCTGCCGTTGGGGAGGGGAAACGTATAGCTGGGCGCGCCGCCGACGGACGAAGCGTAGCTGACCGCGGCCACCGAAAGCGACTGCAAACCGCTGGCGTAGTCGTTGACGAACGCGCCGAGGGTCGGATTGCGAGGCCACCACATGATTTTCTGTTGCGGGTCGCCGTACCACTTCGCGCTCCAATCCCCGTAGAGCACGTTGTAGCCGTCCCGATGCGCATAGAATGCCTTGCCGAAGGTCGCCCCGAGGCTGTCGGGGCCGCCGGCGCTGAAGCCTTTGGAGAAGGTATCTGAAATCAGCGCGCGGCCTCCCAGTATCTTCTGCGTCTTGAATGCCGGGCAGCCGGATGTGACGGTGACGCCCGGATTCGTATCCGCCATCGTGAGCTGGTCCGGCGAAACCGTGGAGGGGGCGGCGTAGAGTGAATAGAACATCTGTATGTTGAGGGTCACGCTCGCCATGTTGCGGTAATTGTAGCTGCCTTGGACGACTCGCCCCGGGTGAGCGCCGAACCCCCAGCCGTCATAGAAGCTGTGCGTCCACGGGTCCGAGGTCGTATCGTCGCGCAGCCAGTTCCAGTTGCCGTTGGTCATCGTCTTCGCATCGAACCCGCCCGCGCGCTGGAGATCGGTAGGGCTGACGGCCGCGCGTCCCGGCCCCACGTAGGCGCTGGCCCAGCCCAACTGGTCATCCGCCGGCATGCTCCCGCCGGTCGAAGGACAGAAGAAATTCCGCCCATCGCCCATGTACCCGCAGTGAAGCAGATACCCGGTGCCCACGGGAGACATGACCAGCTTGCCTGCCGCCACGTTCGCGACGCCGTAGTTGGCGTACGGGACGGTAGCTGGACTGGCGACCTGCCCCATGTAGATCGTCCGAAGGTGGGAGATGGGGTTCGCTGAGGGACGCCAGCCGAAGCCGCCGGGACATGCCGGACCGGTCCTGACGCGATCCGCCGGGGTGGCGACGGTGCGGTCGGAGACCCATCCGTCGTCGCCCGAGCCCCTCACGACGCCTGCGTGACCGGAGTCGGCATCGTCGCCGACAGGCGCGCCGCCCCAGGCGGGCGAAGAGGGAAAGTAACTGCTGTAATCGCTGCAGTAGCTTTCCATGGCGCGCGCCATCTGAGTGAGGTTGTTCAAGCAGGCCGT
>Ga0114951_10002261_pt1 | contig 22082 bp, 27 predicted proteins | sample AM7aDNAmetaG_FD_88677 | JGI IMG/M metagenome (GOLD analysis project Ga0114951, IMG submission 88677) | Freshwater microbial communities from Finland to study Microbial Dark Matter (Phase II) - AM7a DNA metaG | ecosystem: Environmental > Aquatic > Freshwater > Lake | place: Finland: Lake Alinen... | reverse complement strand
GATTACAGCTAATATAGCTTATGTTTCCCGCCATATTCATAAGAAATCATAAGGCTTTTCATCTAAATAGGTTATAATTTACCCTATATAGTATAGGATGTTATTACTATATCCGGAGGTCAATATGATTGAACCGAAATCGAACGGCTTGTTTAAACCTAGTCAATTTAAATTCTTATATGATGGTTGCGATCCAAAGAAGTTTGCCCAAATGAAAGTACATTTTGCTAAGAACCTTAAAGCAATGGAGTTGTACGAAGCTCACGAGTGCGAGAAAGCTGGTAAGAAGCCGGCCTTCGATGATGCTAAGGGTAAAAAAATTATAGGGATACTTAATAGATGTCAAAGCGTCTATGAATTAGAAGCTCTTAAAAAATGCGTGTTCGATCTTCAACTTGTACCAGAAAGTTACGATCAAATACGAAGTGGCGCAGAAGTCTTGCGCGCTGAATAAGGAGAAGAGATTATGGTGTGGACTGATAAAAATTCTGTAGAATTATCTGAAGAGGGCTTGAAGCATGTCGTTATAGGTAAGACCACACGCAAGGCGGCTGGTGAAGAGGGTCCTTCTATGAGCGATTTAGGCAAACAAGTGTTTGATCCAACCAAGCCATTAAAAGGACAACCTTCTGGAAAAAAAACAGAGGAAAAGAAAGAAGAGCCAAAAAAAGAAGCACCTAAGAAAGACTCTAAAAAACCAGAAGTGCTTAAGTTTAAAGAAAAGGATAAAAGAAAACAGAAGGAGTATACCTCTACACCAGGTACATATACGTTTAAAGGAATAACAGTTGATGACTTAGCCCCAGGCGCTAATAAAGATCTTGGGAAGCTCATACTGATGGATCCCAAGATGGGGAATGAGATATGGAGATTACTATTAACAGAAGGATATAGCAATCCCACGGTTAAAAATTACCTGAATAATGACAGCGCCCCATTTGCTCGTTTATGGAAAATAGGCGTACCATCATTTTTTAATGGCAAGATTTCTGGCGGAATACCAGAAAACAATCCTATAAGTTATGATGAAGATGTACCAGAGTCAACAACCAAAGCTAATGCTTATGACATTGCTGAAGAATTAGGTTTATTTAAAACTCTTGGCATAGAATCAGATGAAGCGAAAGCATCCTATATTAGTAATTGGTGGGAGAGGCAAAAAGCATGGGTTAAGGGGCATGTGTTAGCTAATATGGCGTCCCAATTTCGCGGAGGGATTAAGGATCTGAATACTCCATTTAATCTTTTAAGCCTCATGTCCATTCCAGATCCATTGTCTCGTGGTAAAGAAGCTCCGGTCAAACCTTTTGGTATAGAGAAGTTTACTCCGCTTACAAAAGAACAGGAAATGGCCGAAAAACTTAAAAAAGAAAAAGAACAGAAACAAGATAATAAAAATACGGCTCCAAAATCTACAAATCCATTGTCAGAAAAAGACTTTTTAGAATCACAACCTAAAGAAGCTCAAGCTAAATTAAGAGCTGTTTTAAAAGAAACTAAGGATATAATTACTCCTGTTTCGGATTTGATACAAGCTCAGTTAAATGATCCTGAGAGACAAAAAGCGATTGATGCGGCCAGGAAAGCAGAAATAGAGTTTAAGAAAAAGGAAGCCGTAGTGTCAGCCTATGATGCTGAACAAGCATTACAACATGGCTTAGATCCTAATTGGAGAGCATCTCTGATACCTGAAGCGGAAAAAAATATAGATTTACTTGGCAAAGTAGATGAAACTGGTAGGGGGTTAGTCGTAAAGTGTGGAGAATATGACCTACGTATACAAAAAGTAGATGCATCTAAGGTATATTCGCAACCAGCCTTAGGAGACTACAAAGATGATAAAAAGCTAACACCTGAACAAAATGCAGCATTACGGAATGTCTCTGAGGCAAGAGGAAAAGCTACCCCAGAAGAAATACTCTTTGCGCTGGCTAGTGCTCCAAAGACTAATAAAATATTGCAGAATGTTAGCACGGCTATTGCACAGCTGAATGCTAGATATGCTCCCAATGATATTAAGCAAACCGCGATATACTTAGGTCGTCTGATGGTTCCTACAACAGATTTTGCTGCACAAACTCAATCCAAAGATGTGCAGACGCCATCTTCTAAAACACTTAAAAAATCATCTCTGACTAGTAAGGCTGCCGGAACTGATGAATTTGCAACATTGGTCAATCAAACAATAGAGCATTTGAAGTCTCAAAATGAAGGCCTTAGACAATTAGCTAATTTGCATTTGGAATTTGAGCGCGAATTAGACGTGTTAATGCAACAGATAGACCGTGTGTTTAATCAGTCAAGTCCGGAAGAATCAGTTCAGAAACAACAATCAGCGCCATGGTTAAAAAACATGTTACCTGGATTTGCAGAAGCAGCATCTAAGAAGGATGATAAAAAAGATATTAGGAGATAACAAATGCCAGAATCTCAAACACAGTCATTCACAGTAATTGGCAACTGTACCCTTAAAGCTCATTGCACACCAGCTGTACCAGAAGCAGTGTTTATGCATGGGTCAGTCATGATGAATAAGGTTGTATTAAACAGTAACTTCTTTTCATTTAAGCCAATGCAGATAAAAGTTCCAGTAACTCTAAATTTTAATGCCAGTAATGTTAAAGAAGCTACGGACCTTTATATGAAAAAGGTTAGAGATCCAGCAAACTGGATGTCGCAGCATATATTAATAATAAAGGGCTATAAATACCCAATAGATAATGTTGTTTTTAGTATTTCTGCCGATAAGCCAAAAGTTAAGAATCAGGTGGTAGCTAGCTCCAAGGTTATGGCCGCTAGTAAATTCTCTCAACAACCAACGAGAATGGTAAATATGAATTTATCGGATTATTCTACCGTTGTAGAAAGACCATCTGCTGTTCCGGTGTATAAGTTTAAAATAAGGTATTCAGTGGATCTATTGTGCACACGAACGAATAAGGTGTCGTCACAACTCATTATAACTCCACCGGCATCAGATGACGGGTTTCAGAGTGCAGATGTAAAAGTGTCAACAATTTTGAGCGAATTACTTGCAACAAAAGAATTAAAATTTTCAGACTCTTCGGTTCTGGTTTTGCATACAGAAGATATCTCACTATTACAAGATTCTAGCAAAGCCAAGGAATTGGAAAAAAAGATTGGCGCAGCCGTGAAATCAGATCGCTTGATACGATATAGAACTGTAGACGAAGACGTGGATTGTAACGTTGTCATTAATGCCGATAATGCAAATCCTATACAAGAGTTATTTTATATAGCAGATGTATCACAACCCATAAATCTTAATAGAGATTCAACCTATGAAGTAATACAGCCTGGTATAACGGATGATATTAATAGTGACACTGTTAGCAAGAGAATGCTGGAACAACAGAATAAGAGAGAGCAAGAAGAAGTTCCATGGTTTCCAGAAGATGTCAAGACTGAGGCGAAGAAGCCGGCAACTGGAGTTTCGTTATCCAAAAAACCTACTCCAGAAGAGATTAAGCTAAAACAAAGATTGGAAGATTGGGTTTCTCCAAAATCCAAAGCAGAGAGTAAATAAGTGGCTAATCAAGACGAACTAGAAATGGGTAAGCAGGTAGAGAAGGAACACTCAGATACCATTTCAGGGTTAATTAAAGAATTAAAACCTGAACTGAAGTCCGAAGATGTTAATAAGATTATAGATACAACAGTAGAGAAAATTGCTTCAGATCATTTAAAAGAGTTACCAAATTATTATACGTTACTGAAAGCAATGGAATCTACAGCTAAGTCAAGCAAGGGAGAGAAAGGTCTTTCTACCGAATCAAAAGCATCAGGTATGGGCTCTTCTAACCTTGCGGAGTCTTCTAGTAACACTGTGAGAAAAGATACATTTAATGATATCCTTGATGTTCAGCCAGCACAAGTGTTTGGTGAATATCCAACCACAAGACCGGTATCAACAGGTATCGAGATGACATCAGCTCTAGAACCTAATACAATGGTATATGTTTCCAACTGTGACACGGGAGTAAGACCAGTCACATTTATTAAAGAACAAAGTAATGGCAATTATTTAGTACAAGATTCAGAATATGGTAAGCAGTTCGAGGTGTCTAAGGCTGATACCTTGACAGCTTTAGATTATCAAAATTTAAAATTATTTTAGTTTTAAGGAGGAAATTGTATGAAAGTAAAAAATGTAATAGCTTCAGGTGCAACACTCTTGGTAGCCGATATTAAAGATCAGGGAATCTTTGGCGGCTATAAAGGCGTAGAACTTGGTTACAATGTTGTAACCACAATACCGGATACTACAGGTGCTATCAGATCTCTTACCAATACTAGTGGTGAATTGTATAGGTTGATTTCTGAAGGTGATGTTGTTGCTGCTGCGGTGACAGTAACACTTGCTAATCTGTCTGCCACATATACAACCACGTTTACTGCTCCTGATATTCAGTTGATAGCAAACCTGGTCAACGATCTGAAATCCAAATTTAACAGCTACGTAATCTAAGCTAATTCTAGTGGTGGGTTGCTTAAAACAACCCACCACATAATAGCTTGGCACATCTTTTAATGGAAGATGTCGTGTTAGGAGGAGAGTATTATGCCAGATATATTCAATCATAATTTATTGGACGATAGCGGTTGGGAAACATCCGACGCTGATCCCGAGATTCAAAAATCTAAAATAAAACGGGAGGCAGCTACGAGAGGCGTTACCGATATATCTAAAGCTATGTTAAATCATACCTTTCTTGGTAGTGGTTTAAAATCTGAAATCATTGAGATAGAAGAGAACATGCGTCATCTTCTCACTGATGGTAAGCATGGTTATATGTATATTGAAAGCGTTCTCTTATCCTTGGGGTATCCATTAAATGCCATAAGGACAGTATTCCGCAGGTTGACTGGCGTGACTGTGGAAGAATGGATGGATGTTGATAAAGCGCTGTGGTCGGTCCCTCCTACGATCCCAGGTATCAATAGTGGTTGGGGTGATGCAAAAGGATCTAAGTATGATTTCTATTTCGTCATGCCTTACAAGAATGGATACTCAGTGTTTGGTCAGAAAGGCGATCTGCAAAGAGATGAGCTCGACTATTGCGATTGTATAGATGGTATACTTGCGCGTCTTAAAGAATTGTGCAAGACTGTGTATATTTGGGATAAGCCTGTAGATATTAAAGAATTACAGATTAAGCCCGATGTTGCTGGACCTCAGGTACGACCATTGGCTGCAAGTGATAAGAGCGATAAATATAATGAGCTAGACAATTATATTTATAATAACTACAATAAAATGGATAACGGTACAATTGCTAAAGTTCTCGCCACTGCACAAAAACACAATGATATTACACGTGAAGAGTGCGAGATACTTAGACAAGCGTACTTGTCTATAGAAGCCGACGAACCATCTAATGATGTTATTCCATCTACCCCAGAGACTCAGCCAGCGGTTCCTCAAGAAATTAAAGACGAAGTTCATAAGGCTGAAGATAAAGCTATGAGCAATACTCTCGAAAAAGAAATGGAAGAGGACACTCCTTCTAAATTCTTTGATGGATTTAAAGAAGATGAGAAGATGGACACAGTCCCTGCCGATGTCATTGATAAGGTTATCAAGTATATTAACTTTAAGAACGAAGATCTCGATAACTTTAAAGCTATTGTACAGGGGTTTAAATACACAACAATAGACATAGATGAAAATATTAAGAACTCTACTCCGGTTAATAGGGAAAGCAACGAAGTCTACTTCGAGGCCAATGCCTTGATAACAGTGCTTCTGAAGATTCGTAACAACGCTCTTCCTGCCGATCAAAATGAAAAGAATGCCTTTATCATCTTTAGCGTAGTTAGTGGCGATATAGTTACTGCGGATTATATTAAAGCCGAGAACAATCGTTTGTACGCTATGACAGAAGAAGGGCTTTCAAAATTGTGGTCTGATTAAGAAACGAAGTGAATCGGAGGTACTATGTCAAAAAAAGAAGAGAGGAAGGTTGTTAGTAAGGGTATCCTGAAAACAACAGCCTCTTTAAAAAGTAGCATTGTTAATGCAGGCTTACATCGTAACGGTATGGCTAACTTATCTGAGAAGTTACAAGACGCTCAGGATAAGAAAGTCATACAGCAATTCTCTAGACAAGCTTCGGATTCATATGTAGCTGGTGGCGCATCTGGTGTTGATATGGCCCCTCTTACATTCATGGATCCGCTTTTCGATCCCGTAATAATGATGTTCCCGAAAGACAATGTTCGGGAATTAAATCGTAGGCTTCGTCATTACTATACATATAATCCTTATATAAGAAATATTATAAATCTGCATTCGTCCTTTCCTCTATCCGACTTCGACTTGAAGTGCGTTGATCCAAGTATTGAGAAATATTTTAATGAATTCAAAGAACGTAAAGATCTTCTCAATACTATGATCATGCTTGCGACTGACTATTGGCTACTGGGAGAAGGATTTCTTTATGGCAATTGGAATGAATACGAGAAGGAATTTGAAACATTCAACCAATACCCTCCAGAAGATATAGAGATTAAAAATACCTACATGAATACATTCGTGTATCTCATGAAGCCTAATGATAATATTAGGAAGCAACTTAAATCTTCAGACCCCATAGACCAGCAGCTTAACGATCTATTGCAATCAGAAATGCCAGAGTTCGTCGATAAGATGCGCGCTGGAAAACCATATATCTTTGACAACAAGAGATTCATTCATCTTGCGGCTAGACCAAACAAATATACTCCTAGAGGTATAAGTCCAGTACTTGCTGCTGTCAAGGATTTAATGTACGAAGATAGATTAAGACTCTTACAAACAACTTTTGTTGACAGACACGCATTCCCATTAAAGATATTTAAAATAGGATCTAAAGAATTGGGCTGGGTACCACCTGTCTCTAAATATAGAGAGTTTGAGAAACAGTTAATAGCTGCAGCATCTAATCCCGATTTCTCTATCGTTACACACCCTTTCATAGAGGTGGACTATGTAACTGGTAGCGATAAGATCATGGATCTAATACCTCAATTTGATTTAGTAGCGAAGCGCTATATGGTTGCGCTTTTTGTTAATGACGCAGTACTTCATGGAGAGCTTGGGCCCTACGCATCTCAAGCTATCTCCTTGAAGGTGTTGATGAATAAATATATGGCATTCAGAGAACAACTAGCATTTACAATGAAAGAGAAAATATTCTCTCTCCTATGTAAGGCTAGGGGTTTCGTTATTAGAAAGCAAGCAGATCTTGCCCATGGTGTTAGAACATCTACGACAGAATATGATACTCCAAAAGTATTCTGGAAACGCGCTAACCTCATGAACAATAGAGATATGATAGACTTTGCTATGAGAATGAGAGAGAGCGGAGAGATTCCATTCAAGTATGTTGCTGAGATGTTTGATTGGGATGTTGCTGGTGTTAGAGAAGCTATCAAAGAAGAGGAAGGAACTAACACTGATAAGCTCTGGAGAGCTATTAGAGAAAAGAAATCAGAGAATGACAAGGTTGCTAATCAGATTCTTGAAGGTACAAAGACTGATGAACTTAAGCTCGATGAACCGGCTGAAGAGTCTGCTGCTGAAGGTGAATCTGGCAAGGTGTTAAAACCTATTAAAGAACCGAAGTCATTGGCTGATATTAAAGACAGTATTATGAGTCCTGGAGGCGGTGGTGGAAGTATGCCAGCAGCTCCAGCGGCCCCATCTTTATCAGAGGCTGTTCCTGAAGTAGGCGGTGGTGCACCTCCTGCTGGTGGTAAAGGTGAGCAAGGTTTGAGCGGATTATCAGAAGCACTTCAAGCTCCACAGGGTGAATCACAAGCTCCAACTATATAGGAGTTTAATTGTCCGATAAGAAAGCAGACATAAGAGAATTAGAAGATACATTCGATTCCATCTATGCCTCGGTTAATAGAATAGTTAGAGAGTTAAAAACTATTACTGATTCTATACAAAGAACAGAATTAGCCACTAAGAGCATGCATGGAATACCAGCTTTACTTACGGCAATGTTAAATGAATTACAAACACAGATAGAGACTAAAAGACGCGAGACCAAGGGTAAAAAATAATGTGGTTACTTAAAGCATTTACACCATCTGATACAGATTTAATTACAACGACTGAGCAGTTTGAAAAAGTTTATAAAGCTCCTTACGCTGCTAATGAGCCTGGTGGTAAAGGGACAGCACAAGCTGTTAATGATTCTACTAAGGGGATTAACACAAGTCCTGCTGAGAAAGCATTCCCACATGACTATAAACAGTTAATGCCATTGTCTAAGTGTCCGAAATGTAATAAGATGTTTTATTTACATAAGAAGAAATGTAATGAATGTGGTTATGATATCACTAGTCAACCCGGGGTGGGATATAATCCAGATAGGACTAGTATTATAGATAGTGGGACAAGATCTACTACTCCCGCCATTAATCATGACGATACCAATCAAATGAATATGGGTGCCGGTCATGGTCAAAGTGATGCCTATTACGATGGTGGACATAATGACAACTACTAATACTAGACAAAAATACGTTGTATTGATTAGACCATTAGGAATAATCTGGGATGAAACAACAGCTTATACTCCTAATCAGGCTATTCGCTTTGTAATAGCTAGATATATTATTAATAATAAGATAGCCCCAGAGGATATGTTTGTACCAGATTACGATGTATCGCAAAGAGATACTGGCGGCCTGCATCAAAATAGTAAAGAATTTGATTTGCTAGTGGATCATTTATATAATAAACATAAGGATAATGCCGAAGTAATACTTAAAGCTCACGTAGATCATGACGTAGCTATAATGAAAATGAGAGATAAGCGGCACCCTATAGTAGATGCAAGAGAACAGGTTGAAAGATTTGTTAGCGAATATATGCAGAAAAACCCTAATTCTAAGAAGGTTTCTCAGGTTCCGGCTATCCTTGAAAAGCGCGATAGAAGCGATAAGATATCTAAAGACCCTACTTATGACTTACCTTTATTTGAGCAGCCTAAGTAGGTTATAATTTGTCCTATAGAGTATGGGTATTAATGCTATTTAGTATGGAGGAAACGAATGGGATTTTTTAGAAAAGGATCACCAGTAGCTATAGAGCATGTTAACATGTTCTATGATAAGGCTAAAGAAACTGCCGTAGAATGTCCTTATTGTCATAAAGCTCTAGACATTAAAGCTTCTAATGGTTTGTATAAGAAAGCGAACATGGTTGTAATAGGTAAGATATCAATGAAGTGTCCTCATTGCAAAGAGACAATTCAGATATAGGAGAGTTACTATGCCTTGGTTAAAACAAGCTGTTGCTAATGAAGATGTTGATGAAATACTAGGATTGATTAATTCTGTTAAAGTAGAGTTGGATAAGTTTCCTAAAGAGACTATAGTTGTAGAAGCTGTTAGTCAGCTGGTTCCTTTGGCCGAGCGTTTGATTAGTCCCGGCCCTGACGCTGCTCCAGAAGATCAGGCAGATGCATCAACTTGGCAGAGATTCATAACTCCCAGTATTATATCAGAACTAAAGGGTAAGGCATCTAGTTTGAATAATTCTATCAAAGCTATTAAGAAGATGAAAGACCTTGTTGACACTCTTCAAAAATCTGCAGGTGGGTTGAAGTCAAGAAGTAGAACACCAGCTCCGATGGTTGCTCCTACAGAAGTTCCTGGACAATTACCGTTAGAGGGTATTTAATATGTTTAAACGTATCGGCACTTTATGCGACATAGAAGTATTTAGTCCAGAGAAAGGGATCGCGAAGATCGCCTCTCTTGCTCAGAACTGGAAGCAACTTGTAAGGAAATCTTTCACACAGACCACCATGGATATACAAGGTGAGTTTGATACTGAAAACTTTGTATACTTTAAAGCAAGAGCAATCAGTGGTGGCGAGAAGCACGGCTGCAATGGTAATGGCGACTGGTTTAGTTGGGCAGAGCTCAAGAAATCTTTTGAGTCATTCCCATCTAAAGGTTTTTATATAGAACATGATAGCGCAGATCCAGAGAAAGCAAAAGGAATTATAGTATCAGCATCAGCTCATGATGATGGCGAATATGTAGAATGTGTTGTTGCTGTTAGTAAGGTTGACTCTCCAGACATTTGCGAGAAGATTAATAACCACGATATCAATGCAGTGTCTATGGGTTGTTTAGCCGGTAAGGCTACTTGCATTATATGCAGTAATGTTGCTAAGCAGGAATCTGAATTATGTGATCATATGAAATCGCATTTAGATGCTAATCATATGCGTCCTAATCCAAACTACATTAAGGGTAGTGAAGTGAGAGATTCTAAAGTTCCTATGCATCCTCATCTTAATAAGAGAATTGCTTACGAGATTAACGAGAACTTGATTTTTAACGAACTCTCTGGGGTAAAAAAACCAGCAGATAGAGATGCAAGTATTTATTCTAATACGATAATAGCAAATCAAAAGGAGGAGAACAAAATGCCAGACAATCCATTAGAGAAGCTCTCTTATAATGATGTGAGACAAATTAAGAAAGCTTTAAGTGAAGAGCAGGACGAGCTTTCCGTTAGTATAGCTAAGATGATCAAAGCTGAAATTACTAAGGTTATGGAAGCTGCTGGTGCTAATAAACCAGAAGCTATTAAGGCCGAGGCTATGACTTTTGGAGAGAAAGAAGCTCCCAAAGAAGAAAAGAAGGAAGAGAAGAAAGAAGAAAAAGTAGAAGATAAGAAGGAAGAAAAAGCAGAAGATAAGAAAGAAGATGTTGCCAAAGATGTTAAAGAACTTGTTAAAGAAGAAAAGTCTGAGAAGAAAGAAGAGAAGGGTGAATCAAAAGACTCTCAGAGTGTTAAGAAAGACGTTAAAGAAATCAAAGAAGATATGAAAGAAGTTGTAGAAGTTGTTAATGAAATCAAAGATCAAATGGCAGCTCCTGGTGCTGCGGCCCCTGCAATGACAGAGCCGTTGCCTATGGAACCAGCCAACTTGCCACCAACAGACATGGAAACTCCAGCGCTTGGTGCTCCTGAAATGGGAGCTCCAGCTCCAGAGCTTGGAGAAATTAAATCTAGTCAAAATACAATAGAGGAGGGGAATATTATGCAGTTAATGTACGTACCTGGTAAGACACTTGATACCTCTTATTTCGTTGCAGCTAACGATAAAGGAGATAGAAAGACGGTGAAGGCTTCAGATGTGCTTCCTAAAGACATTCAGGAGCTTATAGCTAAAGGCGAAGAAACACAAGTTCCTACAGTTGAATCATTCATTGAAAAAGTTGAAGAGGAATGCAAAGGTGACTATGAAGGTTTTGTTGCCATGGCTTCTGATGTTAAAGGCTTTGCTAAGAAAGCTTATGACTTCTTCTCCTTTAAAATGGAAAAGGCTCCAGAAGGTGCAAAGGATGAACCTACGCTCTCTATGGATCCTAAAGAGAAAACCGAGTCTTTCTCTAAAGAAACAACCACACGTTCTACAGAAAAAAAGATCCAGAAGCTCTTTAATGAACTTCCTGGAACTACTGCGGCTGAACCGACTATAGCGCTGAATCTCAAGAGTTCTCTTGATGAATCAACAAAGAAAGTCGACGAGCTTACAAAGGCATTGGCTCAGAAAGATGAAGAGATTAAGGTTCTTGCTTCTAAACTTGACCTCATCACAAAGAAAGCCAAAGCAGAAGATGTATCGAAACTTATCGCTAACCTGGAGGTTGGTGACGAAGCGGAAAAGAAAGATCTTACAGAGAAATTGTCAGTTCTGAACGAGGAACAAATAGAAGTTGTCAATGAGATACTTGCAAAGAAAGCTTCTATTGTCAAAGAATCTTCAATCAGTTCTACAGAAAATGTACCTAGTTATATCGCATCCGAGAAAGGAGTCGAAAGCCCACTTGAGGTTTTAATGGAAAGCTGGAACGAAAAAACGCAGTTACAAAATCTGCGTAACACAAGGTAAAATATCTTATAAGGAGGATATGTAACTATGATATCAGTCAGCGCAAATCAAAAGATTTTTGACCATGCTATACAAGTTGAAAAGCCCCTGCTCGAGAGTTCTGATCTCGCGGCAGATGCTACAGTCACACTGTTTGCTGGTCAGCCGGTCCGCATCAGTGCGGCTCTGGCGGTCGTCCCTGTGACCACGGACGTAAAAGTATTCGGTCTTTCCAAAGTCAATAAGAATGCCTATGTTGATGAAACAGCAGGTGCTCTTGGCGGTATCTACGGTTCTGGTAAAGTTACGGTTGTGAACAAGGGTATAGTTACTCTTCGTCATAACTATTTCCAAACCAATTCCGGCGCTACTGCGACAGTGTATACCTTCGACGAAGGCACACTGATTGCTGTTGCTCCGATGACAGCGTTGTACGCTAGCACGGTTGGTAACATCTCTACTTCGGCAGGCGCTGCAGGAACAACTAATTGCAAAATTGGTTATGTTCTCGTTGCCCCAACTGCGACAGTCAAAGCCATGCAAATCATGCTTGATTGCTAATCAAAAAATTTAATTAAGGAGGAAAGAATTATGATAGGTAAGCTGAGTCAGTTATCAACACGTGAGAAAGACGCTTTCATCAAAGAAGTTCTTAAAGTAGCGGAGAACTCTCTTGGAGAAGGAATGTCCAAAACAGCATCGCAAACGGTTCCGACCAATGCGCTGTCAGTAAAAGCAGAAAGCGCGTTCAACGCTATATTCAACGGCCCCAACGGGCTTAAAAGGGTAGCATTCGCTAGACAGTAACACATGGCGCTTTAGCGGGAAACCGCAATCGAACAGTGAAATATGCTGGAAACTCCTGAGAACCTTAGCCACCGAAGAGTGAAAGAGTTAAGGATTGGACAATCAGCAGAAGGATTAAAAATGAGACATAAACGAGTAAACAATTTCATATTAAACTATGAACTGGGTTATATACTTGGTGTATATTTTGGAGACGGTAGTATAGTACATGAGTCTTCAGACACTAATGCTGGAAAGAGTTGGTTCTCTTTAACTACTATAGATATAGAATTTGCAGAATATGTTAGAGAATGCTTTTCTATATTTGTTGGACCAATAGAAGGTGGCATTGGAAAGTATATAGATCAACGAAAAGGTAGAAAACCACAATATCACTTTAGAATAACAGCTAGTGATTTTTGTAGAATGTTATCTACTATAGCACCAGATAAGACTTTAATACCAGGAATTGTTCACAGTCACCAATCTTTGAAGAAAGGTTTTATAGAAGGTTTTCTTGATTCAGAGGGATGGGTTAGCAAAACAAAAGAAATTTGTAACAATCCTAAATCTAAGTATCATGGACATCATCAATATAGAATAGGATTTGGATGTACAAATAAATTTGTAATGATAGAGATGGGGAAGTTCTTGCAAGAATTTAATGTAGGTATTAACAAACTTATGCAAGATCCAATACCATCAGGAAAGATGTTCTATCGTTACTTTTTAAATATAGATAGTTTTGTAGCTTCTCCTCTTAGATTTATAATAAAAAGAAAACAGCAAAGATTGGATGAATATAAAAGTCTTATTTCCTTCTCAACGACTACTAATCACAACCCAGAAACACGGGTTATTGTATAGTCTAAACATCATAGAGATATGATGGAACCAATTGATGCAAGTCCCTTTAAAGAACAGACTGGACTACGTTTCTGTAGCCAGGAACAAAATACTCCTTGTGGACGAAATTCCTCAAGGTGAATTCCCGATCTACGATCTCGACATTCCGGAATTCGGAGCAGTCGTGGTTGCAGCTCGCGGTGAACCTGCGCACTTTATGGCTAACATAAAGAGAATACAGTTCCCCACATTCCCAATCAGTATCGATCACGAGCTGAAATGGGAAGAAATCCAGATCAGACGTTACCCTGCGTTTGATAGGGCGAAAGAAAGAGTCGCTATTTCTATGGCGATAGCGGAAGACGATCTCGTCATCTCGGCATTGGCATTAGCAGTAGCTAATGGTCCGAATACGACCCTCACTTCCTCAGCGGTAACTCGTTATGCTATAGCAGACGCGTTCAAACAGATTCTCGGCCAGCAGTTGATCGTTGGCGGAGTTCTGATGAACCCTGCACAGTATGGCGACATCCTTAAATGGAACACTGCAGATCTGGACCAGGTATCGGTCAACACAATCGTTGAAACCGGTCTCTTCGGTTCTATCTACGGCGCGAACATGATCGTTTCTACCAGATGCCCGGCGGGTACAGTTTATGTATTCACCACACCTGATAAACTCGGTCGTATACCGGAGCGGAAAGGCGTAGAAGTTAAGGTGTTCGACAACGTGCCTAAAGCACAGTTCGACATCGTCGGCTTCGAGCAGATAGGGATCGGAATTCATAACACTAATGGAATCGTAGCGATTACGATAGCATAGTGTTAAGACTCTAAAATTATTTATAGGGGGTGGGCTAAAACCCCACTCCCTATAATAATACCACGGAGAAATAAATGAAAAGAAAATGTGTTGCATGCGATAATATGATAGACTCTCCGGTTAGTAGACAAAAATATTGCCCATCATGTAGAGAAATACAATATAAACTTAAAGAAAAAGAATACAATAAATATCAAAATAATTTACCAAGAATTAAAAAAGCCAAGAAAAAAGCTGATGCACAACGTTCGGATTATTTTAAAAAATATACAGCTGAATACAATTCTCGTCCAGAAGTTATTAGATATAGAAAGAATTATGAACTCATAAAAAGTTGTGGTATTACGCTAGAACAAAAAGAACAAATGATAGAAGCTTGTAACAACAAGTGTGCGATAAGTGGTAAAGAATTAGGATTGGCTAACGATTGCTGTGTAGATCATAATCACAAGACTAAACAGATCAGGGGCCTTTTAAAAAGAAATATTAATACAGCCCTTGGCTTATTTAGAGAAAACATTAATACAATCAGTAATGCAATAGTCTATCTACAAAGTAATCATAGCAATGGCGCTTTCGAAGGCGACGGTAGAAACAAGGCAATGCGCACTAAACGTACGGAACTTGCTAGTCTTCAAAAGAATCATTGTGCAATATGCGGTAATAAGTTTAAAGGTACTAGAGATATGCACCTAGATCATGATCATAGCACCGGTCAGACAAGACAAGTTTTATGTAATCACTGTAACACTGCAATAGGTTTAGTGGAAGAAGATATAGTTATTCTAACAAATATGATCAGCTATCTTAAGCAACATGATCAAAAGGAGGGTAACTATGAAGCAGTAGTACAAGATTGCCGTAACGAACTAGCGTTACAATGTTAATGAAAAGAGGAACCGAAAATGAAAAAACTCAAACTGAAAATCAAGATTTTAATTTCCAAGATATTGTCTTATGCATTAAGCTTAGAGATAATATCCATGGCTCAGCAAATGAGCTTTGCAAGGAAAGTGGCAATCATACAAACAACACTCAATCTAGTTAATTACTTTCAAGCACCGGCGGAGCCACAGCCATTGAAGGTTGATCTACAAGAAGCGTTAGTCAAAGACACAGAAGAAAAGAAACCCAAAGCTAAGCCACTGTCAAAGTGGTTGTGCTAATCGAACGGAGGAGAATATGAAATATATAAATTTGACGAACACAAAGCTATTGCTCTATGATCAGGAAGTGATGCACGGAGAGATAAATCCTGGCTGTATCAGTCACGAGATCTCTAAAGAAGTTGTAGAAAAATCTCAAGCAATTCAGAAGTTTTTGATGCAAGGTAAGATGAGAGAATTCGATCCCGCTAAAGATAAACCGGTAGTCGAGCCTATGCCCAAGGTAATTAAGGATATAGTAGCACAAACAAATGCTGCAACATCTTTGGACCATAGACGCGATGTGGCCGTGATTCATAATAATAAAAGCAGTGTAACGGTTCAAAATGATGTTGGTATGGTTACTCCCAATATCGAATCAGCAGATAGAGTGCCGGATATAGATGATGGTCAGATTATACGTAATGCTACCAAAGATCCTTTTGGGGCTACTCAAGAAAGCGTATCAGTAGTAATAGATAAAGCAGCAAGAACACAAGCTAAGAAAACCAAGGAACAGATAGAAGCTTCAGCGTTAAAGCGTAAAGCCGTTAAAGAACAAAAAGAGAAGCTTCAGAATGCTCCAGAAGAAGTTAAAAGCTTTGTTTCTCAACCGTTCATGACTAAGAAGTGGGCGATCCTTAAATCAACAGATAAAGAGTTTTTGAAGCAGATAGCAGGATATGACGCAGCGGTTTCTGAGATAATAGTTCAGAGACTACAAGAGTTGAATTAAAAGGAGCCGAACATGAATAAGGTTAATCTGAGAGTATTTAAAAGAAGTGAAGATATCATTACCTTGTTCTGGGATATCCACGATCTCACAGAAGATCAGAAGCAGAATGTAAAGATCTTTCTGATAGAGAAGCAAAATGAAGCGAACAGCGTCTCTTCGCAAGTGTTAAAAGAGATGGTCTTCGTTCAAAAGGATCCACAGAAAGACTTTAACACAAAGCGTAATGATGTTGGAATTGGTGTACTTGGGCACTCAGAGAATGGAATAGACAAGGATGATAGTGTTCTGTTGAAGATGGTTCTAGGTACTACGACCAAAACAGAATCATTCTTAAGAGTTTCTCCTTGTGGTGTGTTGCCGTTCTATGAGAAGGACAATAAGTCTCAAAATTCCCATATGCTCTTCTGGGATGCTCAAAAGAAGAAGTGGGGTAAGATGACAATGGTGAAGCTAGAAGATGGAACGTTTGCTCTCCCGGTCGTTGTGGTTTCCTCAGCGCTAGAATGAAAGTAATATATTTAATGGGGGGTGGGGTCAAACTCACTCCCCAATAACACGGAGACACAGGTGAGTATTCAGATTTATTATGATATCCCCCAAGGAATAATAAACACACAAAACTACGATCGCATTGATATTTATAGAAGTACAACAGAACAGTTTGGTTACGTACTATTCGATTCTATCGCCTCTAAAACAAGTCAAGGTGTATGGGTTACTACTTATAACGATGTCACTCCTGACGGTAGTCAATATCTATATTACCTTATTAAATTTCACGATACTACAAACAATCTTGATACTCAGTACTTCCTAACCTTCTTCCCACTAACCCCTAGAGAAATGAGATGGGTCTCGTGGTTAAAGGGGTGGTTGCCACAGATCATGCTGAGCGATACATCAGATGAAACATATAGAACTGCTATTAAATATGCATTAAACAACTTTAATGTTTACCCGCCTGAGACAGACTTTACTGTCGATACCTTTCCATCAAACTACGAGAGTTTGCTCATCATGAGCGCAATGATCACATTCTGTATGTATAAGTATCTCGGGATAGGTATCAAAGACTTTAACTATAGCGATAGCGGATTGAGCTTAACGATTGATCGTGGTGAGAAGATTAAGAACGCTTTGGATGATACATTGAAAGTTTATAATGAATTGTTGAAGCTTGCGAAATTGAACTTCATGAACATGGGCGTAGGTCTGGGTACAAACACCATGCCGATAGGAACTAATATGGGCAGAAATATTTTAGGGATCCTTGATATTTACCAGTCATTCGGAAGGTAAAAAACATAAAATGAATAGATTAACTATAGATCAAATAAGAGAGAGAAAATCTACCCACTACTTTACATGTGTAGTGTGTGGTGAGTTTTTATATAGAAAATATAAATTAAAACATATTACAGCACATGGTCTTAATTTGCTAGAATATAAAAAGCTAGTAAATAAGGATAGACAACAAAAAATACAAGCTATTAGAAGTTCTGCGGAACATCGGAAAATGACATCAAACATATCAAGGCAGCAATGGTCTAGTTATGATGAGCATAAGAAGAAAGAAAGAATTAATAAAACTAAACTCGGAATGCAGCAATCCGAAAAGTATCAAAATAGAGATTTTTCTTTTATGAAATCAGAATTTGGAAGAAAACAACATACAGAAATAATGATAAAGCAATGGGCTTCTAGAACGCAGGAGCAGGTTGATGCTATTAGTTCCAAGATTGTAGCCACTAGACGTTTCCGTGATAACTTTATTCCATCGGTTTCTCAAAGGCAAAAGATGTCTGATAGCAAGAAACAACATTATATAGATAATCCACAAGCTAAACTGAAATTTGTTTTAGCCGGAGCTAAATCATCTGGCAGAACAATGCACACTGGTTCCAAAGCAGAGCTAATAGTTAAGCAATTTCTTAAGAATAACAATATAACTAATTTTCTTCATTCAGGCGACGGCAAGCATCATATTAATATTAACGGTAAGATTTACATACCTGACTTCATAGACGTAGAACATAAGAAGATTATAGAAGTAAATGGTTGTTACTTTCACGGGTGTCCTAAGTGTAAACCACAAGAAATTAAGAGATATGTCAAATCCAATAATAAAATGCAAGATTTAAGAGATGCTGGTTACAAAGTAGCAGAGATCTGGGAACATGAGCTGGAAACTACTATTAGCGGTTGGCAAAGACGTATTACAAATATTAATCAAATGAGCAGGATTTAAGGAGATGCTACTATGTCAATAGAAGAATTGAAAGCAGAGATGGGCAGGCTAAAGACAGATATCAATAACCTCGCAACTATAGTGTTGGATATTGCTAAAGAGGTCAAAGCAGCTAAGGTGGAGAAAGAGGTTGTACAGGAAGAAGCTATTGTTCCTACGCACTCTGAAACTACTAATGGCAATCCTCCGAATCATCCTCTGCACACTAACGCGGCTCCAACGAAAGGTGTTAATGCTTCTACCGGTTGGACTAAGAGAGAGGCTTCTGAAGACACTGGATTTGTATCTGATCAAGAAGCCGCTGTGTTGGCCCAAGACAATGATATTAACTTCTTAGCCAACTTGTTTTGCGAAGTTGATAATATGAAAGTAGAAAGCATGACAAAGCAAGCTAGTATGGTAAATGCCATGAAGGGTATACAAAAATAATGTGTGATATGTGTATAGGCTTTATAAGGGAAGCTGGAGATATTCGTCCAGATAAAAGTGGCGAAGCAGTATTTATGTGCAAGGGGGTTGGATATTCAACTGGAACTTTTCATTCTAGGGAACCTTTTTGTCGTAAATGTGGAATATTAGATGGGGATAAATTTTCTACTGAAGTTATTTATAGCTTAGCAGTATCTAAATCTCATCCTGGAGGGGTCCCCGTAATTTACACATTTGCTCATCCAGCTTGTGACTGTTATATTACGTTGCACCTGGATGCAAATAAGGAAGCAGAATTCAGATCTAAATATCTTCCAGAACATGTGCTTGATTCTTTTGATATAGATATCGATTCTAATGGATTTATTCAAAGTGGCGTTAATGTCGAAGAGTCTAAGGTATTGGAATGGGTTTTGTCCGCTCTTGGTATGGAAGCGTCAGGAGAAACAGAAAGACAAACACGTGTAGAAGAAGAGGCAAGATTGGCGGAATTAGCCGAAGAAGAGAAGACAGCAGAAATAGAAAGACTTGGAATAGTAAGAGAGGAACGAGAAAAAGCAGCAATTAAACAGTACCTTGATTCTCATAAATCGGCCGCAACAGTAGAAAAAGAATCCAATATTGTTAATGCACTACGACGCTTCAGAGATAGCGATGACTCAAGGCTTAATCAGTTATTCGAAGATTATATTAATGGTCCTTACATTGAATATGCAGATAAATTAGATAGTATGCCAGAAAAGGCGGATGATTTTACAACGCAATAAGAATAATGATAATACAATGGAGTCAATATGCCAGATAATGAGACAATAAACGATAATAGCTTTGAACCCCAGGATTACTTTAGTGGTACTCCTAGTGTTGCAGATAATCCTGAAATGGATACCGGCACTCCTGCTACTGAGGAGCGCGTTGGTTTAAACAAACATCAGGATCCTAATGCATCTCAGGGTACTGTTGAAATGAGTAGCGTTGGTGAAGCTCCAGATCTTGCTAAGGTGCAGGAAGTTGCCAAACCAGTAGAACCAGCTAAGGTTGAAAAACCTAAACCAAGTAAGGAAGAAAGACAGAACAAGCATGATACTATTAAGACTTGGGCAGATCTCTATGATGTTGATCCTAAAGAGTTTAGAAAGAAATTTAATAAGCTTCCTGATTCTGAGAAGAAATATCTTAGCAGAATAGTAGAAACTCATTGGTTGGAAAGAAACGATGAGCCAGAAGAGGCAAGCGAACAAAAGGAGCCAGAGGTTAGAACATCTAGAACAGATGATGCCGAAAGTAGTAATGGAGCTAGCTCACCAATCGATATGAATACAGCACAGGTGAGTGATAGTTATGATAACGTAGTAGACAGATCAACCGCGCAACCGAGCGGTGGTAATCTTATTAATAATGAAGATGTTACAAAAATAGCAGCATCTATGACACAAGGAGATAAGCATATGAGTTTTTCAAAATTAGTATACAGTTCTTTGGGTACGTTCTCATTCTTTGAAATTAAGGCTGGAGACTACTTCAAGTTCCTGAACGACAATAACACCTATAAGTGTATCAAGGACGATGGGCTATCCATCGTTGCTGAAGAGACGGCCGGCGATACATTTAACTTCCCCAAAGAGGAGTATGCTGCCGAACCAATAGAGAAGATGCAGGCCACAGACATAGCCATGCCACTGGAAGGATATGATGTTGTACAAGATGTTAAAGCACAGGATGAACACGCCGCTGCTGAAACAAAGATACAATCAGAATTAAAGACAGCATCAGATAAAGCAGATTTGGAAAAAGTCAAAGAGATTAAAGCTATGATCCAGGCTTCTATTCAGCTTGATGATGTTGTAGAATCTATTCAAGAAGAAGTAGAAATGCACGGTGACGAGCACCTTGATGAGTTCATTGAGAGCTATGTCCCAGAAGTGTTTGAAAGAATATCTAAGATAGATAAAGTACATAATGAAGGTATATACGTAAGAGCTATCCAAGAAGCTTTACATGATTCTCTTCAGCCTACTATAGAATCTTATATAGAAAAGGCTCAGGTATTAACACCAGAGGAAATGATTAAGTTTAAGAACTTGGACGAAACTCAGAAGCAAGTTCTCGTTGCTCAAGCAGGTAAATTAAAACAAGACAACACTAGATTGACTGCAAGAGAATTAACAGCAACACTGCATAATTTCTTACTTCCGTATATCACTAACAAGATGACAATAACTCCAGAAAAGCAAGAACAGATTAACTATATAAATAAGAATACCCCTAAAGATGCTGAGTTAGCAGGGATCTAATGGTAGACAGATCTAAGCTCACCATAGTTAAGAAAGAGCGCGGCACAAGACGTTGGTGTGTTGTAACGCCGGAAGGTATGATGCATTGTTTCCCAAGCATGACAGAAGCAAGGAAGTATAAGAGACGTTTAGATTTCTGGGGAAGAGAGATGGTCTACGAACTCACTACTCGTAATAAGCCATGGTTAAAGTACCGTTTAGATAAAGAAACACAAGGAGACTAATATGGGTTGGACAAGACAAGCAAAGGCATATGTTTATAAAGATGATTCTGATGGTAAAATAAATCCTCAGATCTTTACAGAGTTAAATGTTGCTGGAGTTTCAAATATAGTTCCAATGTTCAATGGCTTTGTTGTTAGTGAACGTGATGCAGCCAATGTGGATAAGGTGCTCGCCGATCAACAAATAACTAAATACATTAAGATAGAGGTATTATAATGAGCTTCCTACTCAACATAAAGACGGCAGTGATAGGGGCCGTCATTATATTGTTAGTCATTGGTGGAATATACGTTAAAGGCCTCCAGGATAAGGTCAGAGCGGCTGAGCAGGTTGCACAGGGTAAGGAAGCTCTAGCGAAGGACCTACAAGCCAAGGTGACTCTACAGGGCAACACAGTGGCACAGCAGCAGAGAGATATCAACGATCTTGTTCAGTATAAAGAGAAGTATAAGGCAGCTGAGGCTACCTTATCTATCTCTGTCAAAGAGAATGCTGAACTTAAGAAGAAAATCTCTGGTTATAATGAAGCTACTGGTAAACTTACTGGTGAACTTGCTATTATTCAAGAAAAGATGAAGCATGCTAAAACACCAGAGGAATACAAACAGCTACAAGAAGAAGCTAATAAAATACAGAAT
>Ga0114951_10002260_pt1 | contig 22096 bp, 26 predicted proteins | sample AM7aDNAmetaG_FD_88677 | JGI IMG/M metagenome (GOLD analysis project Ga0114951, IMG submission 88677) | Freshwater microbial communities from Finland to study Microbial Dark Matter (Phase II) - AM7a DNA metaG | ecosystem: Environmental > Aquatic > Freshwater > Lake | place: Finland: Lake Alinen... | reverse complement strand
CCCGACAGTCACTATTTTTATGGAAACAGCATCGTTCCGTCACCCCGCGATATCAACACTATCTGGCTGGCCGGCAGCGGATATTCCGGCTACCCGGTATGGGTATCGCACAATGGCGGCCAGACTTTCCAGGCCATGTCGAACGGACTGAAAAACAGCCTGATTTATGAGATGACCTGCAACACTGACGGTACCATACTTTTTGCCGCCTCCGAGGTAGGTCCGTGGGTATATATTGTGGCGAACAACATGTGGTACGACCTGAGCGGAATAGCTGCTCCGCAGCAAACTTACTGGGGTGTCGATTATATCCCGGCATTGCGTACAGCGCGGTTTGCCACGTATGGAAGGGGTATCTGGGACTTTAAAATATCGACATTCAGCGGCGTCAATGATATCATCGCAAATGCTGGTTTTACCGTTTCAACGTATCCTAACCCTTGCAAAGAAAGTCTTAACATCTCCGTTGACAATATAAATCAGAGTGAGCTGCTGATCACTTTGATCACTTTAGACGGAAAGACCATAAAGACGGAAAGACCGGCATCGGGCAGCAATGTTCAGATGGACCTGAGCAGTTTGCCGGCCGGCGTGTACCTGTTATCGGTAGAGCAAAGCGGGACGAGGAAAGTGGTGAAAGTGGTGAGAGAGTAGGTACTGTAGGGGAGGACCCGTGCGTCCTCCCTCTTTGGCTGAATGTCGTGGTATGCGACGGGGTCCCCGCCTTCGCGGGGATGACAACTCTATCGGGGGTAATTATGTGAGGTAGATTTCTCCATTTGGGTGACTCTATTGCGTCTATAATGAGAAAAGAAGCAAATGGGCACCGATTCATTTTTTGTTTACATCATGTCTACCGTAAATAATAAGGTTATTTATGTCGGGTTTTCAAATGATATTAAAAGGCGAGTTTATGAACACCAAAGTCATTTGAATTTTGGATTTACGTGGAGATACAATATTTGTAAGCTAGTTTATTACGAGCCATTTAAGTATGTCGATGAAGCCATTAAGCGTGAAAAACAACTGAAAAGATGGAATCGCGACTGGAAAGACAACCTTATTAACAAATCTAACCCTGGCTGGAACGATATCACCTCCACCCTCTGACCTGATCTTAACTCACCAACTGCCCTCGACAGAGTTGTCATCTCCGCGAAGGCGGGGACCCCGTCGCATACCACGGCATTCCGCAAGCGAATCTATGACTTCATCAGTTTATCCATCTTCCCTAAAATTTCCTTGCGCAGCTCAACCATCTTTTTAATGTCCTTATTTTTCCTGCTTTTCATCCACATAAAGCGGATACGGGAGCGCCATTTGCGGTTTTCGAACATGTAGTGAACCATGTAGAGCGATGTTGGCAGGAGGGTGGCCCAGTAAAGGAGCCAGATCCACCAGGTCTTGAAAATCAATCCCACGATGAGGGTTTGCAGGAAATAACTGATGGGCAGCATTACCAGCAGACTGATGACGAAGGCGCCGGTCGACCAGAACTGCGGATCTTTGAAAAGCTTGCGCGAGAGGATCATCGGGACGCGGAACAGGTGGTAGTTATTGATCAGTGAGTAGATATGCAGCGGGAAGCCAACCGCCAGGATCAGGGTATTCCAAATCATGCGCAGCGGTCCGTAGGGTTCATGTTCGATAGTGTGATCGCGGAAATTGTACTTTTTCATCAGTTTCCAGTATTCCATGACCAGGTTGTTCATTTCGGCAATTTTTTCCGGTTGAGTTTCCCGGAGTGCACCGATCATGCGGATCATTTCCTTATCAGCATCGAATTTATTAAAGAGGGTTTTTCCCGGCAGATTTTTCAGTTCGCGGAACCGTTCGCCATACATTACCCTGAGGTCCATCACCATATAATAAATATCCTCCCAGGGGATCTCTATCATGTGGGGCTCGATATGGATGCGGATGCGGTTGTTTAATTCTTTCAGTGCACTCTGCGGATCGTTGTGGTACAAATCCTTCAGGTCGGTTATGGTGATAGGATCGCCGTAACTCACGGTGAGCCGTCCCCTCACGTTTTCATAATTCGAATAATCGACGCCGCAGGGAACAATTTTGAGGCCCAACTTGAAGTCGCAGGCGTTTTCGGCTTCGAAAGCGATACGTGCCAGTCCTTTTTTCAGCGGCCGAAAAAACCGCTTGTCGCCGTGGTTGCCTTCAGGAAACATGCAGATAGAGTGTCCGGTGCGCAATATCTCGGTGCAGCGGTCGAATACCTCCTGATTTTTAGCCAGATTTTCGTAGCCATCGCGGATGCGGTAAACCGGCATCATCTTGATAAAATTCAAAAACCGGGTGATGATTTTACTCTTGAAAATATCGGCCCGTGCCAGAAAAATCGGCTGCTGGGGCATGGTAGTCACGAAAACCAGTGCATCCATCAGGGCATTCTGGTGATTGGGGGCAAAAAGCAGCGGGTCGTTGGGCTTGAATTTATCGCGACCGCGGATCTCTGTGCGGCGGTAGAAAATATTCTTGAAGGCGAAACTTGTCCAATACCGGACAAATTGATATCCAAAGGTGTAATGCTCAACTTTTTTCATGGTACGAGATTTAGGGTTTCAGGGATCCCGGTGATCGGCCTTTTCGACCAGAATCCGGCCAGGATCAGTCCCGACAGGATATGCCAGATGCCCCACCAGGCAGCTACAAATGCCATTCCACCCAGATCGAGATCAGGAGGAAATATTTTCGGATTGAATATCAGGATCAGTCCGAGGGCGCTGTTCTGTATGCCCGTTTCGAGTGATATCGAGCGGATATCTTTTACGGGCCGTTTCATGATTTTGGCGAACGACCAGCCCGTGAATAATCCCAGTCCGTTATGTATCAAAATAATAACAAATATCGGAGGGATATAATTCAGGAAATGATCGAAATTATTGGCAAAGGCCATGATGGCGAATCCCACGAAAGCCAGGAAAGAGAAAATGCGGAAAGGCCTGATGATTTTCTTTGCCGTGGCCGGGAAATAGCGTGTAAAGATGATCCCCATACTGATTGGGATGGCCATCAGGATCAGTACCGTCATAAACATTTGCAGAGGGTCGATTTCGAGAGGCCGGAGCAGGGGAGATGTCCTTTCATATAAATATCCCCAGAGGGCAAAATTGGCAGGTGTGAGGATGATTGCGGCGATGGTAGTGATCGCGGTCATGCTGACGGAGAGGGCAACATTACCTTTTGCCAGGGAGGAGATGAAATTGCTGATAATTCCACCCGGACAGGCGGCGACGAGGATCATGCCCAGGGCAACAGCGGGAGAGGGGCTAATGATTTTTACGAGGATAAAGGTTACAGCCGGAAGCAGGAGAAACTGAGATATCAATCCGATGATGAGTGATTTAGGTTGTGCGATAACCTCACGAAACTGTTTGTAATTCAGGTCCAGGGCAATGCCAAACATGATGAAAGCCATGGTGAGGTTCATGATGATCAAACCTGTGGGACTGAAATTCAGGCGGACCGAATCGAGAATTTCCAGGTTGTCGAACATCTGGTGTTACATATTGGCGATTTTTCGCAGGCCGGGGATGTCGAGTAAACTGATTTTGCGGCCATGCAGGTCGATCAGGCCATCGAGCTTGAACTCGCTGAGGAGGCGGATAACCGATTCTGTTGCGGTGCCGACCATATTGGCCATTTCTTCGCGGGTAAGGGAAATCTTTAGCACTTTATCCGAATCGAGACCAAAGGTATCCATCAGGATCAGGAGAATTTCGGCTAAACGCTCGCGCACGGTTTTCTGGGCGATATCGGTAATGAAGTTATTAGCTTCGCCGAGCTCGCGGCAGGTGAGCTGCATGAGCTGCATCGAGAAGGCAGGATTTTCCTTGACGAGTTGAAAAAGATTTTCGGACGGGATAAAACAGAGCACCGAGTCCTCGATCACCTTGGCGGTGGTACAGGCCAGCTCCTTGCTGAGCACCGACCGGAAGCCGATGATGTCGCCGGGCTTGGCGAAGCGGATGATCTGCTCCTTGCCGTCGATGCCGGTTTTGTATATCTTGACGATACCATCCTGAACGCAATAAAATCCGTTGATGCGGTGACCTTCATGGTATACGATGTTGCCCCTTTTGTAGAGGCTGCTTCCTTTACCATAATGGACAGAGTCGAGCTGGTCGGTTGTCAGGTCCTTGAAAATGGAATGACCCTTGATTATGCACTCGTCACAAATCGGAACATGTGGAACGCTTTTCATACCGACAAATATAAATATTTTCGTTACGCGGTTTACAATTATGTAACTTAATAAATATGTTCTGCATTAGTTGAAATCGTTGTATATTTCCAAAAAATGAAGCTATGGAGAAACAAATTTCGGTGGTATGGAAGGGCAATATGGCCTTTGAAGCTCAGATAGATGAGTATAAAGTGATGATGGATGCCTCGCCGGCAGTAGGCGGACAGCATATGGGACCCACCCCCAAGCCACTGCTGATGGCATCGATGGGAGGGTGCACCGGCATGGATGTGGTATCGCTCGCGAAGAAGATGCGCCAGGAAGTGGATACCCTCGAAATTATTTTAAAGGGAACCATTGCCGAAGAGCATCCGATGAAATACGAAGCCATTCACATGATCTTTCAATTCACCGGGAAAGATCTGGATGCCGAGAAGCTGCAGAAAGCCGTCGATATGTCGCAAGATAAATATTGCGGCGTTGCGGCGACTCTCAAGGATTCAGTTAAGCTGACGTACGAGATCTCAATAAAGTAATTATGCTCCCTGCAGCCGAGCATATTTATAGCGCTGAGGTAAATTGGCGTAGGAATCGTACGTCGTTCTCAAAGAGCAGTCTGATGTCTTTGATTCCGAACTTCAGTAAGGCAATTCGCTCTATCCCCATTCCGAAGGCGAAGCCGGTGTATTCCTGACTGTCGATGCCGACACTGTCAAGAACATTCGGGTCGACCATTCCGCAGCCGAGAATTTCGAGCCAGCCGGTGTATTTGCACATGTTGCAGCCTTTACCGCCACAGAGGGTGCACGATACGTCCATTTCGGCCGATGGTTCGGTGAACGGGAAGAATGAAGGGCGAAGGCGGATCCGGGTATCTTTGCCAAACATCTCTTTTGAGAAGAAAAGCAAAGTCTGTTTCAGATCGGCAAATGATACGTTCTTATTGATATACAGGCCTTCCACTTGATGGAATATGCAATGCGAGCGGGCTGAGATGGCTTCGTTCCGGAATACTCGTCCGGGGCTGATGGTGCGGATCGGAGGTTTCTGTTTTTCCATCACGCGGACCTGTACCGATGAGGTATGGGTCCGCAGGAGGATATCGGGGTCCGACTCGATAAAGAAGGTGTCCTGCATATCGCGGGCCGGGTGTTCCGGCGGGAAGTTCAGTGCAGAGAAAACATGCCAGTCATCCTCGATTTCCGGGCCGGTGGATATGGTGAAACCCAGACGGCTGAAGATATCGATGATTTCGTTGCGCACGAGCGATACCGGGTGACGGGAGCCGAGCGGCATCGGGTCGCCGGGGAGCGTCAGATCGATGGTTGGATCGAGCTTAAAGCTCTTTTTGTGCTTTTCCTGCAGCTCTTTGAGCTTATTGATTGCCAGCGTTTTCAGAACGTTCAGTTCCTGGCCGAAAGCTCTTTTATCCTGCGGGGCAACTTCTTTGAATTTCTCAAAAAGCTCTGTTATTTCGCCTTTTTTACCCAACATGCGGATACGGAATTCCTCCGCGATCTCCGCCTTATCGGTATCGAACTTCTCCACCTCCGCAATAAGCTGCTTTACCTTATCTAACATGATCAGTTTTTCTTTGATTTAAAAGGATAGGAGTTTAATAGGTGAGGAGTTTATTTGAAAGCCTTCAACTCCTCACCTTCTCTGCTCCTATCCTTTTATTTAACTATCGTCATTGAAATAATCTTCACGTCAACTTTAGGCCTGTCGGCGCCATCTTTTTCGACATTTGAAATTTTATCCACTATATTCATACCCTGAGTTACCTCACCATAAACGGTATATGCTTGATCCAGTGGAGGATATCCGCCAATAGTTGAATAAACCTTTTTCTGTTCATCGGTGAATTTGGCATGTCTTCCTGTGGCCACCATGTTATCGAGCGAGGCGACGGGAAATACGCGACCGGTAACGATATAGAATTGGGAACCGGAGGAAGCTTTCTCGGGGTTTTCGGTCCGGGCAGCGCAGAGGGCGCCTTTTTTGTGGTAGTGGTTTGCCTTGAATTCAGCCGGGATGGTATATCCGGGATTGCCTGAACCCAGCTGTGCGCCTGGCTTGGCATTCTTTGAGTTCGGATCGCCGGCCTGGACCATAAAGTTCGCGATCACCCTGTGGAAGAGGAGGCCATCGTAAAATTTCTGGTTCACCAGTTTCACGAAATTATCCCGATGTTTCGGGGTATCATCATAGAGGAGGATGGTGATATCGCCGAGCGTGGTTTTCATTTTCACCTTGGTGGACTGAGCCTGATTTTCGTTCATCATACTGATTGTTAGTAAAATCATTACTGCTAAAGCTATCCTTTTCATATCGATAAAATTTTAGGGGTGCAAGTTAGTAAAAATGAATAATCGGTATACCGGGCATTTGGCGGGTTTATAGAAAATCCCTAATATTGCAGGCTCTGAGATATTAGCTCAGCTGGTTTAGAGCGCTTGCTTGACAGGCAAGAGGTCACTGGTTCGAATCCAGTATGTCTCACAAAGATAATCAAGGAGTTAGCAGGTCGCTGACTCCTTCTTATTTTGCCGGTTTAAACATAGTGTAAACATCAGGATTTTCTGTACCCTGCACTGTATCAGTGAAATCTCAGATACGATTAGAGGACTCCCAAAATCCCAAACCGTGAGGTTTATCAATCTGTTGTAATCGCAGATGCATTGGGGATCGACGTTCAGCTGTTGAGATCCAGGGTATATTAGCTTAGACGGTCCAACAGCAGGGTTTATCGGTCAGTCTGGTGAGGTCAGGGTTTCGCACTAAAATCATTATCCGGTTGGTGCTTTTTCCGGTGAATCATGCACTACTGATGTCATTCCGACTATACAAGCATTCATATAAAAACTCAATCTCAAAAAGAATCATTAGATTTGAAAAAAAAGCAGAATGCAACTGATTCTTGAAAACCGGAAAGAAGACTTAAAGAATATATGTCAGGCACTTAAGGTTAAAAGACTTTATGCCTTCGGCTCGGTCGTGTCCGGCAGATTCACCCGGAACAGCGACATTGATTTTCTGATTTCCTTTGCCGACACTTTAACTGTTGAGGAGTATACCAATAATTACTTTTCACTCCATTACAGGCTAAGAGAACTCTTCCATAGGGATATAGACATTGTTACAGAAAGGACATTATCCAATCCATACTTCATAGAGAGTATTAACGAAACAAAAGAATTGATTTATGAAGCGTGAAATAAAAAAGTGTCTTTTCGACATTAATACCTCCATTGATTCCATCTACGATTACTTAGGAGGAGAAAGGGATTTCCTTGAATACCAAAAGAATAAGCTTTTACGCCGGGGGATAGAACGGGAAATTGAAATCATTGGGGAAGCCGTTCATCGAATTCTTAAAATTGACCCTGATTTTAATATTGTCAGCGCCAGCCAAATGCAAGTTCACCCTGATCTCGATGAACAATACCCAGGTGATCCAAAAGGAGGGGAAATTCAGCAAAAACAAAAAATCCGAGCAATCGAAATCCATTCTCCCGGAAATGGCAACGCATTTTTCGGATTCCGTGGATAAACGGATCTGGACGAAATATGGTCATCTTTTAACCGCGCAATCCACTTTCGTTCCGGCAAGATCGTGACACCGGCAAGAAAACGCCACCGGCCATCCTACCGGTACCGGAAATCCCAATTTTTAGAGGACTCGATATTAATTCTAAACTGTAAGTTTATCAATCCTTTGTAATCGCAGATGCGTTGCGGATCAACGTTCATCAAAGGAGTTCAGTGATGGATTGGATTTGCCGCTCCGCCAGCATAGCTTGACAAGTTGGCGCTCATGCTAAAACATTACCGGATTCCGAAATTTCGCATACAATGATTTCGTTACTTTGGAGTAATCTAATGGTTGTTTTATGACAAAAGAAAATACTATAAAACTGTTCGAGTCAAAAAAAGTCAGGGTTTTGTGGGATGACAGCGCCGAAAAATGGTATTTCTCTGTTATTGATATCATTGAGATATTGTCCGAAAGCAAGAATCCGCGACGGTATTGGAGTGATTTAAAGATCAAGCTAAATAAAGAAGGCAGCCAACTGTACGAAAAAATCGTACAGTTGAAGATGGTGGCTTCTGATGGGAAAATGAGAGATACTGATGCCGCTGATACCGAGCAGATTTTACGATTGATTCAATCCATTCCGTCCCCTAAAGCTGAACCATTCAAAATGTGGTTAGCAAAAGTTGGTTATGAACGGATTGAAGAAACCGAAGACCCTGAACTTGCCATTGATCGGGCAATGGAGATGTACCTTAAAAAGGGATATTCAACTAATTGGATTAATCAAAGACTTAAAAGCATTGAGGTTCGCAAGGAGCTTACTGACGAATGGGAATCACGAGGGGTTCAAAAAGGACAGGAATATGCGATTCTAACAGATGAAATCACAAAAGCCTGGGCAGGGCTAACAACAAAAGAGTATAAAAATATCAAGGATTTAAAAAAAGAGAGCCTTCGTGATAATATGACAAATCTGGAGTTAGTGCTGAATATGCTTGCGGAAACTTCAACCACAGAATTGTCAAAAAAGGAAAAGCCCAAAACATTCATTGCCAGTAAAAAAGTCGCTCGCAAAGGAGGCGGAGTTGCCGGTAATGCAAGAAAGGACCTGGAAAAAAAGCTTGGGAATAGTGTGATTAGCCCTCTAAATGCAAAAGATCTGGGCCGTAAGGATAATAAGCTAACTGAAGGGAATAAAGAATAAACCACCTAATGTCGGCACAGACCAACAAAAATTGATGTGATTGGTAATCAAGTACTCCAGGTTTGGAATTTGGAATTTGGAATTGCACTTGTAAACAATTTCGGCTCTGTCTATTAATTACTGCACAAAGGTATTGATCGCCTGCTGATGTTTGATTCAGGATCCTTGGCTATGTCGCTTCGGGAATTACGGGCCAACAAAAAAATGCTCACCGCTGAGCCTAAACCGGGATCCCTGGAACGGATCAGCCTAAACCTTGCAGCCGATTGAATTTCTAAGCTTCCAGGGCTGGTTCCGCTTGCGCACTCCGGGCTTCTCGCTTCCGATGGCTGTACGAAAGACCAAAGTTGTCTTCACCGCTTGCATTTTAGCCACCGAAAGTCGTTCGGGCCTTTCCGTTGTGCCCGTATCCGTATGGCATTTCCCGGAAAAGCCCCAAAGGGAGTGACCTGAAACAATGCCCAAACCTCTCATTTTCTAAGCCTTTCCCAATGAGCACCCTCCAAAATTGCCGGTGCCGTGTTTCCAGTTTCTCATAATTTTGCGCGAAGATTCAAATCCAGCTGATGGGATCATTCACTTTCTCAACGCACGCCCTCGCTCTTTACCTCGGTACACTGATGAATTCCGGAGTTACACTTGAAAGTATAACTCCATGGATCGATTGAGATCATCCCACCTCAATACCTAACTATTAGGTGAATTACCCAATAGTTTTTCGGCATAAGCCGCTCGTTCCTCGCTTTTATACGAAAAACTCTTGGTTTCCCAACAGTCCGGATTTGTTTTTCAAGAGCGCAATTATGCAAAACTAAAAACTAAAACGTCATGGCAAATTTTGAAAAAGTGTTCATCGGAAAAGGCAAGAAAATTGAGGGTTTGGACATCGTTAAGGTCACTATCCCCCTGGAACTTCTCCAGGAAATTGCGTACGAATACGAAGGCACCGGAAAGGCCTATGTGACTTTCGAAGTGGCTAAAATGAAGCAGGCTGACAGCTTCGGTAGGACCCACAGCTGCTACTACAGCAAGAAGTCGGAAGTGGCAGCGAAACCCGCCCCGAAAGCCAGGAAATTGAAGAAAATCAGCAGCAAGGTCATGGCTGATGCGCCGTTCTAGGAATCCCGGTTTTCAAGACAAGCCTCAGCAATGAGGCTTTTTTTGTGCCCTCCATTCCCTTGCTCGGGTCGATCCTTTCAATTCCCGGGATGGCTTCGCCCGCCTTCAATTTCACTATGGAGTAACGGCATTTGTGATTCTGAAATTGACCGGCGCCTTCATCAAAAATCAGCCGGCTCAACCTTGGTGCGCATAATTAATCTTTAAATTTTATCATCATGAGTTATTCAATTCCTTACCAGGTGAGTCAGTCGATCGAAGAACGTGAGTTTATTGATCACATGAACGATTTGTTATCCGACGTACTCGTATCCACACAGAGAATGGCAGATCTGTTCTTCTCTGATACACATGAGATCATTCAATTGATTGAACAGGGATCGATTGAGGATGACGATTAGCATCCGGTTGCAATTGTAAGGGAAGCTTCGCGGCTTCCCTTTTTTTGTGCCCGACCACCTAGATAAGAGTATTGGGATTTGTAGCGTGATCCGTATGTGTGAGGTGTGTGCATGTGCACGCGCTAACCTGGCGTGCCTATGCCAGGCACAGTCATGTTGAAGGACTGATTACAGTCCATAAAGTTGGCGTGTCTGAGTACAGCCACTGGAATAGTAGGACTCGACAAAGTTGATCGGTTGCCTTTCCGATGGATGGAAAGAGTCCGGTTTGCGGGTGCCGTCCGGAGGGTGGAATTCATATTTCCTGAGAATGGAACGCGCGCCGGGATACATCGCATTAGGGCGGGGTCGGGGCACAGCTGTAACCAGGCGGAGCCTGGTAGCGAAAAATCAGGGCAACTGCTTGATTTATTCATACTTCATAAATAATTGATTTCCTGATTTTTCGCCAAAAGCAAACTTTTTCTTTGCCCGGACAAAGAAAAAGTTTCCAAAAAGAAATCCGTTGAAATGTCCTTTTGTGTGATGTTTTTCCAATGAAGTCATTCATCGTAACTACTTCTGTTTTAAGATTTTTGGAGTATCTTTTTCGTACTTTTTCACTGATCCTGCAATAAGTGGATGTACTTTTTCTTTTTTCTATGCCCGGGAAAAGAAAAAGTACCAAAAAGAAAACCCGTTTTGTAAGATCCGGTACACCTCGGACGGCTCTGGGGCACCACGCTTGTCTGTCTGTTTATTATTAATGTAACCACCAAGGTAGTCGCATTCCCGGAAATCCGGCTCGGGATCCGTGACCACTGCTATGTCGTAATCCGAAGATCCTCCCGGTCCCGGATTGCTTCGCACGAATTCATTTTGCGGGTACACAAAATGACCTTCGCCACTCGCTCCAATTCCGGTCCTGCTCCAATGAATGTGGTCACATTAATCAGAGTGTGCCTGATACTCGAAACAAATCCGAAAGGCATCGGTGCCATTTTCCATGAAGTACAACTCAGTGATCTCAACTCCCTGGCAGGTGAACGATTCGGCAGCTGCCAAACTGGTTCAGACCGGATCCAGCGCATTGTCCAACTACGAAATTCTCTCGGTCGCAGCAGGAATTTCAGAAGAATCATCCAGGAAATTACTGGTATTGGCCGGGAATGATTACCACTTGCTGGCTAAATTGACTTTGAATCAAATGTGCCAGGTTGATGGAATTACCACGGCCCGGGCCATCCGTATCGCAGCTATTTTCGAGATCGGCCGCAGGAGAAAGTCAACGCCGGCATCCCTTCGGCCTAAAATCCGTTGTTCACAGGATGCTTGGAAATTGCTTGAAGGCTTGCTGTCAGATCTTCAGCACGAAGAATTTTGGGTCCTGCTGTTGAACCGTTCGAACCAGGTTATCGATCAGAAACGGATCAGCTCGGGCGGGATCTCCGGAACGGTTACCGATGTCCGGTTGATTCTCAATGCAGCCGTTGAACGCCTGGCGTCAGGAATCATACTTGCCCATAACCACCCGTCCGGCAACTTATCTCCCTCGGAAGCCGATCTGAAAATCACGAAGAAAATCAAGGAAGCCGCTCAGATGCTGGATCTCTCGTTACTGGATCATCTGATTGTTTCCGATCAGGGTTACCTCTCCATGGCCGATGACAACTTAATGCCGTAACCTGTTATGATCCACACACTATTTAGTTTTGGAAATCTGAAGCAGGAGAGTACGACGGCCATTTTCAACATCACCCCTGCTTTGGATTGTCCTTCTGATAAACTCGGGCTTTGCCGGATCCCACGGAAATGCTATGCGAAATATCCCGAACGTGCCTTCCCTGGGGTAAGAGGTCACCGGAGGCATCAGTCGAAGTTTTGGGATCTGTGCTCCCCGGAGTTATTCGTGTATGAACTCACGAAATTTGAATTCGAAAAACTTCGGTTCAGCGAATCCGGTGATTTCCGGCACCAGGATGACGTAATGAAAGTGAAGGCAATCGCACGGCTGATAGATAGACCGGTTTGGACCTACACGGCCCGTAGGGATCTCGACTTCTCAGATCTGCCAGGTAACCTGATTATCTCAGGATCCGGATTCATGCTGGATAACCAATTCAATGCCGTTATCAATCCTGATGATTATAATGGGGTCGTTTGTCCACGCAATTGCCGGTTCTGTAACTATTGCATCGAGAAAGCCGGCCGTCAGATCTATTGTGCCATCCATTAACTATCAATTAACCAGGGTGCACTTGGATACCCCAACAAGAGAGAAAGGCATCGAAATATGACAGAACAGATTTATTTATGCACAAGCTCTCACTTCCATCCGATCCGGGATCCTTATGATCCGCTTTGCCTGGTTTGGATGGCAGTTGAAGGGCATTACGATAAAGTAACCTCAAAGGTTTACCGCTCCCACAACTTTGCCGAAATGCTTCACCTGGCCTACCAAATGGCTAACGAAAGAGGAATGAAACTCACGGTTCTTTCGACAAATATTGAACCTGAATTAATCTATCATCTAGAACATTGCGAATCCATCAAATTGTAATCAACCGGGTGTGCTTGATACCCATACAAGTCCGAAAGGCATCGGCATTTATTTCATGGTTAACAGAAAATTTGATCTTCATTTTACCTGTGCAGCATGTGATTGGGAATGGACCGTCGAATATCCCATCCAGTCAACATCGGAAAACTGCTCTGAGTGTGATCTCGATACCCGATCTGATCGTTGCACCGAAATCCCACTCACGAACATAGACTTCGTTGTCGATTACATGACCTGGGGATCTGCTATGAACCAGCTGTTTCTGATCGATGCCGTTACGAAACAGGCTGAACTGGTAATCGCCCAGCAGGATCAACTGCGCATCGATATGAAAAACAACTTCATTCATCCGGATGTATGGATCCGTGCCGCGGTTGAATTCAAGAAACAGGCCGGGGAATTCTACTCGCGTGACGAACACGCTAAAACTGTTTCCAATGGATAGTACTTATTCACCGAAAGAATATTCGATGATCCGGGAAATGAGCCGGCTCCGGAAGGTTTGCGCGGAACTCAGGTGCGATAATGAGGAAATTGTCGCCCATGTATTTTGGTTCCTCTCCAACTGGCCCGCCGATTTCATCGAGAAATGCTGGGGTAATGATCCCAGGCTGCATGAGCATTTGCACGATAAATTCGTGGGCTATTACTCGAAAGCTCCCAATCCGCACTCGGCCGTTCTTCAGTTTTATTGGGAACTGGATGCCAAAGGGAAAGCGGTACTGATCGATTACATTTTATCGCTTCCAAAAACAAAGTAATAGAACCAGTTACTAAACCGAAAGGGGTGGGGGAGCTCACCCCTTTTTTTTATCAAAATCTTAAACTTATACGTCATGAAAACCAACTTGATCCATTCCTTGAAACTCAAGTCCGGTGCGGAATTCCCAATCGGTACTCCGTTTTCCGTTTACCCGCATCTAAACGATGTCCATGCTCAATTGTTTGTTGATGGATCCTTCGAACCCATCATCATACGCATCGTTAATCTTTTCAATTACTTTCCGGAATTCATTGAAGTAACCCCCGAGGCTCTCGACGAAGCTATGATGGATGGAGAATGCCCTTCCATGAACGGCGAAACCGGGATTGGACCCGATGGGCATGATTCGGATGGCTGGCCGTCAATCCTGTCAGCCGCCGGAATAATCTAATCCCATGAATACTCCTGAAATCTTCGATACTCCTATGTCTGCCAGGCAGTTCAACCGGATACAATGGGATCTTTATGGTGACTATGTGGTGAGATGCATCATGAACGATGTCCCTTATGAGCCTAAAGACATATATTTCCCGGGTTTGCCAGTCAATTATGGTTATGCTCTGAAAACTCTATACTCCGGGATCCAATGGAAGAAGCGGAAACGTGATTTCGGATTTAGGTCAAACCATATCTGAGGGCGATAAACCCGGCGGTTGGAAGGACATCCCGGTGCTTGAATTGCTTGATCTAAGGCAAAAGCGAGGCTTCGGGATGTCTGGATATGTTGGGAATTGCTATAGCTAACATGTGAAAATAATCTCATACTTTCTGTATAAAGTTTGTTAAGTATAACCAAAATCCGATTACTAGACTGAGGTTGATCGTAAGGCATTAAAAATCAAGATAGAATAAAATGGAGCAATTTACACTTTGTATAGAAGTATAGACTGGGGAGGAAGGTTCCTGCGAAAATCCAGGAGGTTGGTTGATAAAGCTGATGTGTGGATCTGAAAAACAAAGGGTAAAAATTGAATTATGACCACTTAAATGATTAAAAATGCATCCGCTCTGCTCGATCTATATATAGTACCTCGTTGGTGGGGAGCCCCAGGGCAGTCATGGAATTGATGCTAAAATATTGTCTCAGCGAGTCAATTTCATGTCTTTTTTCGGGAAGCCATGGATTATTGGAAATAACGCTCAAAAACCCTACCTCTGGCGGACCTTCTTGAACACCCTTAGCAACTCTATTTATCAACAGCCGGCTAAATTCGTTGACCACCAAGACATCAGGGAGGATGAGGCTTTCCAATGATTTTAATCAAGCCTTAAGCGACCTCTTTGGGGATTGGTCAACCTCAGGCGCCGGAGACTGGTTTTTTGAGCGATTTGTCCAGTGATTGCATCCAGCAGCTTTAATTCAAAAGAATAGGGGGTAAAAAAGTAGATCATTCCTAAATGTAGGCCCGAACAGGAACACGAAAAAGGACACGAAAAAAGGCTGCCAACATACATATCGGCAACCTTTTAAAATAAATCCCCAAAAAACAATGTGAATTTACAACATTAATCTGTATTAAATGAATTCCTATCGGTGGCTTTTGAACACAGCCTATCGTCTGGAGAAATCGGGAAAAATGTCAGCTTTCGCCAGTCAATTTAATGAAGGACTTTTAATCTTTAAGTATTGAATATAAGGTGTTTATATAAATATTACTATGCACATTCTAGTCGGCGGACCTTGGCAAATGCTCCGTTTCTTCCAAACATGGTTCACGGATTTTTCCTCACTGGAAAGACGGTTGCGACCTGGTAATTTCTCCTTTAATGATATCCACTTTATCAAAAGCAAATTTAAGTCCACCATAACCATAAGGGAATCCTGCCTGGATACAGGAATCACCTCCGCAGGTACAGGTAATAATTGCCTGATAATAGAAACGACCTTCGGGTAGGTAGATTTGGTAAATTTGTTTGACATCCGAAACATTGGAATGGTAAAAGAATATATCCCGGTACATTTCATCCATTGAATTGCACACAGCCAGATCGACCCGGCGAATTCCATTCTGTATGACCTGGTAAACGGGCAGCTTGAATTCCACCTCGAGAATCCCGTAATTCTCGGGAAGAGGAACCCCTTCGGAACCTGTAAACGGTTTTTCTTCGACACAACCATTTAAAACAAACCCGACAACCAGGACTATCCAAAGCTTCCACAATCGGTTGTTAAAAATCTTCATGACTGGATAAAAAATTAAGAGTTTTGGTTAACGGATGCATTGCAACGGTATCAATAGACTGATTCGATAAGGTCAGCCCGTTAACCTGTATGGAGGAGATGGAAGAAAAGATTCCACGGGCATTATCGAGGTTACTGAAGTCTACAACTGTACCTTCCAGTCCCTTGGGATTCATTCCCGAATTAGCAAATAAGGCTATTTCAGTACCACCATAATAGAAAGAAAAATCTAGTGTGGTTATTTTCCTTCTGACTCCTTCCTTAACAGGAATATGATCTTTGAGTGATTGCAGTAAATGAATCCCGCTAACGTTCTGATCCAATACCGGCAGATCTGAATATTGCAGAACTATAGTCATTGGCATTGAGATTGTTTTGCCGGTAATCTGACCCGATTCTTCTTCAAGGAAATTGATATAAAAGATCCCCTGATAACAGGATGTGCCTGTAGCACCGGTCCATCGGATGACATATGGTTGAGTCGGATCAATAACTATTTTCCGTCCGGGTACAAAGGCAGGATCAATCAGCTGAACCTTTGACAGTGTCTGGATTTTCGACGAAACCATGGTTTTGGTATCCGGGAAATAGACATATAACGAGTAATTAGATGAAAAAATAGGCCTGTAAACTGTGGTAAACAGATAAGTTAAGGCAAAAACAGAATCATTGGACAGCCGGATCTGCTTTTCATAGGAGAAATTCCATGTTTTATGTTCTCCCTGGTCTCCAATTTGTTCCAGATAGATTTTGTTTAAGGAATCCTCCAGGTAGAGATCATACTTTTGCTCCCAGACGGATAGCTGATTACGGTCCTGGAATACCCTTGAAACACGTACGGTTTGAACCGAATCCTGTGGATCGAGCAGGCAATAGACAACCGGTATGAATTCCGGAGGAGCTAATACCTGGATGTTTTCCTCACAGGACTGAGACACTTGAATTAGTAAGAGGCAGCTAATATATATCAGACCGGATTTTATAGATCTGTTCATTTTTTTCAATTCAATATTTCAGGCATCGAACATAAGCTATTTCATAAGATTCATAACGGACAAGATGGTTGATAAAACTGCTCATAGCATATGTGACATACCCTTCCTGGCCCATTGTAGCAGTCCAAAAGACCAAAAGTTCATTGAGTGCATCATATGATCCGTCTGAATAGCGTGTCCCTCCCGGTTTAGCATTGAATCCGGTGCTGTTATCACCGTTGGAATTGTTGCTCCAGCCCGAACTCGACTTCAGTTGGAACACTACCTTGTCCCCAAGAAATTCCGCAAGTATTGCCCATTCTGCATCTGTCGGGACGCGCCAGCCGGCTGGACAGATATCCTTTCCGCTTCCGACATTTATCATTCTGTTCTTATCATATAACCGTCCAAGAGATGCACAATAAGATTCCTTGTCCTCATAGCACCAGGATCCTGATGAAGCGGCAAAATTCAGATTCTCAGCCATCCAGGTCTGGTTACCGATCTGGACGGTTTTATAGGTTTTCTGATCTCTGGCATCAGTGAAGGTCCCGTTTGGAATTGTAATAAAACTGTTTTCTTCACCATAACCGGTTTTTCCATTGCTGTTTGTGGCATAGGCCCTGAAATAATAAGTGGTACCCGAGGAAAGTCCGGTGAGGCTGCTTTCAAATGAACCGGCTCCACTACCATTTGAGGACTTATTGTCTGTGATTGTCGCATCTGGATTTTCCGACCAGCAAATTCCTCTTTTGATAACAGGCGACTCACCTTCATAGGTCACCTCTCCGCCACCTTTGGCATAGTTATAGGACACTAGGGATAATGGTTGGGTGAGGACAGCAGGAACCAGTGATACCTTTTGTATTACAATGTCTGTTGGAGTTTCGTGGCCGGTTAATTGGATATCAAATCTTGTTGATTCAAACCGGAATGCCTGGTCAGAATCTTTCCGCACCAGAATGGTTCTATCTCCTTGTGGAATAGCATTTATTTCATAACTACCTTGAGAGTCGCTGGTTGTTTTAAGATCACTTTCAGTCTGATCGGGGTTAAGTACTGTTATGATTGCTCCGGTCATTAGATTGCCTTCCTGATCCTTAACCACACCAAAGACCTTGCTGGTATACCGTTGGGAGGTCAAATGAAAATCTGTTTCAATGGTAGCCCCTGATGAAATGATAATTTCCTTCGTAACCATGATGAAGTCGGTCTTTGTCGCAACTGCATTTTGAGTTCCATAAGGGACATCTTTGATTTCAAATCGACCAGCTGAATCCGAGAGGGTGGATTTATCAGCAATTGTCAGGGTTACTCCGGAAACCGGTATGGTGCAGCCTGTAAAAAATGTATTACCGATTACACTCCCTCCCGGAGACTTTAGGACATTGATCTGCAGCGTTGAATCGATTTTGTGTATGCCATCGGAAATTTCCACTGAAAGTCTATAGGTTTTATCCTGCTGATTTAATGGAGATTGCCATCTGGCCAGCGAACGGTCCATTCCCTCGGTGAATGCACCCTCGGTACAGGTCCAGGCATAAGTCAACGGATCATTATCCGGATCATTCGCGAGGACCTTTACAACGAACAGGGCGCCTCCAACATCTGTTGGGGGAATCGACAGTATATCCGTTATCACAGGTTCATTATTACTGGCAAGTTTTATCTGGTGGCTGCCCGTCGTGGTGACTTGCCCGTCAGTGACGGCAATCTCGATTGAAAAAGTCTTTCCACTTCCGTCAAGCGGTGATTTCCATTTCGTCTGAGTCTGGTTTGTGGAATCGGTAAACTCACCAACTTCTGCAATCCAATGGTAATTCAGAATATCACCATCCTCATCTGAAGCTGCCACGGATAATGAAAAAACCGTTCCAGGCTTTCCACTTTCCGGGGTGCAGGTTATACTTTGAATTACCGGTGCGTGGTTCTTATGGCAGCAAACCAACAAAATAATTATTCCAAAAAGAAGCAGCTTCCTCACTTGCTGACAATATAATTTTTTATACATCTTACTGAATAAAAATTGCCATTACCGGAATATCCGGTTGAAACCTGCGGATTACCTCTAATCAGCGTCGTAGTCCAGTGGCTAATTGCTTCCGAGCCTATCAGTGGAGTAGATGACCAGAAATAAGTCATGGAACCCATGGCAGTAAATATCCATTCATATTGTGGTTTGCCATTGACCATTTTAATAAATTTTTGCCGGGCATAACCGCTGAACTGGGCATTAAAGTCAGAGGAACCGCCTATCATCAAATCATCGGTAGTAGAATTGCTATTGAGCGAGGCTAACAAAGTCTCCCACTCACTCTTAGTGGGGATATGCCAGCCATTCGGGCAAATCCCCTGCGTACCTTCGTCCAGGTCTAACAGGGTTGCATAATAGGCACTATACAAACCACCCATTTTCGTACAATTTTCAAGGTCATTATCGTAGCATACTGTTAACAAGGTGTCAATTTTATTGGTATACCGCAAGGGCTCATAATTCATGTTCTTAGCCATCCACCATTGATCACCGATCTTGATGCTGGGATAATATTCCGTATGATCAAACCGGCGGTCAATGACCAGTCCGGTTTCATTGGTTCCCGAAGAGACCTTGATAAACACTGAGGTAGTATCGGTCAGTCCCTGAGTATCTATCGCTTCAAGAACCACTTTATAGACCCCCGGAGCATTAAACCTATGAAAGCTCGTTTTATCGTTTTGAAATTCGGTATCCCACTGTTTATCGGCTTCAAAATCCCATCTTACCTTCAGCATTGATGGCAAATCTTCGATGTCGGTGGTATTTCTTGCATCAAAGAAGAAATTGGTGGTCAGATTACCCAATTGAGTACTGGCTATGAGAACAGGAGTAGGTGGCCGGTTGAGATGGAAAATCCGTACTTCCCTGGTTACCTGGTTTTCCAGTCCGTTCGGATCCACAATACGCAGTGTCACTGAATAATTCACCTCATTTAAGAACCTGAAGGTAAATACCGGATCATCATAAGGCCCAAACCAATCCTCCGCATTGATATTCCAATAATAAACCAGCCTATTTTCCGGATGATCCAGATCCCTGGAAGTGCCGGCATCCAGTTTAACCGTATCCAGCTGCAACGGAAAAGCTGGGCTCCAGGTAAAATGAGCATAAAGCCTGGGATTTGTTTGATTTACCTCAAGATCAGTCTGATAGCGGGAAATCAAACCGGATGGGTCTTTTACTTCTAAAATCGGATGATAGGAACCCACATCGTTATAATTATGCATAACCAGATAATCAGATAAAAATCCCGTATCCCAGCTCTCGTTGCCATCCCAATCCCAGCGGAACAGTAATTGATTAAGCGAGTCCTCGTCATCCTTGGTCAGGGATGCATCGAAAACGAATTGAGTCAACCGGTTACCAGTGGACGGATCAATAAAAAATTTAGCCCTCGGAGCTGAAAAGCCTCGCTTGACATCAAGGCTTATATGACAAGTATCAGTTACACCTGATGAGTTAAGAACTTCAAGGATAAGCAGGTACTTTCCGGGTGAATAAAACCGGTGAGTGAAAACCGGATCCGACGAATATTTTGTATCCCATTGTTCATCGCCATTCCAATCCCATCGGAAATACATTTTATCCTGAGAATTCCCGGGTTTGGATAACGATCCATCGAAAGAGAAGAGTGTAGTGGTAAGGCCTGATAAAGGGGTTACCATCGATACTGGAATGGGTGGCAGAATGTCCGTCTTCACCGGTTTATCACACTGACAGAGGATCAATGATAAAAGGGTTGACCCAAAAATAACGGGAAACATTTTATGAGTTAATCTTATCATCCTTGATCATCAGCGAACTTTAAGCTCATTGGTTTTAAATAGTGCACTTTAGGGATATTTAAAATTACATATTACCTGGACATTCCCATGGATAATACGGATTAAAATCGAAGTTAAGATTTCTTAATGTGGTACTGCACGAAGAACCAGTATGGGCAAGTATCGTATATGGACAATCCGGATACCCATCAATATAAACTGTTACTTCAGCCTCAATATAACCATAAGGAGCATACAAATCTATCGAAATGGCTCCACTGTTATTAAAGTAGATATTGCCTAAGTCAACCCAGCCATCGGTTGAGCCACAGTCTGTTGTGGTACCATGATATTCCACATGGGCATAATCATATTGATCTGCTTCTTCCAGAGATATGTTAATATAAGAAACACTTGCTTCACCCGATGGTGACGGAACAATTTCCTGAGATCTAAAAACACCACGTGCACTAATGAACAAAGTACAAACAGCGATACAGACCATAAATAATAAAAGTTTGCGTTTCATAACTTATAAAATTAAAGTGAATGATTAAAAGAGTAAATGATAATCTATTGCCCATCAACTAAATAGTCAAGGTCATGGCCGAATTCATGGGGCATGTTATGAACATTTTGAATCCGGCTGAGCTTAATGAAACGATTCGGAGCCATGACGAGGTTTGGTAAGGTTATGTAAGCTTCCCCAAAATTAGGAACGATTATTAATAGAGTTTTAAACTTTGGGTAAGTATGAAAAAGACAAATCACACGGAGCCCCAGATCCTGACCATTTTAAATGAGCAGGAACAGGGTAAAAAAGTAGCCGACATTTGCCGGGAGCACGGTATCAGTCAACCGACGTTTTATCAGTGGAAGAGCAAATATGGCGGCATGGACCTGCACCAACTGAAGCGTGTTAAGGAGCTGGAGTCGGAGGTGAACCGGTACAGACGGATGTATGCCGAGCTTTCTTTTGAGAATCATGTATTAAAGTGGAACAAACGGACAGGTTTTCCAATCTCCGGCGCTTGAGATTGACCAATCCCCAAAAAGGTCACCTAGGACTTGATGAAAATCATTGGAAAGCCTCATCCTCACTGATTTCTTGGTGGTCAACGAATTTTGTCGGCTGTTGATAAACATAGCCAACAAAGCATGTTCAGGATGTTCCGTCGGAAATTGGTTTTTTTAGTGTTTTTTCCAATATATAACACCATTGGATTTATTGACTTTCCGGGAGTACATCCGTTTAACCCGCATTATTCATAAACCGATTTTTGTTGAATGAAATTTGAGTTTTCCCCGGTTCTTTTTTCAAAGAGCCGAATATTTCCGAGGTTCTTTGATTTTTTGTGAGTTTGAAAACTGATT
>Ga0114951_10002259_pt1 | contig 22098 bp, 17 predicted proteins | sample AM7aDNAmetaG_FD_88677 | JGI IMG/M metagenome (GOLD analysis project Ga0114951, IMG submission 88677) | Freshwater microbial communities from Finland to study Microbial Dark Matter (Phase II) - AM7a DNA metaG | ecosystem: Environmental > Aquatic > Freshwater > Lake | place: Finland: Lake Alinen... | reverse complement strand
TTTAAAAAAACTTAAATTAAAAAATACTGCAGAAATGGTTCTTTATGCAGTAAAAAATAAGATTATTGAAATATGATGATATTGACAGATAAGAAGAATAGCTACAGATTCATAGAGTTTATATTAAGTAAGTTATTATAACAAACTTAAAATATGCAAACATTTCAAAAAAGGATAATATTTTCAATTTTTATTATTATTTGTATTTATCATTATTTTTTTTAGCTTAATAAATAAATTTGTAACTTTGACTTTGGATAAAATCGCAACATAGAATTATGATTAAGGAGGATTATATTAAATACTGGATTGACACTTCTAAAGAAGACTGGGAGGTCTCATTATTGCTATTTAAGCAAAAGAAGTATTTATATAGTTTGTTTTTTGCACATTTAACCATTGAAAAAATTTGCAAAGCACTTTGGGTTAAAAATAGCAAAGACAATTATCCTCCCAAAATTCACAATCTTAATAAACTTCTGTCACAAGCTGGTATTACTCTTGCTGAAGAAGATGAAACATTTGCTGCCGACATTAACAAATTCAATATTGAGGGCAGGTATCCTGATTACGTTTCTAACATTGATTTGATTTGCACTAAAGATTATACTTATAATTATTTAGAAAAAATTAAAGAACTTAGATTATGCCTGCTAAAAAGAATATTATAAATCTTATAAAAAATTACGTTGAATTTTGCAACCTAAAAAATATTTACTTCAATAAAGTAATATTATTTGGTTCTTATGCGAAAGATACGGCCGGAAAAGATTCGGATATTGATGTTTTGTTGGTTTCCGATCAATTTACAGATAATACTTTTGATAACTGGCGTTCATTAGCACCAATAACGGCAAAATTTTATGATATTGAACCCCATCCATACCCGACGTCTTATTTTTTAAAAGGGGACCCTTTTATAACTGAAATAACAAAAAATGGTATTGAAATAAAATTTTAAATTAATGAGAATGACGTATATAAATATCGAATTTCCAATGTCGTAGTTTTTACTTCATCAATCAACATTGAATATTGGATATTAAGAATTATTTTGTTGTGAACTTAGATTTAATATAACACTATTTTAATATTAAGGGGTTCAGCAATGAGCCTCTTAGCTTTTTTAATCCCAATAATGCGATAAGAAAATTACTAACAGAAGTCTCAATATGTCAGGCTCTGTGTGACAAAATAAATCAAGTAAAACCGGAGTACTTTATTTTGAAGAGTTAAAGAAAAAACGGAAGGAATCTTCTATATTTGAGGATGTCTTTTAAAAAATATAGTTCTGTAAAAAAAATACATTAATTTTATCAAAAAACCCCTAATGAAATTTTTTAATAACTTAAAAATATCAGACAAAATCTTTACAGTTATTTTAATAATAGCAATAGGTATGACATGGTTCGGTTTTTATTCATTTTCAACATTAAATAATTTAAAAGTAAATGGTCCTGTTTATAATAAAATTGTGCAGGGAAAAGACCTTGTTGCTGATATTCTTCCACCGCCTGTTTATCTGATTGAATCCTATCTGACAGTACGTGAAATGACTGATGAAAGTGATACCGTAGTTCTTAATCAAAAAGCAAAATATTTAATAAATAAATTAAAAAAAGAATATTACGAACGACATGATTATTGGATAAAGAATTTACCTGAAAGCGAAATGAAAAATGAAATGGTTAATTTATCATATAAGCCTGCAGAAGAGTTTTACACAATAGTAGATAATGAATTTCTTCCAGCAATTAAAAGGGGGGATAAGCAAAAAGCCAAAGAATTGGTAAATGGTATTCTTGAAAAAAAATACCTGGAACACAGAAAACATATTGATAAAGTTACAATGATGGCTAATAATTTTTGCACACAAATTGAGAGATTTGCTAAAAACGAAACCGAAAACAGTATATTGATGCTTGTAATTATTGGTATTACAGCAATTGCTTCAAGTATTTTGATTTTTTCTTATGTAATGTCAAGAAAAATTACGGCACCATTGAAAAGACTTCAACGGGCAAGTGAACAGGTTGGCGAAGGTGATTACAATATTAATTTGCATGTTGATTCTCAGGATGAAATAGGTTTTCTTTCTGATACTTTCAACAAGATGACTATAAAATTAAAAAAACAAACAGAAGAATTAGAAAAAGAAAAAACAAGAAGATTAAGTTCGCTCATTGATGGGCAGGAAATGGAACGTAAACGTGTTTCACGCGAACTACATGATGGACTTGGGCAATATCTAATAGCGATTAAACTAAGGCTTGAAATCATCATTAAAAATATGGCCCCGAATACAAAAGGTTCTATTGTACAGATACAAGAAATGTTCGACAATACCATTGATGAGGTTAGAAAAATATCCGATAACCTGATGCCTTCCATTTTAAGAGAATTTGGACCAGATGCTGCATTGAAAAATTTATGTAAAATGACATCACTAACATCAGGACTGAATATAGTATTTGAATCGCTTCCATTGAAATCAAAGCCAGATGAAAAAACAAGCACGTACTTATATCGCATAGCACAGGAAGCACTCAATAATATTGTTAAACATGCAGAAGCGTCAAGCGTAAGTCTTCAATTAATTGAAATAGGAAATTATATTGAACTGATTGTTGAAGATAACGGAAAAGGTTTTAAATTTGGACAGGATTTCCGAAGCATGGGCAATGGCATCTACAATATGCACGAAAGAACGAGAATATTGGGAGGGACGTTTGAATTAAACAGTAATGAGGGTTCGGGAACTACCATAGTTGTAAAAATTCCAATATATGAATAAGAAAAGAATAGGCGTATTTCTTGTCGAAGATCACAGGATTGTTCGCGACGGCATCAAAGCATTATTGCAGGATACACCGGAAATAGTTATATCAGGTGAAGCTGAAAACGGAAAAGAATTACTTGAAAGAATAGCTTCTTCCAATACTGATATTGTTTTAATGGATATTTCTATACCTGATATTTCAGGTATAGAACTTACTAAACAAATAACTGAAAATTATCCCAGTATAAAAGTTCTGATATTATCCATGTATATACAGGAAGATTACATCGTGAGTGCCATTGCTTCAGGTGCTAAAGGTTATCTTCCGAAAAATACAACTTGCGATGAATTACTTAAGGCTATTACTAAAATTTGCGATGGCTACGAATATTACAGCGATACCATTTCAAAAATTATTCTCGAAAATTATATCTCGAATGTCAGAAATACAAAAGAAAAAGAAATAGTAAAAGACAAAGAAGAAAATATCCTTTCATCAAGAGAAAAACAGATACTTCAAATGGTAGTTGAAGGACAATCAAAACATGAGATTGCAGAAAAACTCTTCATTAGTGTTCGCACTGTCGAATCACATAAAACTCATATTATGCAAAAGCTTGAAATAAAAAGCATTGTGGAACTTTTTAAATATGCTATCCGAAATAATATTGCTTGCATTTAGCTTCATAAAGTTCATGTTTTATTTTTAATTAAATCTCCTGTCAAAAAAATCCTTATTCCGTAAACAGAGTAATTAAACTCTGCATCCTCCTCATTATTTTTCAGTAATTACATGATTGTATGATAAAGGTGTGCAATTTAGATTTGCAGCTTTATTAATAATTCCTTTAACAAGCTGATATTTAATTATTATGAAAAAATTACTATTTTCCATTATTGCAATTTCTTTTATCCTTCTTTCAGGAAAAATCTTATTTGCAGAAAATAAAGACATATCAATTAATAGTAAAGACACATCAAAAATTAATGTTTCTGCTGATTTTGTTAGCCGATATATATGGCGTGGACTGGATTATGGCAAAGCGCCAAGTATTCAGCCTACACTTTCGTACATTAAAGGCGGTTTTGAAATCGGTGCATGGGGAGCTTTTAACATTGTGGGGAGTTATCACGAATTGGATCCTTATATAAAATATACTTTAAAGAATTTTTCATTAACCTTTACTGATTATTTTGTACATAGTGAAATGAATCCTAATGATACTCATTATTTTGATTATGGTTCGAAAACTACAAACCACACTTTTGAAGGAGCATTGCAGTATAAAGGACCTGATAAGTTTCCAATCAGTATTCTTGTAGGAACATACTTTTATGGTAACGACCGTAAAATAACCCCAGATATGACTGATTCGACAAAAACTACAATTAAACAGAATTACTCTACTTATATTGAATTAGGATATACAGTTAAGTGTAGAAATAAAACTTTTGATTTATTTATGGGATTAACTCCACAAGCAGGTGCTTATGGAAATACATTTGGTGTTGTTAATGCCGGTATTACAGGCTACAAGACAATTGAAGTTTCCAAAACATTCTCAATCCCAGTAAAAGCATCAGTAATTGCAAACCCACAGGAAAGAAATTTATTTTTTGTATTAGGAATCACTATATAATAAACATTTTATTAACTAACCAAAAACAAAAACACACAAACTATGAAATCGTTTAAAATTAAACATTTAAAATTATGGTTGTTATTGCCATTAAGTTTTTTTACAACAGGAATTTTTGCACAGGTTGCATCAACAACGGCTAGCGCTGCTGCTGTTGTGCCTGAACCCACAATAAATACAGGCGATACGGCATGGATGATAGCAGCAACCGCTTTGGTATTATTAATGACTATTCCCGCACTGGCATTGTTTTATGGTGGGTTGGTTAACCGTAAAAACGTATTAAATACGTTAATGCAATGTTTTATTATTTCATGCGTTGTTTCACTCGAATGGATCGCTTTTGGTTATAGTAATGCTTTCGGGTCATCTCATGGCATATTGGCACCGTATATTGGTGGTTTCGATTGGTCTTTTATGCATGGCATAAAACCCGGCGATTTAAGTCCGTATTATATTTCGCATTCTCAAGCAGTTCCTGGTGGTGGAACAATAGGAACAATACCTCATTTTATATTTATTTTGTTTCAATGTAAGTTCGCTGTAATTACCCCTGCTTTGATCATTGGCGCATTTGCCGAAAGAATTAAATTCCGTGGGTTTTTAATATTTACTTTTTTATGGGCAGTACTTGTTTACAATCCTATTGCACATTGGGTATGGAGTGCTGATGGTTGGTTAGCTAAAATGGGAACTCTTGATTTTGCAGGTGGTACTGTAGTTCATATCAATTCAGGTATAGCTGCTCTTGTTACAGCATTGATGATTGGAAGACGTAAAATTGTTAAACAGGGCATTATAGGCGAACCACATAATATTCCACATGTGGTTATCGGAGCAGGTTTATTATGGTTTGGCTGGTTTGGTTTTAATGCAGGAAGTGGTTTAGCTGCTGATGGCTTAGCAGCAAACGCATTCCTAGTTACACACATAGCTTCGGCAATGGCTGCTTTTACCTGGGCTTTGATTGACTGGAGAATGCACGGAAAACCTTCTGTTGTTGGTATATGTACCGGCGCAGTGGCTGGGTTGGTTGCTATAACGCCTGCTTCTGGTTTTGTTGATACAACCGGAGCATTTGCAATAGGAATCCTTGTCGGGATTATATGTTGGATAATGGTAAATGTAATTAAAAAGAAACTTGGATATGATGATGCTCTTGATGCATTTGGTGTACATGGTGTTGGAGGTATTGTAGGTGCTTTAGCTACAGGGTTATTTGCAACAGCTGCAGTTCAGGCTACATGCAAAGGTGCATTTTATGGAAACCCTATACAGCTTTGGATTCAGGCCAAAGCAGTTTTGGTAACTATTATTTGGTCAGGTGGTGTAACTGCTCTAATATTCTGGGTTGTTAACAAAACTGTTGGCATTCGTGCTTCTGAAGCAGAGGAAGACAAAGGAATGGATGATTCTGAATTTGGAGAAGACGCATACCGTATTAATTAATTTTAAAGTATTTTTAAAAGAGATTGTCTCTATTTTGAGACAGCCTCTTTTTTATTTTTTTACAGATGCTTTGGCAATGTTCAAAACAACATATATGTTTCCTTTTCCATTTTTTCTGCGTTGTAAATTTAATAAATAGTGAAGGCTATTCGAATCAATTAAACCTTGAAAAAGAGCAAAATTTCTGCATTAACCCTATGCAACTTATATCTTTATAACCGTATTATATATCCTTATATTCTTTTACAGTTTAATTTCTAAATATTTTTTTATTTTCAATTTAGTTTTCTAAAACTGTAAATGTCAAATTTCTGAAAACAATATCAAAAATTACGTAATTTTAAACTCCTTTAATTACTGATTATTAAAATTAATATCAGTAAATTCCCTATTTTAACAAAGTCTTTCTTAACGATTTTTCAAGTATTGTCTTATTGTTCACCAGTTAAGACGATTTTACCTTTGTAACGGTATTTATTAAAAGCATGATGGATAAATTCGTAAAAACAAGTTTGCATTTAGTATTTGCTCTTTTATTATTTAGTGCTGCATCAGCACAACAGAATAATTCTGTTAATGATTCTTTAAAAGTAAAAGATTCAACAGATTCTAAAGTAAAACTAAACATAGGTACTGATATTATGAGCAGGTTCATTTGGAGAGGCAGCGATTATGGCAATTCTCCCAGTATTGAGCCTACTTTATCCCTCTCCCTGTCTAACTTTGAAGTAGGATGCTGGAGTTCAATTGCAACAAGCAGTTTTTATAAAGAAATTGATATGTATGCAAAGTACACTTATAAGAGTGTATCATTTTTATTTACAGATTATTATGTGCCTTTAGTAAACAATACTCCTGCATCACCAGACATCAGATATTTTAATTATGATGATAAAAAAACAGCCCACTATTTTGAGGGTTCTTTGATCTACAAAGGTGGAAATAATTTCCCTTTGTGGCTTCTTGGAGGCATTTTCTTATATGGAAATGATAAAAGATGGGGTTATAATGTTCAAAAAGATTCTTTGTGTAAAACGTATTATTCGTCCTATTTAGAGGCTGGATATACATTTAATATAAAAGAAAATAGCGCTGATTTGTTCGTTGGATTTACACCCTCTGCCGGAGCTTATGGAAATACTATGGGTGTTGTAAACATAGGAATCACAGGGTACCGCAAAATCAGATTCTCAAAAGACCTTGAACTCCCTGTTAAAGCATCTTTAATTTTTAATCCCCAGAAATCTGACATTTTTTTTGCTTTTGGAATAACTCTTTAATAATTAAATAAATTTATAAACAATTAAATCTTTAAAATTATGATTGATACTGGTTCAACGGGGTTTATGCTTCTGGCTGCAAGCTTGGTAATGCTTATGAGCCCGGGTTTAGCATTTTTTTATGGTGGGTTAGCCACCAAACGTAACATTTTAGGTATAATGATTCAAAGTTTTGTTTCTCTGAGTTGGACTACCGTGTTATGGATAATTTTTGGTTATTCTCTATGCTTTAGTGGTGGTGCAGGTGGTGTTATTGGAGACCTCAACAAAGCTTTCCTTAATGGCGTATCAGCTCATTCAATGTACACCAACGGAAAAATTCCTGAATTTGTTTTTGTGGCTTATCAGATGATGTTTGCCATTATAACCCCTGCTCTTATTACAGGTGCGTTTGTGAACAGAATAAACTTTAAAGCCTACTTTATCTTTCTCACTGTTTGGCAAGTATTGGTTTACTATCCTTTTGTACACATGATCTGGGGTGGTGGACTTCTAGCACAATGGGGTGTTCTCGACTTTGCAGGTGGTATTGTTGTTCATGCTACAGCAGGGTTTGCAGCTTTAGCTTCAGTGTTTTATGTTGGCGCCCGTGTTGAGAAAAATTCAACACCCAATAGTATTCCTCTTGTTGCCATTGGCAGTGGTCTTCTCTGGTTCGGCTGGTACGGATTCAATGCAGGCAGTGAAGTCGCTGTTGATTTTGTTACTTCTAATGCTTTTATTAATACAGATATTGCTGCTTCTTTTGCAACTATTGCCTGGTTAGTTATTGAATGGTCCAGAGAGAAAAAGCCAAAATTTGTGGGTTTATTGACAGGCTCTATAGCAGGGTTGGCTACAATAACTCCATGTGCCGGTTTTGTACCTGTCTGGGCTGCACCTATTATTGGAATTGCAGCCGGCATAGTATGTTATTATGCTGTTTATTTTAAAAATAAAATGAAATGGGATGATGCGTTGGATGTATGGGGCGTTCATGGTGTAGGAGGAGTTCTTGGAACTATTTTGCTCGGTGTTTTTGCATCTAAAGCTATTAATCTTAACGGCGCTGATGGTTTGTTATTAGGTGGCAGTTCTTTCTTTGTGAAACAAATTGTTGCAGTAGTTGCTGCTTCTATATATGCTTTTATTTTTACCTATATTATGTTAATTATCATAAATTGGATCACACCAGTTAAAGTGGATGTTAATTTAGAAAAAATAGGTCTTGATGAAGGCTTGCATGGCGAAAAAGCATATGATGAGGGCGTTTTATAAAATATTAAAACAAAACGAATAATGTTTATTCCATTTTAATTAATATATAAGTTTTATTGTTGATTCATTGTTTTGGTGAATTAAAAAAAAACAGCCTTGGAATTATCCGGGGCTGTTTTTTTATTAAATGATATTTTATATCCTAATATTTGTTGTACTAAGTTTCTTTAATTACATAGTCTTTATGTAAACATTGACAAATCTTAAAAATCCTTCCATCTTCAAAAAATAATTTTATTTTTCTAATATTAATATTGCTGATGTTGTATTTCAGCATTATATAGTGTTATTCTATATATAAAATTCAAAATATATATGTCAATTATTGTAAGATAAATTCTTATTTCATATAAATTAAATATAAGAAAAAATAGTAGTATATAGGTAAATCTTTTATTTATTTTTTTTACTTTCGCCGCCATTAACAGTAACGATAATTTCATTAAAGAATAAATATTAATAAAAAATTAAGAAAGGAAGAAAAATGAAAAATTACAAATGGCTCTTATTTTTACCTCTGACACTGGTGTTGCTTATACTTTTCTCAGAATCTGGTTTTGCACAAGGCACCGGTATTTCCGATCACTTGTCAGCTATTTCTGATGAACAGAAATATAACCGTGCTATTCACATAATGGCTATGTTGTTGTTAGGTTTCGGGTTTTTAATGGTTTTTGTTAGAAAATATGGTCGTTCTGCACTTACAGCAACCTTCTTGCTTGTAAGTACTGCATTGCCAATTTACATGCTGCTTAAATCTTTGAATATTTTCGGACATTCTGCCGGAGAAATTGACAGGCTGATATATGCTGAGTTTGGAGCTGCCAGTTTATTGATTACTGCCGGTGCAGTGCTTGGACGATTAAAAATGCCACAATACATATTATTAGGCGTTTTGTTTATTCCTCTATACATGCTTAATGAATGGATAGTTCTTGAGAATGGACTTAACATTATTCCTGCAGGTGGTGTAGCTGACACTGGTGGTTCTATTGTGATACACGCTTTCGGAGCTCTTTTCGGATTAGGCGTAGCAGTTACTATGACTACAAAAAAAGAAATGGAAAAAGCTATTGAAGCAGATGAAACCAGCGACCGCTACTCAATGTTGGGCAGTATGGTGCTTTGGATTTTCTGGCCTAGCTTCTGTGGTGCACTTGTCCCAATGGAGGCTTTACCTCATACTGTTATTAATGTGATACTTGCACTTTGTGGCTCTACACTTATTACTTATGTCGCATCGGTTGGTTTGAGAGGGAAAATTAGTCTTGCTGATATTGCCAATGCTGCTTTAGCAGGAGGTGTAGCTATAGGAGCCACTTGCGATCATGCAACATATACAGGTGCTATTCTTATAGGTGCTCTTGCTGGTGGGTTATCTACCTTCGGATTTGCTATTATTCAGGCCAGACAGCAAAAGCTGATGAAACTTATTGATACCTGCGGCGTAAGTAACCTCCATGGTTTACCAGGTTTAATGGGTGGTTTGGCTGCATTGCCTATTGTTAAGGGATTGAATATTGGCTTTCAGTTGTCGGGCATTGCTATAACTATTGTCATTGCCGTTATTGGTGGTCTTATTGTAGGTAAGATATTACCTATTTTAGGAAGGAAGACTGAACCTTATGAAGATGCAGAAGAGTTTATGGAATAATAATGAAACTTATTATTAAATAAAATTAAAAGAGGCTATCTTGTAACAATGATAGCCTCTTTTAATTAAAACACGTTACTATCCTAATAAGACCCACACATCATCCTCTGAGAAACAGTATATTTCTTTGTTTTCAATACAACCAGATAAACACCTGTTTTATAAGCAGATATATCAAGGGTAAAACTGTCAGCTATTTTATCTGAGATGGTTAATGATTTAATAATCTTTCCGAAGACATCATATATTTCTATCGTGCCGTTTTCGCGCGAAGGCAGGTCAAAATCAATGTTTGCTATACCTGTGGCTGGATTGGGATATATTTTCAACTCTGGCTTATCAGTAAAATAATAATCTTTAATGCTATTGGTTAAGCCAACAGTAAATTGCATATAGACCTCACCACCGAAGTCAGGATTAAAATTTTTTAAAATTGCAGGGTTAACAGCGCTTCTAAACCTGATGGTACCATTACCCTGTGCAGTATTTGCCCACCACGAAAGACCATCTTCGCCTGAGTCTGTCAGTTTAAATTCATAACATCCCTGTGCAAGCTCAAGTGTATCCCGGTAGTAGGTATTTGCGGATAAGCCCGTACGCGTCAGAATAATATTACCTTCATTATCTTTAAGAGTATATTCATTATCGCCCGGTGCATTATTTGTTTTTAGTTCTATAACGAATTTTGAAGGCATCACAGGAACATAGGTAAATTTAGTTATTCTGGTATTATTGAATGCGTATTGGTCGTTGCCACCATTGGGATTGCTGATTGAAGTTGTAAAGGTAGATGCTCCTTCCATCCAGGCAAATGTATCAAGTTGAACTGTTGTCATTTCCATAAACTTAAGATTTCCTGTCCAATTATATACTGAAGGTGTTGCTCCTGTAATACCATATGTAATCTTGAGAGAAGTAAGATTAGTTGACCCATTATTTTTAATAATTACAGTTGGTTTAGAACAGATGGGATTCATACGTCCCCACATTTTATCGCTTGATGGTGAGAGCACATCTTCAATAGCAGCATCGAGTGTAAAGTTAGGCGCACCGTAGGTGACCAGCTGGTCTTCTATCTGTATGTAATCCCAGCTTCCTGTGCTGGTGTAAGTCTGTACATCATGGTCAAGAATAACTGTGTCGCCGGGGGTTATAAAGGGCGTAATTTCAAGGTCGTATGTCCATACTTCTGCTCCGGGGCACCAGTTAGCTCTTTCATAAACCCATGTTCCACCCTGAGGATATACAGGATTTAGGTCGCAGTTGTTACGCCATACAAGTTTTGAAAATTGCTGTGTGCCATTAACTTTATAATAATGATTTTTAGGGCAGAACTCAGAACAATTTTGTGGTGTATCCATACCATGACCTGTTACACGTGATTTCCAACGAGCTGTCAGTGCATTATTTGGAATAAATACTTTCTTAGGTGTCAGATGGCTTTCAATGGGGTCTGAAGATTGTCCGTAGTTGAAGCCGCCATTCCATAAATTCTGAATGCTTATCACATTACGGGGTGGTGTCCCTTTTATCATCAAAAAGCGCATGTCGAGCAGCTCCTGCCAGTTGCCTGCAGCCAGATGCACACTGTCAGCAAGCAATGTGCGGTAATCAGTAACATCGAATGTCCATGTAAAACCTGTGCCAAGACTCAGCCCATTGCCGTAAGGGGTAATGTAGCGGGCCAACTCATAACGGATGACTTGTGGAAATTTGGTGTAATAATTATAATAAGATAGAATCAACGTGTTGTCGGGTGTAATAAAAACCGAATCAATAATATTTCCGGAAGCATCATATACATAATGATAATAGCCAGCCGGCCACACATTTAATGTATCAACAGGCGCACCGGGGTTATTGATAGAATCAGTATATGTTATAACTGTCATCGGAACGTTTATAGTTGAATCAAGTGTAAAAACAGAATCAGTATGTGAAGTAAAATTTCCCTGCTCAAAGATGACGTTGGGCCGTAAAGATGTTTGAGTAAATCCGTTGATATAATCATCAGCACCTTTCAAAGGCTTACCTATACTCATAAGCAATGCATCAGGGTTAGCGTATGGCGCACTATCTGAAGCGGTATAAAGACTTCCATCATTGAATTTGTAATACAATACAAGGTTATTGTAGTTAGGATTAGATGCGCCAATACCTTTATGCATATTTTCAAGAATGCTTGCTTGATTAAGTTCAACATTGAAAACAGCAAACTCATCCATACTACCTTCATATGACTGCGAACCGCTTCCTATACCTTTCCCGATATAAAACTTATTAATTTTCTTCATGGAACGGACTTTCGATGTACCACTTTGCCAAAGTGCACCATTAAGATATATTTTCATTGAACCAGTGCCGACATTTTTAGTAAAAGCCCAGTAGTTCCATTGTCCTTTAATGTTATTAGTCGTTGCAAGCTTATTGATGCGGTCATAGGAACTGCCATCATTGCCAGCATCCCAGTAAACGTTGCTGTCTGACCAGGGAACATGAGCATTAATTACTCTGTTGCCTGATATATCATAAGCTTCAAAACAAGAACCATCATGCGGTTGATATTGTAGATTACCATAAGCCCAGAAAGAAACTGTTATCAAAGAGTCGATAGTCTTCAGAGAATCATTCACAGGAACACTCACAAAACCACCATTATGAACACTGATACAACGATCATTATCAGATCTGAATAATCCTGCTTTATAGCCAACATCTGTTGCATTTACATTATTATCAATGCCTGCAGAGGTATTTTCGAAAGTAATTTCAATAATAATGTTACTTGTACCATTCCAACTGAAAGGTGTAAGAAATTGCAGGCTATTCAATCCTGTTGCGGCAAATAAAGTATTATTTTTGTAAACTTCTGTAAAGCCGGCTGTACTGAATGAATCTTCTGTCAGTGAATCAAGAGAACTAGCTTTCATTCGCACCACAAGGTTTTTAAGAACACTACCTGTTGACAGAATATCGAATTGTATTCCTGAGATATTTCCTGCGCCCATTCCTATACCAGATAATTCAGTAGCTTTCCACAGATATTGAGTGCGAGAAACAGGTTTTGATGACGAAAATGGTTGAACTGATAATTGTGTGCCAACGCCTGAATTATATGTATTTATTGATAGCGTATCATCATGAACAGCATGATATTGCCAACAAGGAATATAAGAATAGGTAGGGGCGTTAACATATCTAAAAGTATCCGTAACATTGCCATTTACAAGAAATAAAGGTTGGTTAACAACAGAAGAATCAATTAAACCTGTATGATCATAAAGATAAGTGTATGTAAGGTAATCCCATTCACCGCAGGGAGGATTCTGTGCCGGGTTACATTTAAGAGTATACTGCATTAATATTTTTTCAAAATGTACAGTGTCAGAAGGGAAATTAAACCATGCATCCTGTGATGACCCAAAAGTAAATGTTTGAACTGTTATGGTGTCACCACTCTGGCTGTATGATACGGATGCTAAAAGAAGAAAACTAATTATAAAAAGAATGTTTTTTTTCATATAGTATTTTTTATTATAAATTATTCTTTATTGGGTTTTTGAAATAGCATTGTTAAGAAATTTGTTGAATTCATATTGGGTATGAAAAACTGCTATAATGTCGTCAATCAATTTCTTGTCTAGCCAAAAAGAGTTGTCTACATTATGGGTAACTACATAATGTTTATTTTTCAATAAATCAATGTCTTTAAAATCTTTCGGGAACCCACCGGGTGCTAATTTTAACTGCTCACCCCATACTTCGGGGAAGTAACTCTTGAATTTTTTATCGTTAATAATTTTTTTGTATTTTTCCGTATTTTCATAAATCTCTTTTCTGATTGATTTTAAAATTATCGGTTGCGGCATATAGGCGCCTCCACCTATAAAAGAACTATCAGGCTCAAAATGAACGTAATATCCTGCATATGGACTTTTTCTGCCCCCTTTAGCTATCAATGCACCAAAATTGGTTTTGTATGGCTCTTTGTTAGGCGAAAACCTTACATCTCTGAAAATTCTAAAAATACATGTTTTAGCAGCCATTTCTTCAATGTCTTTATCTATTTGCCGCAGCTTTGGTATAAGCATTTCAATAACCTGCTCAAATGATATTCTGGCATCTTGGTATCTTTCTTCATTTTCTTTAAACCATTTTCTGTTATTATTAAAATTTAAATCTATCAAAAAATGTAGTGCTTTTTCTAAATTCATGATTCTTTTTTTTATTGAAAAATTATTTTATTGGTTGTTTTAACATTGCCTGCCTTGTCTTTTATAGTTACAAAATATAAACCACTGCTTCTTATATCTCTAACATCAATATTTACTTGTGGTAAATTTGATGAGGTATGGAAAACTGTTTGCCCTAAAACATTTTTAATATTTATTGTGTAATCAGACAATTGCCTGTAATCATCGGTGCTTATTGTTAAATAAGAGTGTGCAGGGTTGGGAAATATATTAATATGAGAATTATTTTTTATCTCAACTATTGAAGCAGTTACATTTTTCATTATATCAACAATAAGACCTTCAACGACAGTAAGACTATAAGGCATCTGGTCTGGCAGCAGATACCAGCCGTTGCTTGGGCCACCCCATCCGAAATTAACATGAAAAAAATTATCAGTGTTATATCCATCAACAACAACATTATGACCGGTACTCCATGCAGAGTCGACAAGGGCGAGATGAGCAGGAAGTGAATCTTTCATGTTTTGTGCAAGATGGGTGTATAATGATGTGTCGTTATTTAATAGTAAAGTGGCCGTATTGCAATTAAATTTTTGATAAGCATCTAAAGCCTGACTAACACCAAAAGTACCTGACCCCTGAGAAGTATATACCTGTGTGGCTGCAACACCACAGGCAAATGTCAACGTTGCCATATCCTGGTTGTTAAGCGTAATGCCATACTGATAATGTGAGTTGAGAGTGTCGAGGTATATATTCAGCTGTGGAAAAGAAGGAAATCCGTGCAGGGTGTAATCGTTATCTATCCAGAAAGTACGTCCAGAATAATTGTGGTAATAATCATCACCATCATCGAAAAGGGTGTTGTTTGTTGTCCGGTGATAGTTTATGATCTGTGCCATGGCTGTTGCAGGGCAGCCGGCATAGCTTCTTGAGCTGGTTACAGGGTCTATAGGACACATCTGGTTGTAGGGAGCACTTTGAGTCCAGTTGGTTTCAAGCCAGCCTCCGGTTGAGGTAGTGCCTGAAGGTGGCCATTGTTGAAATACTACACTGGCCTTTTCTGTACCGTTAATTAAATCATCCCATTGTTTTTTTCTGCTTTTAATAGCTTTTTCAGGTGTTATTTTAATGTTAGTCAGACGTCCGGAAATATCATGTTTCAAGATATCAAAAAGTTTTCCTTCATTATCTATATTGTCCTGAAAAGAATAAGCAATGACAGGAGGCAAATCATCATCGGCAGCGATAATCATATAGCCGACAGGATTCAATTCAGCAGCGTAAAAATAAATTATATTTGTTTCTCCGATGGGTATTATGTTTTTAATAGAAAATTCATTTCCTTTTCCAGTTAGGGCAATTCGCGTGTTTACTGCTTTAATTGCTGTTTCAATATTTACAGGAGTAGCAAAAATTATTACAGGAAATATTAAGCACAACAAATTCAAAATCAATATTTTAACTTTTTGACTCATTGTTTAATCTTAATTTATTTATTTAATTAATAATTATAGTTGGCATTACTCCTTATTTTTACTGTCAATGATAATGGTAACAGGCCCATCGTTTACAAGTTCTACCTGCATCATGGCTCCAAAAATACCTGATTGTACTTCTTTCCCAATGTTTTTTTTCAACTCCTTGATAAATTCCTCATATAATGGAACAGCTATCAGGGGCGGTGCAGCTTTAATGTACGAAGGACGGTTCCCTTTTTTAGTACTGGCATGTAGCGTAAACTGACTAACTACAAGAATGTCTCCACCTACATCAACAACAGAAAGGTTCATCACTTTATCATTATCATTGAAAATTCGTATGCGTGAAATTTTTCCACACATCCACTCAATATCTTCATTATTATCGTCATCTTCAAATCCAACAAGTATCAGTAAGCCTATGCTTATTTTGCCTGTAATTTTTTTATTTACAGTTACAGAAGCCTCAGACACTCTTTGTATTACAACACGCATGGTGAGAAGTTTAAAAAGTCGGTAACGTGAAGTTTGAAGTCCATTGTTTCCCTTTTAATTTAAGAGCACTTCAGTTACTTTAAGTATTTATTTAACCACAAACCCATTAATATACTCATATCTTGGGATATAATTAGAAGGATCTCCATTAGGATTATAATGCCATATTGCAGCTGCTACATAAACTTTATTGGTCCAAGCAGTATTATTAAAGTTAAAAGTGAAATCTTTATCAACAACAGCATTGGCAGCAGGATTTGTTGCTATCTTTTCGCCATAGAAATTGGTTGAATAAAATGCTCTCAACACAAAATCGTGTTTGTAATTTGTTTCACTGGTTCCTATTTGTTCATATTCTCCAGAACTAGAATTACCGTTAATACCATCTTCAAGAATGAAAAAACTGAGGTAATAGTCTCCCTGTCCGGCAGCAAAAAACTTAACCTGAGCTTTTACAGCAAAATTATTTGAATTCTTGGTGGTTTTCATATCCATACCTGCAATAGGTGTTTTGGCAAGTAATGCAGTCATTTCTGAAGATGAACTTGTTTTATTATCACCTATCCAGAAAGAAGGAATACCTCCACCTGTAATTCTGTCAGAGCTAACACTTGAATAAAGTGACGAATTATACATAGGATCTCCTGAACAATGTACTGCAATAGCAACTACCTTCCCTGATCCCATAGCTGCCATCTCATGCAATAGGGGAGCACCCCAGTTGCCACAGCTTCCACACCATGTGGCAGTATGATTGATTTCCAGTCCCCATTGAACTTGTAGGGGTTGTAATGTAACTACGGGCGTATTATCGGTTGTTGCATCTTTGTCTTTTTTACAAGCAGCAAACGTAAGTAAATAAGCAATTAATATCAAAAATAATTTCTTCATAATATTTGTTTTTCTAGGTAAATATTTTTGTATAAAGTTAAGCCTTTTATTATTTAATAAAAAAATTTTTTATTCTTTCAATTTTGGAAGATAAGATTCATCTGCATTCTATTTTTTCTTTTTCCTACTTAACAACAAGTTTCTGTCCTGGGTGTATCTTGTTGTTTTTTAATTTATTAAGAGCTTTTATTCTGTCAGCAGTAGTATGGTTTTTTTTTGCAATAGCATATAAGGTATCTCCTTTCATAACAACATAGTTTTTAGAAGGTGTTTTATCCGTTACCTGCTGGTTCTCTAATTGTTTATTGTTATCTGTTTTACTTGTTTCAACATCAGAATCCAGTGAATCTTCTTCAGCTAGTTCAGGCAATTTGAAACCAGCCCATAATGAGTCCCGGACATTGTCGCCAAGAATCCGTTTAGCCCCTATAAACCTCTTCTTATAATAGTCGGATGAAACAAAATCGTAATCTATGCCTTTTTTATGTGAAGAATGAATAAAACGAATAATGCTGTCATTTCTTTCAACAACAAGCCCAACATGGCCTACTGCTGATCCTTTCTGATTGCGTCCTTTAAAGAAGACAAGATCTCCTCTTTTAATTTCTGATATATCAAGAGGCATGCCTTTTAAAGCCTGATCCCTTGAGCTATGTGGTAGTTTTATACCATAGTTGCCAAAAACATAAGATGTAAAACCAGAGCAATCGAATCCCTGCTTAGCAATACCACCAGATTTGTATCTTGTACCCAGATATTTTTCAGCATAAAAGATAATTGAATCTATCATTTGTGCATAATTTATCTTTGGGATTGAATCAAGTTTTAAACTGTCAGTCCTTAGAGTAATAGTATTATTCTGACTTTTACATTCAGATGATAAAATCAAAAGAGAAAAGGAACTTATAATAATAATATATAGAGAGAATCTCATTTATATTGAACAGGTTAAATTTTTTAAATTATTAAATCCTAAATCCTATGACAGTGCCTGGTTAACTTTAGAGGCCATTTTAATGATTACATTATATTCTTCAGGGCTGAGGTCATTATAAAAGAAATTGACAGGATTGATGGGCTTTCCATTTTTAAGTACTTCATAGTGCAAATGAGGTCCTACAGATAAGCCTGTAGTGCCCACATATCCTATAACCTCTCCTCTTTTTACTTTCTGTCCGGGCCTGACGTTTAATTTACTTAAATGAGCATATAATGATTGATAGGTATAACCGTGGTCAATAAGACATACAATACCGTAACCCCCGAAATCACCATGATCTATTGCTCTGACAGTACCATTGCCGCTTGCATAAATAGGTGTGCCTTTAGGAGCGGCAAAATCAATACCAGTATGCATACGTAAAGTCTTGTAAATTGGATGTATGCGATAACCAAAACCTGACATCAGATGAGACTTTGTCTTAGAAATGGGAACTATCGATGGTATGGAAGCCAGCATATCAGTTTTGTTCTTTGCCATATCAAAAAGCTCATCATAAGATTTTGATTGAACGTACAATTGTCGTGATACCTTATCAAGCTTTTTGTTTACAGCTATCAGCAAATCAGAATTATCGTACCCTTCAAGAGAAGAATATTTGTTAACACCCCCAACACCTGCATTACGTTCTGCATCTGAAATAGGTTCAGCTTCAAGTATTACACGATATATATTATCATCCCTGTCCTGAATATCTTTCATAACCGCAGAAATATTATTAAGCTTTTCACTTAAAATCTGATATTGTGTTTTATACTGCTCAATTTCTCTTCTTAATACTTTTTCTTTAGGCGAATCAATAAAATAAAAAGCAAGTATGACAGCTATCGTTGAAAATACCAAAAAAACAGATATAAAGAAAATGGCTTTTTTAAATATTTCTTTAAATGATGCACTCACCACTTTATAAGTGAGAGATTTATGATCAAATAAATACTTTGTTTTAGGCATGATTTTTAAAATTTTAACATTTTGAAAGCCAAATGATTATGGGTTTCAATCAGTCAAAAAAATAATTAATAGATGCAAAAATACCAAAAAAAACTAATTTTGCATAGTTTCTCTAGTTAACGAGTATTAAAAAAAGTTAAATGCTATAATTGTTTAAATTATTAAAATGATATTAAATGAATTCAATAGAAATTAGAAGACAATTTATCGAGTATTTTAAAAATAAATCTCATTATATAGTCCCTTCTGCTCCCATTGTGGTTAAAAATGACCCTTCCCTTATGTTTACAAATGCAGGGATGAATCAGTTTAAAGACTATTTTTTAGGCAATCAGGAGCCGGAGCATAAACGTATAGCCAACTCACAGAAATGTTTAAGAGTATCTGGTAAGCATAACGACCTCGAAGAAGTAGGACACGATACTTATCACCATACCATGTTCGAGATGCTTGGTAACTGGTCTTTTGGTGATTATTTCAAAAAAGAAGCTATTGCATGGGGTTGGGAGTTTTTAACAGAAACATGTAAAATTGATAAAGACAGGCTTTATATTACGGTTTTTGGTGGCGATGCTTCAGAAAATCTGAAATTTGATAATGAAGCGTTTGATTTCTGGAAAGCTATTGTGCCCGAGGAACGCATTATTAGTGGGTCTAAAAAAGATAATTTCTGGGAAATGGGTGATACTGGCCCTTGTGGACCGTGTTCCGAAATTCATGTTGACATAAGAGACGAAGCTGATAGAAAAAAAATTGCAGGTAAAGATCTTGTTAACAAAGATCATCCTCTGGTCATTGAGATATGGAATCTCGTTTTTATTGAGTTTAACAGAAAAGCTGATGGGAAATTAGAACAGCTTAAATCAAAACATGTTGATACTGGAATGGGATTTGAAAGATTATGTATGGTCATTCAAAATAAAAAATCGAATTATGATACTGATGTCTTTACTCCCTTAATTGATAAAATAGCTTTTCTTTCGGGAATCAAATACGGACATAACAATAAATCGGATATTGCCATGCGCGTTATTGCTGACCATGTAAGAGCAGTTTCTTTTGCCATTGCCGACGGACAGCTTCCTTCCAACGTCAAATCGGGCTATGTTATCAGACGTATTCTGAGAAGAGCCATCCGTTATGCTTATGTCTTTCTGGATATGAAAGACCCATTTATTTTTAATCTGCTTGATACACTTTCGGAGCAAATGGGTGAGTTTTTCCCGGAATTACCAGCACAAAAAGACTTTATCAAGGCAATTATTAATCAAGAGGAGATTTCATTTTTAAAAACTCTTTCTGTTGGTCTTAATAAATTTGATATTTACATTGATGAAAATAAATCAAAAAAAGAAAAGATTATTGCCGGAGATTTCGCTTTTGAGTTATATGACACCTATGGCTTTCCACTTGATCTTACCGCTCTGATGGCTAAAGAAATTGGCTGGCAGGTTGATATGATAGCTTTTGACAAATGTATGGAAATGCAAAAAGAACGCTCCAGGAAAGCTTCAAATGTTGAATTAAGTGATTGGGTTGAACTTACGCCGCTTAAAGAAACCCTTTTTGTAGGGTATGATACTACCTTTTGTGAAGTGAATATCTCAAAATTTAGAAAGGTAACAGCAAAAAATGTTGATGCTTATCAACTTGTCTTTGATAAAACACCTTTTTATGGAGAGTCAGGAGGTCAGGTTGGAGATAAAGGATATCTGATTGGTAAGGATGAAAAGATAACCATTGAAGGTACAATAAAAGAAAACAATCTTATTATCCATAAGGTAGCACAGTTGCCTAAAGACTTGAAACAGATTTTTACTGCTCAGGTAGATGTAGAAAAAAGAAATCAGATAGCTGCCAACCATACTGCAACACATCTATTGCATGCTGCATTAAGAGAAGTATTGGGAAAGCATGTGGAGCAAAAAGGTTCATTGGTTGACGACCAACGTTTAAGGTTCGACTTTTCACATTATGCCCGTTTAACTGATGAGGAGATAAAGAAGGTAGAGGATATTGTAAATGCAAAAATCAGAGGGAATATAAGTCTGGAAGAGTTGAGACAAATGCCCTATAAGAATGCTATTAAAATGGGAGCCATGGCTCTTTTTGGTGAAAAGTATACTGAAAATGTTCGCGTGATTGCTTTCGACAGAAATTTCTCTGTAGAACTTTGTGGAGGTATTCATGTAAAAGCTACCGGTCAGATAGGCGTTTTTAAAATTGTTTCAGAAACTGCAATCGCAGCGGGTACACGACGTATTGAGGGTTTAACAGGAGCAAACGCTCTGGATTATTTAAACAATTTTATTCTTATGCATAAAGAACTTTTTGATGTTCTGAAAAAACCTCTGATAGTTCTTAAATCAGTAATAGACTTACTTGAGGAAAATTCAGAAATGAAGAAAGAAATTGATCAGTTTAAAAAAGAAGCTATCGGAGATATAAAAATTGACCTTCTAAAAGAAATTCAATCAATAAATGGAATTCAATTTATAGGTAAAACTGTAAATCTGGATACACAAGGAGTGAAAGATTTGGCTTTTGCAATAAAAGCAGAAAAAGAAAATCTTGTATTGTTATTAGCTAATGAAGCTAATGGAAAAGTCAATCTGAGTTTGATGATTACAGATGATTTGATGAAATCAAAAGGTTTGAATGCAGGTACCATTATTAGAGAGGTTGCTAAAGAAATCAAGGGTGGGGGAGGAGGACAACCCTCTTTTGCAACAGCAGGGGGTAGTGATATATCTGGTATAGAGAAAGCTTTTGCTGTAACTATTGAAATTATTGGGAAAGTATAGCGAAGAAAAATATATAATGAAGTGCAATGAGTATTAAAATACCACCATTAGATTGTCTGGATGAGAAAGACTTAGGCTTGAGTATAATGAAGTTTAATACCCCACCAAACCTCCCCGAAGGGGAGGCTTTTCAAAGCATATTAAAATCTGAAATAAAACACAATGTAAATATCGAACAATTAGCAGACTGGTGCGAATACATCTCCCCTCCTTTGGAGGGG
>Ga0114951_10002258_pt1 | contig 22106 bp, 18 predicted proteins | sample AM7aDNAmetaG_FD_88677 | JGI IMG/M metagenome (GOLD analysis project Ga0114951, IMG submission 88677) | Freshwater microbial communities from Finland to study Microbial Dark Matter (Phase II) - AM7a DNA metaG | ecosystem: Environmental > Aquatic > Freshwater > Lake | place: Finland: Lake Alinen... | reverse complement strand
TAATAATTAAATTTAAATTAAACATTAAATTACATTGAGCTTCGAGCTCGATTATTGTACGGTATCGGACTTGATTTTTATATCGTGTGTGTATAAATTATTTGATTTTTATGTAAGTTTGTATACCCTAAAATACTTAAACAATGGAATATAAAATTTTAAAGGTCGAAACGACCGATGGAATTGCTGTTATAACCATCAACCGGCCTGAAGCATTAAATGCATTAAACTCCCTGTTCTTCGATGAACTGAACTCTATTCTTGACACTGGTTTGTCGGGAGTGAACATTATCATTATAACCGGAGTTGAAAAAGCCTTTGTAGCCGGTGCTGATATTGCCGAAATGGAAAGAAGTACTCCGGAACAGGCCGAAGCATTCGCAAGGAGAGGACAGTACACTTTCAGAAGGCTTGAAAAACTCGACATCCCTGTAATAGCAGCCGTCAACGGATTTGCTTTAGGAGGAGGATGCGAACTGGCTATGGCCTGTGATTTCCGCATTGCCAGTGCCAGAGCAAAATTCGGACAGCCGGAAGTTAATCTTGGTATTATACCTGGTTTTGCAGGGACACAAAGACTTCCCAGGCTGACAAGCCTTGGCGATGCTATCTTCCTGACACTTACCGGTGATGCCATACCTGCTGAAGAAGCCCTCCGCATTGGATTGGTTCAGAAGGTTGTAGAACCTGAAAAACTCATGGACGAAACGCTGGCCATTGCCCGTAAAATTCTTTCCAAAGGACCTCTCTCTGTTAAGGTAGCAAAAAAAGTCATCAGGAAAGGATATGCCATGGATTTTGATGACGCCTGTGATATGGAAGCTTCAGAATTTTCAGAACTTTTTGTAAAAGAAGGCAAAGAAGGAATGAAAGCATTTCTTGAAAAGAGGAAACCCAACTGGTAAATAATTATAAATAATCAAAAATACAAAATATGAATTACGAAGAAAAACTTAATAACGTGACGATAATTGGTGCCGCCGGTAAAATGGGAAGTGGTATCCTTTTACTTACAGCCCTGGAAATGGGAGACCTGAGCCTTAAACCCGAAAACAAAGGCAAGCAGTTCATCCTGAATGCAATGGACATTTCACATGAGGGCTTATCCGGACTCATGCGATACCTGCGTGTTCAGATTAAAAAAAATGCCGAAAAGAAGATCGTAGGACTCAGGAAAGTGTATGAAGACCGTCAGGACCTGATCAGCAATGAGGAAATCATCAATGAATATGTTTTTGATGTGATGAACCTGGTGCGCCCTGTTACTACCATTGAATCGGCCTATGAATCTTCGCTGATTTTTGAAGCAGCAAGTGAAAATCCTGAGCTGAAAATCATGCTTTTGTCAAAAATCAATAACAACAATCAGAATAAGCCCTGGTTCCTCACCAATACTTCATCTATACCTATTAAATATCTGGATGAAAAGATCGGATTATCAGGCAGGATACTTGGATTCCATTTTTACAACCCTCCTGCAGTGCAGAAATTGGTAGAGTTGATTACAACACCGGAAACCAATGGCGAACTTATTGAATTTGCAAAGCACTATGCCAAAAACCTTAAAAAAATTGTTGTTCCATCAAATGATTATGCCGGTTTTATCGGCAACGGACATTTTATGCGCGATGCTCTCCACGCCATGTCGGAAGTGGAAACCCTGGCAAAAGAAATGCCTTTCGTTCAGGCACTTTATACCGTAAACAGAGTATGCCAGGAGTTTTTGGTCAGACCCATGGGTATATTTCAGCTCATCGATTATGTTGGCATAGACGTTTGCCAGTTCATTATGAAAGTGATGCAGCCTTATAACACCGATGAGAATATTCACAGCCCCATGCTGGATAAAATGATGGGACTCGGCGTGAAAGGCGGTCAGAAATCAGATGGTTCTCAAAAAGACGGTTTCCTGAAATATGAAAAAGGAAAGCCGATCGCCATTTATGATATTCAAACCAAAAACTATATCAATATCTCCGATTTCCAGCAGGAAGCAGATGCAAGGATAGGCAATACCCCAGCTTCTTTTGTTCTCTGGAAAACAGTCGTTAAAGTAGCATCAAAAGACGAACTCCTTAAAAAGCATTTTAGTGAAATTGCGATGATGGATACTCTGGGTGCTAAATTAGCTTTGAAATATATGAAACGGTGCAAAGAGATTGGTTTGAAACTGTTTGAAACCAAGGTGGCGAACAACCCCGAAGATGTAAATACCGTTATGCTGACAGGATTCTTTCATGCTTACGGACCTATCAATAATTATATCGAATAATCAAATTTAATTCAAGCATTTTAAATATATTATCCCATGAAAAAACTGAGAAAAAAATTATATATGACCGCCGGTTACAATACCATATCTTTAGGTACAGGACGTAAGGAATTTAATCCTTCCAAAGAAAGACCCGGCATAGAATATTATATTGCAGAAGCAGGAAGAGGAACACTTAAAATGATCGGTGGGGCTGAAAATGTGGATGAAGGTGTGTTTGGAAATTTTATCGCCGACATGTTCTGCCGGCAGAATCACCTGGCAGCCTTTTTACCCTATATTGATGAAAAGCTAAGATATAAACCTTCAACGCGCACGGAAGGGGCTTGTTGTTCAGGTGGTCTGGCACTTGTATCCGGCATGAAGTCTGTGCTTGCCGATACCGCTGATGTTGTATTTACCGTTGGTGTGGAAGTTCAGAACACCATGAAAGCCATGTATGTTGCAGATGTTCTTGCCACAGCCGGTTATTACAAAAACAGGAAATCCGGTCATGCATATTTCTTCCCGGGACAGTTCAGCAACCGTGCCGGAGCTTATTATGAACGGTTCGGCAGGGAATATGCACGCAAAGGGTTTGCCCGCTGGTACCGGAATGCCATCGAAAATGCACGCCTCTGCCCTACTGCTCAGGAATATCATAATTCCACCATAGACCTGGAAGCGCTGGCAATGACCGAACCCAATCCGAAGGCATTTCTTGATTACCTGACAGTTTTTGATTGTTCCAAAGTTTCTGATGCAGGTTGTGCTATTGCCATCGTTTCTGAAGAGGGGCTGAAGAGAACAGGAATTAAACATGAAGATGCCGTTGAAGTGATTGCATTCGGCCAGGCAGAAAACGACATTACCCGTGCTCCTGAGGATCTGACAGTAATGGATACTACAAGGGAAGCAGTTAAGAAAGCTCTCGACATGGCCGGAATTTCCATCCATCAGGTTGGAACCATTGAGATGCACGACTGTTTCACCGCTGCAGGTATACTTGGCATTGAAGCCCTCGGGCTTGCCGGCCACGGTAAAGGGGCAGGATTTGTCTACGAAGGAAATACTTCACGCGATGGTATCATTCCCGTTAACACCACAGGAGGGCTTATCGGCTGGGGTCACCCGACCGGAGGTACAGGTGTCCACCAGGCCAATACGATCTGGGAACAGCTGACAGGCAGAGCAGGAGATGCTCAGATAAAGTTACCTTCCGACAGACCATTCGGCCTCAGTGTAAACATGGGCGGGGATGACAAAACCCTCGTAGCCATCGTGTACAAAAGAGGAGAGTAAAAAAGTGAAAAGTGAATAATTAACAACCAAAAATATATCAATTATGGATTTCCAATTAAATGAAGTACAATTAATGATTCAAAAATCTGCCCGCGACTTTGCCAAGAAGCTGGTGGAAGATGTGATTGAGAGGGACGATAAATCAATTTATCCCACTGAACATGTCAAAATGATGAAAGAACTCGGGTTTCTGGGTATGATGGCCGGCGAGAAATACGGTGGTGGCGGCATGGATACCATTTCCTATGTTTTAGCCATGGAAGAAATATCCAAGATGGATTCTTCGGTGGCTGTCGTCATGTCAGTTTCCAACTCTTTGGTAAACTGGGGACTTGAAACATATTGCAACGAGGAACAGAAGGAGAAATGGCTTCGTCCCCTGGCTTTGGGCAACAAGATAGGCGCATTTCTGCTTTCCGAACCGGAAGCTGGTTCAGATGCCACTTCACAACGTACCATTGCCGAGGATAAAGGAGATCACTACCTCGTTAACGGAACAAAAAACTGGATCACCAATGGCAGCAGTGCTGATACTTATGTTCTCATTGCCCATACACATCCTGAAAAAAAAGCAAAAGGTATCAACGCCCTGATTGTTGATAAAAAGACACCCGGCATTACTGTCGGCCCTCACGAAAACAAGATGGGAATGCGCAGTTCCGATACTCATTCCATCATGTTTACCGATGTAATTGTTCCAAAAGAGAACCGTATCGGAGAAGATGGTTTCGGTTTTACCTTTGCCATGAAAACCCTCGAAGGCGGACGTATAGGTATTGCTGCACAAGCCGTCGGCATTGCCATGGGCGCACTCGACAGGGCTATTGAATATTCGAAACAAAGGAAAACATTCGGCACAGAAATCTGTAACCACCAGAGTGTAGCGTTCAAACTGGCTGAAATGGCTGTTGCCATCGAATCAGCTCATTTGCTTACTTTAAAAGCTGCCTGGCTGAAAGATCAGCATCTGCCTTACGGTACTGCAAGTGCAAGAGCCAAATATGCAGCTGCAGAAACAGCCATGTGGGTAACAACCGAAGCCGTTCAGATACACGGCGGTTACGGTTATGTGAAAGAATACCATGTGGAACGCCTGATGCGTGAAGCTAAGCTGACACAGATTTATGAAGGAACTTCAGAAATTCAGAAAATTATCATTTCGAGAGATCTACTGAAAGACTGATTATTCTTTCAATGACAGCAAACCTGCCCAGGTGAATTCCCGGGCAGGTTTTTTTTTATTTTGGCACCTTTTAACTTGATATCAGATGGGAAATAAATGGACAATATTTAAATTAGTTTTTTAACTTTGCTATAAATCTACCTGTTTTATGAAACGTTTGTTTATTCTATTTTTATTAATATCCTTATTTGGGTGCAAAAAAGAAGCACCACTGGGGTATTATCCTGTTGCCGGTGAGCCCCGGTTTATCATACCCGCTTCAAATCTGCCTGCTGAAACAGAATGCCTTGCAAGTAACAATAACGTTGGGATTGAACTGTTTGAGGGAAGACTGTTTGTTGCCTGGCGCTCTTCGGAAACCCATTTTGCATCCGCCAACACTAAGATTTTCGTTATTTCTTCTGCTGATATGGGTAAGACATGGGAGTACGAAAATACAATATCTCTTGGAAGTGATGCCAGAGAACCGAATTTCCTGAATTATAATCATAAATTATTTCTTTATTGCTTTAAAGCCGGAACCAATCCTGTCGCTTTTGAACCTATCGACATGATGGTTAGCGAGCGTCTCTCAAAAGGGAACTGGACTCCTCCCGAAGCAAACGGCGAAACCCAGACTGTTCCATGGCAGCTTAAAGTACACGGGGACTATGCCTATATGACATGTTACAAGGGATCTCATTATTCAACCAGCAGTTCCAGTTCCGTTGATGTTTTCTTTAAATATTCATCAGACGGCAGAACATGGCATAATGTAGGGAACAGGGAATACGTGTATCGCGGCGGAGTTTCTGAAGTAGGTTATGAGTGGGATAAAGACGGCAACCTTTGGGCCGTAACGCGTAATGAAGACGGTGATGACTCGGGGTTTGGATCACACCTGGTTTTTGCTCCGGCAAGTGACATATCAGCATGGCAGTTCCCCTCTATATGCAGTCGTTATCGTTATGATTCGCCCAAAATGTTCCGGCACGGTAATGATCTTTATTTAGTCGCCCGCAGAAGTCTTGACGGACCTTATGATAAAGGCATGGAGTGGCTTCCGATCTCAGCTCAGCGCATTGAATACCTAGCTACCTATTCAGCCACAGCAAAAAGGACCGCCCTGTATAAAATAAATACAGAAGACAGGAGTGTTGACTGGATGTTCGATCTGCCCGGGACAGGTGACAATGCTTTTCCTTCTGTCGTTCAGACCGGAGAACACACTTTCCTTATTGCTAATTACACATCTCCTCTTGATCATACAGACTGGAACTGGATACAAGGTCAGATAAGCCCTGAAGGCACACAAATATATTTACTCGAGTTAAAGTTTGAACCTACATTTTAATCCTTTATTATGATAAAACATATCGTACTCTGGAAACTACATGAGTATGCAGGCGGAAAAACGGGATCCGAAAACGGGCTGGAAGTCAAGCGCCTTATAGAAGGTATGACCGGTAAAATCCCCGGTGTGATCAAACTGGAAGTTGGCCTGAATTTCAATTCAGGTCCTGACGATGCGGATATAGTCCTCTACTCTGAATTTGACGACAAACAAGCTCTTGAATTATACCAGGTTCATCCTGTTCATGAAGCGATAAAAGAATTCATAAAATCCGTTCGAAGCGAAAGACATGTGATTGATTACGAAGTTTAAAGGGATGGAATAAACTGGAATTTATTCTTTTGCTTTTGTATCTATCATTATTGTCACCGGTCCATCATTCAGCAGCGACACTTTCATATCGGCTCCGAATATCCCTGTTTTTACGGGTTGCCCCAGATCTTCAGAAAGTTTTTGGACAAATTTCATATAAAGTGGAATAGCAATTTCCGGTTTTGACGCCTTGATGTAAAAAGGTCTGTTTCCTTTCCTTGTACTTGCATGCAAAGTGAACTGGCTGATGACAAGTATTTCTCCGTTCACTTCATCAATTGGAAGGTTCATGACTCCCTGTTTATCATTAAAAATTCTCAGGCGCACAATTTTTCCACATAACCAGCCAATATCTTCAAAGTCATCGCTATCCTCAATGCCAACAAAAACCAATAGCCCTGCTCCTATCGACGCATAAGTTTCATTTTCGATGGTCACTGTGGCAGAACTTACTCTTTGAATTACAGCTCTCATGCTATTCCCAATCGTTTATTTCAAGGTGTTCGTCGTTCACAATGGCAAGATAATTTCTGTATCTCGATGCACTGATTTTACCCTTTTCAACGGCTGCTTTTACGGCACACCTGGGTTCATGAACATGGATGCAGTTGTAGTACTGACAATTGTGCAGAAGTTCTTTCATCTCAGGAAAAAAAAGACCGACATCCTCTTTAGTAAAATCAATCAGTCCGAATTCTTTAATACCCGGAGTATCTATAATGAATCCGCCCTGTTTCAACTCTATCATCTCAGCAAAGGTAGTGGTATGCTTACCTTTCAGGTGCATTGCTGAAATAATCCCGGTTTTCAGTGATAATCCCGGTTGTATGGAATTGATCAATGCTGATTTTCCGACTCCTGAATGCCCGGAGAAAAGGCATATTTTATCTTTCACTGCTTCCCTCACTTCGCTCATATGATCGCCTTTCAGGGCCGAGACTGCAAAGCATGTATATCCTATCCCGGTATATAAACCCACTAATGAATCATGCATTTCCCTGAGGTCATCATTATAAAGGTCCGTTTTATTAAAAATAACCGATGCCGGGATATGATAAGCTTCAGCAGTCACCAGAAAGCGATCGATAAACCCAGTTGAAGTACGCGGGTATGCAAGCGTTGCAACAAGGAAAGCATGGTCAATATTCGCAGCTATGACATGGGTTTGTTTGGAAAGCTTGATCGATTTCCGGATGATATAGTTTTTCCTTTCACATATCCCGGTAATAGCTCCTGTAATATCGTTAGCCGAATGGTATTCAAAGTCAACTATATCACCAACCACCACGGGATTAGTTGCCTTGTTGTTTTTCAGGCGGAGTTGACCTTTCAACCGGCATTCCACAATGGTTCCGCTATCATCTCTGACATTGTACCAGCTCCCGGTTGATTTAATTACAATTCCTTTCAATATAGCTATTGTTCGGGAAAGTTGTAATGTTTCCTGACCGGTTTTTTAATGTCCCAGACACATTCCAGCCCATTTTCAAACACAACGAAATCGCCGGGTTTCAGATTCTGGTTTCCGTTTTTGGTTTCAATAACCACTTCTCCTTCAAGAAACAGGCATTGTTCTTCCCCATCATATTTCCAGGGGAAGCGCGAAACTTCTTTTGTCCATACAGGCCACTTACGAATTCCTTTATTTTTAATCTCCTCTTCGCTCAGGCTGGTAACTCTTACTTTTGCCATATTATTCATTTTAAAATTAAATAATCAGTAAATTTACTAAAAAAAATAAATATTCATATTATGTCTGTCTGGATACTTCTCTGGCTCGCTTCAGCCCCTGTTCTCGCAATACTTGTATTTATCTATGTAAAGGATAAATACGAAAAGGAACCTTTTCACCTTTTGTTGTTTTCGTTTCTTCTCGGTGCAACATCCATTATTCCTGCTGTTATTATGGAATTAGCTGCCCAAAAAGCCGGGATAACCGTCACAACGGATATCCGCATGACCATGGTTTATTCTTTTCTTGTAGTGGGATTAAGCGAAGAGTTATCTAAGTTCATCGTACTCAGGTTTTATATATTTCCAAAAAATGACTTCAATGAACCTTTTGACGGAATTGTTTATGCAGTCGTTATATCCATGGGATTTGCCATGGTCGAGAACATCATGTATGTACTTCAGGGAGGGCTTCATGTGGCTCTGATCAGGATGTTCACAGCTGTGCCTGCACATGCAGCTTTCGGGGTACTAATGGGCTACTTTGCCGGGAAAGCTAAATTTTCAGGGTTTAAAGGATTTTATCTTACTTTGGGTATAATTGTAGCAATAATAGTTCATGGTGCCTACGATTTTTTCATTTTCCAGTTAAACTATCCATATTTGAAAATGGCAACTGTTTTGGTTTTGGTTGCAGGAATCATTGTCTCGTTCATAGCTATCCGTGTCAGCAGAAAATCATCACCGTTTAAAGACAGGCAGGTGTCAGAGAGCTAACCTGTATATTTTACCAGGCAGAGCTATAATTATACCCTCAAGTTCCAGGTTGAGCAGGGCTGTTGCCAGACGACTCATATGCATGCCCGTTTCACTGCATAAAATATCTACACTGCTTTCCGTGTTAGTTTTCAGGTAATTTACAACGGATTCTTCATCTGCTGTATATTCAAAGAAAAGTTGTTTCTGAACAGATTTAGTTTTCAGGGCTTTATCCTCCCAACCCATCAGGTAAATGATGTCTTCTGCCGATTCAACCATTGCGGCTTTATTTTTTTTTATCAGCCTGTTACATCCGGCTGAATAGGTATCATTTACCCTTCCCGGCACAGCAAAAACATCCCTGTTATAGGAATCGGCTATCTCTGCAGTGATCAAAGCACCACCCTTCAGGGCAGCTTCAACCACCAGTACTGCATCACTCATACCGGCGATGATGCGGTTACGCATAGGGAAATTTTCTCTGTCTGGCTTAGTATTTGTTATAAATTCGGTAAGCAAACCTCCATTCTGAATCATCTTTTCAGCCAGTTGCCTGTTTTGGTTCGGATAAATCCTGTCAAGCCCGTGACCCAGGACACCGATAGTCTTCAAGCCATTATCAAGAGCTGATCTATGCGAACACGAATCAATTCCATACGCCAGTCCGCTCGCAATGATAACGTTTCCCGAACTCAGTCCTTCAACAATGACCCGGCAAATTTCTTTCCCTTGCTCCGTTGGTGTGCGGGTTCCTACTATTCCCAGTATCCGCGGTGCATTTAAATCTGCATTTCCTTTATAATACATCATCAGCGGGCTGTCAATGCATTGTTTCAACCTCAAAGGATAATCATCGTTGAGGAAAAACAAGGTTTTGATCTGATATTTCTCAATGAACAGGGCTTCCTTTTCTGCTCTTGTAAAAATGCCGGGTGCATGAATGGCATTAATGATCGCATCACTGATTCTTGGTATTTTCTTAAGCCTGGGATTATTTTCTTTGAAGACTGCTTCCGCACTGCCGCAGTATGCTACCAGCTTTTTAGCGGTAATTGTACCAACTCCGGGTATGAGAGTGAGGGCAATTTCGTGTATTATCACAATAATTTTTTCTTAAAAGTATTAAAAATACGAATACAAAACATGTTACCGGAGGAATGTTCTATATTTTATTTTTAAATCAGAAGCACACAAACCATTTCAGATGGCGTTAAAGAAAACGAACGTGTCAATAATAATTTATATTCAATGGCAAAGCCAAAAGAAACATAAAAAAGTGCTGAAAGGAAATCAGCAAAAATGATATTCTATCAGTAAATCCTTCATTTCATCTCTCACATGAGCGGCTTCAATTCTTGCTCTTTCAGCAAAGTCCTTTTCTTTGGATGCATAAATAATGGCTCTGGAAGAATTGACAAGCAAACCTATACTTTTATTTATACCATAACGAACCACTTCCTTAAGGCTTCCTCCCTGTGCTCCGACTCCCGGTATCAGCAGAAAATGACCGGGAACAATTTCTCTGATTTGCCTGAGCATTTCTGCTCGTGTAGCACCAACCACATACATCATATTTTCTTCACTGCCCCAGTGCCGTGACACTTCAAGAACATGTTCAAACATTTTCTTCCCTTCTGTATCCAGCATCTGAAAATCATCTGCACCTGTATTGGATGTCAGGGCCAGCAGGATAACCCATTTACCGTTCCATGAAAGAAAAGGTTTAACAGAATCTTCACCCATATACGGAGCAACGGTTACAGCATCAAAATCCATGGCAGAAGCCGATTTATCGAAAAACAACCTGGCATACATTTCTGAAGTATTGCCAATATCTCCACGTTTAGCATCTGCAATGGTAAATACTTCATCCCTGAATTTATCCAGATACTGCATGGTCTTTTCGAGTGATATCAGGCCTTTCACCCCCCTGCTTTCGTAGAAAGCCAGGTTAGGCTTATAAGCAACAGTAAGGTCGATGGTTGCATCAATAATTTCGCGGTTAAATTCAAAAACAGGATCTTCAGAGCCGAGTAAATGTTGTGGAATTTTTTTTATATCAGTATCAAGTCCTATACAAAGAAACGATTTCTTTTTATGGATCAGGTCAACAAGCTGTGCTTTTGTCATAAGTCGTAAATATTAAATTTCTTCGGCTACGGCTGCTTTCAGACGCTCAGCATTTTCGGCGAGCTGAAGCTGATCAATGAATTCCTGAATTTCTCCGTCCATTACTGCAGGAAGATTAAACAGGGATATATTGATACGGTGATCAGTCACTCGTCCCTGAGGGTAGTTATAGGTACGTATCTTGGCAGAACGGTCACCGGTGGAAACCATAGTCTTGCGCTTCTTCGCAACTTCATCCATATATTTCTGATACTCCAGCTCATAAATACGCGAACGAAGAACCGTCAGTGCTTTTGCGTAGTTTTTTATCTGTGATTTTTCATCCTGGCAGGATACTACAATTCCGGTTGGAATATGAGTCAGCCTGACCGCTGAATATGTTGTATTTACAGATTGTCCTCCGGGACCTGATGAGCAAAAGGTTTCCTTCCTGATCTCCGAATCCTTTAATTCAACATCCACTTCTTCAGCTTCAGGTAAGACTGCTACTGAAGCTGCAGAGGTATGTATCCTGCCCTGAGCTTCCGTTTTAGGTACCCGCTGAACACGGTGAACCCCTGATTCGTATTTCAGTTGCCCGTAGACATTATCACCTTTAACTTCAAAAATGACTTCCTTAAACCCTCCTGCAGTTCCATCCGTCATGTCCACCAGCTCAGTTTTCCAGCCTTTTCGCTCACAATAACGCATGAGCATACGGTACAAATCACCTGCAAAAATACTTGCTTCATCACCACCCGTTCCTGCTCTAACTTCCACTATAGCATTTTTATCATCCTGCGGATCCTTGGGAATAAGCATCAGCCGGATCTCTTCCTCCATAATTCCTTTTTTTTCAGTAAGCTGCAACATTTCCTCCTTGGCGTAGGCTTTAAATTCTTCGTCTTTTTCATTGTACATCATTTCCCTTGCCGAATCTATTCCACTAAGGACGTCCCTATAACGTTTGTATGCCTCCACAAGAGGTTCGAGGTCTTTGTAATCCTTACTCAGTTTAATATACCTTTTCATATCCGACATCGCGTCAGGGTCGGCAATCTGTTCCCCGATTTCTAACCAGCGCTTATAAAAGTTTTCAAGTTTTCCCAGCATTTTTTATTCCTTTCCGAATTTTGTTGCAAAATTAATATAAATTAATGATATAGAGGTGTATAAAACCTGATATCAGATGATGATTATCAAACTAAATAAGCTAATATTCGAAGGTGCCGTGAGGTGAAAATATAGATACAGATGCTTTAACCGCTTTTTCGGTATGACCGATGATGCGTGCATCAACATGATACTTCTCTGAAGCAGAGATTATTTCCTCCGCATATTTCTCCGGCAGGTAAATCTCCATCCGGTGTCCCATATTAAATACCTTATACATTTCTTTCCATGATGTCCCCGACTGCTCATGTATCATATCAAACAATGGAGGAACCGGAAACATATTATCTTTAATGATGTGAAGATTGTTGATAAAATTCAGAACCTTAGTCTGGGCTCCCCCGCTACAATGTACCATCCCATGAATATGATCCCTGTGTTTTCCGAGGATTTCCCTGATCACAGGGGCATACGTACGAGTAGGAGAAAGAACCAGCTTACCGGCATTTACACCGGGAATAATTGTGTCATCGGTCAATTTCACAGATCCGCTATACACCAGGTCTGCCGGCATATTCCTGTCATAACTTTCAGGATATTTTACCGAATAAATGCCTGTGAAAACATCATGTCTGGCTGATGTCAGACCATTACTTCCCATGCCTCCGTTATATTCATCTTCATATATGGCCTTTCCGAAAGAGGACAGGCCAATGATGACATCACCGGAGGAGATTTTTTCATTGGTAATCACGTCTTCACGTTTCATTCTGCACATCACGGTGGAATCCACGACTATTGTCCGGGCCAGATCACCTATGTCAGCAGTTTCGCCGCCTGCAGAAAATATAGTTATGCCATAAAATCTCAGCTTCTCCAGAAATTCTTCAGTGCCGCTGATAACAGCGGAGATAACTTCGCCGGGAATAAAATTTTTATTTCTGCCGATGGTGGATGAAATGAGGATATGATCACAGGCACCGACACAAAGTAAATCATCCAGATTCATGACTATGGCATCCTGTGCAATACCTTTCCATACAGAGATATCACCTGTTTCTTTCCAATATATGTAAGCCAGGGAGGATTTAGTACCGGCACCGTCGGCATGCATAATATTACAATAGCCTGCATCCCCTCCGGCAATATCAGGCAGCACCTTGCAGAAAGCATTCGGAAATATCCCTTTATCGAGGCCGGCTATAGCTTTGTGAACGTCCTCTTTGCCTGCTGAGACACCCCTTTGGTTATATCGTAACTCGTCTATCATTTTTGTTTACAAAAAAAGCATTCCTTCAGGGAACGCTTTTTCTGATTTTTATTTATTAATCCGCTATTTATTAAAAATAATCTCTTTTTTATTTTTATCCAGAATGAACTGACCCATTTTCTGAATGAGATAACTTCTTCCCATCACCATAGGTGTAAGCAGGTCATTAACAACTGTAACTTCAATGTTTGTAAGTGTCTTGTCACCCACCTTATATGATGCAATAACAAGCTTTGATTTTTCAATAACAGAACCATCCGGGTTGAATGCTTTTTCTTTATCGGTGAAATCATCCTTGTTGATTCTCAGTTCATCCAGTAATCTTTTCACCTCTACAGATGATATGTTAATATTATCGATCAACGTATCAATGGCAAAAGTTGATCCAGTTCCATTGATGATACATGGTATAAGTTCAACATCGCCGGGGCCGCTGTTGTATTGTAAAACATTATTCATATTTTTCACAATAGAAACGCCCATTGAAACAGAATCGTTTTGTGCTGAAGGAACAAAGTCATCTCTTAAAATTACGAATTCAGTTCTACGGTTTAGCTGGTGAGCGGCTTCCTGCTCGTCTTTCGACTTTAATGAGGTGATATATTCTTTTGTCAGTACGGTATCCTTAAAGAAAGTAAAGGTTTTGCTGTTATATGTAATGGTAATATTCTTCTCCAGCTTACGTGGCACTCTTTCAGCATAACCTTTGGCAATAAGTCTTCCCGGGTCGATACCGGCTGAGATCAGGTAATCAACAACAGACTGGGCACGTTTTTGTGATAGGGTATCGTTCGTCATAGGAATAGGTCTTACGTCAGTATGTGACCTTAATTCGATGACAATAGTCGGGTTTTTCATTAAAGTCTGTATCAGACCTAAAAGCGAATCCTGATATTGCGGCAGGAGTTCCCATCTGGCCAGATCGTAGCGGATTTCAGGCAGAACGATGGGTTCTTTCGGTATCGGTGTCAGCATGAAATCATGAACAAGGTCGGTGTTTTTTTCAAGGCCCACAGTTGTTTCCGTTCCACTTGTTCCAAAGAAATCTTTTTTTGTAACATCCAGCTTATATGTTGTTGATGGTAATATCTGTGTTTTATCAAACTTATAGGCACCTTTGTCATCGGTTTTAGCTTCTATTGATGTGCCATCGGAGCCAACCAGTTTAATAAGGGCACCCGGTATCAGCTGTAATGTTTTTTCGTTTCTGACAACACCTGCCAGAGTAAAGATAAGAGGAGGAAGTTCAAAATACCAGATATCATCGCCACCTCTTCCGCCTTTACGGTTTGATGACAGGTATCCTTTTTCGACAAGCGGGAAGAAAATGATACCAAAATCATCGCCGGCAGAGTTCATAGGTACCTGAAGGTTAACGGGGTCACCCCATTTATCACCGGTCTTTACGGTTTTAAAAATATCTAAACCTCCCAGCCCGGGAAGTGCATTTGATGAAAAATAAAGGGTGGTATCGTAGCGGAGATAAGGAAACGCTTCATTTCCCTTGGTGTTAATCTGGGGGCCAAGATTGACAGGCATACCGAAAGGTTTTGTTTTCCTAACTCGTGTAGCCATCCAGATATCATAACCGCCCTGTCCTCCGGGCATGTTGGATGAAAAATAAATTGTCAGCTCACTTTCCGACAAAGTCGGGTGCATAAAATCATATGCGGTATCTGTTCCTGTAAACCGCACAGCTTCTGCTTCACCCCAGCCCCTGCCTTTTCTTTTAGCTGTATAGATTTCACAGCCGGATTGTTTTTTATTTTCAAAAGGGCAACGGGTAAAGTAAATCGTATTGCCATTTTTAGTGAAAGATGCTTCGCCTTCGTTCCCTTCAGAATTAATGACACCCTCTTCTTCAAAAAGAACAGGTGTACTCCAGTTATCTTTTTTATCGCTTGTTGTAATGTAAAGGTCAGAAAAACTTTGTCCTGTCCATGCATCGGTTCCCTTGCCTCTTGATCCTTCGCGGGAAGATGTAAATACCAGTGAACGGAATTTTTTATCACCAAAATCAGGAGACCATTCATTATCTCTTGAATTGAATTTCTTCATGTTTGTAAGTACGTACCGTGTTGGTTTATTCAGCCATTTTGTCACCAGCTCACATGATTCTGACCCGGCAAGCCCCCTGGCATCTTTAGGAACAAGTTTATTGTAGTTATTGTAAGCAATGAGAGCTTCGTCATATTTTTCATTGATCTTCAGTGCATCACCTAAATATAAATAAACTTTAGGCTCTGTATTATAATATTCCAGTTTTTCAAGCCTTCTGTATTGTGCTTCTGCATTCTTGAAGTCATTTACTTTGCGGTAGCAGTCTGCAAGAACGTAAAGTATGCGATTGCTTTCAACCGGATTCTTTTTAACTTTAGAATATGCCTTTTTATACATATCAATAGCATCATAGTACTGCTGAAGCTTATAGGCATTGTCGGCTTCCTGAGTATAATTTTTTTGGGCTCCTGCATGAAGGCATGCCATGAGCATAATAATAAAAGCAAAAAGTAATGGCTTAATTATCTTCATAATTATTTGATATATTTGTTCTTAAATAAACTATCTACGTATTTTTGCCAATAAAGTTTCAATATCTTATTTGTTTGCTAAAGTAAGGATTTTTATCAGAAAAATAAAAATAAATTACAATTAATTATCTTAAGCTATTTAGCTTCTGTTTGATTACCTTCTTTCCCGGCATCTTTATCAATTATTTCGTTTATTCTTTCTTCCTCTTTTTTAATCTCGCTTTCCTGAATTTCCTGATCTATTTCAGACTTTATCCGTTGCGTTACCTGTTTGAACTCAAAAATGATTTTTCCTATTTTCCTCGCAATTTCAGGTAGTTTTTTGGGTCCGAAAAGCAAAAAAACAACAAGCAGGATAACGAGTATTTCGCCTCCGCTTACATCAAAAAAAAGAAGAATATTAATTATAGTGCACATCATAAAAAAACAAATCCCGAAACTCCTTTTTTAGAAATCCCGGGATTCATTCTTGTTATCATTTTTACTTCGTTTTCCGTGTTTTTTCGTTTTTTCTTGCTTTGCGTTTTTCATTCAGCATGATGAGGTCATAAGCAACCGGTGTGGCGTTGAACACCGAGGAGTATGTACCAATCGCAACACCGATAAGCAGTGCAAATGCAAAACCCCTGATCACTTCCCCTCCAAAGAGGAACATGGCCAGAAGAACAAGGAATGTAATACCGGAAGTATTCAAGGTACGGCCAAGTGTGCTGTTGATTGCAGCATTCATGTTTGTCTTCAGGTCCCTTTTCGGATACAGGTTTGTATATTCACGTATCCTGTCAAAGATAATCACGGAGTCCATGATGGAGTAACCGATGATCGTCAGAATAGCGGCTATGAAATGCTGGTCAATTTCCAGACTGAAAGGAAGCACTCCATAGAAGAGTGAGAATACTGTGACTACTATAAATGTATCGTGGAAGAGTGAAACAACACCTCCCAGTCCCCATTGCCACTTTTTAAACCTTATAGCAATGTATATAAATATGATGATCAAAGAGAAAAATACGGCATAATATGCTTTGACAAGCAAATCGTAAGCAATGGTTGGTTCAACTTTCTGTGAACTCAGTTTTCCCAAAACCTTTTTATCGGCGTGGGATAGAAATTCGTCTTTAGAAAGTGAAGCTGTATAAAAGGGCTTAACTCCTTCATATAACCGTGTGTCAACAATAGAGTCGGCTTTGCTGGTTTTATCATCGATGAGGTAAGCGGTTGTTATTTTAACCTGGTTGCTTGGCCCGAATGTTTTCACTTCAGGTTCATCGCCAAACTTTTTACCTAAAGCAACCCTCAGATCACTGGTTTTAATATCTTTATCAAATCTGACAACATACGTCCTTCCTCCTAAAAAGTCAATACTGTAGTTCAGGCCTCTGGTTAGCAAAGAAACAATACCAATCATAATGACAATACCGGATGCAATATACAAGATCTTTCTTATACCGATAAAATCAATGTTGACTTTAGTAAGTATGTTGGCAGTGTATTTATTCCAAACTTTAATTTCATAATTTTTATCCATCATCCAAATAAAAATTAACCTGGTGATGAAAATGGCGCAGAACATGGAACTGATGATCCCTATCATCAGGGTCGTAGCAAAACCCCTGATGGGTCCTGATCCAAATATATAGAGTACAACCCCAGTAAGGAAGGTGATAATATTACTGTCGACGATAGCAGTGTAAGCATGCTTATACCCATCGTTTATAGCAAGCCTTATTCCCTTTCCCGCCCTAATTTCTTCTCGGACACGCTCATAGATAATAACATTTTTATCAACATCCATACCTATGGTAAGGACCAAACCTGCAATACCGGGAAGTGTAAGGACTGCGCCCAGCGAAGCCAGAACGCCAAATACAAAGAACATATTGGTAAAAAGAGCAATGTCAGCAACCATACCTGCACGGTTATAGTAAAATGCCATGTAAAGCAGGGTAATGATAAATGCAACAATAAACGACCAGAGGCCGGAGTTGATGGCTTCTTTACCTAAAGTAGGTCCAACAATAACTTCTTCCACAATTTTTGCAGGAGCGGGAAGTTTGCCTGCTTTAAGAATATTGGCAAGGTCTTTTGCTTCCTCAAGGGTAAAACGCCCGGTAATAGAAGAACGCCCGTTAGGAATTTCGCTTTGTACTGTCGGGTAGGACTGTACATTATCGTCAAGAACAATAGCAATAGATTTACCGATATTATCGGCTGTAAGTCTTTTCCATGTTCTTGCTCCGTCGGAGTTCATGGTCATGGAAATCTCGTTGGTATTACTCTGGCCAAAGTCCTGCCTTGCATCTATTATAGCATCTCCTTCTAATGGTGCTGTTCCTTCGCGGGTTGTGATTTTAAGAGCAACAAGCTGGTAAACATCACTTTTATCTTCAACAGGTTTAGCAGTCCAGGCAAATTTAACATCCTGCGGGAAAACCTTTTTCACCTTTTCAAGCAGGAAATTAACCCTGTTCATGTCCTTTAACAGAGCATAACCTACAACAGGCCCTTTGTTGGGAAAATAACCGCCTGATTTATCCTGACTCATTGCGGGGTTCAGGTAAGCAAACAAAGGATTTTCTTTTGCATAGGCTGCAAAGGATTTTTTATCGCCTTTCTTTCCGGTCTTATTTAAACTGTCTCCCCCAATTTCTTTCAGCAGTGATGAGTCTTTTTTATTTTCTGATTCTTTCTTGGCAGTATTTAAAGTATCCTTAACAACATTAATGGTATCAGCACCACTCATATTGAGAATAGATACCAGTTTTTTATTGGCTTCAGAAAAATATGAGTATAAGTCTTTGTAATCATATGTTTCCCAAAATTCGAGTTTAGCAGTACCCTGTAAAAGCTTACGTACACGTTCCGGGTCTTTAATACCGGGCAGTTCAACAAGAATTCTCCCGGATTGACCCAACTTGGTAATATTGGGCTGGGTAACTCCGAATTTATCGATACGGGTGCGGAGGATGTTAAATGTACGGTCAACAGCACCGTTTACTTCATCAGTAATGACCTTCATCACCTCATCATTCGTAGAATTAAATTTCACTTTATCCTTCAGCTCAACCGTACTAAAAATACCGGCAAGCTTAGCATTGGGATCAATTTCCTTGAACGATTCATAAAACAGAGTCAGGAAGTTTTTCTGACTGTTTATTTTTTTCTTCGAAGCCAGATCAATGGCTTTGTTAAAAGTGGCATCAGTACTTTTCCCTGACAACTCTTTTATAATATCCATCTGAGAAACTTCAAGAGTAACGTTCATCCCGCCCTTGAGGTCAAGACCCAGGTTAATCTCTCTTTCCTTGCATTCCTTAAACGTATATTTTCTGATCAGAATATTATAAATCACCTGACTTTGCATAGAGTCAAGAAAATAATTTTCCTTCACTTTAGCCAGTGAATCCTTATAATACTTTTCAAGGACGGCGTTCCCTTTTGCTAATTGTTTAGCATACTTGGCCACCTCAGGACTATTCGCAGCATACTCTCTTGCTTTTTTTTCCGTTCTGGAAGTAAAGAAAGTAAATGATAACTGAAACATACAAACAAGAGCAAATGCAATCGCAAAAAACTTTATAACTCCTTTATTCTGCATACCTTATGATAATTAATTAGATTTTTGTTTTTTAAGCCTGCAAAGATAGAATTTATATCGGAAAATACAAAGATTAATGGAATAAAGATTTTGATTTTCACTTAAAACCATCTTTTACAAAATCAAACCTACCGAAATTTTAACGAATTTTGTATAAGATTCTTTCCAAATGAATTGCAAAAGGTTTTTTCTTTTTTTGTTTTATTTCTTCCTTAGTCACTGTTTTTTAGTTGCTCAGGCTGTGTATGACTTTGGATTTGAAAGATATAATGATGTTAAGGTTTATGAAAACTCATCACAATTATTGTTCCCTTGGGCCGGCGGAATGAATTCCTGTCATTTTTCCGAAATTGACCTGAATCTTGACGGTATTATGGACCTGATTATTTTTGATAAACATGGTAACAGGATAATCCCATTCATCAATAACGGAATTCCAAACGTCATTTCTTACACTTATTCACCTTCATATATCCAAAGTCTTCCTGCTTTGCACGACTGGGTCATTTTCAGGGATTACGATTGTGACGGTAAAAATGATATCTTTACCTATGCTGACGGCGGGGGCGGTATTAAGGTCTATCGGAATATTTCCGATACGGTGCTGAAATTTGAGCTGGCTGTTGATCCGTATCTGACTTATTCAGGCAATATGCCGGTTAATATATGGCTTACCAATGCCGATTATCCAGTAATTGAGGATATGGATAACGATGGTGACCTGGATATACTGACCTTTGGCGTTTTGGGAAAGTATCTGATCTATTACAAAAATATGGCCATGGAAAGGCATGGGAACTGTTCGCAATTTGATTTTATTAAAGAAGATAACTGCTGGGGAAAATTTTACGAAAGTGAAGCATCTAACACCCTTAGATTAAATCAAACGTGCTCAAAAAATACAGATAATGATTTTAGTGGAGGGGAGATCAAACATACCGGATCTACTTTACTGGCATTGGATTTCAATAACGACAGCATCAAAGATCTCATCATCGGCGATGTCGATTACTCTAACCTGATCAGGCTTTACAATGGCGGCACAAAAGATTCCGCATATATGGTGAGCCAGGATACTCTTTTCCCTTCAAATACGCTGCCCGTTCATTTGTTTTCTTTTCCCTGTGCTTCATTATGTGATGTAAACAATGACGGCAAAAAAGACCTCCTTGTTTCAAGCTATGAAACCCGTCCGAATCTTGCTGTAAACAATGCCAGCTGCCAGTTATATTTAGATAGCGGAAGCCTGGGTCACCCTGAATTTAAATATTCAGGTGAGAAGCGTTTTTTCCAGGATCAGATGATTGATGTTGGTTCGGGATCCTATCCTGTTCTGTTTGATTATAATCATGACAGCCTTGCAGACCTGTTTATTGGAAACTGGGGATATTATGATTCATCCTATTACCGGAGCGGATACCTCTATTCAAAATATCACTCTCAAATAGCACTTTATAAAAACACAGGCACACCGTCCTTGCCTGAATTTACACTTATAACCAGAGACTTTGCAGGTTTATCTTCCCTGAATATTTCTGCTGCTTATCCGGCCTTTGCTGACCTCGACGGTGACGGAGATGCTGATATGCTGACCGGAACTGCAAAAGGAAATATCCTTTATTTTGAAAATACAGCCGGTCCGGGGAATCCACCCCAAATGGTTCTCCTGGATACAGCTTACCAGGGAATAAATCCGGGCAGTTATTGTACCCCGCAACTTATCGATCTGGATCACGATGGCCTCATAGATCTGGTTACAGGGCAACAAAACGGAAAAATATCTTTCTACAGGAACACCGGCAGCCTGCAAAATCCACAGTTTACACTCGTTACTGATTATTTGGGGGAAGTTAATGTTACCAATACGCTTACATCTTTTTACGGATATAGTGTGCCTTGTTTTTTTAAAGACAGCACAGGGAAATACCGTTTGTTTGTTGGCACCGAACAGGGAAATATATTTTACTACAAAAAAATCGAAAACAACCTGGGTGGTGCTTTTGAACTCACTGATACACTAACATTTAAAGTCAACAACCATGTAGTTGACCTGGATGAAGGAAACAATGCGGGTATAGCTGTTTCGGACCTTAACCATGATGGGTATAACGATATTATTGTCGGCAACTTTGCCGGTGGTCTAAGTTATTATAAAGGGATTGTTCCACCTCCGTTAAACCTGGGAATTACAAATGCTCATGCCAAATTAACACCTGGATTAACTTTATATCCGAACCCGGCTAATGAATATATTAAACTGGAAATTGAAGATAACGACAATAATCCTGAAACTTATGTTGAAATTTTCGATGCTTACGGCAATACCTATTATAAGAATTTTCTGGGGATTGACAATTTGATTAGTACTAAAAACCTTAGCAGCGGTATATATTTTATAAGTGTGACCTCTTATAAAAACGTTGTGATGACGAGTCATCGCATTCTCAAATTTATAGTCGGGTTCTAAGGCGGTTCATCCAACCATTGCTAAGACTAACTCCCTGCCTATGCAATTTGAGTTGGTAAATTATACTTTCCATGTGATTTTTTCTTATATTTCCTCTATAAATCATTTTTCAACTTTATCAAAGGATTGTTTATTGTGCAGACATTCAGTATTCTGCAAAGCAAGAGGCGGAAAACAAGGCAAAATAAATTAGCATCCGAAAAATCT
>Ga0114951_10002255_pt1 | contig 22120 bp, 24 predicted proteins | sample AM7aDNAmetaG_FD_88677 | JGI IMG/M metagenome (GOLD analysis project Ga0114951, IMG submission 88677) | Freshwater microbial communities from Finland to study Microbial Dark Matter (Phase II) - AM7a DNA metaG | ecosystem: Environmental > Aquatic > Freshwater > Lake | place: Finland: Lake Alinen... | reverse complement strand
TTGTCAGTTAATTAACCCGTGTTTCTTTGTATCGTAAGTGAGAAAAACGAAAACTACAGCCAACTGTGGCTATTTGAGGTGGAAATGAATTCGGGGAAATGGGGTGTTTCGTAATTCGGGGTAGAACAGGTTCATCATATGATGCGCAGGGCGCAGAAGAGGGTACATCATATAAGAACTCATCATAAATCCCACGCGGTTTGCATGGCTCACTGATATCAGAATTAAGACTTTCGCGCGCAGTCACTCGATGACTGCGCTTTTTTCTTACCTCTTACCTCCCTACTTCGCTCACCTAAAGTGAGCTTCGAAGGGTAAACCTAGCTCTTACCTCTTTTCCTTTGAATACCCAACACACAGCTTCCTAATCAACCCTGGCCCCTCGTATATCATTCCCGTAATAAGTTGAATCAAATCCGCCCCGGCATCAAACTTTTCTTTGGCGAGTTCCCAGGACATTACCCCACCAACACCAATAATTGTAAATCGCTTGCCATAGGCCTGTCTGGTCTTTCGTATAAGTTCCGTTGATAGACTGGCGCACGGTTTGCCCGAAAGCCCGCCACGATACTCGGCCGGCGCTTCACTTCGGACGTCCAATGAATTGTAATCCTTATTCAAATTTCCAATAACAACACCCTGCAATTTGTGCGTATCGATGACTTTCAATAGTGAATCAAACTGACTCCATGGAATATTAATTGGCATTTTGACATAGACAGGCTTCAGACACTTAATCGTGCCGAGCGCTGTCAAGAGCTTTTCCAATAATTCGGGAGTTATAAAAGCTTCTCCGCCATAGGCATTTGGACAGGAAATATTAATAGTGTAATAGTCACCGACATTTTCCTCATTCAAACGTCGAAATGAATAGAGATAATCGTCTATTCCGGCCTGAATATCGACAGAATCGATACAGTTTGTGCGAGCAATAGAAATCCCTGTTACGAATCCTGGCTTGGACAATGTCCGACATGGTCCAAACAGACCATGTCGGACATGGTCCTTCAACCGCTTAATCACAGCTTCTACCCCGTCATTTTTCAGCCCCTTATTGACCAAAATGCTCTGCGACTTTGGCAATCTGGTCAGCCGCGGCCTGGGGTTGCCTTCGCAAGGTTTGGCCGTCACCGAACCGATCTCTTCCCCGCCAAGACCAATGCATGGCAGTATTCTCATCAAACGCGCGTTGTAATCGAACCCCGCCGACAACAAAAAAGGAGTTTTGTAGGTTATTCCATCCACCGTCTTCCAAATATCGCGACCATGGTAGCCGTACATAAGTCCGATCAACCAACGTGTCAGAGCAAATTTTCCGAAGAATTCGCCAACACTGACCATGAAATCATGGACCAATTCCGGGTCAAAAGCGAAGAAAATCGGTTTTAATACATATCTATAGAACATTGTGACATTATAACATGTGAGGGTAGCGCCCGCAGGCGAGAGAAGTGTCGCGTAATCCGAGCGATCAGCGAGGATCGGAGCGACACTTCTGTCGCCGTTAGGGCGCGGCGATGCTATAATAGCGTAATGCAAGACTGGCTCATTCAGCTCGTCACCGTCCACCCCTACATCGTCTACGGGATCATCGTAATCACCGCCTGCGCCGAAGGACCCATTCTGTCAATGATCGGCGGAGTCTTGATCAAACTTGGCTATTTCTCATTCTGGCCTCTTTATCTAGCTTTGATGGTCGGCGATCTTATAGGCGACGTCATCTGGTATTACATCGGACGCTATTTCGGCCACGGCTTCATCCGCCGATTCGGAAAATATTTCGACATCACCGAAGAGTCTGTCGTTAAGGTCACCAATATTTTCCACAAATATAAACATCGCATCCTTCTGATCTCCAAAATGACCAACGGCTTTGGTTTTGCCCTCGTCACTTTGATGGTTGCAGGCATGGTCAAAATTCCCTTCTGGCGTTACATTACAATTAATATAATCGGCCAGTTTGTTTGGACCGGTCTGTTGCTGAGCGTCGGGTATTTCTTTGGCAATCTTTATGTTACTGTCGATTCAATTCTTGGAAAGATCTCAGTCGTGGCCGTGTTCATCCTGATCTTCGCCGCATTCCTTCAGTACAAGAAATATCTCAAGAAAAAAACCGAGAATATGATCTAATACATTTTCAGCAGGCCTTCCAATCAAATGCTTTCTATAATCATCCCAACTTATAACGAGGAAAAATATATCGGCCAAAGCCTGAGTCAATTCAAGTCATTGTCTTTGCCTCATGAAGTGATTATAACAGACGACAAGAGCACCGATAGAACAGTTGAAATAGCTCGGTCTTATGCGGTGACAGTTCTTGTCCCGAATGAAAAGCATGCGACTATAGCCGCCAACAGAAACGAAGGTGCCAGTTTGGCCAAAGGCAACTTTCTGGTCTTTCTCGATGCCGATAGTCAGATCGCAAATCCGGACGATTTTTTTGGACAAATTCTCAGGTATTTCGAGGCTAATAAGGAAATTGTGGCTATAACCACCTATTTGAAAGTTCAGAAAGATCTCGAAACCTTTACCGATCGTTTCATCTATCTCATTTTTAATTGGGTGCATGTTTTAAAGAACAACATCTTTCATACGGGTGAAGCTTCCGGCAAATTCCAAATGATCAGAAGTGAAGCCTTCAAGAAAGTCAAAGGCTGCAGGGCCGACCTTGTCTGCCGAGAAGATGCCGACATGTTCCAAAGATTGAATCGAATCGGAAGAACCGCTTGCCTTTCGAATGTCACGGTTTTTCATTCTGGCAGAAGAGCTCACCGGATCGGCTGGCCTAAGCTACTTTACATTTGGATGTCGGAAACATTTGTCGTAGCCACGACCGGGAAATCGATGGCCAAAGAATGGAAAGATGTCAGGTGATCGTTCAAATGTCGTGTCCAATTCAATGCCATGAAAATCTCCGTAGTCATACCAGCCCATAACGAGGAAAAGAACATCGCCGCAACGATCCAGGCTCTTCTTGTCCAAGATTACCCAGACTACGAGATCATTGTCGTCAATAATGCCAGCACAGATAAAACACTTGAAGTTGCCAGCCGATTCCCTGTAAAAGTCGTCACCGAATTGAGAAAAGGCCTTCTCTGGGCACGCGAGCGCGGCCGTGTTGAAGCGGTCGGCGAGATCATTGCAAATATCGATGCGGATTGTTTACCGGATACCGATTGGCTATCCAGCGGTTTTTCGCATTTCAAGAATGAAAAAATTGTCGCCGTCTCCGGTCCATACGATTATTACGACGCCGAACCATACTTCCGCAAATCTTCCCTTCTTTTCCAAAAGAACGTCTATCCCTTTTTCAACAATCTCTTCCAGACCATAATATTTAAGCGAGGAGCAACCTTGATCGGTGGTAACAATTTCATTCGCGCCAGTATTCTGCAAAAAGCCGGCGGATATGATACATCGATCACTTTTTACGGAGAAGATACCGACACCGCCAAGCGTGTTTCCGATCACGGTCGTGTCATTTTTAGTCGTAACGTCCTAATGAAAACGTCTGCCAGAAGGTTCAAGGCCGAGGGTAAATTCAAGTTGATGACGAAATATTGGTATTACTTTTTTAAGCATATTTTCAGTTAAAATATGAAACATTGTTTATCTTGTCATTCCCGCGAAGGCGATTGAGCACAATCCACTTTAACTTTGCACTTTGGACTTTGCACTGTAAACTCTTGTCTTTGGTAATATCCTGGATTCCCGCTTTCGCGGGAATGACAATAAACAAACTACTGCACCACCGGCGCACCTGATGTGTTACCTGCCTTAGTTGTGGAAGCAGCTTGCGGTGAGCCTGTTGAACCCGACGAAGTCGAGGAAGTGGTCGTCTTCGGAGCCAATTTGTCATACTTAGCCAAAGCCTTGATGATGGTCGAAGCGTCCTTACGGGCGGCCTGCAGATCCTTTTGGGCGGCCGTGATCTTGGTGTGAGCGTCTTTCAGAGTGGCCAAATTTGAAGCCATCTTGGTCTTGTCGCCCTGATCCGGAACCAAAACTACGGATTCGTTAAGGGCGGCGCTGGCCTGGATCTGGGCGTCAGCCACTTTGGAATTGAAATCAGACAAAGCGTTTTGCAAATCCTCTATGCCGGTCATATCGCCGGCCGACTGCAATCTCAAAGTCATCTTATTCGAGAGAGCCGTCATCATATTGACGACCGTGGCGATCCGGTCCGTAGCGGCGATAATATTCAATTGCGGTATTGCCAAGGCGTAAACGCGATAATTGTTAGTGATAGAGTCGACATAAGTCTTGAGGGTAGTCGTGGAATCAGCGGCGTCAAGATCAGTCTTGAGTTTAGTCAAATCGCCGATCAAACCCTGGACGGTGCCGGCCACCATAGTCTTTTGAGCCGGTGTGACATTCCTTATCTCATTTATCCGCTCAAGGACCTTATTGAGTTTGGCGATGCGAACGTCAATCTCCTTGTCGCCCTTGGTTTTGGCAGCCGTCATAGCTTTTTCCTCCTTGGCGGTCAGGGTCGGCGCAAACGCAGTAGTGCTAGTGCCGGTTTGGGCAAAAGTTGGCAGAATCAAGGCGAATGAACCTATCGTGATGGCTATGGCCGTAACATTAATCAGTTTATTTTTCATATGTGTATGTTTGGTTAATGATTAATGTTACTGATTTGAGATAACAGCTTGGTTGACGTTGGCGCTATCCGTGCCAAGTCCAGTCAGTTGAGCATCGATAGCAACCGTATCCTTGTATAGACTATCGGTACTGCTGTCATTGACGTCAGTCATGCCCGTGCCACTGATCTTGTCGCTCAAGGTCGGCGGTGGAGTCGGCGTGACGGTTGCCACCGGTGTTTGAACTACGGTCGTAACCGGTGCCGGAGTCGGTTTACCGCTCATAAAGAACCAGGCGATGATGATGACGGCCAGAATGACGACCAATATGATCCCTGTTTTTGCGCTTGTTGACATAGTATTTATATAGTTAAACTGGTAAACATTCAAATCCTTGATACGATTCTAGCATAAGTTGTCATTCCCGCGAAAGCGGGAATCCAGTGTTGAATACACTAATTGAAAATTCAAATATCAAAATGTAAAATGACAAGGCAAAATTCAAAATGAAATCGCACTTATTTCGGACATTTTGCATTTTAAATTGTCATTTTCCATTTTGAGATTTACATTTTACATTACACTGGATTCCCGCTTTCGCGGGAATGACAGCACTATGCACTCCTTGTCCACTGATTTTGGTTTGCAAGCAAAAATATTCGCCGTGCTACAATAGTCGAATAATATTTCCATGGACACGACTTCCCCATACTTCAAGACCAAAGACCTGAAAATCCCTCCGCATAGCCTCGAAGCGGAGAAGGCTCTGCTCGGCTCGATCATGATCCGCGGCGAGGCCATGCACGACATCGTCGACATCGTCAGCGACCAGTCTTTTTATTCCAACATCCACCGGATGGTTTGGCAGGCCCTTTTGGAGCTTCACATCAAGGGCGCGCCCATCGACGTCCTCACGGTCTCGACCAAACTCAAGGAAAAGGAGCAGTTGGAGCAGGTCGGAGGTATGGCTTTTCTCACTGAGCTCATTAATACAGTCCCTTCATCGACCAATGCCACTCATTACGCGGAAATTGTCGAGAAGAAACACAGCATGCGCGAACTTCTCAGGGCCGCGGAACAGATTTCCGGGCTGGGCTACGATGAGGAATCCGATCTTCATGATCTTTTGGAAAAAGCCGAAAAAGCCCTCTACGCGGTCACGAACAAGACCGGCTCGCACAAATTCGTCCACCTTAAGGACACATTGGCCGAAGCCTGGGAGCGCCTCGATCAGCTGCACAAATCAAAAGACCAGTTGCGCGGCGTGCCGACGGGATTTGTCGAATTAGACAACAAACTTTCCGGCTTCCAAAAGTCCGACCTTATCATCCTAGCCGCCCGCCCTTCCATGGGAAAGACTTCCCTGGCTTTGGACATCGCCCGCAAGGCTTCAGTCAATTACAAAATTCCCGTGGCAATATTCTCACTGGAAATGAGCTCACAGCAACTGGTCGACCGCATGCTTTCGGCCGAGTCACAAGTCGATTCCTGGAAGATCAGGACCGGCCACAACCTCTCGGTTGAGCAGGACTTCAAGGCTATCGGCGAAGCCATCAGCCGCCTTTCCGACGCGCCGATCTACATCGACGACCAGGCCGGCAACAATATTCTGAAGATGCGCGCCGTCGCTCGTCGTCTCAAAAATGAGAAAGGCCTGGGACTGATCGTTGTCGATTACCTCCAACTTATGCTCCCGACCAACACCAGAAACAGCGACAACCTCGTCCAGCAAGTCACCGAGATTTCCCGCTCCCTGAAGAATCTGGCCCGCGAATTGGAGGTCCCTGTCCTGGCTCTCTCCCAGCTTTCCCGCGCCGTGGAGCAACGCGGCGGCAAACCTCGTCTCTCCGACCTCCGCGATTCCGGTTCCATCGAGCAGGACGCCGACGTCGTGATGTTCATCCACCGCGAAGCCGACCAAGACGCTGGTGGCAAGAAAGAAGAGGCGGAGATCCTCATTGAGAAGCACAGGAATGGTCCCACGGGTTCAATTAAACTCTTCTTCGACAGCAAGAAGACGACGTTTATGAGTATCGATAAGGCGGACTTTGGGGATTTTGAAGGAAAGGAGAGTTAAGAGCTGGGAGATAAGAGTTAAGAAATGCAAGCAAACACAAGAATTCAAAAATTTACTGATCTGGTTGTCTGGCAGGAGGGACACAAACTCATTCTGATGATTTACAAGGTTACGAAGAAATTTCCCAAATCAGAAATATTTGGACTTGTGAGTCAGATGCAGAGAGCGGCTGTTTCTGTTACATCAAATATTGCTGAGGGTTTCGGCAGACATACCTATAATGAAAGATCTCATTTTTATTATATCGCTCAAGGTTCTCTGACGGAACTCAAGAATCAACTTCTAATTGCCAGAGATATAGGTTATATTTCAAATACAGATTTTTCAAACATTGAGAATCAGGCCAATCAAACGCACAGAGTTCTTCAAGGCCTTATCTCAAAAACAAACAAGTTTGCCAGTTCTTAACTCTTATCTCCTACCTCTTAACTCTACCATCATGGATTCACTCCACCGTCTCGAAGAACTTTTCGCTCACTTCCCTGGAATCGGCCCACGACAAGCCAGGCGTTTTGTCTATTATTTGATAAATAAACCATCTAGTTCCATAGGCGAATTCATAAAACTGATTGAAGAAGTCAAGAAATTAGCCAACGAATGTGCAAAGTGTCATCGCCTGTTCATTCAAAATTCCAAATTCCCTACTTCACTCGCCCAAAGCGAGCTACGAAGGGCAAGCCAAATTCCAAATTCTCTTTGCTCAATCTGCTCCGACCCTTCTCGCGACCAGTCAATTCTCATGGTCATCGCCCGCGATTCCGACTTTGAAACAATAGAGAAAAGCGGTACGTACAGAGGATTATATTTCATACTCGGAGGCACGATCCCAATTCTCGACAACGAACCTGAGAAGAGAGTCCGATTAAAAGCTTTACTTGAATATGTCTCAGAACTGTCCGCCGATGATTCACGATTAAAAGAAATTATCTTATCCTTAAACACTACGCCGGATGGTGAGCATACGGCCGAAATTGTTAAAGAAGCTATTTTGAACATATTGAATGTTAAACCGATTAAAATCTCAGTCCTTGGAAGAGGCCTTTCGACTGGTGCAGAACTCGAATACGCCGACGGAGAAACTATCAGAAATGCTTTGAAAAATAGGAATTAAAAAACACACTTATTTGTGCGTTTTCTAATATCTTATCTCCTACCTCTTAACTCTTATTTTAACGCATCGATCTTGACCTTGACGAAAGGCTGTCGATGACCGTTTTTCTTGAAATAACGGCTCTTTTGTTTGTAGTGGACGACGACAACCTTGGGCAGACGGCCGACTTCGGTGATGGTAGCCTTCACAGAGGCCTTTTCGATGAATGGCGTGCCGATGGTCGTATTGGCGCCGTCATCAACCAGGAGAACCTTGTCAAAGACGATCTTGTCGCCTTCCTTGTGTTCATCGGAAATCTTCTCAATGGTGATAATATCACCCTTTGAGACCGTATATTGCTTGCCGCCTGTCTGGATTACCGCAAATTCCATAATGGGAGCATTATACAGGTTTTAGAGGAATGCGCAAGCAGAATAGAGGTAGGAGTTAGGAGGTAAGAGGTAAGAGCAAGCATTTGCGACGGTTCTTAACTCTTACCTCTTAACTCTCTGTGCTCTCTGGCTTCTCTATCATCGCAACCTCTATCCCTGGCGTTTCCCCTGTAATCCTGAGCACATCTTTGTCCACCTTCTTAAGTTCCCGACCGGCTGTATTGTAATGATTGACCACAGTCGAAAGAGAAATGCCCAATTTACCGTGATATTCCTCGTATTTCTTGAGGTGAGTGCCTAATTCGGAGACTCTCTTGATGATATCCTTGGCGGTCTCCTCGATGACCAAAGCTTTGAGACCCTGGAGTACAGTCTGCAAATAGGCCAGGAATGAGGTCGGCGAAACGATGATGACTTTGTATTTATTGGCCGCCCGCTGGATCAAGTTGTCGGTTTCCTCAGTGATGGCCCCGATCTTATTGACCAACAAATCATAATAGATCGCCTCATGGGGTATGAACATGAAGGCAAAGTCCATGGTTCCCTCAGTTGGCCGTACATATTTGGCGGTCTCCTGGATTCTGATCTTCAAATCTCCCACGAAGGCTTTTTCCAGCTTCTCACGTTCAGCCGGATTCTTTTCTTCCGCCAGTTTGTTGTAATTCTCCAAAGAAAACTTGGAATCGATGGGGATTATCTTGTCTTTGACAAAAACCACCGCGTCGACTATCTCCCCGTTGGCGAAAGCGTACTGCATCTGGTATTGCCCCGGCGCCAGGACATTCTTGAGAAGTGTTTCTAGGTAATACTCGCCGAGAATCCCGCGATGTTTGGGATTCTTCAGTATGTCCTGAAGATTCTGAAGCTGATCGGCAAAGGAGACGACTTGCCTGTTGGTCTCATCGAGCTTTGTGAGGCCGACGGTCACCTCCTTGATCAGTTTGGACGATTCTGACAATTGGGACCGCATTGATTCCTGCATATTGCGGGAAGATTCATGGATCTTGCTATCAACTGACTTGGTCAGGCCATCAACTTTGCTGTCAACGGTTCTGGAAAGATCGCCAACTCGCCTGTCTACTATCCTGCCTAGTTCATTAACTTGTTCAAGAATTAGATTCAGGCCCTGACCGTCCGGCTTACCATTTGAATCGTTGCGACGGCGAATAAGGATGAAAACAAATACGATATTTGCCAAGACAGCGATTATGACCAGGATTATGAGGGCGGTTTGCATCACTACAGTTTACAGTGAAAAGCCCTATGATGGAAGTTTGTGTACGTGTATTGTTACTAAATGATAGTAACGTATAATGATCCTATGCTCACTATATTTGTAATATTATTTGGTTTATTCCAAATGTGCATATGTTTGATATTTATTTTGATAATCATTTGCTTAATAAAGGACAACGTCACTCACGATGTTCCATTTATTCCTGTTAGGAAAAGAGCACTACAAAGCGTTATAGATTCATTAGAGTTATATCCTGGCTCGATTTTATATGACCTAGGTTCTGGTGACGGTCGTGTTTTAATCGAAGCTATTAGACGAAATCCCGAAATCGTTGCACTTGGCGTCGAAAATGGCATTATACCATTCCTGATTTCCATAATTCGTACCCACAAGTATCCAATTTCGATTAAATTTAGAAAAATACTAAAACAAAATATTTCAAATGCGACCCATATTTTTTGCTATCTTTCTGATAAGTCACTGCTTGAATTACAAATGAAAATTGAAGCAGAATGTAAAAAAGGGACGCGAATTGTCTCTTGTGACTTTCAGTTTCATGGATGGGTTCCCAAGACAACTATCTCCATTTCAAACAGTAATGATAAGCTATCTCGTATGTTATATGTTTACGAAAAATAAAAAACCCTTCCCAAACATGAGGAAGAGTCTAATAAAGCCATTCGGCTTTTTCATTCATTATCTATGTGACCAATTTGCTTTAGCTTTGCACTCCCGCAAGCTGGACATCTTTCGTTGGTAACATCACAGTCACGACAATGAACGCAACCGCATTTAGAACATTTCCAAATTGTGTCGCCATCATCATTTTTTCCGCAACGAGGACAAGCAGAAAAGACATCATCTTCATCAGGCTCGTCTTCTCGAGAGCTGCCAACCTCTATATTACCAACAAGCTCCAAATTTGCACTCTGACATGATGGACAATGCTCAAATTCTCCGTCACAGTCCTTGCAATGAACACAGCCACAGTCACAACAATTCCATATTTGATCGCCATCCGAATCATTTTTCCACAATGCGGACACTTTTCATAAGTAGCCATAGGAATCTCCTTTTGGTTATATAGTCTTTAAATCCTGGTTCAATTTTGACTAATTTTCTAAGTATAAACTACCATTTCACCATATAATTATCAAACGCATATACTCATCTAGTACAATTACTTGAGAGCTCTCCCCTTGTCTTTAAACAAATCAATAGTACACTATAACCATGACCCTACACGAAACCATCAAAAACCAAATAAAAGAATCCATGCGCGCCAAAGATCAGGTTCGCCTCGATACTCTGCGCGGGCTCAACGCCTTATTCCTCAATGAAATGCTCAGCCAAAAGATCCCGACTACCGGAGAATTCCTGCCTGACGACAAAGTCTTGGCCCTCATCAAACGCAGCGTCAATCAACGCAAAGACTCCATCAAGCAATTCGAGATCGGCAAACGTCCCGACTTGGCGGACAAAGAGCGCGCCGAACTTGCGATCCTCGAGTCATTCCTGCCAAAAATGATGGACAAAGAGCAGATCGAGGTCATAGCGATCAAACATTTGGAAGCTCTGAAGAAATCTGGTCCGGTTGACGCCAAATCCATCGGCAAACTGACTGGCCTCATCATGAAGGAATTGGCTGGCAGAGCTGACGGCAATGACGTCAAAGGGGTGCTTGAGGGATTGTTGACAAAATAGGCTTTATACTATAAGATAATCTTGGCTAACGAAAGGTGTTCTTATGATCATCGCAACAACAAGAATGTCTGGGTCTGGTCAAGTCAGGCGAATCCCCGTGGATTTCGACAAAGTCACGGAATTTCTAAAAAAGTTACATTTCGTGGCAGAGACAGGTCACGGGCCTCTGCCTGAGACATCTGTGCAACCTGAATTGTCCACAACACTAGTTCACAGGCACGTATTCGGCGGTTGGATCGAGATGTCCCAACCGCCAGAAAGGTAAACATCTATGTCGTCGTCCGTAAACCAGCGTTCCGATACCCATCGGAACGCCTTTTTGTTGAATTTTTTTGCATCAACCCTACCCCTTCTCGAAAGGCTCCAGCTCGACGATGAAGGTCGAGCCCTTGCCTTCCCCGGCCGACTCGGCGCGAATGGTGCCGTATTATTTGCTTGATTTTACATATATGATAATATCTCTTCAATGCCACATATAATTCAAAAAGATTTTGACGTCTGGAATATGAATAAGAAGCATATCCACGCGGATAATGATAATAAGTTATACCGCACTAGAGATATCTGGTGGTGTTCTCTTGGCGTCAATATTGGCTTTGAAGAAGACGGGACTGGTAATACCGGAGAACGACCGGTAGTAATAGTCCGAGGTTTTAGCAAACAAGTCTGTCTGATTATGCCGCTAACCTCATCGGAAAAGAGTAATCCGTACTACATCTCCTTGGGAATAGTAAACGGCAGGAAAGCTTTTGTGATCACCTCACAGATTAGACTTATTGATACAAAACGACTTATCAATAAGATCGGAGTTGTCGATCAGGATCTTTTTGAGACAATAAGAAAAGCCGCCAAAAACTTTTTTTGACGGCTTTCCTCTTTGTTTTATCTCCCTCTGAAGAGGGCGAGCCCGAAGGCATTTGTAGACATATGCTAACATGCCATGTTACAAAAATCAATCGAATTTTTAATCCCTACCCCTTCTCAAACGGCTCCAACTCGACGATGAAGGTCGAGCCCTTGCCTTCCCCTTCCGACTCGGCGCGGATGGTGCCGTGGTGGGCGGAGATCATCTGTTTGGCGACATAGAGGCCGAGGCCGGTGCCGCGGATGTTGGTCTTGCTAGCGTTCTCGGCTCGTGAGAATTTCTGGAAGAGATGCGGCAGGGTCTCCGGGGCGATGCCCACGCCGGTGTCCTTGATCTTGAAGACGAAGAGATTCTTGGTCCGGTCGCGGGTCAAGGTGGCGTCGATCGAGCCTTTGGGAGTGTATTTCAGTGAATTGTCGATGACATTGGCGAAGACCTGCTTCAGTTTGTCCCGATCGGCTGTCACCCGATAATCGGCGACATTACCCTGCGCCGTAAATGTAAACTTGACGCCGGCCTTGTCGATGTTGGGCTTGAGCTCCGCCACCACGTCCTCGACCAGGCTCCGGAGATCGACTGTCTGGAAGGCGTACTTCATCGCCCCCAACTCGATCCGGCTGATGTTCAGGTAGTCATTGACGATCGCCACCAGAGTATTGGTCGAATCATAAATCCGCTCCACCCCCTGCCTCGCCGCCTTCGGCAACTCCCCCATGTCCCCCTCCAAGAGCAATGACGCATACCCCTTCATGGCCGTCAGTGGTCCCCTCAACTGATGTGTCGCGAACGAAACGAACTCCGACTTCTGCCTATCGAGCTCCACCAACCGACTGTTGGTCTTCTCGAGATCGGTGGCCAACGACTGGATCTGTTCGCGTTGAGAGATTTCGTTGTTTACGCCTTTAATGAGCAGAAAACTAAAAAATGCAACTAATATTAATACAATCGCCTTGAGAATGAGCTCAATATTTGATTGAACGAAGAAAAGCTCGATCAAAAGTGTTACAACAATAACAACACTTATTATTTCAGTTAAAATTACTTTTATATTGAATAGATGGTACTTCGACATTGCTATAAAAAGCGAAACAACCATGATCAAAGAAAACATAGGTCCAAGCCAGGTATAATCAAAAATTCCAAAATAAGGGAAAATTAAATCTGGAATAATTGCCAACGAAGCAGCAATGATGGGTCCAGTTATTATAAATGCGACTTGCTTCTTTTCTAATTGACTACGTGCTCTCTTATATTGAAGCAGGAGAAAAATGAAACCCGCCGAAAAATAAAAAATCATCAGTAAAGCATAGGCTATATATCCTCTATGTATTTCATAAGTATATCCATTTGTCTCACCAATTATTAAATTCGTAAACAATATATAAAAAATGATGATTACGAAGGGTATAAAACTTACAATAATCGGCGTTTTACTTATTATAAGTTTCTTTGGAAATTGTGTTGTAAATATTAGAAATAGAAATGAAATTAGAAGTGCTGAAGAGTGTGTAAGAACAACCCAATTGATTATTTGTCTAAATCCTTCCGTATAAAAAGCTATAATAGCTATACTCCATATAACGGATGAAAATGTAAACAAACCAAAAATAATATTGGCTGAAGATTTTATACCTCTGGAAAAAATGACCATGCTTAAAATAACCTCAAATACGATTACAATCGCAAGAACGCATTGAATTAAATTTATCATTATTTTGAAGCTTTATTCAAAATTGCTTGTTTAGAATATACTCTCTTCGTATCAGAAACATCTTTAAATCCAGAATTTCTTAAAAGTTTGACCTGCTCATCTTGACACATAAAACTGTAAGATCCGCTGACATCTTCTTTTTTTATTCTATAATTATAATAGAATATCTGAATTGTTGGAACTAGAAGCTTACCTAACTCAATAACACTGGAAATATACCCTTTTTTCTGTATCAGCTTCCTCACGTGATCAAAATATACATGACTGGGCTTGAAACCACTGGCAATATTTGAAATAACAATAGCTCCACCAGGCTTTAATACCCGAAATAGTTCACCAAATACTAAGCCTCTTTTACTCGTAGGTAAAGTATATATTACATTGTTTGAAACGATTTTATCAAAACTATTATCAGAAAATGGCAACGTACACGTTAAATCACTATTAATAATTTTAAGATGTGGTTGCTTCACAAGATGAATTGAAATACCTTCTTTAGAATAATCAATTGCGGTAACATCTGCTCCTTGTTTCTCTAGTTCGATCGACAAATTACCTGTACCAGACCCAACATCCAAAACAGAATCGCCTTTCATTATTGATAATTCACTTACTATTGTTTTTAGTAATTCATTATATGGAATCACTCCATTCAGATAGTCATATACCGTAAAATATTTTTTCCAAAATTGTGTACTTAACATTGTATTTATATCACTCTAAAAAAATGGAGTATCTTTGTATATATATTGGACTTTAGAATATATGTACTTTCATTTTCAGCTGTAAATAACAGAGAACAATTAATATGTTTGTACAAGTAATTGCGGAAATCTGCTGAAGTAAAATATATCGGAATTACGGGATTGTTCCTTTGATTAAAATATTTTTTTAAAACGCCATCTTTAGGATAAATCTCCGTGTAATTTGCGATCTCTCCAACAGGCATATGACGTCTTTTCATTTTCTGATAAAGAGTTCTTTTTACAAACGAATATCCACCGGATAAATTATTCTTGAGCGCAAATGAAAGAATAGTATTAAGCAAAAATAGCATAACTAAACCACGTGGAAGAAATTCATTTTTTTCCTTATCAACAGGGATAATAATAAATCTTCCAAGCTCAAATCGTGAATCTCGTCTAATAAATTTCATTACCTCCGGTTCCTGAAAAGTGAAGTATTTTTCAGTTGGAAGCGGATCGTCTGTAATAACTCGGATAAAACCAATTATTTTCTGATCAATTTTAGCAATAAAATAATGGCATTTCCCCAATATATCGAAATTGTCTTTTTCCTTACCCTCAGGATATATTTGTGAATCAATATAGCCGCGCTCTTTATAGACCGAATAACGCAATTCAAATGCCTCATTCAATTCCTGAGAATTATCTACTTCACCAAATGAGATAATGTTATTAGAATCTCTAGCAGTAACTCTCAATGTAAAATACACTTTCATTGCAAAATTATATCATATAATGCATCCTTAACCTGGTATATAATATAAATATGGAGATTTCATTATATTCTGCTCTAATATGGTCGACAGCCTCGCTTATTTTCAGTCTTGCATTAGTGGTTTTCTTGGGAAGCAGCGATAAGACTTCGCGCATTTTTAGCATATGCGTTTTTATTGTTACATTATGGACAATAGATACTGGATTAGTCTTATCAGCTCCAAATAAACAACTAGCAGAAATATTTGTTAAAATTAGCGACGTATTCAGTAGTGCTGTAGCAACATCCTTTTTTTATTTTTTCTTAACATATCCAAGTGGTACGAAACCAAATAAGTTCATTACTATCTTTCTAGTATTTTATCAATTATTCATTTCGTATTTATGTTTATTTACGAATAAAATTGTTGGGAATGCTTTCTACGTTGCGTCACCGGTAAAATGGGGTTGGGAGTTTGGGCAACTATCTTTACTATTTGAAATATATTTCATAGGTCTTATTCTAATTGGTATCGTAATTTTACACAGAAAATATTTGTTCTATAAGGAACTATGTGTTAAAAAGAATCTCCTATTTATGATCTTAACAATTAATATTGGAGCTATTCCTCCAGTAGTAATGTGTGATATATTGCCACGCTTCGGATACTTTGATCTTGATTGGTTGGGACCAATAACTGGAATCGTCTGGGTATCCATCATCACCTACTCCATCCTCCGCTACCGCCAGATGAACGTTAAAGCCGTAGCCGCCGAGGTATTGGCGATCGCGATGTCGATAATATTGTTCATCAACATTTTCGTGGACATCTCGTCAGATCGGTGGATGAGCATCGTGACTTTCGGGGCATTCATAATCTTGGCCTATTATCTTATCAAGAACATCCTGCGCGAGGCCAAGCAGACGGAACAGTTAGCGGACTTGAACGCCAACTTGGCGGCCAAGGTGGCGGAGCAAACAGCCGAGGTACGCAGGTCTTACGATCTGGAGAAGAAGGCGCGGCGCGAATTGGAAAAACTAAATGAAACAAAGGACCAGTTCATCATGATCACCCAGCACCATTTGCGGACGCCGGTCACCGGGATCCGGTGGGAATTGGAGGAGATACTGTCGGGCGCTCACGGTCCCCTTTCGGCGAAGCTTAAAAAAGCCTTGAGCGAGGCCCAGGGATCAACGGACAGATTGACAAAGATCGTCAACGACTTCCTGGCCATCACGGCCATCAAAGCCGGCGGCAATATCCTCAACCTAGCACCGGCCAGCTTGAGGCCGCTGGTCGAGGACATATTGAAGGAACTGCGGATCGACATTGAGAACAAGAAGATCTCGGTAGACTATCCGACGGACGAGAAAGATTGGCCGACCTTGAACATTGACGCGAACAAAATGCGCGAAGCCCTGCTCATCATCATTGAGAATGCGATCAAATACAACGTCGCCGGCGGCCGAATCGCCATTCAAACCCGCTTGGACAAGGAAGTGTTTGAGCTTAGCGTGACAGACAGCGGACTAGGGATCGGCCGCGAGGACATGGAGAAGATCTTCAGCAACCTCTTCCACCGCGGCGAACGCGCCCGCCAAACCAACCCCATCGGCATGGGCGTCGGCCTCTCGGTGGCTCGGGCCATCGTCAGTGCCCATCATGGAGAGCTGACATTGGAATCTGAAGGCGAGGGTAAGGGAACGAAAGCGGTGGTGATGATAGGGGGGGTTGCAAAATTGGAGGTTAAATCATGTTGGAGATACTGACTAAACATTTTAAAGCCGATATGTCTTGTGCTCTCCAATTCTATTCAAAAAATATCTGTCGTGTGTGACAACTATTACGGTTCCTTTAAATTGTTTGACGGCCTCTTCGAGAAAATCCAGCGCATAAATGTCCAAATGATTTGTCGGCTCATCCATTATGAGGCAGTTCGGTTTCTGAGCGATGAGTGAGGCTAAGATAAACCTGGATCTTTCGCCTGGGGACAATTCATTCCCGCTCTTTTTGATTTCCTCTTTTGTAATCCCAAGGTTATTTAATATCTTTCTGAATTCAGTCTCATCTAAACTATTAGACTCTTTTATGCATCGTATAATCGCCTCATTTCCGAGCTCTGATTCTTGCGGCATATATCCAATATCGACGCGCGCGCCTCTTTTTATCTCACCTTTATCGCAAGTCATATCACCGATAATCATTCTCAAAAGAGTTGTCTTTCCTGCGCCATTGTCTCCTATGATGGCCACCTTGTCTCCAAACGATATGCTTAAATCAATTGGTCCGATATTCTTGGTTCCAATTGTCTTTGTAATTCCTCTAATCTCGAACACTATATCTCCACTTCTTTCTCTTACCGGTATATCATAAGTAATAATCGGCCTTTCTTTTGGCTTATCGACTTTTTCAAGCATATCGATTTTCTCCCGAGCCAATTTTACGGATCTGCCGAGTGTTTTTCCCGACCAATCTTTCTGGTTTCCACGAGCCATTTTTTCATTATCTGTTCTTTTAGGTCCCTTTTCAGCGCGTGCAGACCACTGCTTCTTATCTCGGAGTGACCGTTCAAGCTGTCTTTTTTCTTCGATATAATCGTTGTATTTTTTCCATTCATTCTCAATCTTTTGTTTTCGCAAAGACATATATAGCGAAAATGGACCCGGATATGCAAAGCTTTTTCGACTATAAGCGTCAATTTCTACTATCTTATCAGCCATATTTTCCAGCAACTGACGATCGTGGGATACAATAATAAAAGCCGAGTCTTTTTTGTGTTTCATTATGAAACCTTCCAGGAATTCCAATGCCGACGAATCCAGATTGTTTGTCGGTTCATCAAGAATATAGAGATCAAATGACGCATCTATGAGTTTAAGAAGATTAATCTTGCTTTTCTCCCCACCACTAAGGTCACTGACTTTCTTTCCCATGATCTCCGGGGCAAGATTCAATTTATCAAGATCTTTAATGGCAGTTTCTGATAGGTAATCCGAAACAGCTAATTTTCTTTCTTCATCAGTCATTTCCTGCTCTAAATATGCGACCTTTACGCCTTTTGAGAAAACGATCGCTCCTTCGTCCTGGTTGATCTTTCCGGCAATAATCTTTAGAAGGGTAGATTTTCCTATGCCGTTTGGACCGACCAGGGCGATAACTTCTCCTCTTTGCACGGAAAAAGAAATGCCGCGAAGTATTTTATGCTCGCCAAAAGAAAATTCAACATGAGTACATGAAATAAGTGGGTTTTCCATGATTATGAATAATATCGTACCAGAATTAGTTGCTATTTACAAATTGTTGATGGCTTGATATAGTTTAAGTAGAAGAACAATCAAAATTATGAAATCAAGCACATACAGTAAACCAGTATTGACGCGGACCGGTTCGACGCCGGAGCCAGTGGAGGCGGGATGCTGCCTACGCAGTTGCGGAGGTGTACCGTCGCCACAAGGCGGATCATTCAAGAAAAAAAGTAAACTCGCGCGGAAAATCGAGGGTTTGCGGAAGACTTGAATCAGGTCGCCGAAAACACAAGGGGCCACTTCGGTGAGCCCCTAATTTGTTCATAGGCAACAATCAAGAAAAAGGATGATTATGATAGTTAGAATACGAAAAGAAAACGACCAGTATTTGGCTTACTTTCTCGAAATGCGTCGCATGGTCGGAGTCAATCTGACTGGGGCAGAAATTATTGACCAATATTTCAATAGTGGTCTTGATGAAGCCTCTGTGGCCAAGAAGCTGGCGAAAACGCACAACATGTCTCTTGAACAGGCTAAAAAGGATACAGCCGCATTTTTGCAAATCATAGCAAAAGAGTTACAACCGACATCATTCAATAACACCGAGCAATCATCGGTATCCGCGCCGATTGGAGTTGAACTCGAGATCACGACAACATGCAATTTACGATGCAAACATTGCTTGCAGTCCGATTACAGTAAATTGTTCATGGCTATAGAGAAAGCCAAGCGGATAATTGACACGCTCAAAAACGCTGGAGTGTTTGAAATCAGTATCATTGGCGGAGAGCCATTCGCTCATCCACAAGCGTGCGACTTCATCCGCTATGCGCATGATTGCGGTCTTGCCGTCGGGTTAACCACGAACGGAAGCTTGATCACAAGCGAATATATACGCAAAATGTCCGGTTTGGACAACCTTTCAATAGCCGTGAGTATCGATGGTATTGGTCGTGATCATGACTATATTCGAGGAAGTGGCATCTTCTCGAAGATTGACCAAATTATACGGCAGATGATCAATGTAGGCATTGAAGTCGAGGCAATGTTCACCATCACCTCATATAACATCGAAAAATACGGATCTGTCCTCGATTATTGCAATAATCTTGGAATAGTCTGCAACTTCAATCTATTCAAACCGTTCAAGGAGTCCCATAAGACACTTGTACCAGATCCGTTACGTTTCTTCAAATTAGTCAAAGAACTATTCGCAATGCGTCAGTCACGAAAATACAAGATAGGATTATCTAACGCCGCCATTGTAAGTTATCTTCTTGGTATCCAAACGAGAGATGAGTGTCGGGCGGGACAATCTGGTTTAGTGATTGATGTACGTGGACATATGTTGACCTGCCCTTCATTGCTGTACTGCGGCTATTACAAAGACACTGACTTTCCGCTTTTTGACGACAACTTTGTCGAAGTGTGGCAAACACATCCACTATTCACAGAGTTCAAGAAGAATGGACTCCACGGATGTCAAGTTAGATCGCTGATTTATTCTGGCGATGTACGGAAAGGCGATCCATACGACCTTTCGGCATTTCGCAAATTTGCTGAGAGGAAAAGTTAATTGTTCCATCTAAACATGCCGACATGGTAAACCAACACCGTGTCGGTTTTTTATATCCAAGAATCAAATTCCGACTAAATATGAATCCGGTCCGACACAATATAAAATGATCATCTTCCACCGCGGCGAACGCGCCCGCCACCTGAACCCCATCGGCATGGGTGTCGGCCTCTCGGTGGCTAGAGCAATCGTCAGTGCCCATCATGGAGAGCTGACGCTGGAATCTGACGGCGAGGGTAAGGGGACAAAAGCGGTGGTGAGGGTAAGGGTGGATGGGTTTGGGGAGGTTAAATAGAAGGATGTGGTAGAATATAGGGGTATGAAAAAATATAAAAATAACATTTTCTCATTAATATCCTATTTATTAATTCCGATAGTATATATACTTGAGTTCCTATATTTTACGACTGAAAAAGTTGCTGCGCTCAATAAAACAGCATACGATAACTATCTTTTATTTTTTGCATGTCCTATAATCTTTCTCGCTCTACTTGGAATTTTCTTTGCATTTCGAGGAAGACGTACAAACGAGCCTGCTTGGGCAAACACTATCATGATTTGTATCGGAATAATACTGTCATTACTCACCATTTTTGTTACAGCCGCTGGTTCCGCAATTAATGGCTAGATATACATTCAAGCATAAAAAAGGTCCGCGTAAGCAGACCTTTTGTGTTTAAAAACCGAAAAGAACTATTGAGGCATTACCACCCGGTAATACCTGTGACTATAATTGGTCGAATCTTTATCGTAGAACAACCCCGTTTGATTGGTATTAATCAGGATAGCGATATCTGTCCAATTTGTGTTGGCAACAGCAGCCGAAGCTTGAATGTTATAACTGAATCCGGTTTCTCCATCCAATCGCATTACACGATGCCCATTTACCATGTTAGTGGTTACAGACAACGAAAATGGTTGACTGACTCCGACCTGGTTGAGCACAATGTTCGTCAGCGTTACCGCCGATTGAATACTAGTGAACGGATCAAGTCTGAGTCCCAAAACGTGCGAACTATTGGCTTGTGCGTTAGGAAACGACAAGTGATAGTGCTGAATTCCCGGAGAAACTGCCTGCTCATCCAGAGTCCCGATTACATTTGTGTCCCAAAGGATCGTAAAGACCCCTCTTGCTCCTATGCCGCTTGTGAATTTGGCGTCGAAAGCGACAGTGTTGACAGGATTTGTCGAAGTGACCACAGTCGCAAGCCAGACCGGTGAACCGGAAAGCAAGTTGATATGGTCAATGAACTTTTGAACAGTGCCTGAAACACTCTGAATTGTCGGTAACTGAGTGGTATCAAGCACCGTGTTTGGATATGACTTTGGGCTTATTTGTCCAATGACCGTACATACCGAATCGGGTATGCCGAGTATTTTCGTAGGCACGGCAGGATTAATATCCGTACCGTTTCCTTGCTTGTAATTCGCCGAGGCGAAATTCCAATTACCACCAACTTCACTAAGAAGAAAACCAAGACCCGCATATTCTGGCGTAACATTTCCGACAATTGTGTTTGCATAGAAATATATCGGCCAGTCATGCACTGTTGAAGTCTGATTACACATTTCTGCAACCTGATCACCATTTGGTGAAGATGTGAATCTGACATAGCTCGTCTTATGAGGATCGAGAAACGTAACATCCACATTGTAAGCGTGAAGTAGAGGCGACTCGGTATATGGTCCGGTCGGAAACGGTGGCGCCTCCTGAGTAAGTTTGTCACGGGTGAAGTAACTGTCAGCCCAATTAGCTCCCCGTCCGTAAGTGACTATACCGGAAAAATCCTTGCCAACATAGGCATCTAGGAATGTTTCCTGAATAACTATAGATGGCGAACCTGATGAACTTTTGATAACGTCAGTTGCTGCCTGAATCAGTCCTGCTCCAGCACTGTGACCAATAAAATGAACTCGTTTCCATTTTTGAGCCACAATGCTATTTCCGAGATTTTGCCCCTCCTTTTTCGCGTTGTTAAGTGCATCAGAAGGATAGAAAGTCCAGGAATTATCAACCCACTTATAGCTATATACTTGCCAATTATTTAGGTTCTTATTATCAAGATAGCCTTGAATCACTTTTACACATCATCAACCCACGACACGTTCGGTTTAGGAGCACTAAAACCTGGAATATCGATAATTTTGATTTGCCACCCGTGTGTGATCACCACCAGACTATCCTTCCCAAGCTCCCTG
>Ga0114951_10002253_pt1 | contig 22124 bp, 13 predicted proteins | sample AM7aDNAmetaG_FD_88677 | JGI IMG/M metagenome (GOLD analysis project Ga0114951, IMG submission 88677) | Freshwater microbial communities from Finland to study Microbial Dark Matter (Phase II) - AM7a DNA metaG | ecosystem: Environmental > Aquatic > Freshwater > Lake | place: Finland: Lake Alinen... | reverse complement strand
TTTTCTTTTTTGAATTTTCATATAGTAAAAATACAAAAAATTATCGGAAAATTATCGAAAAAACAATACTATATTATTAACATTCAAATGTTTATATCGTATTTTGCCTTGCAAAGTTCTCAATGAGTGATAAACCAATATATCTGTTATATTTCATTGCCAATCTGCTCTTTAACTTAAGTTTTCAATTTTTAATCAGAAAATTCCTTTATTCTAAACGATAGATATTAATTATTTCCAAAAAATTAAATTTCAGATTCAGGTCTGATACATTCAATGTTTAATTTTTTTAGTAATTTGTTAATATTATTGTAATTCTTTAATAAGTAAAAATCTTTTTTAATTTTAAACCTGTAATTCATTTTTATGCTGTAATTATCTTTGTTAAAATTTCTCTCCTGCATGTACGATTCATATAAAAAATAGCCAAAGTACTTCTCATCAGCTGTTCCATCCGGCAGGGGCAAGGGATAGTTTATCCACCACCTGCTTATTTCCAGCAATTTACAATCTGTTGCCGTTACAATAGTTTTCAGACTATCCCTGTACCGCATATTTGTTTTGCTGAATCTCTCACTGTAAAATAATACAGGGAAGTAGTTTTTGTTTTTAACCAGTCTGATGAGATCAATTAACAAAGCAATATCTCCGATATCGTCATTTTGGGAGTAATGAATAGCCAGACAAAATCCGATAGTCCCTCCTTCAAATGCATTTAAAAATTTTTCCAAATTTTGATATTTGGGGATATTAAATAATTCAAGCCCGGCTTTTAACTGAAACTTTTTATTCAGGACGATATCAATATCTTCCTCCTGATATAAATTGATCAGGTCCTGGGTAAAATAAACAAATTTAATATTGCTATTGTTTTCCAGTTCTGTTAAATCATCGTTGACTCTTGTTGATGATCGTGTCAGATTTTCTCTCCTGAACAAGCAAAACTGGTCGTGCATCCCGCCGGCACAATAACTGCATTTATAGATTCGCGGGCATCCTCTTACCACCATCATACAGGGATACATAATACTTGGAATCATCATGCCATTCCCCGAGTTATGTATACCATATACAAAACTCCTGAATGAAGGGAAAAAATCAATATCCATATAATTATTCTCGTCCAGATCCTTCTGATTCAGGCAATAGTCCCAGTTTGTCGAAAAATTATCCTTTCCTGCAATATTGGGTACCTGGTTAAGATCCAGATCATTCATCAGGTTATAAACCAAAGCCCTCAACGGGATCTCAGCATCTCCACGGATGATAAAATCAATATTGAACTTTTCGATCAGAATTCTATAAAATTCAGATGCAGTTATTCCTCCTGCAATAATTATGGCATTCTTATTGACTTTTTTAATATGCTTACATAGAATATAAGCACCGTATAAGCTGAGAAACCAATGCAGGTCAATAATTACTATTTTCGTTTTTCTGATGGTTTTATCAGCCAGCTCCTCAGCAAAAAAACCTTTTATCTTATAAGGCAATCTGTTTATTAATGCCGGGAGTGACATCGGTATATGTTCCAACTGATTAGAAAAGGGTGTATACGGATGAACATATATTATTTCTTCGGTAAATATTTTGGCAGCTTCCGGCATTTACATTTATTTTACTGACCCTTAGTAATTATTTACTTATTTAGATAAACTCAGGTTTTCCATAGTACATTATCACGGTATTACTGATGTGGAAAACAAATATATATAAAGTAGATGGATTTCAATGTGCTGTTTTGAAATTATGTTAAGATATTACCATCGCGAAAACGTAAGGGGAAAGTTCAAAAAGAAGAGGCTGCCACCCTTTGAGTAACAGCCTCTTTTAAGAATACGCTGATGAAACTATTTCTGTATCACTATCCTGTTTACTTTGTTGATTTTATTTCCGGTAACTTCAACATAATACATTCCGACAGGAAGATCCTGAAGATTTAAAGTAGTATTGAACTGGTTATTGGTTTCAACGTCTAAGCGGCTGTATACCATTGTACCAATAGCATCATAAACTTTAATATTGATCACATCAGGCTGGGTAGAGTTTAACTGAAGATTAAACTGTCCGTTACCCGGGTTAGGATATAATTTCATGGATGCAGCATTCAGATCGTTGATTCCGCCACAGGTCTGAACTAAAATGTGTAAAGCTCCTGAAACCGGGCCATTGCCTGAAGCATTATGCCCTTTAACTGTTAAGTCTGCATAGCCTGTAAATGCATTTGCCCAGGCTATTGTAACAGAAGTTCCTGTTCCTGTAATAACCCCTGCATTTGCCGGGTTAAGTTCCCAAACATAATCTGTTGCTCCTGTTGCTCCAGTTGTGGCATAGGGAGTAGCTGTTTCGTTGCTGCACACTGTATCTGATCCTGTTGGTGTTACAGCTTGTTCCGGTAATGTTCCGGCAGGGTTAATTCTGATTGGAATTTTCTGACCAAATACAAAGCTGGCTGTGGTAGTGAAAGGGAATGTTGCGCCTCCTCTTGACATACTTACAACTGCAACTATATTGGCATCCACAGAATCTGCAGCGCCGGCTGATGCAGTGGTAGGAGTTCCATACAGTGTATAACAATACCATGTATTAGGGACCATGGCTGTACACGGGGGAGAACCTCCTGCCTGGCAAAAAGCTGCAAGACCGCCGGGCATACCTATTAAGCCGTTTAAAGTCACACTTGTAATAAAAATAGGTGATCCGTTCATAGAAACAGAATCTCTGAAACCTAACTGAAGTAACTCGTTATACAGAACACCAACTGTCCCATCGGGCAATGACTGCGGAACCAAAGCTCCGGGGCTGGGAACCTGTCCGGTCTGTGTCGGAGTGCATGGATGCTGCGCATTTGAAATAAAGATTGCAAATGTCACGAAAAACAAAAACGTAATTAATTTTTTCATTGATTTTTAAATTTAAAATTATTCACAAATATAGATAAATCTTGTAGGAAATGTCAAACTATTTTGTTTTTTTTTGCAATTTTTAACTTATTCACAGCAAATAGTATAACCGCAAATTTTATTTCTAAATATTGTTTAAATCGTTATAAATTTGAAATGATATAATTATTAAGTCAAGAATGATTTACAACTAAGCTAATCGAAATAGTAAATAAATGTATCCAGGGTATATACCAATAAATTACGATATGCCGCTATTCCGGCCTCCCAGTGAGGCTTATTCTCTGATACTCCAGATCACATATGGTTGTTCATGGAATAAGTGTTCTTTTTGCGAAATGTACACTTCAAAAACCTTTAGGGTAAGGAAGGAAGAGGACGTACTCCGGGAAATTGAGAACATTTCCATTCTGCAGCCCGGAATTAAAAAGATATTTCTTGCTGACGGCAACCCCATGGTTCTGTCAACACAAAAGCTCCTGACCATTCTGAACGCCATTCAAAAAGCTTTTCCACAAATAGAAAGGGTGTCAACGTATGCCCTTCCATCAAATATTTTATCTAAAACTCCTGAAGAACTGAAAGAGCTGAAAAAGGCAGGTCTGAACATGGTTTATGTTGGAGTAGAATCAGGTGATGATGAGGTTCTGAGAATGATTAAAAAGAGTGAAACATACAGGAGTACAATAGACGGACTGATGAAGGCAAAAGAGGCCGGTATCGCCTTGTCAGCCATCATTCTTAATGGTGTGGCAGGGTTGAAATACAGCCCGCAACATGCCATTAATTCAGCAAAAATCCTGAATCAGGTACAACCCGAATATGCATCCTCTCTTGTTCTGAGTTTCCCATATGGCCTAGATCATTTTAAAAAGAGATTTGACGGCGAATATATACCCATGAGCATCATTGATCTGCTCAGGGAAACGGAGATCTTCATTTCGCACACAGAACTTAAAAACACCTTATTCAGGAGTAATCACGCTTCAAATTATCTGGTATTAAAAGGAAGCTTATCCAATGACAAGCAGGATTTTCTCAGGCGCATACGATTCGCCATAGACAGCCCGGATGTTGCCGGGTTAAGAGAAGAATGGCAGAGAGGTTTATAATGAACGGAAGCTTTGGCGTGATTTTTGGTAAATTTGTGTCATTGAATTAATTAAACCCATAAATTTATGAAAAAAGTTTTTATGTTCCTTACAGTGACAGGTTTATGCGTGCAAGCTTTTCCCCAGCAGGTTTTAAAAACCACTCAGGTAAACGTGTTTAAAAACGGTACCTATTATGTTCTTAAAGAAGGTGAAGTAAACCTCAGTGGTGAAACAGTGAAATTACTGATGCCGGCAAACCCTCTCCAGGGTACATTCTGGATAAATTCTCTCAAAGATGTAAAAATAAACAAGGTAGTGGTGAAAACCGACACCATTCACAAATTCAGAACTGCCAAATCCTACAGTGATATTCTTATGGCCAACCAGGGAAAAAACATACGGCTGACCTATAAATTCGACGATAAAAATTACAAAGATGTCAGCGGAACGCTGTTGGATTATTATAAAGAATCGCAGATAGTGAAGCTCAAAACATCCGATAACAGGATATCTTTTATACAGGCTGATAATATCCGTGAACTGTCGTTTGGTGATAAAACCAACGATAGTTCACCCTATGACTCCACAGCTATGGTAGCCACGGTACATTTCGGAAAAAAAATGGATAACACCCGTCTGAGAATGTTTTATATGCATACCGGCATACAATGGATACCATCTTACAACATTAAACTGGTTGACGATAAAGAGCTTCAGGTAGAGATGAAGGCACTGATAGAAAACTTCAATGAAGATATTGATGATGCCGAAATGACGCTGACCGTTGGAAATCCGCGTTTCTATTATGGAACTGCTACAGATGCCATTGCACTGGGCACTTTAACATCACTGTATTCTACACCCGTTTCAGGAAATTATAATTATGGTTATGCCCAATCTTATTCTTATGCCAATAATATAAGTAATGCACCTGCTGCCCAACAACCTGTTTACGAATACAACGGGTTGACCGATTATACGACCAGCGGAGAAAAGACCAACGACCTGTATATGTATTCTCTTGGTAAAGTCTCCATACCCAAAAACAGCAAGACCAGTTTTGAAATCTTTTCAGCCAAAGTTCCCTATAAAGACATTTATGAAGTGATCATCGGGGATGTTGCCAATTACAGCGTGAACCGGTATATTGCCAATAATCCCGAAAACCGGTATGATGTTTACCATTCTCTTCGGATAACGAACAAAACAATCAACCCCTTTACTACCGGTCCGTGTTTTGTACTGAATGAAAAGTTACAGCCCCTGGCTCAGGATGAGTTAAAATATACTGCTGTGAATGGTGAGGTATCTGTTCAACTTTCCAAAGCCGGCGATATCGTTGTAAAAAACATTGAAGAGGAAGTTAAAAAAGAAGAAAACTCAAAAAAGATCGGACGATATTATTATAATAAGATCACTATAAAAGGAGTAATCCAGATCAGCAATCTCCAGGATAAAAAAGTCACCCTGACGCTGACTAAGAACCTGAATGCCCAGGTAATTGACGCAAGCGACGGCGGAGTTCCAAAAAAGCCCGGCAAGTATAACAGTCTCAATCCTTATTCAGAAATAAAGTGGGAAGTTCCTCTGGACAAGAATCAGGAAAAAAAGATCAGCTATCAATATGAAGTTTACGTGATCAACAGTTAAAATAAAATAAGATGAAATCAAAAGTGATTGCCATATCTGCGATATTGGTATTATTAAGTTTAAACTCATTCGCACAGATCTCGGGAAATAAAATGATGGACAGAGGCAACAGTGTTTATGGATATCAGCCATATTACTCTCCTCCGGCTGAACAACCCATGCTCTATTTATCTGATTCGGCTTTTCTTGTTAAGGCAAATATCCTCATGAATGTGAAAGCTGACACTTTTGTTGCTGTATTTGCTGTACATGAAAAGGCCCCGACCATAAAAGAATGTAACGAAAAAATCAATGTCCGGATAGCAAATTTCATTGCGGAAATAGCGAAAACCGGCATTACCGCTAAAAGCATTTATGTAGACCTCACAACTCAAACCAAGTTGCTCGATTATAAAGTGGACAAGGTAAACAACTATGCCGAACAATACATCAGAGGATTTGAGTTAAACAAGAACGTCATCATCCGGTTTACAAACACGGCAGATATTGACCGTATGCTGATGGCTGCTTCAGTTTGCGGCATTTATGATATTGTAAAGGTGGACTACATTGTCACCGATATGGAGAAGGTTTATGCCGAGTTATACAAAATCGCAGGTGATGTGATCAGCAGGAAAAAAGGTGCTTACGTCAGCCTGACAAAATCAAAATTAGCAGCTGCATCACAGGTCTATTCCGAAAGCTTCAAAACGTTTTACCCGTCGAACCTATATAAGAAATACACTCCCGATCAAAGTGTCACGAGCCTGCAGACAGATTATAACAGTAAAATGGTGATCAAAGAGCTGAACAGTGCACAGACTTTTTATTATGATCAGCTGGAGTATTCCGGGTTTGATAAAATTATTAATCCTGTCGTCACTGAGCCGATGGTAGAATTTGTTTTAAATTTGCAGGTCAAATTTAAAATTGAAAAATAATAATACCGGACGTTCTTTATGAAAATCTCTGCTTTTGCTATTTTTATCTCAGTTGTACTGATCATTTATTCTATCGTAAATTATTATCTTTTTATCAGGATATGGCAGTCGTTGCCTGAAGCCGGGATGTTGAAAAAAATTTACCTTCCGGCCTTTATCATCCTTGCTTCTGCATTTTTTGCAGGGAGGATCATTGAAAGAATTTATATGTCCCCGTTTTCTGATATAATCATGTGGGTGGGAGCTTTCTGGCTTGCCATATTACTTTACGGATTTCTGTTTGTATTGCTGATCGATATACTTCGCGCCATAAATTACTTTATTCCTTTTTTTCCTGCTGCTGTAACTGCAAATCCTGCCAGGGCGAAACTCATCCTGCTTGTTTCGGGTAGTATTGTCATCCTGTTTATTATAAGTGCAGGATTTATTAATGCGTTAAATATTCGTGTGAGAACACTGAACCTGGACATCCACAAGTCCGCCCCTCACCTTTCCGGGTTGAATATCGTGATGGCTTCGGATGTGCATCTGGGAACCATTAATAACAGGAGACGATTTAGCAACGTGATAAAAAAAATAAATGATCTGCATCCCGACATTGTATTTTTTGCAGGAGACCTGGTAGACGAGGATATTGCCCCGGTTATCAGGCACAACCTGGGTGATATGTTTGGAAGTATCCGGTCAAAATACGGCGTATATGCCATTACGGGTAACCATGAATATATCGGAGGAGTGAAGAAAGCCTGCGATTACATGACTGAACACGGGATACATCTTTTGCGGGACACTGCAGTAAAAATTGATGATTCGTTTTATGTCATCGGACGCGAAGATAAAGACATGGTCAGGTTTACTGGTCATGATCGCAAACCACTTAAAGAACTGTTGAAAGAAACAGATACGGCTTACCCCGTTATCGTACTAAATCATCAGCCTAACAATCCCGGGGAGGCTGTCAGTGCAGGAGTCGACCTGCAGCTTTCGGGCCACACCCATAACGGGCAAATGTTTCCTTTCAATCTGTTCACCCGAAAATTATATGAAATCAGTTATGGTTACAGGAAAATGAACACCACACATTTTTATGTCTCTTCGGGAGTTGGCACATGGGCTCCGCCTGTTCGTGTCGGGAGCAGTCCCGAAATTGTGAATATAAAGTTAAACTTCAGGTAATTGTTTTCGTGAAAACGGAATCGGCATTTTATTCCCGGGCTTTTTAAAATTTAGCTCTGTGATTCATATAAAGTTTCTATTTTTGATAAAAAAATCAATAAACAATCATTTATGTCTGAACAACATTCATCACAAATCAAGGGCTTACCCGAAAACGCTTACAAAGAGCTAAAAGAAGGCGAAGAATATCAGCCTGTTATGTCTCCCAAACAAACCTACCCTGAAATCACCAAATGGTCTGTTGGAATGGGCCTGTTGATGGCGGTAATATTTTCTGCCGCTGCTGCTTATTCCGGGTTAAAGATCGGGCAGGTATTCGAAGCAGCCATACCCATTTCCATAATTGCTGTCGGAGCATCCGCCGCAGCTCAGAGAAAGAATGCACTCGGGCAAAATGTAATCATACAATCCATTGGTGCCAGTTCCGGAGTAATCGTAGCAGGAGCGGTATTCACTATTCCGGGTTTATATATTTTGCAGTACAAATACCCTGAAATACAGGTTGATTTCTGGCAGATATTCTTTGCTGCTCTTTTTGGCGGGTTCCTCGGTATCCTTTTCCTGATACCGTTCAGAAAATATTTTGTGAAGGATATGCATGGTAAACTTCCTTTTCCTGAAGCGACAGCAACGACAGAAATTCTGATGACAGGAGAAAAAGGAGGCACAGGTGCTAAGCTTTTGGTGGTCAGCGGACTGATCGGAGGATTATTCGATTTTGCATTTACCTATTTAAAACTGTGGGGTGAAGAATTTTCCACCCGTGTGATTCCTATAGGAGCCCACCTGGCTGATAAAGTTAAAATGGTATTCAAGTTCAATGTCAGCTCACTGATTTTCAGCTTCGGGTATCTTGTCGGACTCAGGTTTTCGTTGATCATCACCGTTGGCTCTCTCCTGTCGTGGTTCATATTTGTTCCTCTCCTGAATGAAATAGGAAATATAATAGCCGCCAACGGTGGGGGTACAAATATTTTTGCTGCTATGACTGCAGAAGCTATTTTTAAAGCTTATGTCCGTCCTATTGGCATCGGGGCAATCGCTATGGCTGGTATTATAGGGATTATAAAATCGGCAGGCGTTATCGGTAGTGCATTTAAACTGGCTGTTGGTATCGGTGGCAAAGCACAGGCAGATGCTAAAGTTGAGCGTACCCAGAAGGATATGAAAATGTCATTTGTCATGCTTCTTCTCGGACTTACACTTATAGCTGTGTTCATTTTCCTGATCATCGGGGTAAAGATCACTTTTGTACAGGCACTGGTAGCCCTCGCTGCCATAACAATAATATCGTTTCTGTTTACCACCGTTGCTGCCAATGCAATTGCCATTGTCGGCTCCAACCCGGTTTCAGGGATGACACTGATGACACTGATCCTTTCTTCTGTGATTCTTGTTTCTGTCGGTTTAAAAGGATGGCAGGGCATGGTAAGCTCACTGATCATCGGTGGTATTGTGTGTACTGCATTATCCATGGCCGGAGGTTTCATCACCGACCTGAAAGTCGGCTACTGGCTGGGGACCACACCTGTGAAACAGCAGAGCTTTAAGTTCCTTGGAACGCTGGTTTCCGCCTTGACCGTCGGGTTGGTTATTTATGTTTTAAACCAGGTGTTCGGCTTTGTGCAGACCCCGGCACATCAGAACCCGATGACAGCTCCTCAGGCCAATGCTATGGCAACCATTATTGAGCCACTGATGTCAGGAAAAGGTGTCAGCTGGGTGCTTCTTGGTATAGGTGCCATCATTTCCATTTTAATGAACTGGCTGAAGATCTCTCCCCTGGCATTTGCCCTCGGAATGTTCATCCCCCTTCAGCTGAATACCCCGTTGGTTATCGGCGGATTACTCAACCACTGGTTCAACAAGAGTTCGAAAAACGAAAAACTTGTCAGCGCCCGCAATCAGAGGGGAATATTAATTTCATCAGGATTTATTGCCGGAGCAGCCTTATTCGGCGTTATCGGGGCTATTATCCTTTTTATCACAGGGAAAGAAGATTCGCTTAACCTGATCAACTGGTCAAAAATTGCGAATGGTGAAAATATTTCACAAATACTGGCTATTGTTGCTTTTGCATTGTTAATCGGATATTTTATCTGGGAATCTTTCAGGGCCAAACCGGAAGAATAAATAAGTGAATAGTGAAAAGTGAATAGTGAAAAGGACAAAAGCATAAAGTTAAAATAAGAAATTTTATAATATTAAGAAAACAAACAGCGATATGAGACAAATCATTTTTGACCGGTTTTTGAAGTACATTAAAACCGATACCCAGTCGGATGAAAATTCGGAAACTTTTCCAAGCACAAGCAAGCAGATTGCCTTTGGCAAAACCCTCGCCGAAGAGCTGAAGCAAATCGGTTTGCAGGATGTGGACATGGACCAGAATGGTTACGTAACAGCCACTCTCCCTGCTAACACAACGGCACAGATCCCGGTAATCGGGTTTATTGCCCACATGGACACCAGCCCCGACATGCCCGGCGAGGTCACCCATCCTAAGATCATCGAAAATTATACCGGTGAAGAAATCGTTCTGAACAAAGAACTGAATATTATTCTTTCACCTGTTGATTTTCCTGAGCTACTTGAATACAAAGGAAAAACCATCATTACCACAGACGGAACAACATTACTCGGTGCCGATGATAAGGCCGGCATAGCTGAAATCATGACCGCCATGGAATACCTCGTTCAGCATCATGAAATAAAACATGGTACAATCCGCATCGGGTTTACACCTGACGAAGAAATCGGAAAAGGGGTTGACTATTTTGATGTAAAGAAATTTAATGCCGACTTTGCTTATACTCTTGATGGTGGCGGCATAGGCGAGCTTGAATATGAGAATTTCAATGCAGCAATGGCGAAACTGACGGTTCAGGGAAGGAATATTCACCCGGGCTATGCCAAGGATAAAATGATCAACGCCCTGCTTGTAGCAATGGAACTGAATGCCTTGCTTCCTGTGAACGAAAGGCCTGAATTTACGACCGGATATGAAGGGTTCTACCACCTGATCAAGATGGAAGGCAGCGTTGAAAAATGCAGTTTTCAATACATTATCCGTGATCATGACAAAGCGCGTTTTGAAAAAAGAAAATTACAGATGCAGGAATGTGTCGGATTTATTAATAAAAAATACGTTGAAAACACGGTGATGCTGGAACTGAAAGATCAGTATTTCAATATGAAAGAACAGGTAGAGCCAGTGTTTCATGTGGTTGAGACCGCACGTCAGGCTATGGAAGAACTGGATATTGTACCCAAGGTTGTTCCTATTCGTGGCGGCACTGACGGAGCAAGACTTTCCTATATGGGTCTCCCCTGCCCTAATCTGTTTGCCGGAGGACATAATTTCCACGGGAAATATGAATTCGTTCCCTTAGAGTCTATGGTGATGGCAGTAAAAGTGATTTTAAAAGTCATCGATAAATACAGTAATAAATAAATAATTCATGGATAAAAGGCGCTCCTGATACCGGGGCAATCTTTTTCATATACATTATTTTTACAAGGGTGAATTAACATTAGCGGTGTATTCATTTTATTAACCGTTGGGATGTTTTGCTTTTATTTTACTTTTGTAAAATGGAAATAATTAATAAATATTTCGTGCAGCTTTCCCCGGAACAGGAGGAGCAGTTCAGAAAGCTGCCTGCCATATACGGAAATCTGAACAGCAAGGTTAACCTGATATCGCGAAAAGATATCGACCATCTGTATGAAAGGCATGTTTTACATTCGCTTTCTATTGCAAATTTCATTGATTTTCAAAAGGGAACACATATTCTTGATGCCGGCACCGGCGGTGGTTTTCCCGGGATTCCTCTTTCAATTCTTTTTCCTGAAGTTCATTTCACCCTGGTTGACTCCACAGGTAAAAAAATCAATTGTGTTCATGAGGTCATAAAAGAACTCGGGTTAAAAAACGTTGTTGCACTGCAATCAAGGGTAGAAGAAATCAAGAATACTTATGATTATATCATCAGCCGCGCACTTATTTCTTTACCGCAATTTTATAAATGGGTAAGACCTTTGGTTTCAAAGCATGGGTTTAATTATCTTCCGAATGGTATAATTTATCTTAAAGGAGGTGATTTCATTGAAGATCTCCGTGAAATAAACATGCCATTTTATCTTTACAACCTGTCTGATTTTTTCGAAGAAGAGTATTTTCAGACTAAGAAACTGGTGTTCATCACCATCTGAACTTATCTGATGTTCATGTAATAACCCGATGAAATTTCAGGTAATCTTTCCGGAAATTTCATCGTATGAAAAATTTAATTAATTTAGCCTCATAAAAAATAATCATTAAATACTAAAACAATATGTCTGAACAAAACAAATTTGTACCGTTTGTTTCTGCGGAAACAAGCATGGCGGAATTCACATTCAGGGCTTTGCTGATAGGGTTAATTATGTCGGTTGTTCTTGGGGCAGCCAATGCCTATCTCGGTTTGAAAGCAGGGATGACCATAGCTGCCACCTATCCTGCAGCAGTTATAGGTATGGCCATTTTAAAACTGGTAAAAGGGAGTGTACTGGAAGAAAACTTTTCACGTACGGTGGGCTCCATTGGTGAGTCAGTTGCTGCCGGTGCTATTTTCACCTTGCCTGCATTTTTCATAGCCGGTGTGTGGGATCCATTCTTCACACCCGGTCATTATTTCACATCAACCATTATTCTGATTTCAGGTGGGATATTAGGTATTATGTTTGTAGCGCTTCTGCGTCGTGTAATGGTTGAAGATGCTGAGTTGCCCTTTCCCGAGTCAGTGGCTGCTGCAGAAATTCACAAAACAGGTCGTTCCAGCGGGGGCGGTTCCAAATTTCTTTTCGGAGCCATGGGAATCGGTGCATTGGTTCAGGCACTCGGTCAGACCAATTTTTTCTCTATCAGTTACGATAAATTTGTTTCTCTCAAGGCTCAGTTCATACCAAGTACTGCCATCAAGGTCAAAGGCGGCGCTTTACTCAGCGCTCCGGCTATCAGTCCCGCATACATGGGTGTTGGTTATATCATAGGGCCTAAACTGGGTGCACTTAACTTCAGCGGAGGTTTGATTGCCTGGGGTCTTTTAACACCATTGCTTTATTATTTTATAGCTCCTTATATTGACACTACGTTTATCCAGACATGGGCCACCGAATTCATCAAAGCAAACAAGAATTTTACGATGACAGATGCCGTTACCAAGATCAGCGATCCTTCATTTCAGATCACCCAGATATGGAGGCTTATTGTAAGGCCTATCGCCATTGGCGGTATGCTTATGGGCGCCTGTTTCACTCTTTTCAAGATGAGAAAAAGCCTTGGTGTAGGCATCAGCCGTTCCATAGGCGATGTTAAAAAGGCCGCTGCCGGTGGTGTTGTTGCAAACAGAACAGAAAAAGACATCAGTTTTTCATGGATTATGATGGGTATTCTTGGTGTTGCAATTGCCACCTTCTGTATTACCTTCTTTATATTTAAAACAGCATTATTACCCGCCATAGTGGCTGCAACCGTTCTCATCGTGCTGGCCTTTTTCCTGGCTGCCATATCTGGTTATCTTGTTGGAATAATGGGGTCGAGCAATAATCCCATCAGCGGTCTGACTCTGACGGCTCTAGTTCTGACAGCACTTATACTTGTAGGTATTGGTGTGAATTCAACCAACGGAGGTGTTGCTGCAGTACTTGGTGTTGCTGCCATTGTTTGCGTGTCGGCTGCCGTAGCCGGAGAAATGCTGCAGGACCTGAAAGCCGGGCACTTACTCGGCGGGACACCATGGAAGATGCAGATCGGTGATATTATCGGAGTTGTACTTGCAGGCTCCGTAATGTTCTTTGTTCTTAACTTCCTTAACCAGGCTGATATTGCCCAAGGTACGCAGGAAGGATATATCGGGGGGTTTGGGAGTAAACATCTGGCTGCACCGCAGGCAGGACTTATGGCGATGCTGTCGAAAGGTATAGTGGGTGGAGGCATGACCTGGGCTCTGATCGTTTTCGGGATGTTCATGGGGTTGGCTTTGATCCTGATGCAGGTTAAAAGCCCTATGCTGATCAGCGTTGGGATGTATCTTCCTCTTGAGACCACTTTTGCAATATTCCTTGGCGGATTGGTAAAAGGCATCGTTGAAATGTACTGTGATAAAAAGAAATTAAACGAAGCCCAGAGGGGCAGAGTAGAAAATATTGGAATTCTGCTTGCTTCCGGATTGATTGCGGGGGAGGCTCTTACGGGGCTTGCATTTGCACCATTCCGGATAGCGGGACTCAACCTTGAGCAGAAACTGTATCAGCCTCACCTGCTGATAGGACTGGCTATAATTGTTCTGATATCTATAGCCCTCATCAGGATTCCTCTGAAGAATGCAGGAAAACCGGATGATCCGGCACCTCCTAAAGTGAGTATGTAAATAGAATTTTAACAGCAGGCAATTCCGGAGGGTAACCTCCGGCTATTGTCTTTCTTATCCATAAACAATGGCATTGAGTTTTTTTCAGCGGAGAAAGATATTGAAAAGTACCAACACTATCGATCTGATTCCTGTAAGGAAAACAGATCATGAAATAACGGAGGATGATAAAGTATGCCTGCTCATTCCTAAATTCAGGAATGAGAAATTTGCAAGATGGTTCATTCCACGAAGGAAATCACTGTTTTTTACTGTAAAACTGGATGAAATCGGCAGCTATCTATGGCTTGCTATTGACGGGCAAAAAAACATCAGCGAGCTGGGTGAAATCTTATCTGAAAAATTCGGTAAAAGGGTTCAGCCGCCGGAAGAAACCATTACAAAATTCGCTAGCCAGCTTTACCAGAATGAGTATATCATATTTAAACAATTAATACCAACAAACGAAATCAACAATAAATTATAAGGAGACATTTTTATGAATAAAGACATTTTAAACCTTGAGCCCAAAGCAATTTGGAAACATTTTTACAGCATAATACAAATCCCTCATCCCTCGAAGAAAGAAGAAGCCATCATTGCTTTCATGAAAGCTTTCGGTGAAAACCTGGGATTAAAAACCATCGTTGACGAAGTTGGCAACGTTATCATAAAAAAACCTGCCACTCCCGGTATGGAGAACCGCAAGGGCATTATTCTTCAGGGCCATGTCGACATGGTCCCTCAAAAGAACAGCGATAAAGTTCATGATTTTGAAAAAGATCCCATTGAAACCCATATTGACGGGGAATGGGTTCTGGCAAACGGAACCACCCTAGGTGCCGATAACGGCATGGGCGTTGCTGCAGCCATGGCTGTGCTCGAAGCAAAGGATCTGCAGCACGGGCCTATTGAAGCCCTGTTTACAGTAGATGAAGAAACAGGAATGACAGGGGCTTTCGGCCTGAAGCCGGGCCTCCTTGACGGCGATATACTCATGAACCTCGATTCGGAAGACGAAGGTGAACTGTACATCGGATGTGCAGGGGGTACGAACGGTAATATATTGTTCAGGTATTCAGAAGAAGATGTACCGGAAGGAATGACAGCTTACAAACTTAGTGTCTCAGGCCTGAACGGCGGACATTCCGGTGTTGACATACATCTTGGCAGAGGCAATTCCAATAAAATTCTGAACCGTTTTATGAAAACGGCTACCTTTAAATTGGGTATGAGACTGGCATCCATTGACGGTGGCAGCCTGCGTAATGCTATACCCAGGGAAAGCTTCGCAGTTGTTTGTGTCCCGGAAACATATAAAAACGATTTCCTGAAGAGCCTCAGCGAATTTGAAACTACAGTAAGCAAGGAATTATCTGCCGTTGAAAGCGGAATAAAGATCGTTGCCCTGCCCGTTGATAAACCGGCTAAACTGATCGATAAAAAAACACAGGTAAACCTCATTCACGCTGTTTACTCATGCCCTAACGGTGTGATCAGGATGAGCAATGAAATGCCCGGACTTGTAGAAACATCGAATAACCTGGCCATCATTAAATCGGAAAACGGAACAATCACCGTGATGTGCCTGCTTCGCAGCTCAGTTGATTCTGCTAAGGCAGATCTGGAAGAAATGATAGAAAGTGTGTTTAAACTGGCCGGTGCTGAAATTATTTTTGACGGTCAGTACCCGGGATGGAAACCAAATCCCGCATCTCCTATTCTGAAAGAAATGCTGAAACAATATAAAGAAATGTTCGGAAAAACTCCGGAAATCAGAGCTATACATGCAGGTCTGGAATGCGGGTTATTAGGTGGTGTTTACCCCAATTTCGATATGATCTCCTTCGGTCCTACCATCCGCCATCCTCACTCACCAACTGAAAAAGTGAATATCGAATCTGTCGGGATGTTCTGGAAGTTCCTCGTGGGGACCTTGAAGAATGTGCCGGTGAAGTAGTCACCTTTTAAACAGGTTTAGCTAACTTCAGATCTAAATCAGTATTGGATTATCATTATATTAACTATCTAAATGATAATCAATGACTTTTTGTGTTTCAATAGTATCGTTGAGCTTTGTGGCAGAAAATAATGCTGCAAATTTTTAATACACATCGTTTTGTTTTACTCTATTCTAGTGAATAAAAAAAATATTTATTCACACCCATTCCCTTATTGTATTTTCAAAACTCATATGGACTTATTGGGACTGTAGGTGAAAAAGCTGACAACCGATACCTAAACTAGAGTAAAACATATCTGTCAGAATCGTATAACTCATTTCAAATAAAATAGACATTACACTTTTCTATTCGACAATGAATACATATCAAAAATTATAACTATATCAAGAATATACAGAGAAAATTACTGAAATATTAATGGAAATATTTCGGCTCTTTACCACATAAAGTTAATAATATCATTAGAATAAGAGATATTCTGATGGGGCAATATGCCGGATAAATTATTCAAAATATTAAAGCCAAAACATATACATTCATGAACTTTATAAGCGATAACAGTTTATGAATAATTAAAACTACGTAGTTCGTGTAATTTATCGATTTCAAATTAAATGAGAACGTTAGTTAAATTATTAACATATTTATTAACTTTTATTTGGAAAATATTTTTATATTTTAGTATATTTACCCAAAAAATTAAAAATCCTTATGTAATTTACCTTTATTAAAATGAACAATTTAAGCATTACATAGACCGAAATTTACGGGACAATATAAAAGAGCCGGAGAAAGATTTTTGTCAAAATACTGATTGACAGATGTGTGTGAATTTTTTATGTTTAAAAAAATGTTTAAAAGAATAAGTTTCAAGCTAGGGAAAAAGAGAAAAATATAAGGAAATTTATATTTAAGTTTTAAGCTATAGAAAGAAAGTAAGTAAATATTATCCATCAATAAATTACATTTTCATACAATGATGATGTGATTTTTGATTTTTTAAATGCAGCAGATGTTATGATGAAATTCCAATTCAGAAAAAAAACAAAAAATAATATGAAAAGCTCCTTACAATTTAACTCATTTCAAAAAATGAAATTAAAGAATAGAATTGCTTTAATATTGTTCGCAGGAACAATTATTTTAAGCCTGGCTTCAGTTAAGCAGGCAGGCGGTCAGAACTGCACGGTGAACTCTGGGGTTTATGCATCCATCTGCCCTAACCAGCAAATGATATTGCATGGATCCTTTGCGGGACTTTTTACCGGCAATGGTAATATTCACTGGACACAAAAGGACGGGCCAGCAGTCTATATAGTTGACCCTTATGATTTGAACACCCATGTTACCGGGTTTGCTCCCGGAACCACATATCATTTTTATATATGGGCTAAATGTGAAGATGGGACTCTTGCGTTTGATTCGGTAGGTGTCACTGTCTGGCCGATGTCAACAGCATCTGCCGGAACCGACCAGTCTTCATGCCCGGGAACCAATATTCTGACACTGGCCGGAAGTGCTCCTGACCTTGGCAATGGTGAAACAGGCTTATGGCAGGTAGTTGGAACAAATCATGGAATTTCTTTTGCCGATGCCACTCTGTACAATACAACCATAACACTGGATCCTTCTGCCTGTGGGGTGACCACACTCAGGTGGACTATTATGGGCCCAAATAACTGCATGACTTATGCTGATGTTCATATCACCAATTACGGAGGCGTCACCACAGTTGATGCCGGCCCTGACGAAACACTCGGAGGCTGTTACTCAACGACTACTTCCACCACCTTGCGTGCCAGTTATGGCGGTTGCGGATTAAATGCACAGGCCGGGCACTGGACCGTTGTAAGCGGACCGAATATACCAACTCTTAGCAACGCGAATTCCAATTCTTCGTCTTTATCAAATCTGATTGAAGGCACTTACATTCTTCGGTGGGACGTTACCGGTCCCTGTGCCAGTGGCACAGACTTGGTGACTATCATTGTTCCTCATGCTTTGGGAGGAGTTACTGGTGCTTCTGCAGGTGGAGGCCAGGTTTTTTGTGACGGCCGTACTACTTTTACCCTGACGGGTAATAATCCGCTCAATGCCAATGAAATAGTTACCTGGACAGGTGGTGCGCCGGATGCAGTGATTGACAACCCGAACTCTCCTATCACGACAGTTACTGTTCCGGCAAACTCGACACACACTTACTCATTCACCTATTCGATCCGGAATACAGTGACCAATTGCTCATCTTCCAGCAGTACCTCTGTTACTTATAACACACCTCCTACCATCACTATGGTTCCTGAAATTGTGATGCCCTGCGGTGACTCAATTGCTACGATAAATTATACAGTATCGGGCGGAGGATCTGTTCAATGGAGCATCGTCGCCGGTCCGACCAACTGGTATTATCCGGTTATTCCAACTGTCTGGTATGATGCTACTACAAGCCCGAATCTCATTTACCACCTGAGCGGAGCCGGAACCTACACTGTGCGGCTAAGGATTACCCCGGGAACCGGCGCTGATTGCATAACAGCAACTGCAGATGTAAATATTACAACATCCTTTACTCCGCAGTCCAGTAATTCCGGAACGCCGCAAATTCTCGCCTGTAACGTTACCCACACTCAGCTGGCTGGAAATCATGCTTTTGTTGGTGAGGGCATGTGGTCCCAGGTAAGATTTCCGGCAGGACACCCTGCCTCGCTTTACCATCTTGTTGACGATACATCGGGTGTATATAACCTATATCCCGGAGTTTACCGCTTCCGCTGGTTAATTTCGAACGGGTCTGAGTGCCCTCCCAGTGCGGATGATACACGGATCATCGTTTCCAGTGCAACACCGACTGTAGCTGATGCAGGACCCGGCCAGACTATCTGTTACAATTCCCCTTATATGTTAGAGGGGAATGAGCCTGCATATAATGAATCGGGTTTATGGACAGTAGTTCCTTCAGGACCGGTTTTTTCAGACCGGACAAGGCCAAATACTATTGTCAGCAATCTGGCTATCAATACCCTATATGCTTTCACCTGGACGATCACTAATGCCTGTGGCTCCACATCAGATGTTGTTTACATACAGACAACATTTGACCTTGGTCCTCCGAGGCCGGATGCAGGACCTGATCAGTGCATTACGAATCTTTCTACGACAACAGTTACCCTTGCAGGAAACAATCCGTATCCAAGTACAGGATATTGGCGGCAGGTCCCTGATCCTACCGTTACCATCACGGATCCTACATTGTATAATACTACTGTCACGGGTTTAACACCAGGAACTTACCAGTTTGAATGGTCAATTACAACCAGTAATGGATGTATGACCATTCCTGATACGGTTAAGATCACGATTGCTGATCCTGCAACAACATCACATGCCGGTGCCGATCGCGATATTTGCGGAACATACGCTGTTTTGGCTGCAAATGCCGTAAACCCTTTACATTCAGGAGAAATCGGAACCTGGACGCAGACAAGGGGAAATGCAGGTCCATATTTTGATGACATTCATTCGCCTTCTGCTAACGTTGGGCCTCTTACAAGCGGATATTATCAGTTTAACTGGACCATCAGCAATGGCGCCTGTAATAGTAATTCTGATTCAGTGATAATCCGTGTAAGCATCCCTCCAAGTACTTCAGATGCTGGTCTCCACAGGACACTTTGCGGAAAAGACACATTAAACCTCGGAGCCAATACTCCTGGAGCGGGAACAGGCTCATGGAATATAGTGACAGGGCCGAATACCCCGGCTTTCTCAAGTTATTTTGACCCGAACGCACATGTATCGGGGCTTATCACAGGCAGATATGTATTTAAATGGACGATAACCGGCGGTCCGTATTGCCCAAACAGCACCGATACAGTTTCCTATATTATTTATGCAGCTGCCAATGCCGGAGCCGACCGGTCTGTTTGCGATGCAACTACCATCGAACTTACCGGTGATGTTGGCAGTGAGGGAGTATGGACCAATATTAGCGGTCCAAGTACACCGGATATAACACCTACCAGTCCTGTTTCAAATAAATCCACTGCATCTCCACTGGTTGTCGGGACCTATACTTTCCGGTATACAGTTTCTTATCCGGGCTGTTCAAGTTATGATGATGCTGAAGTAACCATTTCAGGGCAGCCCACAACAGCTAACGCGGGCAGTGAACAATTTTTATGTAAAAATGCTTCACCTTATGTTATTTCATTGCATGGGAACACACCTGTTTCAGGGCATGGTACCGGGGTGTGGACAAGGATATGGCCGGTGTCTGATCCGGGAGGATCATTTTCTGATGTGAATGATCCATCAGCAACCTATAGCACTAACTATACCGGACTTCTTATCTTTAAATGGACCATCACTGACGGCACATGTTCAAGTTCTTCTGAGGTGAGGGTCAATCTTTATGATCCGCCGACACCTTCCAATGCCGGTTCCACGCAGGAAGCCTGCGGGACACTAACCACTATGGCAGCAAATTTACCTTCATCAGGTCTTGGCAGATGGACACAAGTCTCAGGACCCAATACAGCTGCTTTTGCTTCATCAATATTACCAAATACTATTGTTTCCGGTTTAATTACCGGGACCTATATATTCCGGTGGACCATTAAAAACGGTACAGTGTGCGACTCCTCAACTTCAACTGTGACGGTGAATGTTCATACTAATCCCGGAACACCTGCTGCAGGAAGCGACCAGCGTTTTTGTGAAACAGTACCGCCAATTACTGCTTCACTCGGAGGAAACTCCATTTCACCCGGTAGTGGTCTCTGGTATGAAACGCCTTCTTCAGGTGTCACTTTTGACAACAGTGCCAATCCGAACGCTGTTGCTACTTTTCCTTCATCCGGCATCTATCATCTGGTCTGGCAGGCAACAAACAATTATTCAGGAGGTAGTTGTGTCTTAAGGGACACCGTTGTTATAACTGTTGATAAGAACCCTACTGTTGCAAATGCAGGTGTTGATTTTGTGAAATGCCGCTATACAACGGTGAACCTGAATGGAAATACACCTTCTGTTGGGGTAGGAACCTGGACAGTGTTTTCGAAGCCAGTGGGATCTCCTGCTGTTTCTTTTGCTGACGCTCATTCTCCAACAACTCAGGTTTTTGGAACAGACGTAGGTACATACAAGTTCAACTGGACTATCACAAACGGACTTTGTCCTTCCAGTACTGATCAGGTTCAGTTGGATATTAATACAGCTCCACCCGTTGCTATTGCAGGATCAAACCAAAATATCTGCAACGGAACATCAACCTATCTGGACGGGAATTCAGCAGGATCTTTGCCAAATGTTGGCACCTGGACGCAAATGAGCGGACCGGTATCCCTTACATTTTCTAATCTGCACAGCCCGACGACACTGGTCTCCAATATTACTGATGTAGGCTCCTATATAGTAAGATGGACCGTTACCAACGGGGACTGTGAAACTTATGATGAAATTACCTTAATAAAACATCCGGATGTTATACTGACATGCCCTTCCGATGCTATTATCTGCACAGGAGGAACACATACAATGGCTGTATCAGCTACAGGAGGTTCGGGTACTTATACATATCAATGGGATTCCGGCACTTCATCGAGCGGGCCATGGACACCGATTTCAGGTGCATACACTGCCACATATACTACACCCGCACTGACTTCGGACAGATACTACCGCGTAACAGACCAATGCGGCAATCAAAGCTGTGTTGTTCATGTCACTGTTGCCAATGACCCTGTGATCAACTCTATATCAGCAAATCAGACAATTTGCCCCGGTGCTACTGCTAATCTTTCGGTAAGCGCAAGCGATGGCACATCACCCTTGTTATATCAGTGGTATTACGGATACACATGTGGGAACACCCCGTATCTGATTTCAGGGGCGACCAACAGCACCTATACAACACCTGCACTTTCTTATACAACATATTACAGGGTTGTTGTTTCTTCTGCCGGAAACGGGTGCGACCCGGTTTATTCCAACTGTATGAAAGTCTTTGTCCCAACCATATATGTGG
>Ga0114951_10002250_pt1 | contig 22139 bp, 23 predicted proteins | sample AM7aDNAmetaG_FD_88677 | JGI IMG/M metagenome (GOLD analysis project Ga0114951, IMG submission 88677) | Freshwater microbial communities from Finland to study Microbial Dark Matter (Phase II) - AM7a DNA metaG | ecosystem: Environmental > Aquatic > Freshwater > Lake | place: Finland: Lake Alinen... | reverse complement strand
ATAATATATAAAAAAACCTTTTATAAACAAATAAATTAGTGACTACATTTTTCTCGCATTTTCGCCTTAAAAGTACTGCCTATAAGGAGTTAATGAAAAATGGGGCTGGAACTTCCGTTTCAAAATCATTCGAGAGTGTTACCTCTATGAAATCGGGGCAAAAAACACCCTCCGGCTTTACGGAGGATGTTTATTGAGATGGCGTTGTGGTTAGTTTACAGGAATTTCTTTCTCGGTTTTTTTTGTTGGCTCGACTTTCGGCACCATAACTTTGAGCACACCATTATCGTACTTTGCTTCAATTTTTTCAGCATCGACATTCTCACCCAAAGTAAAACTTCTGCTAAGGCTTCCCCTTGAACGCTCAATACGATGATATCCTTTTTTCTTCTCCTCCTCACTCTGTGTTCTCTCTGCGCTGATGGAAAGAAGATCACCATCCATTGATACCTTGATGTCCTCTTTTTTCACGCCGGGCATGTCGGCTTCAATGAAAATTGTATTCTCATCCTCGCTGATATCAACCTTAAAAGCTGGTGCCACCATTGAAGAGAAAAAAGGGGATACTTTGTCATTAAAGACATCCTCAAACATTTTCAGGGGATCCTTTTTGTACAATGACAGTGACATGGCTGCATCTCCTGTTTAAAATATTGTTCAAACCGAAGTATAATACAGAGTAAATCTTAACACGTTTGTGGGAAAAAAAATTCCCAATTTACTGTATCGTCGTAATAAGTTTTGGAAAAAATCTGTTTATCAGGACCTTGCAGTAACAGCTCCTTATTGGAGATGCTCAGCAGGAAAAGAATTGGTTTCATGTGTTACCGGCACAACTACATTTACTGTGGCATGCGTTGCGCCGGTAAAATGTGGAGAGTTTTATGAGAGATTTCTTGGTACTTGTGAGGAGTGATGGTGTAAAATTGGTTTGTCAAGGGAGATGTCCATCACAAAAGTAAAACGGGATGGAAAGGAGAGCAATACCTGGTCGACCTCAAATTCAAAAGAATATATACCGCTCAGGGTATGCAGTGTCTCGCTTTGAGAATGCTTTCTGAGTGCCTTGCTGTGCAGGCGCACTCCAAGCCCGTCTCTTGATGCGAGCTGTCCGAAGTAGTTTCTTATACCTTCACGAGTTATGACAGTGTGGGGAGAAAATGTGGGAATAAGAACCGCTGATTCATGATAAAGAGCTGTAATGTCGTCTGCATTTCCGCTGCAGACCCTTGAAACCCATTGAAAAAGAACCTCTTCGGCAGTTTTAAAATACATCATGACATGTATATTTTGTTTTCAATAAAGTAGCACAATAAGCCATGCAAGGCCAGCGTATGTGGAGCGAAAGGTAAATAAAATAAATGTAAAAGCCTGAACAGGAAGTGTTCAGGCTTTGCATACGGAAGAGATTTTCCTGAGAAAAAATTACAATTTCAGCTCACCCGATTCTGCCTGGCGCTTGAGTTCGTCGTTTGCATAGATCAGCACCTCAACGCGACGGTTCAGTCTGCGGCCGGCTTCGGTTTCATTGGTTGAAACAGGCCGTGTTTTGCCGTATCCTACCGGAGAAACCCTGTTGCCTGAAACGCCATAAACATTCAGGAGAGTAGCTACCGATTCAGCCCGTCTTTCAGAGAGCGACTGGTTCATGGCCTCACTGCCAATATTGTCGGTATGGCCTTCGATGACAATGTTGGTGTCATGGTACCGATTGAGAATTCTGGCCAGTTGTTCAATATTATATCTGCTGTTGGATGTAATGGTTGCAGAGCCTGTCGAGAAGAGGATGCCGGAGTCAAAAACAACTTTGATGCTTTCGCCTACGCGTACAACTTTTGCGTCTTTAACATTACGGTCGATTTCAGCCGCCTGCTTGTCCATATAATTGCCGATAATCGCTCCACCCGCTCCACCGATGACGGCACCGATAATTGCGCCTTTAGCAAAGTTGCCTGAGCGGCTGCCGATAATACCGCCAATAATGCCACCAGCGGCCGCTCCGATTTGGGCGTCTCGTCCAGTATTGGTCGTCGTCTGGCAACCCCAGGTCAGGATTGTCATTACAACAATGAGCAACGACGCTACAGGTTTGGAAAACTTTTGAAAAAGAGTCATAGCTGTAAAATTTATGAGTTCAAATACATACAAAGATAGTTATTTCCTCCCTTTTTTCTGTGCAAAAGTGAAAGGTGCATAGAAAAATACCAAATACTAACAAATATAGTATAAGCCACTATAAGTTTCCCGTCTGTCAAAGAAAATATGACGGTTATGGGTATTTATTTGGGTCTCAGCGCTTCCACCGGATTGAGATTTGCGGCTTTCCAGGCAGGAAAAAGTCCAAAAATCATCCCGATGCCAGAACATACAAAAAGGGAAACGGTTACCCATAGCCAGGGAAATATTGGCGGCAGATTAAATTGCAATGCCACGACATTGCCGATCAATATGCCAATCGTAATGCCTATCAGGCCACCAGCGAGTGAAAGAAAGAGCGATTCGAGGAGGAACTGGAGCAGAATTATTCCGCGAGGTGCCCCAATTGATTTTCTTATTCCAATCTCTCTGGTTCTTTCGGTTACGCTGACCAGCATTATGTTCATGATACCCACTCCTGCAGTCAGGAGAGCCATAAAGCTGATGATAAAAGCCCCGGTACCAATTGCCTGCTGGATATCTCTAAAGGAGTCGATGAGAGATTCGTTGGTTCTGATCTCAAAATCATTAGGATCCTTGACCGTCAGTCCTCTCGCAAGTCTCATTGTTCCGATCGCACGGTCAATGGCAAGTGGGTAGTCTTTGCGTGAGAGGGCTTCGATGGTGATGGAAAGGCTGCTTTTTTCGTTGATATGACTAAGATATCGGGTAATAGGAATAAGTACAAAGTTGTCCTGGCTTTGACCGAATGCGGCACCTTTCTTGTTTAATACACCAGCAATAGTATAGACCTCCCCATTAATTTTGATAAGTTTGTTCTGCGGATTTTCGCCTGAAGGAAAGAGGGTTGCTGCAACTTCGCTGCCAAGGACGACGGTGTTTCTTGCCGATCGAATATCTCCTTCTGAAAGATTACGTCCAGATGCCACAGTATAACCGCTTGAGGCGGAAAAGTTCTCATCACCGCCGTTTATGGTAACATCGGGGTTGGTGGTCAGGTTTGCAAATTTTGCCTGATTGGCCATACTGGAGATAATGAAGCCGATAGTACGGGCTTGTCCCGTCATGCCTTTTCTGAACATGAGGGCCTGCTGGTAGGTGATATCCTTTCGATTTGCATAGAAGTTCCGGCTGTGCCCGCTTCCAAAAGTGGTTGCAGGATTTTTCTGTATCTGGAAAGTGTTGGCTCCAAGGCTTGTCAGACCAGACTCGACGCTTTTGTCAATTGCATCAAGGGCTGTCATGACGGCAATGATGGAAAACACCCCAACAGCAACACCCATGATGGTGAGCCATGACCGGAGCTTGTTGATGGCGAGAGAGTAGATCGCCTGGGTGATTGTTTCACGCAGCAGCATAAGCAAATTCTATTCATAACGCAGCGAGTCGGCTGGGTCAAGTTTTGAAGCGGTAACAGCCGGAGCAAGGCCTGAAATAATACCGGTAATAACAGAAACTGCAAGACTTGCAAAAACAAGATCAGGCGAAAACTGTACAGGGAAATCAGGAACAATTATCTCAATCGCAAAGGTAGTAATGAGCGTTATTGCCAGTCCGATAACCCCGCCGATAAGGCATATCATTACCGATTCGATAAGAAACTGCAATAAAATGGTTTGTCGTCTTGCACCAAGCGCCTTGCGCAGTCCTATCTCCTTGGTGCGTTCCTTCACGCTGACAAAGGTGATGTTCATGATGCCGATAGCGCCTACAAAGAGTGACATGCCGGTAATGAAAATTCCCGCGATGGCAATGCCGTTTTTGATAGGGTCAAGCTGGCTTTTAAAAGCTTTCTGTTCGTTAATCGAAAAATCCTCCTCCCTCCCTGGTGGAATTCTTCTGATTCTTCTCATCATTCCGAGCAATTCCTCCTTCGCCTCTTCAATATGCTCCTGATGTTTGATTTTTACCCTCATGGTTATGAACATATTCTTTCCATAGACCCTTTCAAAGGCTCCGAGCGGCATGATGATCTGGTTATCAAAACTGAAAAGACCCAGAAATTTCCCCTGTTTTCTGAAAATTCCGATAATTCGAAAATTATGGTTTTTGATTTGGATTGATTTGCCGAGAGCAGGTTCATCAGGAAAGAGGCCAACGGCAATATCATCGCCGATGACGCAGACCATTGCGCTGCTGGCTGATTCTCCTGGTGTAAAGAAGCGGCCGGCGGAGAGATTGCCGGATGCGGTCTGAAGGTAGTTATTGGTAGTACCGAGAGAGAAGACCTGTTCAAGGTTTCGTTCCCTGTATTTTGCCGAGGCCTGGTAGGTGGACATTTGCGGTACTGCAATACTCAGCTCCGAACGAGGATTATCGGCAATAATTCTGTTAAGCTGATCGGCATACTCCGTTTTTAGATCGGGACGGTTCCTGTAGCGCCACCATTGGCCCATGGTGCTCCATGATGATTTTTGCACATAAATAACGTCATAACCAAGCATTGCAAGGCTCTTGTCAAATCCACGATCGATACCGTTGATCGCCGTACCCATCATGGTAATGGCAACAATGCCGATAATGACACCGAGCGCAGTAAGAAACGACCGTATTTTATTTGCCTTGATCTGGAAGAAAGCCATTTTAAAACTCTCTGTCGTTTCATAGCGAAATTGTCTGAAGGTCTGCTTCATCATTGCATGGTATCGCTTTCGATTTTTCCATCACGGAGACGGATGACACGGCGGGTGTAAGTGGCGATATCCTCTTCATGGGTAATCAGAATGATGGTATTGCCCGCATCAGAAAGGGCACCAAAAATATCCATGATGTCGTGGCTGGTTGCAGTATCAAGGTTACCCGTTGGCTCATCGGCCAGAATGATTGATGGTTTGTTGATAAGCGCCCTTGCAATAGCAACCCGCTGGATCTGGCCGCCGGAAAGTTCGGATGGCTTATGCGTGATCCTGTCACCAAGTCCTACTTTTACAAGGGCTTCTGCCGCACGCTGCTCACGTTCTTCAGGTTCAACTCCAGCATAGATCAGCGGTAGTTCGACATTACGCAGACAGTTCAGGCGAGGGAGCAGGTTGAAGGTCTGAAATACGAACCCGATCTCTTTGTTTCTGATACGAGCCAGCTCATCGTCATCCACTTCAGCGACATTCTGACCGTTGAGCTCATAAATGCCAGAAGTGGGGGTATCAAGACAGCCAATAATATTCATGAGCGTTGATTTCCCGCTTCCGGATGGCCCCATGATTGCCGTATAGTCGTTCAACCTGAAATCAAGATTGATCGAGTCGAGAGCCCGAACAATCTGATCGCCCATTTCATAAAATTTACAGAGCGATTGCATCGTAATGACCAATGGAGTCTGCTTCACGGAGCTATTGTTTGTTGTTGTTTGACTTTGCAGCCATCCTTGAGTTGGCTGGTAATGGCGGTGTAACTTCCTGAAACAACTTCTTCTCCTTTTTTAACTCCTTCTGTGACAATAATATGAGTATTATCGGTGGTGCCAGTTGTAACCGGACGGAACCAGGCTCTGTCCGACTTGACGACAAAGACTCCCTGTTTGCCCGAGGATGCCTTGTTTTTTGATACAATGGTTACAGTGTTTTTATCGCTCTTTTCAGGTTCAGCTCCACCTCTTACGGTCACACTTTGAATGGGTATGACAAGGGCATTTTTTACGCGTATTGACTCAATATCCGCAGTGGCGCTCATACCGGGTTTCAGCAGCCGTTCGTGGTTGAAGATGTGGATTTTTACTGAAAAATTGGTGACCTCTTCCTGGGTACCTGCTGCCTTGACAATGGCTGAATTGGAAATTTCATGGACAATTCCCCTGAAGATTCGATCTCCAAAAGCATCAACGGTGATGGAGACAGGGTTTCCAACGTTGACATTGACAATGTCATTTTCATTGACTTCCACCCTGACCTGCATGCTGTCCAGGTTTGCCAGACGCAGCACTTCAGTGCCTGGAAACTGGCCAGTGCCGACAACCCGCTCACCAGGTTTACTGTTCAGTGCAATGATGGAGCCGCTGATTGGCGCACGGACAATGGTTTTTTTCATTCGGTCCTGATTCTGTTCAAGCAGGCTCTTGTTCTGTGCAATTGCAAAGACAGAGGCCTGGAATGATGCCAGTGCTGCTTTGGCATTGGTTTTCGAGGTCAGATAATCAGATTCCGAGATCAGTTTTTCCTTATAAAGCAGTGATGCTTTTCTAAAATCATCCTCTGCCTTCAGCTTTCTGGCCCCTGCTTCTGTGCTTTGTGATTTAGTTGAATTAAGCTGGGCAAGGCTCTGTTCAACCTGGTTGATATAGAGGTCAGGCTGAATTTTAAACAGGAGATCTCCTTGTTGAACGTTTTGTCCATCCCTGACCGGTAGTTCAATAATTTCACCTGATACGTCAGGCGACATCGCCACGACAAGTTCCGGCTCAATTTTTCCTGTTGCAGTAACAATATGAACTACCTCTTTGAAAAAAGCCTTTTCAGTTGTTATCTCAATGGGCTTTTCCTGAAATCTGAACCAGGTAAAAAGCATCCCGCCTGCAAGCAGGATTACTGCAAGGCTGATCAAGAGCGTTTTTTGTTTCAATAAAGATTTTTGTTTGCTCATCTGATGATTCTCTGGATTCAGGTTGCTATGGTATGGCTATGTTGCCCGTTGAGAAATCAAGCACACTTTTCTGGAGCGCCAGATTATAGGTAGCTTGCGAAAGGTTTGATTGGGCATTGAAAAGGGTTGCTCGTGCAGTGCTGATTTCAACAAAACTCGCTGCTCCAAGCTCATATTTTCTCTTGATGGCTTCATAAGCCGAGCGAGCTGCCGTAAAGCTGACTTTGGCAGTTTCTATTTGTATGAATGCTGAGGCATATTCTTCAGCAGCCTGGTGAATATCAATAACGATATCTTTTTTGAGATCGTCATAATCAAGTTGCTGGTTTATCAGGTTGATTTTGGCCGCTTGAACCGCATAGTGAGTCTGAAAGCCATCAAAGAGGCTCCAATTGAGGGAGAGCGCCACCGAGTACCCGATTGCATGTCCAAGTTGTTCTGATAGAGAGGGATAGGAGTATTCTTGACGAAGATATTCGACGCCCCCTGTACTGATGTTGGCATTAAGATCAAGGCTTGGATACCATGAGGCACGAGATCCAGTGAGCTCCCATTTTGCCGCATTTTTTTCAAGCGACCTGCTTTTCAGGTCATAGCGTCGTTCAAGGGCAATGGCGACAAGAGAATCGATATCAGGTTTGGATGCAGGCATTTTCATCTCTTTTATATCCTGAACAAGAGAGAGTTTTGTTTGGGGGTCGATCCGCAATCGGCGTACCAGCTCAAACATGCTTCCATATAGACGGGTTTCAGCTTTATTTACCGAAAGGCGACTTTGCTCTACATCAGCCTGCTGTTGGTAAAGATCAGTCAGCGATTTCAGGCCAACTTTGAATTGCCGGTCAGTGAGAATCAGTTGATCTTGAATAGCGAGGAGATTTTCACGCGAAATATCAAGGAGCTCCTGGTTCAGGAGTACCTGGTAATAGCTCTGGGTAACATCGTAGACGACACTCTCCAATGCACGGGCAAGGGTATACTCAGCGGAGTGCTCTTTATTGAGCGATGCTTGCAGGGAAGCGTAGTCCCTGAAACCGTTAAAAAGATTAAGCGAAGTAGTGAGGGTAAGGTTTACCGATTTTTGGGTTGTTTTGAATATTTGTGCAGTGGTATAGGGGTAGGGGACACTATAGGTACGGTTTAGCGTGTATGGTGAATATCCCGCCGACACTGAAAGTCGGGGAAGAAAACTCCCGTAATTTCTCAAAACATCAGCCCCCCGAAGCTTCATGTTGTATTCAGCCTTTTTTGGGGAAGTCGAGTTGTTGAGGGCTATCTCAATGCAGTTGGCAAGAGAAAGTTTTTTTTCAGCAATTTCAGCGCATGTACCAGTCAAGGGGTACACAAGAAAAACCGCAGCTATGCAGAGCGATAATAAAAACCTGAAAACCAAAATACCTGAGCTAACCGTTTAGAGTGTCAATCATTGCTTCTCCTACATGTGTAATATACTTATTATACAATCTTCAGGTCGGCTAAATCGTTTCATTTCATGGTGTCTCTTTTCGTTGAGGTTTTATAGCAGATCAAGGAGTGAATCGATCTCTTGCTGGTACTGCTCAGCGTTTTGCGGCTTGAGCTGGATAAGAAGTGTATAAATTTTGATTGCTTTTTTGTAGGCACCCTGCGCGGTGAAAAGATTGGCAAGGGTTTCAGTAGGAACAGCAATGGCTGTATCGTCAGAAAACGGTTGTTTTTGTTCGAAGATCGGGGTCGGATCAGCGTTTTCCGTTGTTTTTGCTGGTGCGAAGTTCATCAGCGCTGCAGAAAGCTGTTCAAGCTCATCGGTGACGGGATCGAATATTGCCGATGTTCTATCCGGCTCATCTATGCTTGTGAAAGCCTGAAGATCAGCAAGTTCTTTCCATGCTATCTGGTTCGCTGGAGCTATTGCACAGCATTTTCGCAAGTATTCTCCGGCAAGATCGCGTCGATTGAGACCCAGAAGCGCTTTTGCATAGAGCAGATGAAAAAGATATGAACCAGCAAAAAAGTCAGAAAATGGTTCAAGTTTCTTAATGCTTGACTGGAACTCTCTCCTCGAAATATCAAGCGAAATTTCCGCAAAAAAAAGGTACGGGTTGCTGATCATGGGCGTATGGTTTCCATCGCAAGCTGAATCAGGCGTTCCACAAGTTTTGGAAAAGTGAACCCGACAGCCTCCATGAGCCTTGGATACATGCTGATATCGGTGAAACCAGGAATGGTATTGACTTCATTCAGGATTATGGCATCGTCCTTTTCATCAACAAAAAAATCAACTCGCGACATTCCCCTGCACCCCAGAGCCTTGTACGCCTTGATTGCTGAAGCTCTGACTTTTTCCTGAAGGTCTGCGGGAATACGTGCTGGTATAAAAAACTTTGCGGTATTGAAAATGTATTTATCCTGATAATCATAGAACTCCTTGCCGGGCACTATTTCACCGCAGAGTGAGGCTTGTGGTTGTTCATTGCCAAGCACGGCAACCTCAATTTCCTTTCCTGTTATTGTTTTTTCAACAATAACTTTCCAGTCAAGCGAGCAGGCGTTTTGAAGCGCTTGAGGCAGTTCTTCTCTGTGATGCACTTTTGAAATTCCTACTGAAGAACCGAGATTGGCGGGTTTGATAAACAGCGGATAGGCAAACTGTTTTTCAATCAGGGAGTGAGTTGTTTCAGGATCTGCCTGATAATCTGAGCGGAAGAGTGTTATGTATGGAGCAACAGCAATGCCCGCATCTGCAACACAGAGTTTGGTGAGTGCCTTGTCCATGGTGAGCGCTGAAGCTAAAACTCCACACCCTGTATACGGAATTCCACAGGTATCCAGGAAACCCTGGATACGTCCATCTTCTCCATAAGTACCATGCAGTGCAAGAAATGCCACAGCAATTCCCTCAGTCCTGAAATCAAGGTCAAAAAGCTTCTGAGCGGCCTTTTCAACCATTTCCTGCAGAGTTGCTGTTGCGGCTTCAAGTGACGATGTTCTCAAAATAGAAGAGAGATCAAGGTTCAGTATGTCGCGTGCAATGCCATCACAAAGCCAGTGTCCTTCATGCGTGATATAGATTGGAAGAACCCTGAAGTGTTCTGTATTGATATTTGCCGCAATTGATTGTGCTGAGATGATCGATATTTCGTGTTCAGCGGATCTGCCTCCAAAAATGAGAGCAATAGTATTTGGTAACATGAGGGCTTTTATGACGGTTAACCAAGGAAGTGCATTTTTCAGAAAAATACCCGTATGGAAGAACATTTCCGTACACTTTTTTTGTTGCAATATCCTTTTCAGCTATCTTGATCGAAATTTGCAATAATGAAGACACTTTTTTCCAGAGTTTATTGTCTGGATTCCGGTTTGCATACCGGTGAAGAAAATATGGAGATCGACCGGCGTCTTATGGCCTCATTTCTTGATGGCCGGTTTCAGCAGCAGTATGGCAATGATAGTTGTCTCTGGCGGTTTTATGCCTGGCGCCCTTATGCTGTTACTTTGGGGTACAATCAGGATGTTTCGGGTATTGATGCTGATAAATGTCGCTCAGCAGGGGTTGATATTGTCAGAAGGCCTACTGGCGGGAGGGCGGTCTTTCATGCTGAGGAATTTACCTACAGTTTTTTTACTGAATCATCGGAGCAGAATTCCGTGATTTACCGGATGGTACATGAGGTAATAAAGCTTGCTCTTGAAAGTTTTGGCATTCATGCAGCATTTTGCCGTTCCACTCTTGCCCGCCCGCAGGAAGGAGCATCTTCCGAAGCCGTGAGCTGTTTTACAGCCTCAGCCAGGTATGAGCTTCAGGTAGATGGCAGGAAATTGGTTGGATCCGCACAAAGGAGAACCCGCAACGTTCTTTTGCAGCACGGATCACTTCCCCTCTCATCACGCCATAAAGAACTTTGCACCTTTGTTACGTTGTCAGAAGAGGATGCTTTTGAGGAGATCAAGAGTGAAATGCAGCGGAAAACCACCTCTCTTGAAGAGATTCTCGGCTATATTCCAGAATACACCAGTCTTGTGGAGTTCATGCGGAGTGCGTCCGAAAAACTGCACGGCGTCGAAGTTGTGGAGCTTCAGCCTGACGAATTGTCAACGCTTATTGAAAGGTTATGAAGATTAGTTATGTAACAATCAATTCATCAAGAGGTAAAACACAATGAACAGCAGCATTCAGCAGAAAGCCGCCCATGTTACGACACGAAGGTTGCTTGACATGAAACAGAACGGCGAAAAAATATCAATGCTGACAGCTTATGACTACACCATTGCGCGAATTCTCGATCGAGCCGGTGTTGACGTTCTTCTCGTCGGGGATTCTGCGAGCAACGTCTTTTCCGGTCACAGTACAACATTGCCGATCACGATTGAGGAGATGATCTACCATGCAAAGGCCGTTGTCAGTGGTGTACATGCCGAGAGTGGTCGAGCTATGGTGGTAACCGACATGCCTTTCATGAGTTATCAGCTTTCTGGAGAAGAGGCATTGCGAAATGCGGGCAAAATCATGAAAGAGCACGAGTGTGATGCCGTAAAGTTGGAGGGAGGCAGGGTTATTGCAGATACTGTCAAGAGAATTACCGACGTAGGGATTCCCGTCATGGGGCATCTCGGCCTCATGCCTCAGTCTATCTACAAATACGGCAGTTACCGGGTCCGGGCACAGGAGGAGAGGGAAGCTGAACAACTCCTCGAAGATGCCATTATTCTTGAAAAGTCAGGAGCATTTGCGGTTGTGCTCGAAAAAATTCCATCAACGCTTGCTGCTCAGGTTACTCAATCACTTACCATTCCAACCATTGGTATCGGCGCAGGGGTTGCATGCGATGGTCAGGTACTTGTTATCAACGATATTCTGGGTCTTAACAGGGAGTTTCATCCTCGTTTTGTCAGGCAGTATGCCGACTTGAACACAGTAATCGAACATGCTGCCAGGCAGTATGTTGACGATGTCAGAAAGGGAGGCTTTCCGTCGGTTGATGAAAGTTACTGATAGAGGGGAGGTTCTTTTCTTTAGTTACAATCTTGATAAAAGATTGTACTTTTAAAGCCATATCATTTAGGGTAATTTTATTTCCGTTACGGATAATTTTTCTTGGATAGTTGGATACTCTTTTTTATAAAATATGCCTGAAACTGGTCAACAAAAACCTCAGAAGCGTTATCCACCGTTTCTGAAAAATAGTTCTGATGAGCGGTCGCGGCGCTTTCCGTCCGTGTCGCGATCATTCGTGCCCTCCGTTTTTACGGTTATGAACATGGTTTCGGGTTATATCTCAATTGTCATGTCGGGTGAGGGGAGTTTTGTGGCAGCATGCTGGTTTATTATTCTGGCCTCTTTTTTTGATACTATTGATGGATTTGTTGCCAAGGTAACCAATGGCACCTCTGATTTTGGTGTAGAGCTTGACTCTCTTTCCGATCTTGTCTCTTTCGGAGCTGCACCAGCTTACCTTGTATACAAGTTTGGTCTTGAAGGTTTGCCGGGTATGACAGGTATTTGTGTCAGTTCTCTCGTGATGATAGGGAGCGGGTTGAGGCTTGCCCGCTTTAATATTAGTATGATCGGTTATCAAAAGGACTCTTTTTCCGGCCTTCCCACACCGGCTCAGGCGTTGACTATTGTCGGGTTTGTGCTTTGGATGAGTGCGACACCGGTTTTTCCTGTAAAATTAATGCAAATGGTTTTGGCGGGGCTTTCAACCGCTCTTGCCCTGCTTATGGTCAGCAAGGTGAACTACGATGCACTGCCCAAGCCAACGGTTGACTCGTTCAGGCGTCAGCCGTTGCAAATGGCTCTCTATATTACTGCGATGTTCTGTGTGCTGCTCTTTCATTCTAAGGCTTTTTTTCTTGCCATGTTGTTGTATATTCTGGTCGGAATTGTGAGGTCAATTACTCTGCTGTGGCGTCGTCAGTGGCAGGCCTGATTTTTTTTGTTCATCCATTACTTGTGATCATGCCATATATCGCAAAAATAAAGGTTACCCTGCGCCAGTCAATTCTTGATGTTCAGGGAAAAGCGGTCGATCATGCCCTGAAAAATCTTGGGTATCGAACTGTGGAATCGGCAAGAATTGGCAAATATATTGAGGTAACAATTAATGAAAAAGAGTTTGCCGAGGCTGAGCGTATTGGCAACGAGATTTCAAGAAAGCTGTTATCGAATCCGGTCATGGAAAATTATTCTATTGAGCTGGAACAGGTTAATTAATCGAGTGCTACTGGCATGCCGCCCCTGCAGGGCTTATACTTAAAACGCTCTCGACAATGAAAGAGGTGCCTTTATGTCTGAAATAACCATTGGGGTTGTTGTTTTTCCCGGTTCAAACTGTGATCATGATACTGAACATGCTGTTGCATCATTCAGCGGCGTCAAGCCTGTTATGCTTTGGCACAATGACCACGATCTCCAGGGCGTAAAGGCCATCATTCTGCCCGGAGGGTTTTCTTATGGCGACTATCTGCGAGCGGGCTCTATAGCCCGTTTTTCTCCAATTATGCAGGAGGTTATCGAATTTGCACACAAAGGATTTCCGGTGCTTGGTATCTGCAATGGCTTTCAGGTGTTGCTTGAGAGTGGACTGCTTGAAGGTGCTCTTTCCCGAAACCGTGATAAAAAGTTTCTTTGTTGCCAGACCAGCATCAGGGCGGTGAATGGCTCGACAATCTTTACCAGCCTCTACCCGGAGGATGAAATACTCCGCATACCTATTGCGCATGGTGAGGGTAACTACTTTGCCCCTCCGGAAGTGATCGAAAGCCTTGAGGAGCATGAGCAAATTGTCTTTAAATATACTGATGCACAAGGCAGAGTGACAGACGAAGCCAATCCGAATGGTTCGCTCAATAATATTGCAGGTATTATCAATCGGCAGGGGAATGTGCTCGGTTTGATGCCCCATCCCGAAAGGGCGAATGAAAAACAGCTTGGTTCTCTTGATGGAAGAGGGCTTTTTGAGTCGCTTTTTCGTTATCTGGAAGGTGTGTAAGGCGTTATTGCAAAACAAGCAGAAGTATAAGGTTTTTTTATGGCTGCTTTTTGATTTTGCAAACACCTCCTTCAGCGTGATGATGGTGACGTTTGCTTTTCCCCTTTACTTTAAAAATGTTATTTGTAAAGGGGAGCCTTCAGGTGATGCTTTGTGGGGTTTCAGTGTCAGCCTTTCCATGCTTCTCGTCGCGGTGATATCACCTGTTCTTGGAGCAGCGGCAGATTATTCCGGCAAACGTAAGCGCTTTCTTCTTTTTTTTACCCTCATATCGGTTATCGCTACGGCTCTGCTTTCATTTTCCGGGCCAGGAATGGTGGTGGCTGCTATCATTCTTTTTATTCTTGCCAACATGGGTTTTGAGGGCGGCATTGTTTTTTATGATGCCTATCTCAAGGAACTCGCATCAGACAAAAGTATCGGCAGGGTTTCCGGTTATGGTTTTGCTATGGGGTATCTGGGGGCACTTGCTATTTTGCTTCTTGTGCAGCCGTTGTTGAGTAAGGGAATTGTTCTTTCCAATATGTCAAATGTGCAGTCAAGTTTTTTTGTGGCAGCAATTTTTTTTGCTCTTTTTGCTGCGCCGCTTTTTCTTGTGCTGCGGGATGAAAAAAAAGAGAAGAGGGCACCGTTCTCTTTGGCCTTACTCAGTCGTTCCATCAGGGAAGTGAAGTTTACGGTGCAGCATATCATGCACTACCCTGATCTTGCCCGCTTTCTTTTAGCCTATTTTTTTTATAATGACGCTATTTTGACTGTTATAGCGTTCTCCTCAATATATGCACAGAACACTCTTGGCTTTACTACAGAAGAACTGATCTTCTTTTTTATGCTTGTTCAGACGACAGCTATTGCCGGTTCGATTATTTTTGGTTTTGTAACTGATAAAATTGGACCGAAAAGAACCATAGTGATTACTCTCATAATCTGGTTTGTCGTTGTTGTTTCGGCGATTTTTGCTGACAGTAAAGAGCTGTTTTTTTATACAGGAATGCTTGCTGGCATGTCAATGGGCTCATCCCAGGCGGCCTCCCGATCGATGATGACCCGCCTCACACCGCAGGAACATGTCACAGAGTTTTTTGGCTTTTACGATGGTACCTTCGGCAAAGCATCGGCGGTAGTCGGTCCTTTTTTGTTCGGACTGGTATCGTCACAGGCAGGGAGTCAAAAAACGGCCCTTGCATCGCTGTTGCTTTTTTTCATTGTCGGGTTGCTGCTGATGACCAGAGTCAAATCTGTTGGAACAGGGTATTCAGTTTGAAAAATAAAAAGTTTTTTGCAATGCGTTGAAGTAAAAAAGAGGGAGATGGAAGAAGAAAAAATACAGAAGAAGTCGATTGCTCGTGAACACACCTTTTTTACAGAGTATGTCAGGGTATTTCTTCCTTTTTTCTGGAAAAATTTTATTCACGACAGGATTTTTCTCGGCGCCGGTTCTATGGCTTTTCAGACGTTGCTTTCGATTGTGCCTGTTCTTGCTGTAATTCTCTCAATACTGAATGTTTTTGTGGTTTTCGCACCATTCAAGCGTTCTCTTGAGGATTTTCTTGTTCAGAATTTCATGCCCGGCGTTGGTTCCGTGCTTAATCACTATTTTTCGGATTTTATAGGTAAAACCACCACTGTTCCGCTGTTGGGAGGAGTTTTTCTGTTTATTATCGCCCTTTCGCTTATTTCGACGGTCGATCATACCCTTAATGAAATATGGGAGGTGCACTCTCCCCGCAAGGCCCTGCAGGGATTTACCCTTTACTGGACAGTGCTCACGCTTGGGCCAGTATTGATCGCAAGCAGTCTTGCTGCAAGCTCTTACGTCTGGTACACTGTGTTCACCGAGGGACCTTTGCTTGAAGTAAAAACACGGCTTCTGTCGTATTTTCCCTTCATTAATTCGATTCTTGCCTTTTTTCTGCTCTACATGCTTGTGCCTAACCGCAGGGTCAGGTTTGTTCATGCTTTTTCAGGTGCCCTTCTTGCCGCAATTCTCCTCGAACTATCCAAGAAATGGTTTGCCTTTTATGTAACCCATGTGTCAACGTTTGAGCATATTTACGGGGCGTTGTCGGTTATACCTATGCTTTTTTTCTGGATTTATCTCGCATGGGTTGTAGTGCTGACTGGCGCTGAGTTTGTTTTTTGTCTCGGAGCGCTGACACCAGGAAGCCGTGTTGTCGAACAGTTCAATCCTTTGCGGGGTGTTCCGGTGATTCTTTCGGTTCTCGGTTCCATCTGGAATGGTCAGAATAATGGCTATCCCATGAATATGAAGAAAATAGTCAAGTCTGTTTCGTCAGTAAATCCTTCGAGGTTAAGAAAAATTGTTGATATTCTGTTGGAGAACGATTTGATCCATGGTACCGCAAATGGTGATCTTGCGATCAGTCGTGATCTTTATGTTTTGACACTTTACGATCTCTACATGATAATTCCTCCATGGTTTACCGGAGATGAAAACGGTTTGCTGATTTCAGAGAGTAAAAACGTACATTTAAGTACAATCAGCAGAGGAGTTGCGGAGTGCCTTAAAAGCAGAATGGATATGCCCCTTGCGACTTTGTTAGATGAGGTTAATCAACAGCATTCATGAGTTACCAGGTTATAGCCCGGAAATACAGACCGGCAAAATTTTCTGATATTACTGCACAAGAGCATGTTACCCGTACGATCCAGAATTCGCTCCGAATGGGACGGATCGGGCATGGCTATATTTTTTCGGGGTTGCGCGGAGTAGGCAAGACCACTGCGGCAAGAATTTTTGCCAAAGCTCTCAACTGCCAGAAACTGATGGATGATCCGGATTACTTGCAGCAGATAACCGAGCCTTGTGGCGAGTGCGAAAGTTGCCGTGACTTCGATTCGGGTACCAGCTTCAACATTTCAGAATTCGATGCCGCGTCCAATAATAGTGTTGACGATATACGGGCACTTCGGGAGAACGTCAGGTATGGTCCGCAGAAAGGGAAGTACCGCGTCTATATCATTGATGAGGTGCACATGCTCTCCATTGCTGCCTTCAATGCGTTTTTGAAAACGCTGGAGGAGCCCCCACCTCATGCTATCTTTATTTTTGCAACCACAGAACTGCACAAGATTCCGGCTACCATTTCTTCACGCTGTCAACGCTTCAACTTCAAAAGGATTCCACTGGAGGATATCCAGAAGCAGCTTCAGTCGATCTGTGATGCCGAACATATTTCTGTTGAGGGAGATGCCCTTCAGCTTATCGGGCGAAAGGCACAGGGTTCAATGCGAGATGCACAGAGTATTCTTGATCAGGTTATTGCCTTTTCAGCCGAAAATGACCATGAGGGCGCCATCAGTTACCAGGGTGTTGCCGAGCTCCTGAACTACATTGATGACGATACCATGTTCGATGTTACCGATGCGGTTGCAGCGCAAAACCCGGCAAAGATGCTTGATGTTGCGCAGTTTGTGATCAGGAATGGATATGATGAGCAGGATTTTCTTGAGAAACTGGTCGAGCATCTGAGAAATTTTCTGGTGGTGCAGAATCTTTCTTCCACCCGACTTGTCGAGCGTCCGGATGCCGTTCGTGACCGCTATCAGCGTGATGCAGGCAATTTTTCACCATTAGCGGTTATGCAGATGGTCGATTTTATCCTGCAGACGCAGAAAGAGCTGAAGTTCCTGTTTGAGTACCAGTTCCGTTTTGAGCTTGCACTGCTGAAGCTGATTGATATTGTACACTTGGTTTCTTCAGTGACTCTGCCATCAGCGGTGCCATCGCCTCAAAAAAAAAAGCACCTGACCAATCACTGAAGGGAACAGAACGGCCGTTAGCGCCTGTTTCTGTCTCAACTCCTTCACCCGAAAAGAAACCGGCAACTTCAGGAGATATTGATCTTGGTTCATGGCAGAAAAAGCTGTCAAGTTTTGCCTCAAATCCTGCCTCAAAGCCGCTTCGTGTACATCCAGTACCAAAAATTCTCACTTCAGATGACACTGAAGGGCTTGAAAAAGTTGCGAATCTTGACGTTCTGAAGGTTGAATGGCACCAGTTTCTGGATCATCTGGCCAAGAAAACCCACAACTTTATGGCTACGCATCTTCAGTCCTGTGAACTGGTCTCATGCAGCCCGTCCGGAGTACTTGAAATTGCCTGTTGCAGAAAGTTTTCCTATGAAGAGCTTGTGCAAGAAAGGGCAACTCTTCAGCAGGAACTTTCAGAATTTTATGTGCTGCCCCTCCAGGTTCGTATTCTCTATGATGCCGAAAAAGATGCTTGTACGAAAGAGAAGACTGTTTTTACCCTTTTTCAGGAACTTTCACAGAGTAATGAGGTCGTCAGGTTTCTCATAACGGAGTTTGGGGGCGAACTTGTCTACTGAACAACCTGTCTGTTGTTTCATAAATTATTAAAAATTCTTCATATTGGCAGTTTTAACGTTTACTCCAATTATTAATACCAAAGGACTATAGAGATATATGGGTAACGCAGGCAGCACGCAGGCTCTGAACAACCGGTTCCGCTCCGACTATTGCGGATTTTTGAACTCGGAACGTGAGCATAGCCATGTCAGGCTGGCTGGCTGGGTTCACAGAAAACGGGATCATGGCGGACTGATTTTTATTGATCTGAGAGATCATACCGGTATCAGCCAGCTTGTCATTCAGCCAGAGTTGCAGGAGCTTTTTGCACTGTCCGAGCAGCTACATGTAGAATCAGTTATCTGTATAGAGGGGGTTGTTGTTCGTCGAGCTGAAGGAGCCGTCAACCCGCGACTGGCATCAGGCGAGATTGAGGTTGTTGTCCGTCAGATGACTATCGAGAGTAACGCGCACCCATTGCCTTTTCCGGTGGCCGATGAGGTGCCGACGTCAGAGGAACTTCGGCTGAAATATCGTTTTATTGATTTGCGTCGGGAGAAAATTCACGACAATATTATCTTTCGCAGTCGTTTGACTGCTGCAATCCGTCACTACCTCGAAGAGAAAGAGTTCATCGAGATACAGACCCCGATTCTTACCTCCAGTTCGCCTGAAGGTGCTCGTGATTTTCTTGTGCCAAGTCGCCTGCATCCAGGAAAATTCTATGCCTTGCCCCAGGCTCCCCAGCAGTTTAAGCAGCTCCTTATGGTATCGGGCTTTCCCCGCTATTTCCAGATTGCACCCTGTTTCCGTGATGAAGATGCCCGTGCCGATCGCAGTCCGGGCGAGTTTTATCAGCTCGATATGGAGATGGCTTTTATTGAGCAGGATGACCTGTTTACTATCCTTGAAGGGATGATTGACCATCTTACCCGGACCATGTCACACAAGTATATTACCCAGTATCCTTTTCCACGGATCAGCTATAAAGAGGTGATGAACCGTTATGGCACCGATAAACCCGATTTGAGAATTCCGATTGAGATCAGCGATGTTACTCCACTCTTCGTCGGTTCAGGGTTCAAGGTTTTTGCAAATAATACCGTTGCAGGTTCCTGTGTCAAGGCGCTTGTTCTCAAGGCACGTGGCAACGAATCGAGACTTTTTTATGACAAGGCAGAAAAACGGGCGAAAGAGCTCGGTTCAGGAGGTCTTGCTTATATTCAGTTTAAAGAAGAGGGTCCGAAAGGCCCTGTCGTGAAGTTTCTCACGGAAGATGATCTTTTAACTCTCAAAAACCATCTTGGTCTTGAAACCGGCGATGTGGTCTTTTTTGGTGCAGGGAAGTGGGAAACCACCTGCAAAATCATGGGTGGTATGAGAACTTACTTCGGTGATCTCTTTACACTTGATCAGGACGAGCTCTCTTTCTGCTGGATTGTGGACTTCCCCATGTACGAATACAATGAGGAGGCTAAAAAGATTGATTTCTCTCACAATCCCTTCTCCATGCCTCAGGGAGAGATGGATGCGCTTGAAACGATGCCTCCGCTCGATATTCTTGCCTACCAGTACGATATTGTCTGTAATGGTATTGAACTCTCAAGCGGCGCTATCCGCAACCACAAGCCGGATATCATGTACAAGGCTTTCGGTATTGCTGGCTACTCTCGTGAAGAGGTTGACCAGCGCTTTGGCCACATGATCGAAGCCTTCAAACTTGGCGCACCTCCGCACGGCGGCATTGCTCCAGGCCTTGACCGGCTTGTCATGATTCTCTGCGACGAACAGAACATTCGCGAGGTCATCGCTTTCCCGATGAATCAGCAGGCGCAGGATTTGATGATGTGCTCTCCTTCTGAAGTAACGCCCGTACAGCTTCGTGAGTTGCATCTTAAGGTCGATCTGCCGAAGAAGGATGAGAAGAGGTAGTGCGGGGCAACTGAAACCCGGAATTCTGAATGGCCTCAGTAATAATACTCCGGCGAAAGCTTGCTGGTAAAGCGGTTCATTGCGTAGTTGGCGAGCCAGATCCAGTTCAGCGGCTTGCCAGTCATGCGCTGCATGATGGCTCGTCCCTTATAGACCTCTTTCTGGAGTTTAACAAAATTTGAGAGCAGTCTTTCGCCGCTCATGTTGGTCGGTTCAAACATGTAGTGGTAGGTGTCGTACTTGTCCCAGTCGAAATGGCGAATGCGGGGCTTCATCTCATCGAAATAGGGTGTTCCCGGAAAAGGGGTTACCAGTGAAAAGACTGGAAACTCAATCTTGTTTTTCATGATAAAGTCGTAGGTGAGCTGGAAGCTCTCCTCGGTGTCGTTGTCGAAGCCGAACATGAAGTAGCCCTGGATGGCAACACCGTTTTTATGCAGGTTGCCAACAACTTGTTCATAGTTGCCCAGTCGGTTTGACCCTTTGTGCAGGGTTTTAAGGGTTTCGGGGTTGAGCGATTCAAACCCTATGCTTAGGAGGTCACAACCAGAGCGGCCAGCCAGTTCGGCAACTTCGGGTTTGTCAAGAAAGTTCATGGAGATATTGGCGTTCCAGTGTACGCCGAGCTTGGCCATCTCCTCAAGCAAGGTCATGAAATACTTGGGACGGAAACTGATGTTGTCGTCCATGAAGGAAAAATTAACATTTTGCTTTCCGAGCCGTTGCTGATGGTAGCGCATCTCATCGAGCACCAGATCAAGCTCACGGTAGCGGTAGTTTTTTCCGTAAATGGTTGGAGTGGTGCAGAAGTTGCATCCTACCGGGCATCCTTTTGTAGCAAGAAGAGGAATACGAGAGCTGTATTTTTTTGAGCTTTTCGATGAGAGTGCATAGTCGAAGTCCGGGCGGTGCATGGCACTCATTGGCTTCAGTTCTTTTGCTCGGTATACCTGCTGCATTTTACCTTTCAGCACATCGGTGGCCAGTTCAGTCCAGATCGACTCGATTTCGCCATAGACCACACTAGTGCAGTGCTGGGATGCTTCATCATGCAGCATGGTGGGATGAACTCCTCCGAGGATTACTGTCTTTCCCTGTTTCAGGGCGCGATCACCAATCAGATATGCTTTTGAAGCATTGAGTGTCCGCGAGGTGATGGCGATCACATCATATCCTGAAAAATCTTCAGGTATCTTGTCGCCGAGCCGTTCATCGATAAAAGTAACATCAAACAATTTTCCGACCAGGGTTGCAACCATAATCAGGTTTAACGGCATACTCACCGTGCCGGAATCCACCATCATGCTGGTATTGCTTATTGGCTGAATAAGCAGCCATTTCCTGCGTGATTTTTGCTGTTTGGCCAGTTGATGAAGGAGTTCCTCTGAAATATCGGAGGGGGATCCAAGAGGGGAAACGACAGTGTTGGATGGTGAAGTCTGCATGCCCTAAAATATGCAATAAATGTAAAAAACCGTTGCTGCGAAAGGAACAAGGTATGAAAAGTTTTTTTAAAAAATCACCTGCCTTTCCAAAAAAACACAATGTCTCTTTTTATTCAGAAACAGGGGATTTTTTCAGCACGGCAACCGTAAAGCGACTGACACAGGTAAGCTTACCCGCTTCATTTTTTATCCTGATATCCCAAACCTGTGAGCTTTTTCCAAGATGGAGGGGAGTTGCAGTTGCATGGACAAAGCCGCTTCTTACCGGACGAATATGGTTGGCATTGATCTCCTGCCCAACAATGTAGAACTGATTACGGTCAACACAGTACGATGCGGCAATACTTCCGACAGTTTCAGCCAGAGCAAGTGAAGCGCCTCCATGCAGAATACCGATGCGCTGAATGGTACGATGGTCGACGGGCATTTTTGCCGTCATGTAATCCAGGCCGATCTCAGTCATTTCTATGCCGAGGTGACGGGCCATCTGACCGTCTATAATTTGTGTAGTATTGATTTCCTCAATGGTGACCGGACCCCAAAAAACAGAAGATTGTGTCATAAATAGCAACAGGTCAAATGATAGGGGATTATTCCACTGAAGTGGAGCGGGTGACGAGATTCGAACTCGCGACATTTTGCTTGGGAAGCAAACACTCTACCAACTGAGTTACACCCGCTTTTCAATGGTGGTGAGAGAGGGAGTTGAACCCTCGACCTCAGGGTT